>WBZS01000096.1_pt1 | contig 172414 bp, 168 predicted proteins | sample 5204201 | NCBI WGS metagenome assembly WBZS01 (sample SAMN12344357, study PRJNA552823) | activated sludge metagenome | biome: Activated sludge suspended growth; feature: Nitrification reactor; material: Wastewater; isolation source: activated sludge from nitrification reactor of wastewater... | reverse complement strand
GACACGTCGAGGTCTTCCTGAAGGGCTGTGTGAGAACTCCCATCATCGGAAGACCTCGACCCTCACCCCGGGACCGCCACGCCAGCCAACCTCACCTCGATCCACACCCTGCTTTGTGATGAGCCGGTTTGCCTTCGACGTGGTCGATCGTGAGGTGACGCAGGTTCGTACCCTCGTGCACGACGACCCGAGCGTCGCAGCGGATCGAGTCGACGAGCTGACCGTGTCCCACATCCACGGCGTAGACCCGCTGAGCGCCTCGCTCGAGCAGCACCTGGGTGAAGCCGCCGGTCGATGCGCCGGCGTCCAGCACCCTGGCCGGAACGGCCGTCGCCGAGTCGTCGAGAGCGCCGGCCAGCTTGTGGGCAGCGCGTGACACGTACCGGTCGGCGTCCAGTTCGACGCGCGTCTCGTCCCCCACGTCGTACGACGGCTTCGTGACCACGACCCCGCCCACGCTGGCCCGGCCCAACCGGATCAGGTCGGCGGCCTGACTGCGTGATCGGGCGAGCCCGCGCGCGTGCAGCGCCTGGTCGAGCCGCACGTCACCGCCGGGCCGGTGGATTCGCCGGAGCTGGCACCAACGGGGCGTTGACGAGTGCCGCGCTGACGGCTTCGTGGGCCCGGGTCAGGCGGTCGGCATGCTGCGCCACGGGTACGGCAGACAGGTCCGCCACGGCCGCACAGGCTTCGTCTAGTGCGGGGAATCCCGTGTGCGGCGGCTTGTTCACGGGGCCATGGTACGGCTGAGCCACCGGTCATGCCTGGGGCAGCTTCTTGCTGCCCCGCACGTGGGCCGGCGCTGACGCGGGAGGAACGACAGGCCCGATATCGCCGTCGGGAGCGATGTCGATGTCGACGATCACCGGAGCGTGGTCACTGGTCCCCGACCCCTTGCGCGCCTGTCGGTCGACCCAGGCAGCAGCGACCCGCGAGCCCAGCGCTGGCGTCGCCATGACCAGGTCGATGCGCATCCCGAGGTCCTTGTGAAACATGCCTGCCCGGTAATCCCAGTAGGTGAAGACCCGCTCGCGCTCCGGCCATCGTGCGCGCACCACGTCGACGAGGCCGAGCGAGGCCACTGCCTCCCTCTCGGGACCGGTGACGTGGGTCTGGCCCACGTACGCGCTGGGATCGAACACGTCGGCATCCGCCGGTGCGACGTTGAAGTCGCCGCAGACGAGCACGTCGCCCTCGCCGGAGAGGGTCCGCCGCAGGGCTCCGAACCAGTCCAGCTTGTAGCGGTAGTGGTCGGAGTCAGGGGTCCGGCCGTTCGGCACGTACACGCTCACGACTCGGATTCCTCCACAGACGGCAGAGACGGCTCGGGCCTCGGGTGTCGGAAAGCCCGGCTCGTCACTCAACCCTTGGACCGGGTCGGTCAGCCCGACCCGCGACAGCAGCGCCACGCCGTTCCATTGCGCCTGACCGTGACTGACGTAGTCGTAGCCCAAGTCGGCCACCGGTTCGCCCACGACTTCGGCGAACGCCGCTTCGGTCAGCTTGGTCTCCTGCAGGCACACCACGTCGGGTCGCCGCTGCTCGAGCCAGGTCAACAGCCGCGGCAGGCGTTGCTTGACCGAATTGACGTTCCAGGTCGCGATCCGCATTCCGTCAGGCTAGTGCCGGGATACCTGTCAGTCCCCCAGCCCGCGCGCAGCGAGTGCCTCACCGGTCGTCTGCGCGTACCCGACAGCCCTGACCACCACGGGCGACACCTGGGCGAGCGGATTGCGCGACAACCCGCGAGCGCGCGCGGCCTGCCGTACCTCGTCGAACGTCCCGATCAGGTACGGCACGCTCCGCAGCATCACAGCGACCGCCAGGGCCACCGTGTCGGGGTTGACGCCGACCCACCGCAGGGGTCGTGCGGCCGCGGCGAGCCCGTCGAGCAGATCGGGTACGGGCGTGGTCAGCGTGAGGATCCTGGTCGCATAGAGCGCCAACACGATGTTGAGCACGACGAACGCACCGTTGGAAGCAGTCCCGAGTAGCACGTGCGCGCCAGCGATCACAGCCAGAACCGCGACCGACCCCCAGCCCAGGCCGAGGCCTCGCCGTACCCCCACCCTGGACCAGACGAGCACCGCCGCCGCGATCAGGACCAGGATCGCCGAGACCCACCATCGCCCGGACACGGCCGACGGGATAGTCAAAGCCAGCAGGATCAGGTACTTGAGCCCGACGCCCAGTCGGTCGAGTGGGCCACCGGTCGGTCGATAGAGGCCGAAAAGGCGATCGGAGGCCCTCATGCCGTGACCAGCGTCCGGTACGACGCCACCGCCGCAGGCCCGTCGCCGTCGAAGGTGATTCTGCCACGGTCGACCACGAGCACGCGACCGAACTCGGCCGCCCACTCCAGATCGTGGGTCGCGACGACGAGCTGCTGGGTGAGCGTGGCGAGCTCTCGCCGGACCAGGTCACGATTCCGGAGGTCGAGCAACGTCGTGGGCTCGTCGGCGACCACGACCCGCGGCTCGACCGCTAGCACGGCCGTGAGGGCGACCAGCTGACGTTCTCCGCCGGACAGGTCGTAGATGCTGGACTCGGCGACCTCGGCCAGACCTCGGAGCTGCAGCAGTTCGCGGGCGCGAGCGCGTCGGGTGCGACGGTCCTGGTGGGTACGGCGAAGGCTCAGTTCGACGTCTTCCACGGCTGTCGGCAGGACGAGTTGCGACAAAGGATCGGTGAAGACGAAGCCCACGGCTCGCCGTACCTCCCGACCGTCGCGAACCGTGTCATGACCATGCACCGTGACCGAACCGCGGTTCGGAACCACCAGCCCGTTGAGCAGCCGTAACAGCGTCGACTTGCCCGACCCGTTCGCGCCGATCACGCAAATACGGGGCTCGGTGAGGTCGAGCGTGACGTCCTGCAGCAGCGTCTTCGGCGGCCCCTCGGGCGTGGGAACCGCGACGGTCACGCCGCTGAGCCGGATCAACGCAGGTCGGTTGCGGGTACGGGGCGACGCAGCAGCGCCGGGAAAGTCCGGTGGACGACGGCGGCCACGATGCCCGCCAGTGCCGACTTGACCAGGTCACCGGGCCAATAGATGACGTCGGCCAGGAACGCCTTGTCGAGGGGCAGGTGCAGATTCACCATGAACCCGACGATCCCGGCCGGGTGCACGACGAGCACGCTGGCGGCGAAGGCGCACAACGACAGCGTGAGCGGCAGGAACCGGCCGGGGCGTTGGGGCGAGGCAAAGACGGGCTGGTCGGGCGGGCCCGGCCGACGGCGACGGTTGCCGCGCAGCACCAGGCTCGCGAGGGCGCCGCTGACCAGGGCTGCGATCGGGAACGACACCAGGTATCCGGCGCTCGGCTTGGCCAGCACGCCGAGGCCGGCGTTGCCTTGGGCAAAGACGGGTAGACCCGCGAATCCCACGAGGAGATAGAGCAAGACGGCGAGGAATCCACGGCGTGGCCCGAGAACAATCCCGGCCAGGGCGACACCGAACGTCTGCAGCGTGATCGGCACGCCGACGCCGACGGGAACGGCCGGCACCAACGTGCAGGCCGCGACCAGCGCGGCGAAGACGGCGATGAGCGCGACGTCCGTTGCGACTGTGCGAGCTCTCATGGGGCCTCCTCCGTGGTATGCCGGTTCACCCTATCGTCGGGTCTCGTCGACCCCGGCCGCTGCCCACCGGCAACGCCTGGAATGCCGGTCCGGCCCCAAGGTGACTGTGTCGCCCCAGGTGACTGTGTCAGGGCAGCAGGGTGAGTTGGTCGAGTTCCGATCGATCTGGCACTTCCCCACGGTCGGCGGCCGCCCAGCACTCGCGGGCGATCACCCAGAGCCGCTCGAGTTGCCCCCGTACCGTGGCGGTCGACGACCCGGAGACACCCGTGACCGGCTCGTCGAGGAGGGCACTGAGATCCAAGCCGATGTAGGTCGGTCGCTGATTCTTCGGCGCCACGACGAGGTCCGTCTTGCCGTGTGATCCGGACAACACGAACAGCGAGTCAATTCCGCTCGCCTGAGCACCTTCGATGTCGGTGTCGAGCCGGTCGCCGATGAACAGAGGGTGACGGGCGCCTAGGCGCCGGATCGTCTCGGCGAGCAAGGGCCGGGCCGGCTTACCGGCCAGCACCGGCTCATGTCCCGGTAGCGCCTCGCCCATCGCGCTGAGCATGGCGCCGAGACCGATGGCAAGCCCTCGATCGGTCGGCCGAGTCCGGTCGCTGTTGCAGCCGTACCACCGCGCTCCTCTTTGCACAGCGAAGCACGCCTCGTTGAGGTCACGCCACGTGATGGCTTCGCAAAAACCGACCACGACTGCGGCCGGCACCCCGCTGCCCGAGTACGGCTCCAGGCCCACGGCTGCGATCTCGTCGGCCAGCGCCTCCGAGCCGACTACGAGAACTCGGGAACGTGCCGGCATGGCCTCGGCCATGACCCGAGCCACCGCCTGCGCACTGGTGACGACATCGGCAGCGTCGGCGGCTACCCCGATCGACGTCAGGTGCCGGGCTACGGTCTCCGGCGACCGGGCTGCGTTGTTCGTCACGAAGCCGACCGTCGTCCCACGTGCCCTGAGCGCCGCGATCGTCGCCGGTGCAGCCGGCACCGCATCCGGGCCGAGATAGACCACACCGTCGAGATCGAACAAGGCCGCGTCGTACGCCTCGATCAGCGCCGTCATCCCTCCTCACCGTCCGGTTTGGTCTCGTCGTGGTCGGCCTCGTCGTCTTCAGGGGGATCGATGCCCTCGTCGTCTGCTTCCGCCGCCTCGCTGCCCTCGTCTTCGCTGCCCTCGTCTGCTTCGTCCTCGTCTTCGCTGAAGTCGGCGTCGAGCACGAAACCGTCCAACTCGTCGAGGCGGTCCAGAGCGTCGGTGGCCTCGGGATCGATGCGCGCTGCGGCCACGAACCACTCGCGAGCGGCCGCTTCGTCGCCGGAGGCGAGAATCAGCGCAGCGTAGGCGTACCTCAAACGCGCCTGAGCCTGTTTGGGTACGACTCCACGCGGCCTCTCGATCTCTGCGGCGAGCAGGCGCAGCGCCTCGGCGGTCTGTCCGAGGTCAGCGCGGCAGCCGGCCTGGATGATCCTCAACTCCACGAGGAGTGACGGGTCTTTGAGGAGTCGCTCCCCTTCGGCTACGAGCTTCAACGCAGCTTCCGGCTTACCCAGCGCACGCTCGCAGTCGGCGAGCACGGGCAGGTAGTCAGCTGACCCGTTTAGGCGTCGCAGAGCCCGGAACTCGGTGAGGGCGACGTCGTACATCCCCGCCGCGTACGCGGTCTCGGCCGCTGCCTCGCGCGTCACAGGCAGACGAGCAGCTCGCCGACGCGCCGCCTCCGCGTGTCGGTAGGCCAACTCCGGGTCTTCGTCGATCAGGCTTCCAGCAGCCACGAGGTGGGCGGCGACGATCTCCGCCAATTCCTTGGGCAGACCTTTCAGCTCCGCTTTGACGCCGCGTGGCACGTCCTGAGGATCCAGCTCAGGGGTCGCCGGCTCGTCGGGTCGAGCGGCGAGCCCGGGCGGTGGCACGTACGGCTCGCGATCCTCGACTCGCCCTCGTGGCAGCGGCGGCCCGGATTGCTGAGCCGTGCGCACGAACCTCCGCGCTGGTGGAGCTGCCTCATCCCACGCCCGACGGTCGCGTTCGCCGCCACGCGCACGCGCCTCACGGCGCCGCCCGTCACCGATTCCGTCGGCCGACGAGCGACCACGCTCGCCGTCGCCTGTCCGGTCGGACCACCTTCTTGATTCCCCGGCTCTCTCAGGCGTCTTTCCCCTCCGGTCATCGCGTTTCGGCTCCCCGAACCCACGCCGGTCGTCCCGTCTCGCGTCAGCCCCGCGATCGTCACGGGAAGGCCGATCCCGCGCGCGATCGTCCCGTCCCCGACCAGCACCGCGCTCGTCGCGGGAACGTCCATCCCCCGTACGGTCAGTTCGTCCCCGACCAGCACCGCGCTCGTCGCGGGAACGTCCATCCCCCGTACGGTCAGTTCGTCCCCGACCAGCACCGCGCTCGTCGCGGGAACGTCCATCCCCCGCACGATCAACTCGCTCCCAACGAGCGCCCGGCTCGTCACGCCGACGCCGATCCCCATCACGATGGTCTGAGCCCCGACCAGCACCCCGGACGTCCCGGGTTCGCCGATCAGCACCACGATCCTCACGTCCCCAACCAGCACCCCGGTCGTCCCGGGATTGCCGATCAGCACCACGATCCTCACGTCCCCAACCAGCACCCCGCTCGTCCCGGGATTGCCGATCAGCACCACGATCCTCACGTCCCCAACCAGCACCCCGCTCGTCCCGGGATTGCCGATCATCACTCCGGTCGCCCCGAGCACGTCCACCGTCGACACTCGGACGCTTGCGCTCCGAACTCCCGCCGGACCCCCAGCTCTTGCCTTCCCCAGTGCCTCGCCCACGGTCCTCGCGCTTCCACCCCGCGCTGTTTCTCCCCGCACGTCGATCGGCTCCCGAAGGGGCGGAACCCGAACGCGCAGCTCCAGAACGCGGGGCGCCCGAACCTTCGGCACGTTGCCCTCCGGATCGTCGATCGTCGTGGCGACGATCGCGCCCGCCGTCGTCGCCACGAGACCCGATCCGCGACGATGTGTCGCCACGATCACCCCGATCACCCCTGGGCGAGTTTCCTGGCCAGGGACCACCTCTACCTCCGCCGGCGCCGCGCGTCCCTGGCGAGAAAGTCCCCTGTTCACGCGATCGTCGCGCAGAAGGCCGCCGGTCGTTGGGGCCCGAAGCTTCACTCATGTTTCCATCCTGCCTTAGCTGCTGGTGCCGCCGTCCGAGGGGCAGCACACGTAAAACACCCCCTGGCTGTGCACGAATGCACACCCAGGGGGTGTTTGAATGTCCGGCGATGTCCTACTCTCCCACACAGTCCCCCGTGCAGTACCATCGGCGCTGAGAGGCTTAGCTTCCGGGTTCGGAATGGAGCCGGGCGTTTCCCTCTCGCCATGATCACCGTAACTCTATGGAGATATCAGTTGTTCCCGACCGTATCTCGGGAACCACACAGTGGACGCGTAGCATCTTTGTTGAAACAAGCCCTCGGCCTATTAGTATCGGTCAGCTCCAAATGTTGCCATTCTTCCACATCCGACCTATCACCCGGTGTTCTTCCGGGGGCCTTACCAGATTAACTCTGTGGGAGCCCTCATCTTGAAGCGTGCTTCCCGCTTAGATGCTTTCAGCGGTTATCACTTCCCAACGTAGCCAACCAGCCGTGCTCTTGGCAGAACAACTGGCACACCAGAGGTTAGTCCGTCCCGGTCCTCTCGTACTAAGGACAGCTCTTCTCAAGACTCCTACGCGCGCAGCGGATAGGGACCGAACTGTCTCACGACGTTCTAAACCCAGCTCGCGTGCCGCTTTAATGGGCGAACAGCCCAACCCTTGGGACCGACTCCAGCCCCAGGATGCGACGAGCCGACATCGAGGTGCCAAACCATGCCGTCGCTATGGACGCTCGGGCAAGATCAGCCTGTTATCCCCGGGGTACCTTTTATCCGTTGAGTGACGGCGCTTCCACGTGCCACCGTCAGATCACTAGTCCCGACTTTCGTCCCTGCTTGAGATGTCTCTCTCACAGTCAAGCTCCCTTGTGCACTTACACTCAAAACCTGATTGCCAACCAGGCTGAGGGAACCTTTGGGCGCCTCCGTTACATTTTGGGAGGCGACCGCCCCAGTCAAACTACCCATCAGGCACTGTCCCTGATCCAGATAATGGACCTAGGTTAGATAACCAGAACGACCAGAGTGGTATTTCAACGATGACTCCACAAGAACTGGCGTCCCTGCTTCAAAGTCTCCCACCTATCCTACACAAGTCGTACCGATCACCAATACCAAACTATAGTAAAGGTCCCGGGGTCTTTCCGTCCTGCTGCGCGTAACGAGCATCTTTACTCGTAGTGCAATTTCGCCGAGTTCGTGGTGGAGACAGCGCCCAAATCGTTACTCCATTCGTGCAGGTCGGAACTTACCCGACAAGGAATTTCGCTACCTTAGGATGGTTATAGTTACCACCGCCGTTTACTGGGGCTTAAGTTCGGTGCTTCGCTTGCGCTGACACGTCCCCTTAACCTTCCAGCACCGGGCAGGAGTCAGTCCGTATACATCGTCTTTCAACTTGGCACGGACCTGTGTTTTTAGTAAACAGTCGCTTGGGCCTGGTCTCTGCGACCCTCAACGCGTCACCGGGCAAGCCGGATCACGTATCAGGTCCCCCTTATCCCGAAGTTACGGGGGTATTTTGCCGAGTTCCTTCACCACGATTCTCTCGATCGCCTTGGTATTCTCTACCTATCCACCTGGGTCGGTTTAGGGTACGGGCGGCTGATGACTCGCTCACGAAGATTTTCTAGGCAGCATAGGATCACCCACTCGACCGGTCCGTAGACCGGCCCAGCCGTCATGTCTCAGGCTCATGCCAGACGGATTTGCCTATCTGGCGCCCTACGCACTTAGCCCGGGACTACCATCGCCCGGGATGGGCTACCTTCCTGCGTCCCTCCGCAGCTTGCCTATTACAGGTTTGGGTCGCAGACTCATCTCTTTGGGACCGAAGTCCTACTGGAGACTTGCGTGCTTAGCATTACCCGCCTCGGCAGGGGCGTCATTTCGCCGGTACGGGAATATCAACCCGTTGTCCATCGACTACGCCTGTCGGCCTCGCCTTAGGTCCCGACTTACCCAGGGCAGATTAGCTTGACCCTGGAACCCTTGGATATTCGGCGGACGGGTTTCTCACCCGTCTTTCGCTACTCATGCCTGCATTCTCACTCGTGTGCTCTCCACGGCTGGGTTACCCCGCCGCTTCACCGCGCACACGACGCTCCCCTACCCATCCGCGCACCTGGACTTGCGTCAGGTTCATGCGCGAATGCCACAGCTTCGGCGGATTGCTTGAGCCCCGCTAAATTGTCGGCGCAGAATCACTTGACCAGTGAGCTATTACGCACTCTTTCAAGGGTGGCTGCTTCCAAGCCAACCTCCTGGTTGTCTCCGCAACTCCACATCCTTTTCCACTTAGCAACCGCTTAGGGGCCTTAGCTGGTGATCTGGGCTGTTTCCCTCTCGACTACGAACCTTATCGCCCGCAGTCTCACTGCCGTACTCTCACTTACCGGCATTCGGAGTTTGGCTGATTTCGGTAAGCTTGTGGGCCCCCTAGACCATCCAGTGCTCTACCTCCGGTAAGAAACATACGACGCTGCACCTAAATGCATTTCGGGGAGAACCAGCTATCACGAAGTTTGATTGGCCTTTCACCCCTATCCACAGCTCATCCCCTCGGTTTTCAACCCAAGTGGGTTCGGGCCTCCACGACGTTTTACCGTCGCTTCACCCTGGCCATGGATAGATCACTTCGCTTCGGGTCTAGAGCACGCGACTATGACGCCCTATTCGGACTCGCTTTCGCTACGGCTTCCCCACACGGGTTAACCTCGCCACGTACCACTAACTCGCAGGCTCATTCTTCAAAAGGCACGCCGTCACCCTTGCGGGCTCCGACGGATTGTAGGCAATCGGTTTCAGGTACTATTTCACTCCCCTCCCGGGGTACTTTTCACCTTTCCCTCACGGTACTGGTCCGCTATCGGTCACCAAGGAGTATTTAGGCTTAACGGGTGGTCCCGCCAGATTCATGCGAAATTTCAGGGGTTCCGCATTACTTGGGGTGACGCTCGAGAGTGATCGGCTTACGTCTACAGGAGTATTACCTTCTGTGCTGTACCTTCCCAGGTGACTTCGACTTCAACGATCATTTCTTACTCTCTGACCAATCGACAGCTTGGTCTGAACGGCCCCTCAACACCGCGCACGCAACGCCTGTCAGCTATCACACGTGTGCGGTTTGGCCTCTTCCGCGTTCGCTCGCCACTACTTACGGAATCACGGTTGTTTTCTTTTCCTGTGGGTACTGAGATGTTTCACTTCCCCACGTTCCCTCCAACTACCCTATGTGTTCAGGTAGAGGTCGCCGGACATTACTCCGGTTTCTTTCGAGGTTTCCCTATTCGGAGATCCCCGGATCGAAGCTCGTTTACCAGCTCCCCGGGGCTTATCGCAGGTTACAACGTCCTTCATCGGCTCTTGGTGCCTAGGCATCCACCGATTGCCCTTAGTAGCTTGTTATTTCTACAAAGATGCTCGCGTCCACTGTGTAGTTCTCAAGGTACGGGCGGGTCCGGGGGTTCGCGCTTCTGCGAAGCAGACGAGCCGCCGGCCGCTGAAGGAGTTGCAAGCAACCGACCCTTCAGGACCCAACAGCGTGCTTGGGCTAGCCATCCGTGCTGGCGAGGTTCCACTCCCTTGCGGGTTGTACTGACGCGACCACGGTCGACGAGCTTCAGGTCAATGTTCCACTGTCCGGAGCGGGATCTTCGAGGACGTTCGCCTCGACGAGATCTCTGTGGATGCTCGGCGCACCGAGCATCTGGACTCCTTAGAAAGGAGGTGATCCAGCCGCACCTTCCGGTACGGCTACCTTGTTACGACTTAGTCCTAATTACCGGTCCCACCTTCGACGGCTCCCTCCACAAGGGTTAGGCCACCGGCTTCGGGTGTTACCGACTTTCATGACTTGACGGGCGGTGTGTACAAGCCCCGGGAACGTATTCACCGCAGCGTTGCTGATCTGCGATTACTAGCGACTCCGACTTCATGGGGTCGAGTTGCAGACCCCAATCCGAACTGAGACCGGCTTTTTGGGATTCGCTCCCCCTTGCGGGATTGCAGCCCTCTGTACCGGCCATTGTAGCATGCGTGAAGCCCTGGACATAAGGGGCATGAAGACTTGACGTCATCCCCACCTTCCTCCGAGTTGACCCCGGCAGTCTCCTATGAGTCCCCGGCATAATCCGCTGGCAACATAGGACGAGGGTTGCGCTCGTTGCGGGACTTAACCCAACATCTCACGACACGAGCTGACGACAGCCATGCACCACCTGTATACCGACCGGTAAAGGGGCACCTATCTCTTGATGTTTCCGGTATATGTCAAACCCAGGTAAGGTTCTTCGCGTTGCATCGAATTAATCCGCATGCTCCGCCGCTTGTGCGGGGCCCCGTCAATTCCTTTGAGTTTTAGCCTTGCGGCCGTACTCCCCAGGCGGGGTACTTAATGCGTTAGCTACGGCACGGAGAACGTGGAATGCTCCCCACACCTAGTACCCACCGTTTACGGCGTGGACTACCAGGGTATCTAAGCCTGTTTGCTACCCACGCTTTCGCTTCTCAGCGTCAGGAAAGGTCCAGAGAACCGCCTTCGCCACCGGTGTTCCTCCTGATATCTGCGCATTCCACCGCTCCACCAAGAATTCCGTTCTCCCCTACCTTCCTCTAGTCTGCCCGTATCGAAAGCAGGCTCAGGGTTGAGCCCTGAGTTTTCACTTTCGACGCGACAGACCACCTACAAGCTCTTTACGCCCAATAATTCCGGACAACGCTCGCACCCTACGTATCACCGCGGCTGCTGGCACGTAGTTGGCCGGTGCTTCTTCTGTAGGTACCGTCATTTTCACTTCGTCCCTACTGAAAGCGGTTTACAACCCGAAGGCCGTCATCCCGCACGCGGCGTTGCTGCGTCAGGCTTTCGCCCATTGCGCAATATTCCCCACTGCTGCCTCCCGTAGGAGTCTGGGCCGTATCTCAGTCCCAGTGTGGCCGGTCGCCCTCTCAGGCCGGCTACCCGTCGAAGCCTTGGTGAGCCGTTACCTCACCAACAAGCTGATAGGCCGCGAGCCCATCCTTGACCGTCGGAGCTTTCCACCCCCGCAGATGCCTGTGGGGGTCGTATCCGGTATTAGCAGTTGTTTCCGACTGTTATCCCAGAGTCAAGGGCAGGTTGCTCACGTGTTACTCACCCGTTCGCCACTCGTGTACCCCCGAAGGGGCCTTACCGTTCGACTTGCATGTGTTAAGCACGCCGCCAGCGTTCGTCCTGAGCCAGGATCAAACTCTCCGTTGAAAAATATCGGTGTGGGTGTTAGTCCAGGAACCGTCTCAACAAAGGTTGACTGCCTGACCAGACCCATTGCTGGATCTCAATCAATTAATCAAAGGAACCGTTCCGACGATCTTGTAGAATCGCCAGACGGGGCACATTTAATGTGCATTATTTGGCATTGACTTTAAGCACGCTGTTGAGTTCTCAAGTTTCGGGTGCGTCCCGCGCTTTGGCTTCAACCGCAGCTTGGGGCAACTCGACTAACTTTACCCTTCGACTCAGAGGCTGTCAAATCCAGCTCCGGAGCTTTCCGGCATCGCTCGCGACGAGGTCTGCGGGCCCGGGAATCAACCCGTGGACCGCTGTCTTCGTCAGAGTGAAGACCTCCCGATCGGCCGCTGCGAACGTTGATCCACCCTGAGCCCTGAAGGCTCTGCTGGTGGCGTTCGCTTCGTCCGTTTCACCGGCGAGGCTTGGTATACGTTACGGGCACGGATGCACGGAGTCAAATCGAGCGTTCCGCCGGGCGCGTCTCAGCGTGTCCCCCCTAGTCAGCGCGCATCTGAACCGCACCGACCGTGCGCTTGCCGCGCCGTACCACGACGTAGCCACCCGGCAACAGGTCTGCTGCCGTGAGCACCTGGTCGGGATCAGAAACCCTCTGGTTGTTGAGATACGCCCCGCCCTCGGCCACCGCCCTACGCGCGGCGGAAAGACTCGGCACGACACCAGCGACGTGCATGGCCTGCGCCACCGTCGTCTCCTGACCGTTGCGGATCTCACCGGCGGCCAGTTCCTTGGCCACCGCAGCAACCGTGGCCGTCGGGAGGTCGTGGAGATCGCCTCGACCGAACAGTGCCGCACCCGCCGCGGCGGCCGATTCCCGTTCGATGACGCCGTGGACCAGATCGGTGACGTCGTCGGCCAGCGCCCGCTGGGCGAGCCGGAGGTGGGGACGCTCGGCGGTCTCCCGTTCGAGTTCGGCGATCTGCTGCGCCGTACGGCCCGAGAAGACACGCAGGTACGTGCCCACCATCTCGTCCTCGGCGCCGAGGAAGAACTGGTGGAAGGCGTACGGACTGGTTAGCGCCGCGTCGAGCCACACTGTGCCGCCCTCGGTCTTGCCGAACTTGGTGCCGTCCGCCTTCGTCAGCAGTGGCGTCGCCAGGGCGTGAACCTTCGCCCCTTCGGCCCGCCTGATCAACTCCACGCCGGCTGTGATGTTGCCCCATTGATCGGATCCGCCGGTCTGCAGGGTGATGCCGTACGTGCGATGGAGATGCAGGAAGTCCATCGATTGCAGGAGCACGTAGGAGAACTCTGTATAAGAGATGCCGGACTCCAACCGGTTGCGCACCACGTCTCTGGCCAGCATTCGGTTGACCGGGAAGTGTTTGCCGATGTCGCGGAGAAAGTCGATCGTCGACAGGCCGGAGGTCCAGTCGTAGTTGTTGACGATCACCGCAGCGTTCTCGCCCTCGAACGAGACGAACCGCGCGACTTGCGATCGGATGCGCTCGGCCCACGATGCAACGAGCTCGGCAGGGTTGAGTTGCCGCTCCGACGTCTGCTTCGGATCACCGATGAGTCCGGTCGCGCCGCCGACCAGGAGGTAGGGCCGATGGCCGGCTGCCTGGAGATGGCGGGCGAGGATCAGTTGGACCAGATTTCCGAAGTGGATCGACGGCGCCGTCGGGTCGAACCCGACGTAGAAGGAGACGGGCCCGGCATCGAGGTGCGCGGCCAGCGCTTCGGGGTCAGTCGACTCGGCGATCAGCCCACGCCACGCCAGTTCGTCAAGTACTGCGTTCACTCGCGGCATGGTACTGGGACCATGCGCGCGGCTCGGACGCGTTTCCGGGTACGACATTGCCCCCGCCAGCCGCACCGGGCCCGCCGCAGCTCTGGGTTGTGCGCGGGTTCTCGGGGTCTATCCGTGGCAGCGTCCACTCGAGACTCGGTGTGGGCGAAGCCGCCCCACATTCCGATACAGCGAGTAGGAAATTTCATCCGAAATGCCCCGGAGGGTATTTCCTGCCGAAATCAGGGAGCCAGCGACCGTCCCAGTCTCAACCTTTGGTCGAGCAGGGACAATGCCTACTTATACCGAGAATCCAAACCAAGTAAGGAATATTTCATCAGTGGAGCCAGAAGTTGTTGCACCCCACGGATGGTTTCCGCCCACCCCGCCAAAGCACAGGGAGCAGGCTGTTAGGCTCACCTTCGTTCGGACTTGACAGTTGGGGGAGCCCATGACCGCAAACCTTTCCGCCGACGATCAGGGCGTCTCCCGGCGCACCCTCGCCAAGGGTGTCGGGTGGAGCGTGCCGGCGATCATGGTGGCCGCCGCAGCACCGGCCTACGCGATCTCAAGCCTGCCTCCGACCATGACGTACAAAGAGGCCTGCAAGTGGCCCGGCAGCAGTTGCACCGGAACCACGGATAAGTCGTACGCGGTGACTTTCACGGTCGTGAACAACGATCCGAACGACACCATCTATTTCTGCGATCTCACCATGACCAACATCACCAACGGTATCGGCACCTGGACCAGCGTCCCTCCGGCGTCAGGGTGCTACGAGGTCGCCGCAGGGGGAACCCGGGACGTCACGTTCCGGTTCGACAACAGTACGGACAGTGCGAACCTGACCTTCGACGCCACGGTCACGTTCAATTGGGGACACAATTGTCCCTGCAGCGCAGACCCTTACCATCACCCAGCGATCACGCAACAGATCCACGTCAACGACACCAAGCCTCACGGCGCGTGCACCTGCCCGCCCCCAGCCTGATCGTCTCCAGCAGGATGGATGGCGACGGAGCGCTATTGCCCGGGTGGGACGACCTGACGAAGCTGGGTCAGTTGCTCGGCGACGCGAGCCCTCGCCGTACCTCCCCTGCCGGACCGGGCATCAATGGAGCCGGCCACCGTCAGGACGTCGAGCACGCCGGGACCCAACTCTGGTGAAATCTCGGCGATCTGGTCGGCGGTGAGGTCGGACAACTCGAGCCCGCGGGCCTCGCAGTAGCGCACCACTTCCCCCGCGATCTCGTGAGCTCGGGCAAACGGGACGCGCTGCCGTACCAACCAATCGGCGACATCCGTGGCCAGTGAGAACCCACGGGGTGCGAGTTCGGCCAGCCGATCGGGGTGGAAGGTCAGTGTTTCAACCATCCCGGCCACCGCCGGCAGCAGCACCCGCAACTGGTCCAGTGAGTCGAAGATCGGTTCCTTGTCTTCCTGGAGGTCGCGGTTGTACGCCAGGGGCAATCCCTTGAGCGTGGCGAGGAGTCCGGTGAGATTGCCGATCAGGCGTCCGGCCTTGCCGCGCGCGAGTTCGGCGACGTCGGGATTCTTCTTCTGAGGCATGATGCTCGACCCCGTCGACCAGGCGTCGTCCAACGTGGCGAACCCGAACTCGTGGGTGCACCACAAGATGACCTCCTCGGCCAGCCGGGACACGTCGACGGCCACCTGAGCGCACACGTAGGCAGCCTCGGCGACCAGGTCGCGCGCAGCCGTACCGTCGATGGAGTTGGCCACGGAGCTGGCGAAACCGAGTTCGTGGGCCACGAGCTCGGGGTCGAGTCCGAGGGACGTACCGGCCAATGCGGCAGAGCCGTACGGACTGACAGCCAGGCGGCGATCGAGATCACCGATCCGATCGATGTCGCGCACGAGCGGCCAGGCGTGGGCCAGGAGTGCATGGCTGAGCAGGACGGGCTGGGCGTGCTGGAGATGGGTACGGCCAGGCATCGGAACGCCCAGATGCCGCTCCGCCTGACCACGAATCGCGTCGACCACTCCCACGATGTCGGCGGACAGCCCACGCAGGGCGTCGCGGAGGTACATCCGGATCAGCGTGGCGATCTGGTCGTTCCGGGACCGTCCCGCGCGCAACCGACCGCCGAGTTCGACCCCCAAGCGCTCCGTCAACCCGCGTTCCAGGGCTCCGTGAACGTCCTCGTCGGTTTCGAGAGGGCCGAAGGCACCAGACGCGACGTCGGCGGCGAGGCCGTCCAGCCCGGCGACGAGCCCGTCGTATTCGGCCTCGGTCAGCAGTCCCGCTGCCCGTAGCGCCAAGGCATGAGCCTTCGAGCCCGCCAAGTCGTACGGCGCGAGCCGCCAGTCGAACTGGGTCGACTTCGACAGGGCGAACATGGCGTCGGCCGGGCCTCCGGCGAACCGGCCTCCCCACAGCACTCCGTGCGTCACTGCTCCTCCATTCCCAAGCCCAAGAGCCGCTCGGACACGGCCGAGCCTCCTTCGAGATCGCGCGTCACCAACATCACCGTGTCGTCGCCCGCCACGCAGCCCAGCACGTCGGGCCAGCCGACACGGTCGATCGCCGAGGCGAAGAACTGAGCTGCCCCCGCCGGTGTGCGGGCGACGACCAGGTTTCCGCTCGCCTCGGCGCGCAGGAGCAGATCCTGGCATAGGCGGGTCAGCCGTACGACCGCGTCGCGTTCGTCGCCCACCGAATCGTCGGGCATCGCATACCCGACGGCTCCGTCGGCGCCCCTGACCCGAACAGCCCGCAAATCGAGCAGGTCGCGTGACAGCGTCGGTTGCGTCACCTCCCAACCCTCAGCCGCGAGCAGTTGCCGCAGATGGGCCTGGTTCGCCACCGATTGACGACTGATCAACTCGGCGATCCGAGCCTGCCGACGCGCCTTGGGCAGGTCGCCCCTCATGCGCGGAGCGCCGCCTCGTACAGCCCGCGCCAAGCAGCCACGAACGGCTGGAGTTCCGCGGTCGTCACGATCAGAGGCGGTGCCAGCCGGATCCGGTCGGGTCGAGGCGCATTGATCACGAAGCCGGAATCCAGGGCCACCTTCACCAGCGCCGGCCCGATCGGGTCGGCAAGTTCGAGTCCGCGCAGCAGACCTCGACCGTGGACAGCGACGATCCCGGGTTGGTCGGCGAACGCATCGGCCAGATCTTCGCCAACGCGCGTGATCTGGCCGAACAGCGGTTCCAGGATCGACATCACGGTCAGGGCGGCTCGGGCCGCCAGCGGATTACCGCCGAACGTGCTTCCGTGCATGCCGGGCTGCAACGCGTCGGCTGCGGCACCCGTCGCCAGGCAGGCCCCGATCGGGAACCCGTTGGCCAAGCCCTTGGCCAGGGTCACGATGTCGGGGATGATGCCTTCCCGCGTGTGGTCGAACCAGGCCCCCGCGCGGCCCAGCCCCGTCTGCACCTCGTCGAGCCACAGCAATGACCCCGCAGCAGAAGTGACGGCCCGCGCCTGGGCGAGGTATCCCGGCGGCGGCACGATGACGCCCGCCTCGCCTTGCATCGGTTCGAGGACGACGGCCGCGACCGTCTCGTCGACGGCACGTTCCAAGGCCGTGGCATCGCCGTACGGCACGAACGTCACGTCGCCGGGCAGCGGCGCGAACGGTTCACGGTACGCCGCCTTGTGAGTGAGCGCCAGCGCGCCCATGGTGCGCCCGTGGAAGCTGTTCTCCGCGGCGACGATCCGGGTACGGCCGGTGCGGCGGGTCAGTTTGAACGCGGCCTCGTTGGCCTCGGTCCCGGAGTTGGTGAAGAACACCTTCGTGCCGTGCCCGAGCAGGGCAGCCAACCGCTCCCCCAGCTCCACTTGCGGCGGGGTCGCGAAGAAGTTCGACACGTGCGACAACGTCGCCGCCTGGTCGGCCAGGGCCGCTACGAAGGCCGCGTGAGCGTGACCGAGCGAGTTGACCGCGATCCCGGCGAGGAGGTCGAGATATTCGCGACCGTCGGCGTCGTACAGGTGAACTCCCTGCCCACGGACGAACTCGCGCGCCGGCAGACCGAACGTATTCATGATCGAACCGGCGTAGTCGTCGTGCCAGGTCATGAGTTGCTCCGCTCGTCGGGGACCACCGTGGTGCCTCCGCTGTGGCTGCCGTCGAGGTCGGCGAGCACCGAATGCGGGACCCGTCCGTCGATGACAGTGGCCGAAGGCACGCCTCCGCGCACCGCCGCCAGGCACGCTTCCATCTTCGGCCGCATGCCTGCTTCGAGGTCGGGGATCAGCGCATCGAGCTCGACCGCCGAGATTTCGGCCACGACCTCGGCGGAGTTCGGCCAATCCCGGTACAGGCCGGCGACGTCGGTGAGCACGACGAGTCGAGCGGCACCGAGAGCTGCCGCGAGCGCGGCCGCCGCCGTGTCGGCGTTGACATTGTGGACGACGCCGTCAGGATCGGGGGCGAGTGTGGCGACGACGGGGACCCGGCCGGCCGCGAGATGGTCGAAGATCAGGCCGGGCGACACGTCGGCCACATCGCCCACGAGTCCGAGGTCGACATGTTGGCCGTCGATCACCAGACCCCGGCGAACCGCCGTGAACGTGCCGGCGTCCTCCCCCGACATCCCCACGGCGACCGGGGCGTGCCGATTGACCAGGCCCACCAGTTCGCGTCCGACCTGCCCTACGAGCACCATGCGGACCACGTCGACCGCCTCGGGTGTCGTCACCCGCAGACCACCCCGGAACTCCGACGAGATCCCCAGGCGCGCGAGCATCGACGAGATCTGGGGGCCGCCGCCGTGGACGACGACGACGTTCACCCCGAGGGCGCGGAGGTGGGCGATATCGGCGGCGAAGGCCCGTTTGAGGCTGTCGTCGGTCATGGCGTTGCCGCCGTACTTCACGACCACGGTCCGTCCGACGAACTCCTGCAGCGACGGTGCGGTCATGTCGGGTAATCCGCGTTCTCGGAGACATAGCCGTGGGTGAGGTCGTTGGTCCAGACGGTCGCGCTGGCTTCGCCGGCGTTGAGGCCGATCCGCACTCCGACGACGCGTGGTGCAAGGTCAACCTGGCTTCGGTCGGCCCCGATGGACCCGTGTGCGTAGACCTCGACGCCGTTGAAGCTCACGTCGAGCAGGTCCGGGTCGAAGGTCGCCTTCGTCGTGCCGACGGCGGCGACGACGCGGCCCCAGTTCGGGTCGTTGCCGGCGATCGCGCACTTGAAGAGGTTCGACCGGGCGACGGCCCGCGCCACCTCGACTGCGTCCTCCTCGCTCACCGCGCTAGCGACCTCGATCCCAATCTCGTGCTCGGCACCCTCGGCGTCGGCGATCAACTGCCGGGCGAGGCTGGCGCACACGTCGGTGAGAACGCCCCTGAACTCCGCGAGGTCGGGCGTTACCTTCGAGGCGCCGTTCGCCAGCAGGAGGACCGTGTCGTTCGTCGACATGCAGCCGTCCGAATCAGCGCGGTCGAACGTCAGTCTCGTCGCCTCGCGAAGGGCGGCGTCGAGGTCGGCGGAGTCGACCGCGGCGTCGGTCGTCACCACGACCAACATCGTCGCCAGACCCGGCGCCAACATGCCGGCGCCCTTGGCCATCCCTCCGACGACGTAGCCCGATCCCGAGGCCACGGCCATCTTCGGCACGGTGTCGGTGGTCATGATCGCCCGAGCAGCGGACGGCCCGCCGAGCTCGGAGAGGTCGGCGGCGGCGGCCGCTGCTCCGGCGAGGAGACGAGGCATCGGCAGCCGGACCCCGATCAACCCCGTCGAACACACGGCGACGTCGGTGGCCTCGCACTGGAGCAGGTGCGCCACCACTTCGGCTGTCGAGACGGTGTCGGCGAAGCCGGCCGGGCCCGTGCAGGCATTCGCTCCCCCCGAGTTGAGGATCACCGCGTGGAGCTTCCCGTCAGATACGGAGGTACGGGAGTAGGCCACAGGCGCCGCAAAGACCCGGTTGGAGGTAAAGACCGCGGCAGCGTCGTACCGAGGCCCGGAGCTGCGGACGAGAGCCACGTCGAGCCCGCCACTGCTCTTGAGGCCCGCTGAGATCCCCGCTGCTTCGAACCCCTGCGGCGCGGTCACGCCGTCGCGCCCCCGGACGATCGGCTCGGTCACGGTGCCACCCCGTTCACAGTCAGACCAGTGGTCTCGGGCAATCCGAGCGCCAGGTTCATGCACTGCACCGCACCCCCGGCGGTGCCCTTGGTGAGGTTGTCGACCGCACACACCGCGACCAGTCGACCCACCGACGTGTCGAGGGCGGTCTGCACGTGGACCGCGTTCGACCCGACCACAGACTGGGTCTGCGGCCACGAGCCCTCGGGCAGGTAGAAGACGAACGGTTCGTCGGCGTAGAAGGCCTCGTACGCGGCCCGGATCGCGGCTGCGTCGACGCCCGGGCGCACGGAAGCCGTACACGTGGCCAGAATCCCCCGTGGCATCGGCGCGAGCAGCGGGGTGAAGCTCACCGACGCCGTGTCGGCACCGCAAGCAACGAGGTTCTGCACCATTTCGGGGGTGTGGCGGTGGACGCCACCGACGCCGTACGCGCTGACCGAACCCATCACTTCGGATCCCAGCAGGTTGGGTTTGAGGGCCTTGCCGGCGCCGGAGGTACCGGAGGCTGCCACGACCACGATGTCGTCGGTGTCGACGAGACCGGCGTGAACGGCGGGCGCGAGCGCCAAGGTCACCGACGTGGGATAGCAACCGGGGACGGCGATCCGACGGGTGTTGCGAATCTTCTCGCGCTGCCCTGGGATCTCAGGCAGCCCGTACGGCCAGGTGCCGGCATGGGCGGTCCCGTAGAACCGAACCCAGTCGTCGGCCGACCGGAGTCTGAAATCCGCACCCGAATCGAGAATGAGGACGTCGTCGGGCAGGGCCAGGGCCACCTCGGCCGAGGCACCGTGGGGCAACGCCAGGAAGACCACGTCGTGCCCGGCCAGAACTTCGACCGTGGTGTCCTCCACGATGCGTTCGCGCAGCTCGGGCAGATGCGGCAGGTGGGTTCCGAGCTTCGTGCCGGCGCTGGCCTTAGCCGTCAGGGCACCGAGCTCCACATCGGGGTGGGCGGCGAGCAGGCGTACGGCTTCACCGCCGGCATAGCCCGTGCAGCCTGCTACTGCTACTCGAATCGTCACGGCATAACCATGTCGTCGTTGGAATTAGAATGCAAACTCGTTATCCGATCCTCGGAACCGCTCCGCACCGTTCGACGGCCGAAGCCGTCGCCGCGTCGCGGGCACCCGCGGCTTCGGTGTCTTTCAGCGTCCGGTCGCTGGCCCGGAACCGGAGCGCGAAGGCCAGAGACTTCTTGCCCTGACCCACCTGATCCCCGGTGTAGACGTCGAACAAGTGAATCGACTCCAGGAGGTCACCGGCACCGTCGACCAAGGCAGCAGCGACGTCGGCGACAGGAACGCTGTCGTCGACGATCAGAGCGACATCCTCCTTGGCCACCGGCCAGGTCGAGATGGGCGTGATCGACCCGGCTCCCGGTGCGACGGCCAAGAGCTCTTCGAAGGAGAATTCCGCGGCTGCGGTACGCTCGGGCAGACCGAAGGCCTGGCAGACGGTCGGGTGAAGTTCGCCGGCATGGCCGATGTGCACTCCCCCGACGGACAACTCGGCGCACCGGCCCGGATGATAGGGGGCGTGCCGGTCGGCGCTGACGTCGAGGGTCACCCCGAAGACGCGGGCCGCAGTCTGGGCGAACGCGATCGCCTGCTGCCAGCCGGCTTGCTGGGCGGGACCGTCCCACCCCGCTGCTCTCCACGCACCGGTGACCACGCACGCGATCCTCACCGGCTGGTTCGGCAGTGCGGCTTCGATCGCAGCCAACTCGGTCTCGGACGGCCGGCCGGCGACGCTCGGGATCGGGGCGACCCCCGTGGGCCCACGGAAGACGGCGCCGACCTCGTACAGGGCGAGGTCGTCCAACCCGCGGGACCGATTGCGAGCCACGGCCGCGAACAGCCCCGGCAGCAATGTCGTGCGAAGGTAGGGGGAGGTATCCGCCAACGGATTGACCAACCGTACCAAAGCTCGTCTCGGATCGTCGTCGGGCAGACCCAACCTGTCCAGGTCGCCGCTGGAGGCGAACGGGAACTGGAGCACCTCCACGAATCCAGCCCCCGGAAGAGCAGCGCTCAACGCCCGTCGCGCCTTCTGGCGGGCGGAGAGGCCCCGGCCGCCGGGTGCGCGAGGCACGACCGGTTCGATCGTGTCGAGGCCGACCTTGCAGCCGACTTCTTCGACGTAGTCGTACGGGTCCCGCAGGTCGGGGCGCCAGGACGGGGGCACCAGGTGGAGGTGGTCGCCGTCGACCGTCACGGTCACGCCCGAGGCGCGGAGGATGTCGACGACGCGGTCTGCGGGTACGGGGGTGCCGAGAATTTCCTGAGGCAGCGCGGCACGGATGGTTTGCTCGGGCATCGCGGGTACGGCGCCGACGACGGTTTCCGCCGTACCCAGCCTGCCGCCGCCGTACTGGACGAGCAGCGACGCCACGCGATGGGCCGCCGAGTAGGCGGCGTTCGCGTCGACACCTCGTTCGAACCTCTTCGACGCCTCGCTCGGGAGCTTGTGGCGCCGTGCCGTACGTGAAATCGCGACGGGATCGAAATGGGCCGCCTCGATCACGATCTTGGTCGTCGTGTCGGTGATCTCGGTCGACTCACCGCCCATGACGCCACCGAGGCCGATGACTCCCGAGTCGTCGGTGATCACGATGTCTTCAGCGTCGAGGACTCGGTCCTGACCGTCGAGAGTGACCAGGCTCTCCCCCGGCCGCGCTTGCCGTACGACGATGCCCCCGGACAGGCGATTGGCGTCGTACGCGTGAATGGGCTGGCCGAATTCGAGCATCACCAGGTTCGTGATATCGACGGCGAGCGAGATCGACCGCATGCCGCCCATCCGGACCCGACTCTGGATCCACTGAGGGCTCGGGCGCGCTGGGTCGACCCCCTCGACCGTGAGCGCGACGAACAGCGGGCAGCCGGCGGTGTCGCTGCGCACTGCGAAGCCATCCGCGGTCGGCGGCGGGGTGGGCCGGTCGACCGGGTCGGTGTACGGCAAACCGAACGCCTGGGCGGTCTCGCGAGCCAGACCACGGATCGACAGGCAGTAGCCCAGGTCGGGGGTGACGGCGATGTCGAGCACCTCGTCGCGCAGACCGAGCAGAGCCAAGGCGTCTTGACCGGGCGCGAGCGGGCGACCGTCGTCGTCGGTCGGGGGGAGCACGAGGATGCCCTCGTGATCGTCACCGATCCCGAGTTCGAGCATCGAACAGATCATGCCGTCGGAGATGTGTCCGTACGTCTTGCGAGCCGCAATTGCGAACCCCCCAGGCAGCACCGCCCCGGGCAGCGAGACGACCACGAAGTCGCCGACGGCGAAGTTGTGGGCGCCGCAGACGATGCCGCGTGACCCTCCGTCGTCGTCGGGCTCGGAGGCACCCGCGTTGTGTTCGGGCCCGACGTCGACCCGGCACCAGCGGATCGTCTTGCCGTTCTTCTGCGGCTCGTCACGGTACGACACGACCCGCCCGACCACGATCGGCCCGCTCAGGTCGGCGTCGGTCTTGGTGACCGTCTCGACTTCCAGACCGGCCCGGATCAAGGCGTCGGCGATCGTGCGACCGGTCAGGGGCTCGTCGAACGCGACGAAATCCGCCAGCCACGAGATCGGGGCCTTCATCGGGCACCCCCGATCAGGGAGCGGCCGAACCGGACGTCACCTTCGACCATGTCGCGCATGTCGGCGGCGTTGTTGCGGAACATCAAGGTCCTTTCGACTCCCATGCCGAAGGCGAACCCCGAATAGCGCTCGGTGTCGATGCCGGCGGCCTGCAAGACGCGTGGGTTCACGACACCGCAGCCGCCCCACTCGATCCAGCCTTCCGAGGAGCAGGTACGGCAGGGGGCGTCGGGATTGCCGACCGAGGCGCCGTGGCAGACGAAGCACTCGAGGTCAAGTTCGGCGCTGGGCTCGGTGAACGGGAAGTAGTTGGGCCGGATGCGGATCTCGATATCACCGAACATCGTGCGCGCCAGGTGGCGCAGCGTGCCGATCAGGTGAGCCATCGAGATGCCCTCGTCGACCACGAGCCCTTCGATCTGGTGGAAGACGGGCACGTGGGTCGCGTCGAACTCGTCGGCACGGTAGACCTTGCCGGGACAGACCACGTAGACCGGAAGCGGCCTCTGGAGCATCGACCGCATCTGGACCGGTGACGTGTGGGTGCGCATCACCAGGCCACTGCCGAGATCCTCCACGAACAACGTGTCGGTTTCGCCACGCGCGGGGTGGTCGGGCCCGATGTTGAGGGCGTCGAAGTTGAGCCATACTCCTTCGACTTCGGGGCCGTCGGCGATCTCCCAGCCCATCGCGACGAAGACGTCCGCGAGCTGGTCCATGAGAGCGGTGATGGGGTGCACCGCACCCTCCGGCACCAGCGCGACCGGGAGCGTGACATCGACGGTCTCGGCGATCAGGCGCTGTGCCAGCTCAGCTTCGCCGACGACGGCTTCGCGCTCGGCAAGACCCCGCTGAACACGGGCGCGCGCGGCGCCGAGGCGACTGCCGGTCTCCTTGCGGGCAGCCGGCGGCAGCGCCCCGATCTCGCGGTTGGCCAAGGCCAGGGGCGAACGGTCCCCGCAGTGGGCGAGGCGCGCAGCCTTGAGCTCGGCCATCGTCTGGGCGGCTCCGAAGGCTGCCAGGGCGCTGGTCACCATGGCGTCGACCGCCTCGGCGCCCAGGGGAGTCACCTGGACAGGGTCGTAGTTGGTGTTCGGGCCGGACATCTTCCCCTCACTGCATTCTTCGGGCTGGTCAGCGTTCTAGGTTCGGTGCTGCGCGGCTGCCGTGGCGTAGAGACACACGGCGGCAGCCGTCGCCAAGTTGAGGCTCTCGGCCGCTCCCCACATGGGGATCCGCACCACCCGGTCGGCCAGCGCCAGCACATCGGCTGGGAGACCCCACGCCTCGTTACCCAGGAGCCACGCGACCTTGCCGTCGAGTTCGCGGGTACGGTCGAGATCGGTGAGCGAGGCAGCACCGGTGCCGTCGGTGGCGAGGACCCGAAGACCGGCTCGCTTGAGCGCCGTGACCGCCTCGGTCAGCGGCGCGTCACTGATCACGGGCACGTGGAACAGGCTGCCGACGCTGGCTCGCACGACCTTCGGGTTGTACGGCTCCACGGAACCCTGGGTCAGCACCACACCTTCGGCCCCGAAGGCGTCGGCGCAGCGGATCACCGTCCCCGCGTTGCCCGGATCCCGAACCTGGGCGCACACGACCACCAGCCGCGGACGCGAGGCGACCAGGTCGTCGATGCCGCTAGCGACGATGCGACAGATCGCGACGATCCCCTGCGGTGTGACCGTGTCGGCCAGCGAGGCGATGTCGTTGTCGCTGGCCTCGAGGACCTCAGCGCCAACTCGCCTGAGTGAACGGATCAACTCAGGGTGGCGGTGCGCCGCCGCAGCAGTGGCGAACGCTCGCCGTACCACTCCCGCAGCGCACGCCTCGCGGACCGCTTGCGGCCCCTCGGTCAGGAACTCACCCGCCGTCTCTCGGCCCTTGCGCGCCAGCAGCCGACGAGCCGACCGGAGCATCCCCGCCGAGGCAGGTCCGATCGGCTCGGCACCGGCGGCAGCGAGCGGCTCCCGCGTCGTCGACACTCAGGCGGCCGCGGTGGGCGCCGCGTCTTTCGCGGTCTTGACGAGAACGGCGAAAGCCTGCGGATCAGTCACCGCGAGGTCGGCCAGGATCTTGCGATCCACCTCCACCCCGGCTGCCTTGAGGCCGGAAATAAAGCGGTTGTACGTCATACCTTCGGCCCGAGCGGCTGCGTTGATCCGCTGGATCCACAGGGCACGGAAATCACCCTTGCGATCGCGACGGTCGCGGTAGGCGTAGCCCATCGAATGGAGAACCTGCTCCTTGGCCTTGCGGTAAAGACGGGACCGCTGGCCACGGTAGCCGGATGCGATGTCGAGAATCTCGCGGCGCTTCTTCTGCGCGTTCACTGCGCGCTTGACGCGTGCCATGGTGTGCTCCTTGTTGGCGAAATGTGGTCTGCGGTGTTACTTGCCGAGGAGGCGGCGTGCCTTCTTGGCGTCGGCGCCGGTCACTTGGCTGTCAGGCATCAGACGGCGCGTCTGCCGTGACGACTTGTGCTCGTTCAGGTGGCGCTTGCCGGCCTGACGATGCACGAGCTTGCCCGTCCCAGTGACCTTGAACCGCTTCTTGGCACCGGAATGCGTCTTCATCTTCGGCATCTGCCGCTCCGTTCTTTCGTGAAATTCAGTGGGTGAGGTGGACTCAGAGATCGATGTCGGGATCGAGATTGTCTGCCGGACCGCGCTTCTTGCGCGGCACCGCCGTGGCGGCATGAGCGGCCCGGATCTCGGCCAGGTCGCGCTGCTCCTCGGCCTCGTGAGCCGTACGCTCGGCCGCCTTGCGAACCTTCTCGGCCTTCTGCTCGACGCGAGCTTCGGACTTGCGGCGCGTCGGTGCCAGGACCATCAACATGTTGCGGCCGTCCTGCCGGGGAGCTGACTCGACGGTGCCGTCTTCGGCAACATCGGCAGCCAGCTTCTTGAGCAGGTTGTAACCGAGTTCGGGGCGGCTCTGCTCCCGACCACGGAACATGATCGTGATCTTGACCTTGTCGCCGCCCTTGAGAAAGCGCACGACGTGGCCCTTCTTCGTCTCGTAGTCGTGCGAGTCGATCTTAGGCCGAAGCTTCATTTCCTTGATGACCGTGTTGGTCTGGTTGCGGCGGCTCTCTCGGGCCTTCTGCGCAGCCTCGTACTTGTACTTGCCGTAGTCCATGAGCTTGCAGACAGGCGGCCGCATGCCGGCGGCCACCTCTACCAGGTCGAGGTCCGATTCCGCCGCCAGGCGCAGAGCGTCCTCGATCCTGACAATGCCAACCTGCTCGCCGTTAGGCCCGACGAGCCGGACTTCGGGCACGCGGATCCGATCGTTGATACGCGGTTCAGTGCTGATGTGTCCTCCAAGGATTGCGATCTGGGCCGGAAACCGACGAGGCCTTCGCGCGAATGCGAAGGCCTGAGGTTCGAGCGGCCGAGCGCCCGAAGGCACCGCCGTCTCGGCATGACCCGCCGCGGTAACCGCGGCCAGGTGGGAGTTCAGGCCTCCACTTTCCGGATGGTTCTCGTCGAACCGACTGAGTGAGTCTAGTCGAAGGCCTGGTCGGACTGGAAATCAGGAGTGGAGTCGACGTACAGCCAACCGAAACCGCCGTCGCCGAGAGCCACCAGACGTCGCCCTTGGGCCAGGTTGGCGAGCAGTTCCTGGCTCACGACGAAGGGAGTCGGCCCGGCCACGTCCACCAAGAGCGCGTCGGCCCCCGTCTCCAGCACGGTGGCGGCGAGATCGTCGAGGGTCGCGGGTACGGGTCTTGCTCGCGGCTCCCAGGCCTGCAGGGCATCCAGGCCGGTGAAGGCGAGCAGCGCTCTGCGCCCGTCGCTGGCCTGGATCGAGACGGCCGCCAATTCGGCGTGCCGATCGGGGTCCGGGCCAGCCATCGAGTCGTCTCCCGTCGCGACGATCGGCATCAGGAGTCGGGCCCCGCAGAGTTCGGCGACCGCTTCGAGGTACGACACTGGGTCGCCGTCGGCTGCTTTCGAGAGGTGTGCACGTACGGAGGGGTCCGGATCGCCTTCGTCGCCCCGGAACTGAGCGGATGGTTGTAGCAGGCGTGACACAGGTGGAAGGCTACGAGGTCGTCCTGGTTCGGACGTCATCGGATGCGCCCGGGGCGCTCAGAGCAGGCGGCGCGCCAGGAGGACTCCGCTCACGACGACGACACCGGCGCCGACACCGACCGGAACGATCGGGTCGACTCCCGAAGGAGCCGGCTGAGCCCGGCCGGTCGGGATTCCGGAGGCCGAGACCGGCGCCTGGATGGCAACTGCGGACCCCACGTCCCGACGCGAACCGGCGCTCGTGGAGGTCACCTGCGTCGAGCCAGTGACGCCGCCCGCTTCCGATGGCTCTCTGGCGGCCGTACCGGGAGCCCCTGCCGAACCCTGCGGCGTGGCCGACGGGGCGCTGCGGTCGTCTGGCCGAGGTCCGCTCTCCCCTGGTCGCACCGACGGCCGGTCAGGGTTGGCTGACGCGGGTCGAGCCCGCTCGCTGGCGGCCGCCTGGGTCTGATTGTCTGTCGACGTCGACGGCTGCCCACCTGCCGAGGTGCCATGTGGTACCGGCATCGTCGATCTCCCCGACGACGTTCGAGCCGACGTGACGTTGTCAGGGCCAGGTTCGGGACTCGGTGCGACACCGGCCGGTACGGCGGGGCAATCAGCATTCGACGGCGTCGTGGTCGAAGCGCCAAGAACGTATCCGAGGTTCCCGCCGCCGATCAGGTACCAGGTACCAGGGAGGTACGGCGTCGAGATCAGAGTCGGATTCTGCCCGGGTTTGAGGACCCACGAAGCTCCGCTGCCTTGGTAACGGCATACCCACTGATCAGCGTTGGCCGCCGTACTCGACACGGGAGCCAAGAAGAGCGCGAGAAAGAGCGCGATCGGGAAGACGAGCCCCCCGAACAGCCGCCTCGACACCATCGAGCACCCTCCCCCACCCGTCCGCACCGTCCGATGTGGGTACCGACCGCGCACCAACCGCCACGATCGGATCGCGGAGGCCACGTCCATGCAATCGTGCGCATGCTACTGGAACGATTGAACACCTGTCTGCCTGCATGAGGAGCGCCACATCCGCCGTACCCGCGATCCCCCGAATCCGAGCACCGGCACGCGCGATCAGAACGGCCTTCCGCGACCCTGCTCGACCGCGTCCACCAGCTCCTGGTACTGACGCTGCGCGTATGCACCGTCGCTCCCCTGAATCCCCATCAGTTGGTAGACCTCGTGGTTGGTTGCGAACTCGCTCGAGACGAGCAGCCGCGGCCACGGATCACCCGGCTCGAACCGGAACCCGTCGACCGCTTCGAACGGCAGACGATGCGTCCTCAGACCGTTGCGGAAACGAAGCCCCGTCGGCTGGACTGCCACGTAGCCGTACCCGATCGCGCACATCATCACGACCATGACAGCGACGAATACCACGAGCGTCACGAGCTGGAACGCCGTGAACCGCGCACGGATCGTGGGTTCCAAGGCAAAGAAGCCCACCAGCGAACCCAGCACCAACACCACGGAGAAGCCCAGGGCTACCCAGCGTGGTGCACGAGGACGGGCGAAGAACAGGTCGCCGCTCATAACCTGCAAGCCGCGATGTCGGTGATCAGGATCGCCCGGGCTCCGACGAGCCACAGTCGGTCCATCAGACCTTGGGCGTCCTTGCGCGGAACCATCGCGCGTACGGCAGACCAGCCTTGCTTGGCCAGAGGTGAGACCGTGGGACCCTCGAAACCGGGCGTCAGCGCCGACGCGGCCGCCAGGGCCTCGTCTTGAATGTCGTAGTCGATGAGCACGTAGTCGCGGGCGACCAGGACGCCCGAGAACCTCCGCACGAGCAAGTCGAGATCGGGGGACTCCGCCACGTCGCGCCGGCGGATGAGCACCGCTTCACTGACGAGAATCGGGTCGCCGAAGACTTCGAGCCCCGCCTTGCGCAACGTGCTGCCCGTCTCGACCACGTCGGCGATCGCGTCCGCGACCCCGAGCCGGATCGCACTCTCGACGGCCCCGTCGAGCGAAATCAATCGTGCCTCGACGCCGCGCTGTTCGAGGTACGCGCCCACCAGACCCGGATACGAGGTGGCGATTCTGCGCCCGTCGAGGTCGGCGAGCGAGAGTCCCTGACCGTCAGGGGCGGCGAACCGGAATTTCGTACCCCCGAACCCGAGCGACAGGATCTCGTCGGCGTCGGCCCCCGAGTCGAGCAACATGTCACGGCCGGTGATGCCGACGTCGAGCGTGCCTTCGCCGACGTAGACCGCGATGTCGCGAGGGCGCAGATAGTAGAACTCGACCCCGTTCGCCTCGTCGGTCAGCACGAGGTCCTTCGGGTCCCAGCGCTGCCGATAGCCGGCCTCCCGCAGCATCACCGAGGCAGGCTCGGCCAACGAGCCCTTGTTCGGTACGGCGATCTTCAGCAGGGTGTCGTCGGTCACGGGGCTTGAATCTACCCCGTACGTGCGACCCTCTCGTGGCGCACCAGCCGTCGTGACATGCAGCCTGGGCTGACGAAGCCGTTTCCTCAGAGCTGCGAGTAGACGTCCTCCAACGTGATGTCCATGGCCACCATGAGCACTTGCACGTGATAGAGCAACTGGCTGATCTCCAACGCCGTGGCGTCGTGGCCTTCGTGTTCGGCCGCCATCCAGACCTCGGCCGCCTCCTCGATGATCTTCTTCCCGATCGAGTGCACGCCGGCATCGAGTCGCTGCACCGTTCCGGAGCCCGCGGGTCTGGTGCGAGCGGTCTCGACCAGTTGGCCGTACAACTCGTCAAAGGTCTTGCTCACGCCTCGGCCTTCGGTAGTTCGGGCTTGGCTGCTTCCACCCCGACCAACTCGCCGATGTGCCCGCCGACCAGGCCCAGGTTGGCGTATTGCTCCAGCCGGCTCCGCGAATCCGCGATGTCGAGGTTGCGCATCGTGAGCTGCCCGATCCGGTCGACCGGTCCGAAGGCTGCGTCGGTGACCCGCTCCATCGACAGCTTCTCCGGGTGGTAGGAGAACGACGGCCCGTCGGTGGCCAGGATCGAGTAGTCCTCGCCGCGCCTGAGCCGGATCGTCACCTCACCGGTCACGGCCGATGCGACCCACCGCTGCAGGGACTCGCGGTACATGAGCGACTGTGGATCGAGCCACCTGCCCTCGTACATCAGCCGGCCGAGCTTGCGCCCTTCGTTGTGGTAGTTCGCGATCGTGTCCTCGTTGTGGATCGCGCTCACGAGGCGCTCGTAGGCGATGTACAGCAGCGCCATGCCCGGGGCCTCGTAAATGCCGCGGGACTTGGCCTCGATGATCCGGTTCTCGATCTGGTCGCACATGCCGAGCCCGTGCCTGCCACCGATCGTGTTGGCCTCGCGCACCAGAGCCACCGGCGACGCAAAAGTCTTCCCGTCGATCTCGGTCGGCCAGCCGTTCTCGAAGGTGAGCGTGACGTCTTCGGTCTCGATCTGCACGGCGGGATCCCAGAAGCGAACGCCCATGATCGGGTCGACGAGTTCGATATTCGCGTCCAGGCTCTCCAGGTCCTTCGCCTCGTGGGTGGCGCCCCAGATATTGGCATCGGTCGAGTACGCCTTTTCCTTGCTGTCGCGGTACGGCAGACCACGCTCGGTGAGCCACTGGCTCATCTCGGCTCGCCCGCCGAGCTCGTTGACGAATCGCGCGTCGAGCCAGGGCTTGTAGATCCGGAGCTTCGGATTGGCCAGCAGCCCGTACCTGTAGAACCGCTCGATGTCGTTGCCCTTGTACGTCGATCCGTCACCCCAGATGTGGCAATCGTCTTCGGCCATCGCGCGGACCAGCATGGTGCCGGTGACGGCGCGCCCCAGCGGGGTGGTGTTGAAGTACGACCGGCCCGCGGTGCGGATGTGCCAGGCCCCGCATTGCAACGCGACGAGTCCCTCGTAGACGAGTTGTTCGGTGCAATCCACGAGCCGAGCCAGCTCTGCGCCGTACGCGCCCGACCGCCCTGGCACCGACGCGATGTCGGGCTCGTCGTACTGGCCGATGTCGGCCGTGTAGGTGCACGGGATCGCCCCGTTCTCACGCATCCAGGCCACGGCAACCGAGGTGTCGAGACCACCGGAGAACGCGAGCCCGACCTTCTCGCCGACGGGCAGATCACTCAGGACTGTTGGCATGCCGAGAATCCTAGGGCCGGGGTCTCGGGCCGCCGGTTGACCGACGCAACGTGAGAGGGCGAGGGTCCCGTCCGGCCCCCGCCCTCTCGAGTTCGATCGAGATCAGTACCCGATGGACTTTAGGTACGCCCGCGAATCGGCGATGCAGTCGAACGGGTCGCGTCCGTACGTGTCGTCCTGCTCGATGAAGAAGAACTCCGCACCGGCTGCCTCAGCGGCTGGCAGCAACTTCGGCCAATTCATGTTTCCCTGCCCGACTTCCGCGAACTGAGCAATGTTGAGGAAGTCGGCGAAGCCGCCGGCCACGTCGCCCGCCATGAACTTGTCGACGCCGGACTGGGGCATCGGGATAACCCGGAAATCCTTGACATGGATCAGCTTGCAGACCCCCGAGTAGGCCTCCAGCATGTCCAGCGGAGCCATCCCGCCTCGCTGCACCCAGTGCAGATCCACCTCGAAGTGGAGCGACGGAGCGACCCGCCGGACGATGTCGAAGATCCGCTCCCCGTCGAACTTGGCCAGGTCGACGTGGTGGTTGTGGTAGCACAACACGATCCCCTGCTCGGCCAGCCGCTCGGCTGCCGGCTGGCATTCGGCAGCCCAGGCCTCGCAAGCCTCCTTCGAGACCATGGCGGTGAACGGCATCATGCCGATCCTGACGAACCTGACCCCCAGCCGCTTGCAGTCGGCAACGATCTTGTCGAAGTGGTCTTCGAGGTTGTCGCCCGTCGTCGTGACGCCTCCCTTGAGGCCCACCGACAGGGCTCCGACCGCGATCCCGAGTTCGTTGATGCCTCGCTCGAGATCAGCGGTATTCGCATCATCCATCGGGATCTGGCTGACTTCGACCGCGTCGATGTCGAGGTCCTTGAGACGCTGCAGTACGGCCCACATGCCCTGCTCAGCGACCTGGTCCTTCAGCATCATCATCTGCACACCCACGACGGCCATCGGTCAGCTCCTCGTCTCGAACTTGCCTTCGGCGGCAATGCGCTTGTTGAGCTCGGCGAGGTAGGTCTCCTCGTCGAAGTCCTCGATGGACACTTCCTGGCCGGTCCAGCTCGACAGGTGGATGGCGTTCGCCAGGCGTACGCCGTGGATGCCGTCCGACCCCGGCGCGAGCGGCTCGGCGTTGTCGAGGATCTGGGCGGCGAAGTTCGCCATCACGTCGCAATGCTGCGCACCCCAGACCGATCCGTAGTCCTTGGTTTCGGTGACCATCATCGTGGACGTGTCGAGCTGGCCCATGAACAGCTTGCCCACGTCCTCCATCGACATGTCCTTGCTCAGCACTTGCTCGGGCTCCGACAGTCGGGTGATCGTGACGGTCTTTGAGTTGTCGACCACGACCTTGCCCTTGTCGCACAGGATTTCGAGCCGGTCCGTACCCATCATGTCGTTCGTACACGTGATGAACGTGCCGGTGGCTCCGCCACCGAAGTCGACGAGGGCATTGACCTCGTCTTCGACCACGATGTCGCGCTTGAAACCGTACGCGCACTTGGCGAACACGCTCTTGGGAACGCCGCAGATCCACTGCCACAAGTCCAACTGGTGGGGTGCCTGGTTCACCAGCACGCCGCCGCCCTCGCCGCCCCAGGTGGCGCGCCACGCGGACTGGTTGTAGTACCCCTGCGGGCGCCACCAGGTCGTAATGATCCAGGACGTGTGCCGCAGCGGGCCCAACTCCCCCGAATCCAGGAGCGCTTTCAGATCCTTGTACAAGGGATTCGTGCGCTGGTTGAAGAAGACACCGAACTTGAGTTCCGGTTTCGTCTCCGCGAAGTCGATGACTTCCTGGGCTTGCTTGGTGTAGACGCCGACCGGCTTCTCGAGCAGCGTGTGCATGCCGCGTTTCAGGGCTTCGATGCCCATCTCCGGGTGCAGGTAGTGCGGCACGGTCGTGACGACGGCGTCGACGTCTCCGGACTCGATCATCGTGATGTAGTCGTCGTAGAACGGCACGCCGAGCTCGTCGGCGCGCGCCTTCTTCGACTCGTTGATGTCGCAGATCGCGCCGATCACCATGGTCGGCACTCGGCCGTCGGCGAGGAAATTCGCGTACATGCCTCCCTCGGCGCCAAGGCCGATAATGCCGAGTCGTACTTTCTTGTCTGACATGAGTTTTCTCTCCTGGTTGGACGGTCAGGGATCGGTCAGCACCACGCGTGGCGTGCGGGGCACGGGGACAATCCCAGCGCTTCGTGAGCGCCGGGGACGAGCAGAATGCGAATGAACAGCATGTGCCTTCTCCCCTCTACCTTGAGGTGGGACGCATGAAACGGAGTAGCCTCCGTTTCTATACGTCGGAATCTACCAGTCCCGACTCGGCACCGTCAGGTCAACCGGTGCAGAAATCGGCTGGCCAGACAGGAGTGACGCATGGCGAGGGCGGATGCGCAACGCAATCGGCAAGCCTTGATCGAGGCCGCCGAGGTCGCGTTCGAGGCTGACGGCTTCGGCACGTCCCTCGAAGGGGTCGCCAGAACCGCCCGGGTCGGGATCGGCACGCTCTATCGGCACTTCCCCACCCGCGCCTCGCTCGTCCAGGCTGTATTCGCCGAGCAACTCCACGAGCTGTGTGACAGTTCCGCCGTACTCCTCCAGGACAGGCGCCCCGACGAGGCCTTTCGAGCTTGGGCTCGCACGCTGCCAGCCGCTCTGCCCTTGATCGCAGCGGCCGTCGAGACCGATCCGAACCACCTGGTCGTCGATCAGTTGGAGGCGGCCGTTCAACGGCTGATCGACCGTGGGGTGGCGGCAGGCATCTTCGGTCAGGCCAACGGTCGCGACGTGCTCCTGCTCCTGTGCGGATTGATGATCGCCCTCCCGCTGGAGCAGGACCGACGGCGAGTCTGGGACATGATCGACCTCGTCATCGACGGGTTGCGCTTCGGCGCCGGCCGTACGGGGTAGCCACACCGCCACTGCTGGTTCAGAGCGCGATTCCGAGCAGACCGTCCACGAGATCTCGTACGGCTTCCCTCGCCCCAGGCTCGTCGTCGACCGCCTCCGCCGAACGCCGTACCCAATCATCGATCAGGACCAGGGCGTGATCGGCATGGAGGTCGTCGGCAACCGCCGCCCGGACGTGAGCAACGAGGCCGTCGGCCTCGACCGCGGTCGACCCGTGCACGGCCTGTCGCCACGTCGCGAGCCGCTGCTCGTTGGTCGCCAGATCAGCGTCGGTCCACCCCCAGTCCTCGCGGTAGTGGTGGCCCAGGAGGACGAGCCGGATCGCCATCGGATCGACGCCTGCCTCCCTGAGTCGGGAGACCAGCACGAGATTGCCCTTCGACTTGCTCATCTTCTCGCCGTCGAGTCCGACCATCGCGACGTGGACGTATGCCTGCGCGAACGGTTCGCCCGTCAGAGAGGTCGCCTCGGCGGCACTCATCTCGTGGTGCGGGAAGATCAAGTCCGTACCGCCCCCCTGGACGTCGAAGGCCACTCCCAACGTGGCCAGCGCGATGGCCGCGCACTCGATGTGCCACCCCGGCCGCCCCGACCCGATCGGAGTGGGCCACGCGGGCTCGCCGTCACGTTCCAACCGCCACAAGAGGCAGTCGAGGGGGTCCTGCTTGCCGGGGCGGGTCGGGTCCCCGCCTCGTTCGGCGAACAACTCCAGCATCGCGGACTCGCCGAGGTGAGAGATGCCCCCGAACCCCGGCGCCCGGGAACTCGTGAAGTACCAATCCGGATCAGTGTCGTGCGCCTGGTAGGCGTACCCCGACCCCGCGAGCTGTGTCACCAGCATGGCAACGCCAGGAATCGACTCGACGGCCCCGACGTAGTGATCAGGCGGCAGCACCCGCAGCGCCGTCATGTCGGACCTGAAGAGGTCGGTCTGTTCCTGAGCGAGGTCGGTCCAATCGACACCGGTCGCTTCTGCTCGTTCGAGCAATGGGTCGTCGATATCGGTCACGTTCTGGGTGTACAGGACCTCCAGGCCGGCATCCAGCCACGCCCGATGCAGCAGGTCGAACGTCACGTAGGTGAATGCATGGCCCATGTGGGTCGCGTCGTAGGGGGTGATGCCGCAGACGTACAGCCGCGCCGTACCCGCCTCCGGACCGACGGGTACGACCTCGCGGCGCGCTGTGTCGTACGCCTGCACGCGACTCCGCGGTCCGTCGACAGGGGCGGGACGTGCGGCAGCAGGCCAAGCTTCCATGGTCGCCGAGCCTAGTGCCGCGCAACGACACTTCACGCACGGTGCTCAGCGAGATCGGACGGTCATCCGAGCGTTCCTCGGGACCTTCTAGACGACCTGATGAAGCCAACGCACGGGCGCTCCGTCACCGGCGTACCGGAACGGTTCCAGTTCGTCGTCCCAAGGCCCGCCCAGAATGTCTTGCAGGGCCTGGTGAATCGGCCTCAGGCCGAGGGCGTCGGCCTCGATCGCAGCCTTGAGCCGACCCTCCCCGACGACGATGTCACCGGTCATCGACACGGTGGCCCGGAACAATCCCAAGGTCGGTGTGTAGCTGATGCGCTGAGCCTCGCTCGTACGCGTGGCTTCTTCGGTGACCTCGAACCTGATCCGACGCCAGCCTGCGAGCGACGATGCGAGCTGATCCGAGGCCCCGACAGGCCCGCACCAGGCCACCTCGGTTCGGGAAGCGCCCCGTTCGGCCGGCTGAACGGACCAATCGAACCGACAAGGCGCGCCAAAAGCGCCGGCGGCCGCCCACTCGATGTGCGGGAGCAGCGCCGACGGAGCAGAGTGAACGAAGAACACTCCACGGGTCTGGCTCATCAGTTCCTCCTCGGTAGGTGTGCCTTCCCCAGCAGCCTTCCGAGTTCGAAACTGCCCATATTCTGCCCCACCATTCCCAACTGCACCAGCCCGGCGTGCGCCATTGCGCCACCGCTCGTGCCCACGGCTTGCGCGACGATCGTGCCTGGCGTAGCAAGGACCTATGCCGCGCACTCTGCCGTACGGATCCTGGCGCTCGCCCGTCTCGACCGATCTGATCACCGGGAGCACGGTTGGCCTGATCGGCGGCACGTTCGACGGCGGGACAGCGTTCTGGGTCGAATCCCACGCCTCACAAGGCGGCCGTGCGTCGCTGTGGACCCAAGCTGCAGACTCCACGCGGACTGAACTCACCCCGGAGCACAACGTGCGCTCGGCCGTGCACGAATACGGAGGCGGAGCCTTCGCAGTGAGCGACGAAATCTGCGTGTTCAGCGATCACCCCAGCCATGGCGTGTTCGTCGTCGAGGGTGGGGCCCGCCCTCGACCGATCGCCGCGGGTGGTCTGATGCGGTACGGAGGGTTCGTCGTACGGCCCAGGCAGCGATCGGTCGTCTGCGTGCGGGAGGACCACACCGACTCCGATCTCGACTGCGTGAACACGCTGGTGAGCCTGTCACTCGACACTGACAATGCCGACGGAGGTCGGATCGTCGCGGCCGGTGCCGACTTCTTCTCCCAGCCGGCGATCGCCCCCGACGGGCGCCTCGCCTGGTTCGAATGGGACCACCCCTCGATGCCGTGGGACTCGACCCGCCTCATGATCGCCGCTGCCGACGGCACCAGCGCCAGGCAGGTCGCCGGCGGACCCCAGGAATCAGCCATCCACCCGGCCTGGACGGAGTCAGGCGACCTGATCTTCGCCAGCGACCGCTCGGGGTTCTGGAACCTCTACCGCGTCGCGGCGAACCTTGACCCGTCGGACCCGATCTCGGAGCCCCGGCGCCTTCACGACGACCCGTACGACTGCTGCGAGACGCCGTGGGTTCTCGGCGGCGCCCCGTACGTACTCCTCGACGACGACCGAATCGCCGTCAACTTGATCGTCGAAGGGCAAGCCAGAGTCGGCATCGTCGCCGACGGTGCCTTCACACCGCTGGCGCTCGACGTCGCTGCTGCGTCCTTCGGTGGCTCCGGGCCGGCCTCGGTGGCCGTTCTGGGGTACGGCGACCGCCCCAGCGAGCTCGTCGTCGTGAACTGGGAGGAAGGCTCGACCTCGCTCCTGCGACGCAGCTCCGACGTCGACCTCGAGACGGCCTTCGTGTCTCGGGCCCACCCGGTGGTCTGGGAGAGCCAAGACGGCCCCGTGCAGGCCCGGTGGTATCCGCCGACGAACCCTGACGTCGAGCCGCCGCCGGCCGAGCTTCCCCCGATCATCGTGGTGTCGCACGGAGGTCCGACCGGACGAGCCCGGGCGGAGTTCAATCTCGCCTACCAGTTCTGGACCAGCCGCGGCATCGGGATCGTCGACGTGGACTACTCGGGGTCGTCCGGGTACGGCCGTGCTTATCGTCAGCGCCTCCACCGACGATGGGGCTTGTCTGACGTGCGGGACTGTGCGGCGGCTGCCGAGAACCTCGTCGCGGAAGGATGGGCCGACCCCGACCGGCTCACGATCATGGGCGGTTCGGCCGGGGGGTTCACGACGTTGGCGGCGCTGACCACCACCGACGTCTTCCGAGCCGGGATCAGCAACTACGGGGTCGGCGATCTGGAAACGCTCGCCACCGACACGCACAAGTTCGAATCCCGGTACCTCGACGGACTGGTCGCGCCGTACCCGGCCGAACGGCAGGTCTACCTCGACCGCTCCCCCGTCTACCACGTCGACCAGCTGTCGTGCCCGCTCCTGCTGCACCAGGGAACGGACGATCGCGTCGTACCCCCCGACCAAGCCGAACAGATGGCTGCCGCCGTCCGTGCCAAGGGTCTGCCCGTCGCGCTCTGTCTCTACGAGGGCGAGGGCCACGGGTTCCGGCGGGCCGAGACCATCCGAGACCAGCTGAACGCGACGTTGTCGTTCCTCGGGCAGGTCTACGGCTTCGAGCCCTCCGGGGAGGTGCCGCGGCTCGACATCGAGAACCTCTCGCGCGCTGACTAGGCTGATCGGCATGAACACCGCTCCCGCTTCCCTGACCATGCTCCGAATCGGCGCGACCGTCACAGCACTGCTTTCGATCCTCCAGCCCGTGCTCTACCTGCTCAAGTTCGCCGGCGTCTCGGGTGTCATGAAGGTCCACGGCATCACCGGCCAGGCGATGTTCGTCATGTGTGTGTTCGCGGCCGTCTCGGCGATTCTGTGGGCCAGGGCTAGCGGGAACAAGGGACTGATGGGGCATGCGATCGGCCTCGCGATCGGTGCCCTGGCCCAGGTGGCGCTCGGGGAACTGAAGCTGACGACGCTCCATATCACCCTCGGGATCGCCATGCTCGCCGGCGCGATCGCACTGGCCGTGCTCGCGTATCGCAAGCCGGGTTCCCCGACCACACCAGTCGCAGGCGAGGCGTAGGAAAGCGCCCTCTGGAGTAGCCGCCGCTCAGACCAGAGATCGTGCCCCGAAGAGGGCCGTGCCCACCCTCACGCACGTCGATCCCCGCTCGATCGCCAGTTCCAGATCCCCGGACATGCCCATCGACAGGTCGTCCCAGGCCGTCCCGGTGGCGTCGCGCAGGCGGGTCTGGACATCCCGCAACCGGTCGAAGCACGCCCCGACTTCGTCCGGGTCGGTCGAGAAGACCGCGATCGTCATCAGTCCGCGGGGCACGAGCGCCGGGTACGCCGTCAGCGCCGCCCCGAACGCCACAGCCTCGTCGAGTGCCACGCCGGATTTCTGGGCCTCGCCGCTGGTGTTGACCTGGACGAGCACATCGAGAGTCCGCCCTGCCTCGGCCAAGCGCCGATCCAAGTCCTCGGCGAGCCGCACCGAGTCGAGCGACTGCAGCTCGCGCACCAGAGGCGCAATCTTGCCGGCCTTGTTGCGCTGCACATGGCCGATCACGACCCAATCGACGTCGAGGTCGCCCAGCTGCGCGGCCTTGCCCGCCAGTTCCTGGATCCGGTTCTCCCCGAACTGGCGCAAGCCTGCGGCGTACGCCTCCCTCACCACGCTCGCGGGCTGAGTCTTCGACACCGGCAGGAGCCGTACCTCGTCGCGCGCGCGACCGGACCGCCGGCAGGCAGCCTCGATCCGTGCCTCGACCGCCGCGAGCCGGTCGGCGATGGTCGGGGTCACGGCCAACGCGCGGCCAGTGAGATGCAGGCCAGGGCCGTCAGGATGCCGAAAAGTGACGCGATCCCGGCGTACTTCTCGGTCGTCTCGGTCTGCACCTTCTCGTAGCCGATCGAGCGAGCGATGTTGTCGTAGACCTGCTTCAGTTCCTCGGCACTGGCCGCGGAGAACTTCTTGCCGCCGGAGATGTCGGCGACCTTCTGCAACTCGACGTGGTCCACGGGGACGTAGTTGCGCTGGCCTCGGGAATCCACGACATAACCCGTGGCCGTGCCGTACGCGATCGTGTTGACCGGCACCCCCGCCTTCTTGGCGTCAGCGGCCGCGGACGCCGATGGGCGACCGAGATTCGACGAGCCGTCGGACAACAACACCATCGCCGCCGGAACCTTCTCGTTCGGATGATCGGGATCCGGTGGCACCAGGTTGAGCGCATCCAATCCCGCGTAAATGCCCTCGCCGATCGCGGTCGACGGCGCGAGCTGCAGGTTGTCGATGGCGCGCGACACCGTGCCCCGGTCGGTCGTGGGAGGTACGAGCAGCGTCGCCGTACCCGCAAACGCCACCAAAGCCACGTTGAACCGCGGCGGCAGAATCTGGAGGAAGTTCTTGGCGCCGGCCTGGGCCGCCGCCAGCCTCGTCGGCTTCACGTCGACGGCCTCCATCGACTTCGAGACGTCGATGACGACGACGACGGTCGCCCGCTCCCGGGGTTGTTCGGTGTAGCCGTGTGGCATGGCCCAGGCGATGATCAGCGAACCGAGGCTCAGGATCGAGGCAGCGACCGCCACGTGGCGCTTCCAGGCAGCCTGTCGTCGAACCAACAGCTCGAGGCTTCCCGGCACACGCTGGCGACCCTTACGGCCCGATCGCAACGCCAACACGATGTAGACGAACGCCAGCAAGGGCACCACCAGCAACGCCCACAGGCGTTCGGGATGGATGAAGTCTGTGGGGATCATGCCCACCTCGCTCCCAACACCAAGGCGCCGACCGCCGCGAGCGCGGCGAAGATCAGCGCGATGCCGGCGGTCGTGGCGGTCACCTCCTTGACCTGTTCCTCGTAGCCGACTTGCGACTGGATCGACTTGTAGGCGTCCTTGAGCTGATTGACATTGTCGGCGCTGTACGACTTTCCGTTCGAGATCCGCGACACCTCGGACAGGGTCTGCGGGTCCGGGGGTACGGGTTCGCGCTTCCCGTCGAGGTCGACGTATCCGTTGTCGGTGCCGTACGCGATCGTGTAGACGGGCACCTTGCGTTTCGCCGCCTCCTGGGCAGCCTGAGCCGGCGCCTGACCTGCCGTGTTCGTGCCGTCGGAGAGCAGCGCGATCATTCCCGGCGCCGGCGTCTTGTCCGCGCCCATCGGGGCCTGGTCGAGAGCGAGCAGCGCCGAATAGATGGCGTCACCGATGGCAGTCGAGTCCTGGGGGGTCAGGGTGTCGATCGCCCGGTTGACGGCAGCGCGGTCGGTGACGGGCGGGAGCCGTACGGCAGGGTTGCCCGACAGCGACACGATCGCCACGTTGTACTGGCTCGGCAGCGAGGCGACGAAGTCCTTGGCGGCCTGCTTCGCTGCGTCGAGGCGGTTCGGTTTCACGTCAGTCGCCTCCATGGAGAGCGACACGTCGATGACGACGACCACCGTGGCGCGTTCCCGGGGCACCTTGTCCACCCCGTTCGGGCGCGACCACGCGACGAACAGCATGACGAGGCTGAGTACGGCCAAGCCCACCGTCACGTGCCGCAGCCACTGGGACTGCTTTGGCAGCACGATCGACAGCACGCTCGTGTTCGTGAACCGGATCCCGGCGCGCGATTTTCGCCGGACCAAGACGACGTACAGCACGACCAGGATCGGCACGAGCAACAGCCACCACAACCGTTCCGGGTTCAGGAACCCGGTGATCGGCAGAGCGAGGGCCGTCATCTGCTGACTCCTTGCGGTGGGGCGTGTAGCTGGCCGGCGACTCGGCGGTACGCGAGCACGAACCGGGCGATGTCTTGCACCCAGTCTCTGTCGGTACGCAACTGGATGTGACCGACGCCTGCTCGCCGCAGCGAAAGCCGGATCCGTTCCCGCTGGGCGGCGCTGGCGGCGTCCATCCGTGCCCTGGCCGCCGCGTCGGATGTGTTGACGTATCTCTGGAAGTCGGTTTCTGGGTCCCGGATCAGGAGGTCACCGATGTCGGGGAACTCGATCTCGCGCCGGTCGACGACCTCGATGCAGATCACCTGGTTGCGTACGGCCAACCGCCGCAGCGCGCGTTCCCACGTGGGTTCGACGTTGGGATCGAGCTCGAAATCCCCTGGCTCCAGGAAGTCGGAGACGACGACCCGGAGACCACGACGCCGCTGGGTTCTGGCCATCTGTTCGATGCCGTCGGTCAGGGTCATCGACCCAGGAGCATGGTCGAGCACGATCGGTTCGGTGAGCATTCGGCGCAGCAGGCCGTACAACGCGGTCCGTCCGGAACGGGCCGGCAGCCGCTTGATCCCGTCCGGCCGCATGATCATGCCCCCGAAACGGTCGCCCATCTTCTGGCTCAGGAAGCCGATCGTGGCGATGGCCGCGATGCCGAGATCGCGCTTGGTGACTCCCTCTGTGCCCCAGTTCATCGACGGTGTGACGTCGAGCAGTGCCCAGACTTCGAGCTCGCGATCAGCGATGGTGTCGCGTACGTGCGGGATCGTCGTACGCGCGGTCACGGCCCAATCCATCTTGCGTACGTCGTCCTGGCCGGGTTGGTATGGCCGGGCGTCGTTGACATCCGAGCCTGCACCCGGCAGCAAGCCGAGGTGGTCGCCATGGAGGAAGCCCTCGAGCCGTCTCACGATCGCCAGTTCGAGCCGTCGCAACGCCGCCTCGGGCGCGAGTTGGTTGAGGCGGAGCGACGGACCCTTCGGCTCGGCCAGAACCGACGCGGCCGGATTGCCGGTCGGTGGCGCGAAACTCGGCTGACTCATGGGCAGGCCAGGGTGCGTGTCTAGTTGCGGAATCCGGGCGTGGAGGCGGGCCCGCCCTGCTGCTGGGGCGTGTTCCAGACCGGCGTCGGCGGCGGCACCATCGCGAGCACCCGTTCCACGACCTGGCTCGGTGCGACGTTGTCTGCGACCGCGTCGAAGCCGAGCACGAGACGGTGGCTCATGACGTCTTTGGCGACGGCCTGGACGTCGGTCGGCAACACGTAGTCGCGGCCGTGGATCAACGCCAGGGCGCGTGAAGCTGCGACGAGACCGAGCGTGGCACGAGGCGAACAGCCGATCGAGATCACCGACACCAGATCGGGCATGCCGAACTCGGCGGGGCTCCGGGTCGCCAGCACGAGCCGCACGATGTATTCGGCGACCAGGTTGTGCACGAACACATTCGATGCCTGGTCCTGCAATTGCTTGACCACGTCGGGGTTGAGGATCTGCCGCGGCTCGGGCGGCGTGACCGACATGCGGCGCAGAATCTCGAATTCCTCGTTGCCGCGGGGGTACGGCACATCCACCTTGAGCAGGAACCGGTCCCGCTGCGCTTCGGGAAGCGGGTACACGCCCTCCGATTCGATCGGGTTCTGAGTCGCGATGACGATGAACGGCTTGGGCGCCGGGTAGGTCTTGCCGGCGATCGAGACCTGCTTCTCGGCCATCAGTTCGAGCATCGCCGACTGGACCTTCGCCGGTGCGCGGTTGATCTCGTCGGCGAGCACGAAGTTGACGAACACCGGGCCCAGCTCGATGTCGAACTTTTCCTTGCTGGCCGAGTAGATGCGCGTGCCGACGATGTCCGACGGCACCAGGTCGGGCGTGAACTGGATTCGCGCAAAGTCTCCACCCACGACCGTGGCGAATGACCGTACGGCGAGGGTCTTCGCGACACCCGGCACGCCCTCCAGCAGAGTGTGCCCCTTGGCCAGGAGCGACACCATGAGCTGCTCGACCATGTGCTCCTGGCCGACGATCACCCTCTGGACCTGGGCGATCGCCTCGCCCAGCAGCCGGGCCGCCTGCTCCGTCGTGGGCTGGCCAACGGCCTGGGACTGGTTGGTCACGAGGGTCTCCTGCATCGATCTCGGCGGCTCGCACAAGCCTGCCCCACGATACCGGCTGAAGAGATGTCTCCCGGTCGTACGGCATGATGGACGACGCCCGACATCGACGGCGGGCCGAAGCCACAGTGACGGAGACCATGACGACGCCGCAGCAGCCCCCGATGGCTTCTCCGTTGCTGCCGACCGATCCGCCCAAGATCGGTGACTTCTGGCTGGACGCTCGGTTGCTCGCCTCGCCGAGCGGCATCGTCTACGCCGGTCACGACGAGCCCGGTACGGCGGTCATGTTGCTCCTGCTCTCGCAGGGGGCCGCCGACGACGCCATGGCTCGCGACCGGTTGGCGGGCGAAGTCGACAAGATGCACATCGACACCGTGATCGCTCGCGGCGGGCACGGCCAGGACACGGGGCGGCTCGGATTCAAGTTCCGGTCCGAAGACGACGATCCTGTCGAACCTGGCGACGCCCCCCTCGCGCCGTGGGTGGCCTTGGCGTACGACGGCAGCCAGGGCGCCCTCAACGAGGCTCGGAGGCTCCTGGCCGAGATCGACCTCTCCTGGCTGCCTCACAAGGGAACTCCGTCGGGACCCGACTACCGGCTGCATTGGATCGACCGCACGGAACCCGGAATTTCACGCCTCTGGCCGCTTCCCTGGCCCGGCCGCCACGATCGGGCCGGCCGCGTCTCGATCGTCGCGTCCTGGCTGCTCATGATGTTGATCGCGATGCTCGCGATCCTGTTGGCCATCCTGATGTTCAGCCAGTCCTCGTCGTCCAATGCACCGGAGCCTCTGCCGAACACGGCCTCGGCCTCTCCGCAGAGTGGGTCGGCCTCTCCTCAGTCGGGGTCGCCGTCTCCATCTGGGTCCGAGTCGGGCAGTGCCTCGCCCTCTCCCTCCGGCACGAGAACGGCCACCGCTTCGGCCGTTGGCTCCCCCACCCCCAATTCGAAGCTGTAGGAAGCCGATAGGCTCGCACGTCTCGGGGCGGTAGCTCAGCCGGTCAGAGCAAGGGACTCATAATCCCTGGGTCGTGGGTTCGAGCCCCACCCGCCCCACCCAATACGTCTGACGAGAGCACGCGACATCCGAAGATGTGGGATGTTCCCGGCACCCACCCGACCACGGATCGCTGTCGCGTGCGGTGTGGGGGTCAGCACCCATCGCAGGGCCGCTCACCATGCAGAAGGGGCCGTAGGGCTTTCGGGCGACGTCGCGGGCTGCCTACTTTGTGTCAGGGAGCCAAACAGACACCGAGTCAGCAGGGACATGGGTCGGACTCCACCACACTGCCTCACAGACGGGGACACATCATGACTTTCTCCTTTCGATCATCATCGGCCTCGGCATCTTCCTGCTCGTCGTGGGCGCCGTGCTGACCTGGGCGGTCTCCGGGCGGGTTCCCGGAATCGATCTGCACATGATCGGGATCATCATGATGGTGGGCGGAGTCCTTGCAGTCCTGGTGGGCTTCCTCGTACCGAATGGTGACGCCTACTCCGCCACTCGCACCTCAACCGTCGGCCCCGCCACAGGCGGGTCCGACGAAAAGGTAGACGTCGCCGCCCACTAACCCCAACCCGCATGATCGCGGGGCCGCTTCCGGCGACCCCGCGATCGGCATGACATCACGAAGTTCGGCATGCCATCGCAACGTGTCGCAACCGCCGACACACCCAACGACAGAAAGGACCTGAGATGGACGGAATGGGCGCTCTGCCCTACGACAAGGGGACAGCGTTCCGCGTGTGGGCCCCGCACGCCGAGGCGGTGTGGGTGACAGGCGACTTCAACGGCTGGTCGGCCGATGCCACCCCCCTCGAGTCCGACGGCAACGGCAACTGGTACGCCGAAGTTCCCGGCGCCCGGGTCGGTCAGGAGTACAAGTACGTTCTGCGCAACGGCGACCAGACCTTCTATCGCATCGACCCGTACGCGCGGCAGGTCACCAACTCGGTAGGCAACGGAGTGATCTACAGCCATGGGTCCTTCGACTGGGCGGGTGATGACTTTCACCTGCCCGGCCACCACGAGCTAGTTGTCTATGAGCTACACATCGGGTCGTTCTACCGCCCGTCCGAATCGGAGGTGGGCACCTTGGAACTTGCGATCGAGAAGCTCGACCACCTGGTCAAGCTCGGCGTCAACGTGGTGCAGGTCATGCCGATCGCTGAGTTCGCCGGCGACCTGTCCTGGGGGTACAACCCGGCGCACGTGTTCGCCGTTGAGTCCGCGTACGGGGGCCCTGACGCCTTCAAAACCTTCGTGAAGCAAGCGCATGCCCGCGGCCTCGGAGTGGTGCTCGACGTGGTCTACAACCACTTCGGCCCCAGCGATCTCGATCTGTGGCAGTTCGACGGGTGGAGCGAGAACGACAAGGGGGGCATCTACTTCTATAACGACGACCGCTCCTCAACGCCGTGGGGTGACACCCGTCCTGACTACGGGCGCGAGGAGGTTCGTCGCTTCATCCACGACAACGCGATGATGTGGCTGTACGACTACCACGTGGACGGCCTGCGCTACGACATGACCCCTTACATTCGCAGCGTCGACGCCTCGGGCAGGGACCTGGCCGAGGGCTGGGAGCTCATGCGGTGGGTGAACACGTCGGTCCGCGACCAGTACCCGGGTCGGATCCTGATCGCCGAGGACATGCACCGTGACCCGTCGATCACCCAGGCCGACAATGACGGGGCGGCATTCCACGCCCAGTGGGACGGCGCTTTCGTCCACCCCGTCCGTGAGAGCGTCATCGCGATGGAGGATGCCTGGCGCTCGATGGGCCAGGTGGCCGACGCCATCACGACCTGCTACAACGGCGATGCCTTCCAGCGCGTGATCTACACCGAGTCCCACGACGAGGTGGCCAACGGCCAAGCGCGTGTGGTCACGGAGGTGAACGCCGATGAGCCCACCGGTTGGCACGCGCAGAAGCGCTCGACGGTGGGTGCCGCCCTGGTGATGACCGCGCCGGGCATCCCGATGCTCTTCCAGGGTCAGGAGTTCCTGCAGGGCGAGTGGTTCCGAGACGACGTCCCCCTGGACTGGGACCTCGACGAGGAGTTCCACGGTATCGTCCGCCTTTACCGCGACCTGATCCGGCTTCGCCGCAACTGGCGCAACACCACGCGCGGCCTGCTAGGTCACGGGATCGAGGTGACCCACGTCAACGAGGACGCGAACATGCTCTCTTTCCACCGCTACGCCGATGGCGGCCCGGGCGACAGCGTCGTGGTGGTAGTGAACCTCGGGGCCGGCGAGCAGCACGACTACCGCCTCCCGATGCCGGCGGCGGGGCAATGGAAGCTCGAGCTGAACAGCGACGCCCGGACGTACAGCGATGCGTTCAGTGACTTCGTGTCCACTGACACCGCCACCGCTGACGACGGCTCGGCCCTGATCTCGATCGCTCCGTACAGCGTACTGGTGTACTCGTTAGGGAAGCGCTGATCAATGATGTTCCGAGCGAGGACGTGCCGGGCTCCGATGCGCCGGGTCCACCACATCTCTTGGTCGTACCGGGCGTACGGGTCAGGCTGGCGCACCGATCAGGGGTCGTCGGCCTCGCCCTCGAGCGCGGCATCCCCACCGAGCCCTTGATTCCACGCGGAAACGAGCCTCTGCACCCGTGGTCGCCCATTCCCACAGCGCTCCATTGCGTCGACCGGAGGAGCCTGCGCCGTACCGTAGCTCAGGCCGCGTCGATGAGGTCGATCACCCGAGGGACGTACGGGGTGCGGTGCAGGCGTGTCATCCCGGCCCCGTGGGGGGTGCGGTTGGCCTTGCGGCCGTTGCAGGACACGCACGCGGCCACACAGTTCAGCCAGGTATTCGTACCCCCCTGCGACTTGGGCCGGATGTGGTCCACTGTCGTGGCGTACCCGCCGCAGAAGGCGCACGTACGGCCATCACGGACCAGAACCCCCGGCTTCGAGAACCCGGCGGGCTTGTAGAGCCACGTGGTCGCGACGAAGCGGACCAGCCGGATGACCAACGGCCTCGCGTACGGGCCGATCGTCCTGTCGCCGTCCTGCTCCTCGACGATGGCGACCCCCCGTACCAACATGCCGACGGCATGGTTGAACGTCACGCCGCCGAGTCGTTCGTACGACGCGTTGAGCAGAACGACCCTCGCCATGTCACCTCCAGACTCCGTCAGTCGACAACGGTAGGTGCAGGTGACCTCCGTGAGCTAGGCCTTTACGGCTCATGCTCACCTAGGCTTTCCAGCTATGAGGACTATCGGCGAACTCACCAAAGACACCCGCCTGTGCATGTCACTGTCCGCCCGCCCGGGCAACACGGGCACCCGCTTTCACAACTTCCTGTACGACGCCCTCGGACTGGACTTCGTCTACAAGGCATTCACGACCACCGACATCACCGCCGCGATCGCAGGCGTGCGCGGGCTCGGGGTGCGCGGCTGCGCGATTTCGATGCCCTGGAAGGAAGAGGTCATTCCCCTCGTCGACGCGCTCGAACCGTCCGCCCGCGCGATCGAGTCGGTCAACACGATCGTCAATACCGACGGCCATCTCGTCGCCTACAACACCGACTACATCGCGATCGAGTCACTCCTCAAGCGGTACGGCGTGAGCCACGACAGCTCGGTCGTCGTCCTCGGCGCGGGAGGGATGGCGAAGGCGACCGTGGCTGCATTGCGGGACAGCGGGTACGGGCGGGTTACGGTCATCGCGCGCAACGCCGAGAGCGGGCCCGCGTTGGCCGAGAAGTACGGCTTTGCCTGGGCCGCCGACGTGGCCGACCAACGGCCCGGCGTGATCGTGAACTGCACCCCGATCGGCATGGAAGGCGGTCCCGACGCCGCATCCATGCCTGTCTCTGCTGAGGTGGTCGAGGCGGCGGAGGTCGTGTTCGACGTCGTACCCCGCCCGGCGCGGACTCCGATGATCGAATGGGCCGATCGGCTGGGCAAGGTGATCATCACCGGGGCAGAGGTCATGAGCCTGCAGGCACTGGAACAGTTCGTGCTGTACACCGGGGTGAGGCCCGATCCACACCTCGTCGAAGACGCCACGGCTTACTCCCGGCAGTAGGTTCGCCGACGGTCGGTGGCCTTCGTCGGGGCTTTGTTGCTCCGTGGCAGGGCTAGGACAGTCCGGCCGCCGCCAACCCCTCCTGCCGCCCTAGCCACGGCGGCCCGTCGGCAAACGCCGACCGTACCCGCGCCTCTTGCTCGGGACGCATCGCCGGCAAGGCGTCGAGTGCGAACCAGCCTGCTTCCGTGGATTCCGAATCTGCCGGGTACGGCTCTCCCGAGATCCAGCGACACCGGAACGTGATCTCGAGGTATTGCGAGTGGTCGCCGTTGACGTGAGTGATGGGTGCCCCGGCATACAGCCAGGTCAGACGCTCGACCGCGCACGTGACGCCGGTTTCCTCCAGAACTTCCCGTACGGCCGTCTGGTGCGGCTCCTCGCCGGGGTCGACGATCCCAGCCGTGGGAGTCCACTCCCCGTCGTCGCTGCGCCGTACCAACAGCACCTCAGGCCTGCCACCCCGGTGCCGTACGACCACACCGATGGCAGCGCTCAACCACAGCGGCGAGTGGCCAACGTGCCGGCGCAGGGCGAGGACGAAGTCGGGCGTGGGCATGGACTGACCGTACCCCCCACCGCCGGTCGTCGATGCGACACCTTCTAGCCCCGTCTGCTAGCCTTCTCAGGCGCTCAGCGATCCCCTGTAGCTCAATCGGCAGAGCATCTGACTGTTAATCAGAGGGTTGGAGGTTCGAGTCTTCCCGGGGGAGCCACCGTCGTCTCTGTGCTACGTGAGCACCACCAGGACCAGGGCAATGATCGCCCCGCCCGTCACCAGCGTTGACAACACGGCGACGAGCGCCCCGCCCGAGGGAAGCGGTTCCCCGGCGGTCAGAGCTCTCACGACCCGCCCTGCTCGACGGTGTGAGGCGTACGCCAGAAACCCGGCGCCGCTCAGGCCCACGAGGCCGATGACGAGCGACCAGTAGCCGAGCTTCGGCGCGAGCATCCGCTCCGCGACGACGGCGCCGAGGAACAAGACCAGCACCGTACGACGCCACGCGAGCCGGGTTCGTTCCGGCTGCAGGCCGACGTCGTACAACTCGCTCATCGCGACACGATCCCGATCCCGACCAGCAGCGCCACCAACGCCACCCCGATCGCGACCGGCAGCGTGGTGCGGGAACTAGGTAACGGCTGACCCAGGCGCAAGGCGCGCTCGGCCGCCATCCAGCCGGTGAACGCCAGCACCGGCGACAGGATGCCCAGTGCGACCAGCACCAGAACTGCCGCGAGACGCAATCCCGGATGCATCGGCAAGGCGAGGGCATCGAGGGCCACACCACCGGCGATCAGGGCCAGCGCCGTACGGATCCACGCGAGGTACGTCCGTTCGTTCGCCAAGCTGAACCGAGCATCGGGCTCGTTGCCGACCCCGTACACCCACCTCGGGAAACGCCTCTCGCCGCCCTTCACAGGGGGAGCTCCGCTTTCAGCTCGACCAGCCTGGCCTCGGCCGCCTCCCGTACCCCAGGCCGGTCCAGTGTGCCCCCATCCACCGCGCCGACCGCCCAGATCAAGGGCCGGTCCGGCGCCGCGAGGTCGCGCCTGGCTGTGATGATCACCGGCACGTTGCCCGGCGCCGTGAGCCGGTCGTCGACGACGAGCGACGCCTCGACCCGGTCCTTGACGACCTGGGGCACCCGGCGTGGCGTGGTCATCATCGCCGCAGCACCCCCCTCGGGCGTGGTCCACGACAGACGCCCCGCCTCGGCGTCCCACCGTGCCTGGCCGATCTCGTGCCACGGGTGCACCCGCCACTGTCCGTCTTCGTGTACGGCGAGGCCGCCGGTCAGCGCCGCGACCACGAGCCCGTCAGCCCCTTCACCCCAGGCCAAAACCCGAGGCTGGTCGGCGGCTCGCTCGAGTCCTGCCCACAGGTCTGCCGGCAATCCGGCCTTGTCGGTCCACACAGGCCCATTCTGCTCCGGATTCACGCAGCGCTGAGTTCGCCCGCCAAGAACCCCCGCACGATTCCGATCGCCCGGGCTTCGGCTCGCCGTACCGTGGTGCAGGCACACCCCAATTCCTCGGCGACGACGGCACGTGTCGCGGGCTCGCCCATGAACCCGTACCGACGCAGCAGCACCGTGCGCTCGAACGGTGGAAGGTGATCCAGCGCCTGCTGAACCACCTCCACCCGCTGGTTGTGCTCGGCGATGTCTTCGGTGCTCGTCTCGTCGGCGATCTCGGGCAGGTCGTCGAGGGGTGTGTGGGCACGATAACCGAGTCGTTGCGCCACCAGCGTTCGATCGCCTCCGACGATCGTGAGCACATCGTCGACGCCGACGTCACGCCCGAGCACCTGCTGGAGTTCGGCCTCCGCCCGCCGCACCTTCGCGAGGCTGGTTGCCTGCTTCACGCTCATCTCCGTGGTGCCGCACCGCGTCAGCGCAGCCGCACGTACGGTCCTGCGGACCCACGACGAGGCGTAGGTCCCGAACGGGCCCCGGCGGTAGTCGTACCGGGTGAGGGCAAGCGCGAGCCCGACGAATCCTTCCTGGACGAGCTCGTCGATGCTGTGGGTGTCCCATCGGGCCTCGGCCCGGGCGATCGTGACCACCAAGCCGGTGTTGGCCAACATGAGAGTCTCTCGCGCGGCCTCGCCCTCGGCCACCAGCAGGGTCAGCTCCGAATCAGTCGCGAGGCTCGCGTCACGTGGTCGCGTCAACGCCTCGGCGGCCACGATGCCGGCCTCGATCGTGCGTGCCAAGGTCTCCTCGGCATCCAGGGTCAGTCGGGGTACTGCTGCGGTCGTCGTCATGGCGCCACCTTGACGCGTCTCAGACCGTCAGCGGCGGTTGTCCCCAGGCGTCGGAGGACAACATCGCGCCAACGTGAACTTCTGCGGCGACCTCACAGCTCCCCTGTCGACACGAGCAGCAACTCGCGGCGGCGCGCCTCCAGGGAGATGACCTTCGAGAACATCTGGTTGTACGCCTTCGCCTCGGTCACGGGGTTGGTCCTCTGGAGCTTGGACTTGAGTTCGGTGATCGCGCGCATCACGGTCAGGAGCCGGAGTTTCGCGGCGTACTCGCGCACGTACTGGGCATCGACCGAGACCAGCAGCGGTTCCACCGACAACTGCACCGCCAATTGGCGCAGGCTTTCGTCGTCGAGCCGGTCGACGACGGCGTGTGACCACCCGTCGCCGGTGCGTGGCGGCTCGAGTGGCGATACCGCGCTGAAGAGTGCCGCGTAGGCCGGATGGGTGTAGTCGCTCGGCGTGATGCCGTGCCAGGCCGCATCGCCGCTCGGCCAAGCGTCGGGCCGCTGCATCACGAGCTTGAGCGTGTCTCGCTCGGCGGTCAGGCGGCGGTCGTCGGGAGCGGGCAGCTCGTACCCCAGCAAGGCCGGCTGGTCGTCGACCTCCACGGGTCGTTCGCCGAGAGTCTCGCGTTCGTCGCCCGGCCTGCGGCGGACCGCTCGGGCAACTTCGGCCCGTACCTCCTCCACGTCGCTTCCCAGCATCCCGGCCAGTTCCCTGACGTAGGCCGCGACCAGCGAGGTGTCCCTGATCGACCCGACCAGAGGAGCCGTAGCTCGCAGTGCCGCCAACCTGCCGTCCGCCCGGTCGAGGTCGAACTGCTTGAGCAGGTTGCCCATGACGAAGCTGTAGAGCGGCCGGCGCATCGCGACCAGTTCTCGTACCGCCGCCTCCCCCTGCTGGAGCCTGAGGTCGCACGGGTCGAGGCCCGACGGGGCGACCGCGACGTAGGTCTGAGCCGCGAACTGGCGGTCGCCCGAGAACACCTTCATCGCGGCCTTCTGACCGGCCTCGTCGCCGTCGAAGGTGAAGATCACTTCGCCGTGAAAAGCGTCACCTCCCAGCAACCGCTGGATGAGCCGGGCATGGTCGTCACCGAACGCGGTGCCGCACGAGGCGACCGCCGTGTCGACTCCTGAGAGGTGGGCCGCCATGACGTCGGTGTATCCCTCGACGATCACGGCTTGGGACTTGCGACCGATGTTCGTCCGGGCCAGGTCGAGCCCGTACAACACGTGCGACTTCTTGTACACCGCGGTCTCGGCGGTGTTGATGTACTTGGCCGGCATCCGGTCGTCGTCGAACAGTCGCCTCGCCCCGAAGCCCAGCACCGTGCCGCCGGCGTCCTTGATCGGCCAGACCGCTCGTCCCTGGAACACGTCCCAGCCTCCGGACTGCCTCGCGAGCCCAGCGGTCACGAGTTCCGTATCGGTGAACCCACGAGCCTTGAGATGCTGGCCCAGCGCCCGGCCCGAGGTCGGTGCGAAGCCGACGGAGAAGAACTCGGCTGCGGCCCGATCGAAGCCACGGCCGGCCAGGAATTGACGGGCTACGAGGGCGTCCGCCGTACCCAACTGATCGGCGAAGAACGCTGCGGCCAGGCCGTTCGCTTCCAGGATCCGCAACCGGGTGCCGACCGGCTCGCGTGTTCCCGACCCCTCCGTGTAGCGCAGCTGCACGCCGTACTTGTCGGCCAGTTGCTCCACTGCCTCGGCGAAGGCGAGGTTGGCGATCTTGCGCACGAAGGTGATCACGTCACCCGACTCGCCGCACCCGAAGCAGTAGTAGAACCCCCGCGCCGGGGTGACCTGGAAGCTCGGCGTCTTCTCGTCGTGGAACGGACACAATCCCTTGAGGGTGCCGCTGCCGGCGTTCCTCAGCGCGACGTAGCTCGAGACGACGTCTTCGATCCGAGCCCGGTTCCGGACTTCGGCGATGTCCTCTTCGTTGATCAGTCCGGCCACGGCGCCCACTCTAGAATGCGGCCGTGACCGTCGAGCCCACCTGGCAGTTGGCGCTGGCTCTGGCGTTGATGGTGACGCTCACGTTGGTCGCATCGCGCATCGGGGATCTGCGCATCGGCAAGGAAACCGTCGTCGCGGCTGTCAGGGCCACGGCGCAGCTGGCGGTCGTGAGTCTGGTGATCGTGGCCGCCCTCCAACATCTGGCCGGGGCCGTCGCCTTCGTCACGCTGATGTTCGGGATCGGCGTCTACACGACCGGCACCCGCACCGGCGCACTGAGGTCGTGGCCGTACATCGCGCTCGCCATGGCCGCCGGCGTGCTGCCGGTGCTGCTGATCGTGTACGCCACGGGCGCCGCACCGCTCAACGGGGCCAGCCTGATCCCGATCGCCGGCATCGTCGTGGGCAACATGATGACGGCGCACACGCTGGTCGTGCGCGGTTCGTTCCGGGTGCTCGGGTCGAGGATCGGCGAGTACGAGGCGGCCCTCGCGCTGGGATTCACCCGCCCCGAGGCGATTCGCCTGGCCGATCCGGATTCGGCCCGAGAGGCGACGATTCCGAACAACGACCAGACCCGTACGGTCGGGCTGGTGACCCTGCCGGGCGCCTTCATCGGCGTGCTGCTCGGCGGCGGCTCCCCGATCCAGGCCGGGGCCGCGCAGATTCTCGTCCTGCTCGGCATCATGGCCGGCCAGTCGGTCACCGTCACCGTGGCCCACCGCTTCATCGAACACGTCCGCATCGCCACCCCGGACCTGCGGGCGAAGCTCCACCCCTAGTCGGGAATCAGTCGATCCACCGCTCGCACCTCGAACAGCACCGGTTCGCCCGGCAGCAGGTGCGGGGTTTGCAGGCCTTGGATCGACAGCCAGCCGCCGTCGTACTCGCCACCGGTGAACTCCTCGCCCATCAACCCCCACCACGGCGGGGCGAGGGCGGCGGCATGTTCAGTCGGGATCCCGAGCAGACGAGGGCGTACGACGTACCGTCGCCCGGGCTCCAACCCGGGCAAGGCGATTCGTCCCCACGTGTCGTCGTAGGCCTGAGCCTCGACGGCGGTCAACGTGTAGACGGCCCGGCTGCGGTCGGTCGAGACGACGCCGGTCAGCAGGAGCCCCTCGGCTGTGTCTCCGCGAACCAGATCCCCGGTCGCGACGAGGTCCCGGATCGAACGCCATACGTCCACGAGGTCGCGCAGGTGCCGAAGCTGCTCCGGACCCGCCTGCCTCAGGTCCCACTCGATACCGAGGTGGCCGAAAAACGCGGTCACCGCGCGCATCGAGAGAGAACTCACCCGCTGGCTCTGGTGTGACACCGGAGCAGCGATGTGGGCGCCGACCAGTTCGGGTGGGAGGAGCTGATAGGTCCACCTCTGGATTCGCAGTCTCTCGACCGGGTCGGTGCAGTCCGAGCCCCAAATCCTGTCGCAGATCGCCATCACACCGAGGTCGGCGCGCGCTCCGCCTGACGAGCAAGACTCGATCTCCAAGCCTGGTTTGAGCGCTTTCAGTTCAGTCATGAGGCGATACGTCGCGAGGGTCTGCGCATGAACCGCCGGCCTCCCGCCACGCGTAGCGTCGCCGGCCTCGACCAGATCCCGGTTGTGGTCCCACTTGAGGTAGGCGACGTCGTACGTCTCGAGCAACGCCGCCAACGCGTTGCGCACGTGGTCGTAGCACCCGGGGATCGACAGGTTCAGAACGTGCTGGCGCCGGGCTTCCGGTGGCAACCGGCCTGGCACTTGCATGACCCACTCGGGGTGAGCCCGCGCGACATCCGAATCCAGGTTGACCATTTCCGGCTCGACCCACAGCCCGAACTGCATACCCCGTTCCTGTACCCGAGCGAGGAGAGGCCCGAGTCCCTGGGGATGGACATCCGGCGAGACCCACCAGTCCCCCAGCCCGCGGTCGTCGGTGCGGCGACTGGCAAACCACCCGTCGTCGAGCACGAACCGTTCGACACCGGCCCCGGCGGCGAGGTCTACCAGGTCGCTGAGCACCTGGGCGCGTTGGTCGAAGTAGGTCGCCTCCCAGTTGTTGAAGGTCACCGGCCTCGTCGACGTGGGATGGGTTGGCCGGGCCCTGAGGTACTGGTGGAATCGGTGGGCCAGGTCGTCCAGCCCACGCCCGTAGGCGAAGTAGACCCACGGGGAGGCGTACGTCTCACCCTGGTCGAGCCGTACCTCGCCCGGAAGGAGCAACTCCCCACCACCCAGCCAGCGGCCGCTCGACAGCCGTTCGGCGACGTGCCGGTGGTTGCCGCTCCAGCCGACGTGCACGCCCCAGACCTCGCCTTCGCGAAAACCGAAGCCGGGCACGCCGGCGTGCAGCACGGTGGCGGCGTCCGCCCCGGTCCGGCCGCGCCGACCCTCACGCAGATGCGTTCCGACGGCGAAGGGCAATCGCTGCGGCGACCGCTCGGAGAGCCAGTGTCCGGCCAGGTCGAGCAGTTCGGTCGCCCGACCCGGCACGGGCAGGCGTGGGGTCACCCCCGTCACCGTGTACGGCTTCCCGCCCTCGTTCGTCACCTCGGCACGGATCCGCACCAACCCGCTCTCGGTCAGTTCGATCCACAGCCCGAGGTCCAGTTCGGCGTCGGGGTCGATGGCCGTCAGCCGTACCTCGCTCGCGCCCGTCACGAGGGCCTCGCCCGGTTGCACCACGGCGTCGCCGACCCGTACCCCTCCCACCTGCCACCGCGGCGACCAGGCTTCTCCGTCCCGATGACCCTCGACACCGGGCAGGCCGAGAAACCCGAACCTGGATTCGGGAAGCACCGACACAGCAACTCGGGAGTCCATCCCGTTGAAGGCCCGCGGCGGGTCGCTCGCAAGCGCGGCCGTCAGCGGATCCCCGTCGACGGGCGCCCCCCAATGGACGACCTCGGGCAACCCGTCCCGGACGACCAGCCACAGGGCCACGTCCGCCGTACCCAACGCCACGCTCGTGACCTGCATCATGCTCCTCGTCCCATGCCCTGCGGAATCTGGGCGCTACTCCAGCCCAGCACCTCGACCGCGGTCTCGGCGGCGAACCGATCCGTCATCCCGGCCACGTACGTCACTGCGGCCCGGACCCCGTCGGGGATCTGCCGCCACTCCTCGGCGAAGTGGTCCACGAGCGCGCGCAGGAGTCGAATCACTGCATCGGCTTGCGCGACCGACTCCGGTCGGGTGTAGATGCGGTCGTAGTTGAACCGGCGTAGTCCTGCCAACGCCGCGGCCGACTCGGCATCCATCCCGACCTCCCCCGCCGCCACCGTGGTCGACATGACCGCGTGGATGAACGTGCGTAGTTGTTGGGTACGGCTTCTGCCACAGACCGCGGCGACCTCCTCCGGAAGGTCCGACGGCCTCACGATGCCGGCATGCACCGCGTCCTCGAAGTCATGGGCGCAGTAGGCAATCCGGTCGGCCCACGACGCGATTTCTCCCTCGATCGTCGCGGGCGCAGGTCGAGACCACGAATGGTTCCTGATCCCGTCGAGCGTCTCGACGCACAGGTTGAGCGGGGCGAGGACGACGTCGGCGCCCCAGGGGCCATGGTCGTAGCCGTCCGGCAGGTACGGGTCGAACGCGTCCTCCGAGGCGTGTCCGCCGGGCCCGTGGCCGCAATCGTGACCGAGCGCGATCGCATCGGCGAGGGCAACGTTGGCCCCGACCCCGCGGGCAATCGACGTCGCGACCTGAGCCACCTCGAGGGCGTGGGTCAGGCGGGTGCGCTGGTGGTCACGCGGATAGACGACGACCTGCGTCTTTCCTGCGAGTCGACGAAACGCCGACGAGTGCACGATTCGGTCGCGATCTCGTTCGAAGCAGGTGCGTTCCGAACTCGGATCCTCCGGGCGCAGGCGGTTGCCCGCGCCCCTGGCCCGGGTGGCGCCAGGGGCGAGAAACCGTTCCTCCCACAGCTCCCGCTGTTCCCGCAGGACGAGTTGGGCCTGGCCCAGCCGTACCCCTGAATCGCTGTGCGCACGCACAATCTCGCCGTCGGCGTGACCGAGCATCGTGGCAGCCCACGTCTGGGCACGTTCGGTCGGTGCACTCACCGCACCACTCTGGCAGACCTGACGCGTCGATAGAGACTCGATGGGGCGAGGCGGTTAGAAGTCGAAGCCGCCGCCGAAGTCGAATCCGCCACCGTCGCCGCCGCCGTCGAAGCCGCCTCCGTCGAAGCCGCCACCGTCACCGCCACCGCCACCGTCGCCGAAGTCGCCGAACGCGTCGGCGCCACCGGCCACGTCTCCGAGATCGCCGATGTCACCGAAGGAGCCGATGTCAGCGAGTGCGCCGAGGAACATGAGGTCGGTCATCGTGTCGAGCACGATGAACGTGGAGAACCAACCCAGGTCCATGCTCATGTCGACGCCCTCGTCGCGGGCAGCGATGGCCACGTCCTTGAAGACCCTGGCCCAATGCTCGGCGACACCCAAGGCGATGGCGTACGGCAGATAGCGGCTGAAGATCCCAGCCGCCTCTTCGAACTTGATCTGGCCCGCCTCGGCAGTGTCCAAGTACTTCCGGAACCCCAGCGTCTGGATCCGCACAGCCGTACCCGTCGCCGACCGCGGCGTCCGGCCGCGCAGGCCGGCGGAAGCGAAGAGCCCCCCGAGAATGACCATCACGACGGCGAGGTACGACAACGGCTGGGCTCGGTTCACGAGGAACAGCGCCGCCACCGCGAGCGCGATCACACCGAGGCAGCCCAGATTCCCCATGACCGAGCGCGAAGGTGCGGTGTACCAGCCACGCCGGACGGTTTCGCCCTCGATCGCATCGCGCGTCACGGTCAAGGGCCGATCCGGCCGCTGCGCGAGTTCGCTCAGGTGCACCACCGGACCGTCGGCGAACATGGCCGTCAGCAGGTCGGCCTCGAACGGCGCCAGGATGTCGTTGGCCGGGGCGGTTGGCTCGCTCATGAGTTGCCAGTCCTTGCCCGTTGCGGCGTCGACGGGCTTGATCGTCAGCCAACGACGTACGGCGAGGTCGACGATCGTGGCGACGACGTCCTTGCTGTCGGTCGCTCCACGCCACACCGTTCCCGCGACGCCGGGCTGGACACCGGCCGGAGGCGTGAAAGCCACCGCGATCTCACCGCCGTACTCCTGCCCGGTCGGCACCACCGTCTCCGGGGCACCCTCGATCGGTTTCGGCAACAGCCCGGGCGTCACGCCGGCGAACATGCGGTCTCGGTGTTGTCGTCGGCCCGCCACGAATGTGACCACACCCAAGACGAGCGCGGCCAGGCCGACGAGTACGTACCCCATCCCAGTCACACGTCCAGTCTTCCAGATGCAGGAAAGCGCCTCCCGGCTTCAGCAGCCGGCCAACCGCTCGGCCAGGTAACGCCGCACCTGATCGAGCGCAACTCGCTCCTGACTCATCGTGTCTCGCTCTCGTACGGTGACGGCTTGATCGTCGAGAGTGTCGAAATCGACCGTGACGCAGAACGGAGTACCGATCTCGTCCTGCCTGCGATAGCGCCGCCCGATCGCCTGGGTCTCGTCGTAGTCGACGTTCCAGAGCTTCCGCAGGTCTGCGGCGAGGTCGCGCGCCACGGGCGAGAGCTGCTCGTTCTTGCTGAGCGGCAGCACCGCTGCCTTGACCGGAGCCAGGCGCGGATCGAGTTTCAGCACGGTCCGGACGTCGACGCCACCCTTGGTGTTGGGCGCCTCGTCTTCGGTGTAAGCCTCGACCAGGAACGCCATGAGCGACCGGGTGAGGCCGGCCGCGGGTTCGATGACGTACGGCACATAGCGTTCGTTGGTGACCGGATCGCGGTACGACAGGTCGGTCCCCGAATGCTCGCTGTGGGTCGACAGGTCGAAGTCGGTCCGGTTCGCGATCCCCTCCAACTCACCCCAGTCCCCACCGGCGAAGCCGAACCGGTACTCGATGTCGACCGTGCGCTTGGAGTAGTGCGACAGCTTCTCCTTGGGGTGCTCGTAGTGCCGCAGGTTGTCGGGGTCGATGCCGAGGTCGACGTACCAGCGGGTGCGCTCGTCGATCCAGTACTGGTGCCACGGTTCGTCGGTGCCCGGCACGCAGAAGAACTCCATCTCCATCTGTTCGAACTCCCGGGTCCGGAAGATGAAGTTGCCCGGCGTGATCTCGTTGCGGAACGACTTGCCGACCTGGCCGATGCCGAAGGGCGGCTTCTTGCGCGTCGCCTGCACGACGTTGGCGAAGTTCACGAAGATGCCCTGGGCGGTCTCCGGGCGCAGGTAATGCAGCCCGGACTCGTCCTCGATCGGGCCCAGGTAGGTCTTGAGCATCATGTTGAAGTCGCGTGGCTCGGTCCACCGGCCCTTGGTGCCGCAGTTCGGGCACGGGACCTCGGCCAGACCGCCTTCGGGGGCGCGACCCTTGCGGTGTTCGAACTCCTCCACCAACGTGTCGGCTCGGAATCGCTTGTGGCACGAGAGGCATTCGGTCAGCGGATCGTTGAAGACACCGACGTGACCCGACGCAACCCAGACCATCCTCGGCAGGATCACCGACGAGTCCAGCCCGACCACGTCGTCGCGGGCGGTCACGACCGAACGCCACCACTGCTTCTTGATGTTCTCCTTGAGTTCCACGCCGAGCGGGCCGTAGTCCCAGGCCGCACGCGTGCCGCCGTAGATTTCGCCGCAGGGAAAGACGAAGCCCCGCCGCTTGGCGAGGCTGATCACGTTGTCGAGGGTGCTGGCCACCGGTTCGATCTCCATCTGTGCGCCGCGGGTGTGCCCGCGCGGGCCACCCGGCTGGTGACCCGTGACGAGCAAGGCTAGCGGCTCCGGGGGATGTTCTCGCCGACCGTTTCAGGGGCGTCGTAGGCGCTGGGTTCGTCGATCGCGAGGGCGAGGAGGGGATACAAGATCGGCCGGTTCGCAGAACCGAGCGCACGTCGGTACGAGCCCACGTCAGCCCACCGAGTCACGAGCGCCCAGAGTTCCGGGTCGTCGAGGTTGACCCCGAAGTCGAGCCCGATCAGCCCAGGCTGGGTTTCGAGCAACGCGACCGCCGGATGGGCAAGGGTGACGAACGCGGGCCGATCGGGCATGGGGACTCGAAATCTAGAGACGACGATCACTTCGCCGAGGCTAGCGTCAGGCCGCCGGGTCGGCTGCTGGACTTGGGAGGGTCGAGTTGACCACGCTTGACACCTTATTGATAATGATTCTCATGTTCCGAAACTTCCCGGTCGCGGTGCTCGCGTGCACGGCTGTGCTGCTCCGGGGCTGTTCGGCCGGCGCTATCCCTGCTCACGACGCCAAACCCGCGGTCGTCGTCTCGTTCTATCCGTTCGAGTTCCTGGCCCAGCGAGTCGGCGGTGATCTCGTCACCGTGACCAACCTCACCCAGCCCGGGGCCGAACCGCACGACATGGAGCTCACGCCCAGACAAGTGGCGCAGGTCGCGAAGGCATCTCTGGTCGTGTACCAACGCGGCTTCCAGCCCGCAGTGGACAGCGCGATCGACAGTGAACGGCCCATGCGCGTGCTAGAGGCCACGTCAGTCGTACCCCTCCACGAAGCCGACGAACCCGACAGCCACGGGCACGCCGGCAACGACCCGCACGCATGGCTCGACCCGACTTCCATGAGCGCGTACGGCTCTGCCGTGGCTCAGCGGTTGGCCGAGATCGACCCAGCCCACGCCGACGTCTACGCGACGAACGCTCAGAAGTTGACTCAGGAGATGAGCGCACTCGACCAGGCGTTCTCGACCGGACTGGCCCAGTGCGACCGGCGGGTGTTCGTCACCTCTCATGAAGCGTTCTCCTACCTGGCCAACCGTTATCACCTGACCCAGATCGCGATCTCGGGCGTCACCCCTGACGTCGAGCCGACCGCATCCCGCGTCGCCGAGGTGCAGAAGCTCGCCCGTACCTACCACGTGACCACGATCTTCTACGAGACCATCGCATCACCAGCCGTGTCGAAGGCGATCGCCGGCGACCTGGGGCTGAAGACCGACGTGCTGGACCCACTCGAAGGAATCACTGCCGAATCACGCGGAACCGACTACACCTCTGTGATGACGAGCAATCTCACTGCGCTGAAGGAAGCCAACGGATGCCACTGACCGAACCGAGCCCCGGCACGTCCGAGCGGGCCGACGTCTTCGACGCTGAGCACCTCCGCGTGAGTCTGGGCGGCGTACCGATCCTGAGGGATGTGTCGATACGCGTCGCGGCGGCCGAGATGGTCGCGCTCCTGGGCGGCAACGGATCGGGCAAGACCACGCTGGTCAGGGCCGCCCTCGGACTGGTCGCCCACGACCGCGGCACGATCAGGCTGTTCGGCACCCCGCTCGAGGAGTTCCGGGACTGGGCACGCATCGGGTATGTACCCCAGCGCGCGTCGGTCACCATGCACTCCACGACGGTGGCCGAGCTCATCGCGTCAGGAACGTTGTCCAGGCGTCGCCCGTTCCAGCCGATGAGCCGATCGGATCGGGTCCGGGTGGGCGAGTTGATCGAGCGGGTCGGGCTTTCGGCGAAGGCTCACGAAGCGTTCGTCCATCTGTCAGGAGGCCAACAGCAGCGGGTCCTGATCGCGCGGGCGCTGGCCTCGAAGCCCTCGTTCCTGATCATGGACGAACCGCTGGCCGGGGTCGATCTGACCACCCAGCAGAAGCTGGCCGATCTGGTCGGGTCGCTCCGGCGCGACGGCTCGGCCGTACTCGTGGTGCTTCACGAGACCGAAGCTCTCGCCTCGCTCATCGACCGAGCGGTCGTGCTGCAGGCTGGGCGGGTCATCCAGAACGGCCCTCTCACCGATTCCGCTCACGCTCACGAACACGTCCATCCCGACCACCGGATCCCGATCCTGGAGGAGGTACGGCCATGGAGCTCCTGAGCCTGGCCTTCATGCAACGGGCCTTGTTGGCCGCCGTCTTGACCGGGTTGGTCGCCCCGGCCATCGGGACGTACGTCGTGCAGCGGAGGCTCTCCTTGCTGGGCGACGGTCTCGGTCATGTCGCGATCGCCGGCGTCGGCTTGGCGTTGTTGACGGGTACGGCACCGCTGCCGGTCGCGGTCGTGGTGTGCGTGGCCGGCGCGGTCGTGATCGAGTTGCTCCGCGAGCACGGCCGGGCTTCGGGGGATCTGGGGTTGGCGATCCTGTTCTACGGCGGTCTCGCAGCCGGCGTGTTGATGGCCGGAGCCGCGGGGCAAGGCGGGGCTGGGTTGTCCAGCTACCTATTCGGATCGCTGACCACGGTGACGGCGAACGACCTGGTGTTGGTGAGCGTGCTCGGCATCGTGGTGCTGGTCGTCGCGATCGGCTTGTCACCTCAGCTGTTCGCCGTCTGCGCTGACGAGGAATTCGCCCGGGTGCTCGGGCTGAAGGTTCGGGCGTACAACATGTTGATCGTCGTCTTGGCGGCCGTCACCGTGACGACCGCGATGCGTACGGTCGGGCTGCTTCTGGTCAGCGCTTTGATGGTGATCCCGGTGGCTGCGGCCCAGAACTTGTTCCGCGGGTTCCGAGCCGGGCTATACGGAGCCATGGTGGTCGGGGTGGTGGTGTCTCTGTCGGGCGTGGTCGGCTCGTTCTACGGCAATCTGCCCCCCGGCGCCCTCATCGTGCTGCTCGCGATCGCCGTCTTCGTGGCCTCGTGGCCCGTCTCGCGGTACCTCCACCGCCGGCAACCGCTGGCCGTGGTCGAGGACGAGCCTGCGGCTCACGAGAAATCCGCCCCCCACGACAGCCACGTCCACGGCCCCGGTTGTGGTCATCCCGTGATCGAACACGGCGACCACGTCGACTACGTTCACGACGGACATCGCCACGCGGCTCACTCCGGCCACTACGACGAGCACTGACATGCCAGAATCCGCTGCACCTCAACGCCGTACCCGGCAGCGCACGGCCGTCTCCGAATTTCTCTCCGAAACCGACGATTTCCGTACGGCGCAACAGGTTCACGACGCGGTGCGGGCTTCGGGGGTTGGCCTCGCGACCGTCTATCGGACACTCCAGGCGATGGCCGCCTCGGGCGAGGTCGACGTCGTCAGGTCGGTCGACGGCGAATCGGCCTACCGGCGATGCCGTACCTCGGCCCATCACCACCACCTCGTGTGCCGTTCGTGCGGCCGTACCGAAGAACTGGTGGGATCCGTCGTCGAGGCCTGGGCCGCCCAGATCGCTCAGCAGTACGGCTTCGTCGACGTCACCCACGACGTCGAGTTGGCCGGATTGTGCGAAAGCTGCGCGTCCGCCTAAGTTGCGAGAAACGCCCGGGCTAGAAAGAGTGCCAGGGCGGTCCGGTGGGGCTGGTCGAGCTTGCGTAGCAGTGCGCTGACGTGGTTCTTCACCGTTCCTTCCGCGACGACGAGATCGGACGCGATTTCGCCGTTGGTCATGCCGCGCGCCACCCGCTCGGCGACCGCGCGCTCCGCCCGGGTCAGCACCGCTAGTGGTTCGCTGTCGGTCGTGGGCTGGAGCGTGTGGGGAGAGCCGCCGATCGCGACCCTCGCGACCCTCGGGTCGATGATGAGTTCGCCGCGATGCACGGCAGCGATGCTGTCGGCGAGTCGCTCAGGTGAGACGTCCTTGAGCAGAAACCCCGCAGCGCCGGCTCGCAAAGAGCCGCGGACGAGATCGGCGTCGTCGAACGTGGTCAGCACGAGCACAGGAAGGTCAGGAAACCGTTCCTGACACGCTGCCACGAGCGCCGGACCGTCCATCACGGGCATACGCGCGTCGGTGACGACCACGTCAGGATGCGCGCGTGCGACCACGGCCAGGGCGTCGTACCCGTGGACCGCTTCGCCGACCACGTCGATGCCGTCGACGGTCGACAACACCATCCGCAGGCCCCGGCGCAGCAATTGCTGGTCGTCGACGATCACGACCCGAATCATGCGGGTACGGCCCGAGCCACCGGGATCCGGGCTTGCAACCGAAACCCGCCGTCATGCCAGCCGGCCGTCACCGTGCCCCCGAGGCCCCGAGCGCGTTCCGACAGGGCACGCAAGCCGTACCCCGGGGCCACGGTGTCGGCGTGGTCCGAGCCCCACGCGCTCCCGGGCTCGTCGTTCTCGTCTCGGGACCCGTCGTCGGTCAGAACGATCGAAAGGGTGTCGCCCTGATCGACCACGAGGTCGACGCGGCGAGCTCCCGCGTGGCGGAGCGCGTTGGTCAGGCCCTCCTGGGCCACTCGAAGAGCGAAAAGTGCGGTCTCGCGATCCAAAGGCAGATCCGCGCCGCTGGTTTGCACCCGCACGTCGAGTCCCGTACCCCGGAACGCCTCGGCGACCTCCTCGAACGCGGCGGCGCCCGTCAGTGCCTCGACCTGAATCGGATCCAGGGCCCGCACCCAGACCCGCATGCGGTCGAGCGCTACGACCGACAGGTCCCGGCAGCGGATGACCTCGTCCCAGGCGGCCCGGTCGTCTCGACTGCGCATGCGTTCGGCGAAGTCCAGACCCATGCGAATGGCGGTCAGTTGATGGCCGAGTCCGTCGTGCAGGTCACGGGCGGCACGAGCACGTTCCTCAGCCAGAACCAGGTCTTTCTCGGTCTGGAAGGACGTACGGACCTCGGCCAGCAGTCGTTCGTTCTCCCGTCGGGCCTGATCGACCTCCCGCAGGAGCTGCCCGATCGCGACCCCGATTCCCAGGAGGATCAGTGCCGCAACGCTCTGCGCCAGATTCTCCAGCAGAGGTTGCTGGTAGGCGACCGCCATCACGATGCTGGCCGCGGCTGTTACACCCAGCGCCGCAAGTGCTCCCGCGACGGGACCGTGCTCGACCACGAGCACCGCGAGCACCACGAACATCAGCGGCATCATGCCGGAACCGTCACCGACGAGCAGCGTCACCACCGCTGACAGGGTCAGCCAGAGAACGCGTCGGGACCCGTCTGCACGTTGCCGTCGCCACGCCACCCAGCACACGACTGTGAGGGCAGCCGCGGCGACGATCGCCGGAGCGCGCCACGGCAGGTCATCCGGGACGCTGGTGACCGACAACATCGCCATGACGAGGGCGCCTGCGAACACGACATCGAGCAGGACCCTGGTCGTTCTCGAGATGTGCAACACGGCCTGAGCGTAGTGTCGCCCGGCGGAACCCAACCGAGGGTGCGGCCGATCATGACCAAGGTCATGGGTCTAGTCCGTGTGATCGTGACGCTCGTGGGATGGCGTGGTCCCACCGCACGAATAGGCTCGGCGCCATGACACCCCCAGGCGTGAGCACGGCCCCGACCCTCCCGACGGACGAAACAACCAGACCGACCTGGCCGACGTGGCTGCGGGTCGCCGTAGTTCCGGTTCTCATGGTCGTGTCCGCGTTCTCGCCGCTGCTTCCGCAGGTGCTTCTCATGCTGATCCCGGGGACGGGCCCGTACCTCAACGACGGCGCGAACCTCGCCGTGAGTGTTCCCGTGGTGGTGCTCACGTATGCGATGCCGACCGTGGTCGCACTCGTCCTGGTGGGCCAGCTCATGAGACGTGTGGATCGGCGCACCCTGCGCGACGCCGGAGTGCTCTGGACCCGGAGTTCGGCGGCCTTGTCGGGCGTGGGACTCGGCGTCAGCGCGGTGGTCGTTCTCGCGGCGGCAGCGATGTTCCAGGGGTACGCACGTCCCCTGGAGCCGTCGTCCAAGCCTGTCTGGGTGACGATCGTCATGGCCGTCGCCATGGCGATCGTGATGCAGGGCTTTCCCGAGGAACTGCTGTTCCGTGGGTATCTGATGCAAACCCTTCGGCAGCGCCCCATGCTCGGTCTGGGAGTGTCTGCCGTGGTGTTCGGAGCGATGCACATCGTCTCCAGCGGCGGACAGCAGAACATGGGCGAACGTGTGGTGTACGTCGCACACGCTGCGGCCTTCGGCTTCGCGGCCGGCTCACTGGTCTTGCTCTGCCGATCGCTGTGGCCGGCAGTCGGTGTCCACGCAGGTCTCCATCTGGCGAACCTCGTCGCTCAGTTGGTCGGCCTCTCGACAGAGGGTCCCGTGCTGTGGGCCGTCGCGGCTGCCGGGTACGTCGCTGCGGGAGGGATCGCGTTGGCCCTCCGGGCCCGGTCCGGGCGTTGGCACGCTCCGGCCGTCCTCGACCGTTAGGGAAACGCTGATCAATGCTGTCCCGAGCGAGGACGTGCCGGGCTCCGATGAGCCGGGACCACCACATCTCGTGGTCGTACCGGGCGTACGGGTCACAGATGTGGGGGGAGCGGATCGCCCGATCCGGTGCGCCGCAGCCGGGACATGATTGATCAGCGTTTCCTAAGCCCAGCCCGGCGACGCCTCCCGTCGACGTCACGCCCCACGGGCCGAGTTGATGATGAAGGTCGTGACCGACCCCTGCAGGGCCGCCTCGGCACCGGTCGGGTGGAACGCGTCCGGATAGAGCGCCTCGGTATCGTCTTGCCCGTTGTGCACGAGGTCGTACACGCGCAGCACGTACCGCCAGGCCGCCCGCGCCAGATTGAGTAGGAACATCGCCGCCACCTCGGTTCTGGTTTGAGAGTACGTCAGGGCCGCGCGGTCTTCGCGAACTCGACCATCCGGCAGGGCGAGCGAGCACGGTGGGCCCGAGGTTGTTGCTCTATCGATGGTAGAGACGTACAATTTTCTGTACAGGAGGATTGCAGTGAAGACCATGAGCTACACGGAGTCTCGAGCACGTTACGCCGACGTATTGGACAGCGTCACGAACGACCGGGAAGAGGTCGTCATCACCCGGGCCGGACACGAACCCGTCGTCATCGTCTCCCTGGCCGACTACGAGTCGCTCCGGGAGACTGCCTACCTCATGAGGTCCCCGGCCAACGCGAGGCGTTTGCTTGACGCCATGGAGCGACTCGAAGCTGGAGGCGGCCACCCGCACGACCTGATGGAGACCGACTGAGGTGCTGCTGGTCTGGGATGAGAACGTTTGGGACGACTACCTCTGGTGGCAACGCCAAGACCGTCAGGTGCTCAAGCGCATCAACCTTCTGCTGAACGACATCACCCGCAATGGCAACGAGGGGATCGGCAAGCCGGAGGCGCTCAAGCACGACTTCGCCGGCTACTGGTCACGACGCGTCACCGACGAGCATCGGCTGGTGTACAAGATCGACGGTGACCACGTGCGCATTGCCGCCTGCAGATATCACTACGGATAGCTGCGCTCAGCGGCAGGTCTGGTTCCGCGCGCTGAGAGGCAGTCTGAACGGTCATTGCCAGCCAAAGGGGCTCACCAGCCCCGGGCGCGCCACTCGGCCAGGTGCGGGCGCTCAGCCCCCAGCGTCGTGGGCTTCCCGTGCCCCGGGTGCACGACTGTGTCGTCGGCGTACCTGTCGAACAGGCGCGTGGACACGTCGTCGATCAACGACTCGAACCTCGCCGGATCACGGTCTGTGTTACCGACACCGCCCGTGAACCCCGAGTGACTGGTAGCGGTCAACAACTTCGTCGATCCGACGACGAGGTAACGCTTTCGGCTCACCACGGCCTCAACGAGGTCGTTATCACTGTGGCAGGGGACGTCGAAGAGTCCGACAGATCGCCGGACGCCATACAGATCGACCTGCTGCCATTGAGTAGGACATGATGTTCGTGGCCTTATTCGTAGTGCGTCCACATTCGGAGCACGTGAACGATCTTCTCCTCGGGGAGGACCTCGTAGACGAGGCGGTGCTGGATGTTGATTCGCCGTGAGTAGCAACCAGCCAGTTCTCCCACGAGCTTCTCGTATCGCGGGGGTGTGGCGAAGGGGTCTTCACCCAAGAGGTCGAGGAGTTCTTTGGCCTTCTTCTTCAGTCCAGATGACGCCAGCTTCTTCGCGTCCTTCTGGGCCTGTCGCGAGTAGACGATGGTCCAACGCGGGCGGGTCACCAGTCGAGCTCAGTCGAGCCTGCCTGCGGGCCCTCAGCGCGAGCGGCGCGGATTGAGTCGGACAGCCCTGGGACGGACTCAAGGAAGAGGGTCTCCTGGATGGCCCGCCAGTCGTCCTCACCGATGAGCACGGCATTTCCTCGCTGGCTGGTGATGGTCAGCGGTTCGGCCTCCTGGTTGACCTGGGCGATCAGCCGGTAGAGGTTCGCTCGGGCAGACGTCGCGGTTACTGCAGTCATGTCGTTGACCTCCTCAATTGATCCAAGCGTACGTTATCCCGTACGTAAAGCCAAGGTGCCCCAGATGAACTCCTGAGCCCGATGGACCCAAGACCGGCGCTGGCTTCGCCAGCCACTCGCGTCGTGCTGACCGCTTGGCTACGACCCACGCGCGATCGTCACCGTGGCGGACAGGAAGACCCACGCCGAAGGATGCCCCCGCCCGCCGGTCTCCTGCTCATCGGCATGAGCGGAAGGTCACCAACCTCGGGCGCGCCACTCGGCCAGCTGCCGACGCTCCTCACCCAGCGTCGTGGGCTTCCCGTGCCCTGGGTGCACGACCGTGTCGTCGGCGTACCGGTCGAACAGGCGCGTGGACACGTCGTCGATCAACGACTCGAACCTCGCCGGATCACGGTCTGTGTTGCCGACACCGCCCGGGAAAAGTGAGTCGCCGCTGAAGATGTGGGCAGGGCCGGTGGGCGGCACGTACGCCAGGGCGATGGATCCCGGCGTATGCCCGCGGAGCCCGATGGCGGTGAGATCGAAGCCGTCGAACTCCCCCACGTCACCGTCGTCGAGGAGCACGTCGGCGCGTACCCCCGTTTGCGCCTCGATCGCGGCCGCGTCTTCGGTCCCCGCAGCGGTGCGTACGGCGTACTCGTCGGTCAGCTCTCGCAACGCCCGAATGTGATCCCAGTGACGATGGGTAGTCACGACCAAGGCCAATCGGGTGGGCTCCGAGGCGTCACGCTCCGCGTCGGCGAGCATTCGCCGGATCTTGTTGATCCCCCCGGCCGCGTCGATCAGCACTTGCGCGCCGGTGTCCTTGGCGGTGATCAGGTACACGTTGTTGTCCATCGCGGTCACCGACACTCGACGGATCGTCACCAACGGCAGGTCGTGGATGAGGGTCTCGGGCATGACAGCAGCGTAGAGGCGACCGCCTACCGGAAGCCGTTCTCCTCACTGCGGGTCACGCGGGTCGTGCCGTCGAGCCACGCGGACAGCAGCGGCCGTACCTCCACCCGCGACGTCGTCGCGGCCAGCTGTCGGAAGTCGGCGAGCGAGCGGGGACCGGCCTGGGCGGTCCATGCCCGCAGGAGCGCGAGGAAGGCTTCGTCGCCCATCCGTACCCGCAGTGCATGTACGGCCATCGCCCCTCGGTCGTACACCCGAGTGAACAGCCTGGTCCGGCCGGGATCCGACAACTTCTGCTGCCAGAACGAGTCCGGGGACTTGTCGTACATCGCGTCGAAGCGTTCCTGGAGCCCCAGCCCCCCGGCGTCGGAGACCGAGACCCACTCCAGGTACGACGCCAGCGACTCGTTGTCGAACAGGTCCGCCCACCGCGCCAGGGTCACCTTGTTGCCCAGCCACATGTGGGCGAGTTCGTGGGCCATGACTCCGGCGTCGCCGACCAGCCGGGGGTGGTACACCGGCCGGCCGAGCGTCTCCATTCCACCCCAGCTGACTTCGATGCCGGGTACGACCCCGCCGATGCTGGTGGTGGGGTACGACCCGAGGTACCGCTCCAGCCCGGTCGCCACCTCGGCCGACTTGCGTAACCATGCGAAGGCCGCCGCCGGATCGGCCGTGCGTGACGACACCGCGTAGACAGCTTGTTTGCTCACACCCCCGACGCTGACCTCGGTCTGCTCGACGGCGTAGTGCCCCACGGCCAGCATCGTCGTGTAGCTCGGAGCGTCCACGTCGGTCGACCAGTGCCACAGATCGTGGCCCGGCCGCCCGGGATCGGCACCGTGACTCACCAGCTTGCCGACCGACAACGCCTGCAGGCCCGATGGCACACTGACTTGGATGTCGTACGTCGCCGGGTCGCTCGGATGGTCGTTGACCGGGAACCAGAGCGAGGCCGATTCCGGCTCGCCACAGATCAGAAGTTCGCCGTCCCGGTCGTAGAGCGGACTGTCTCCGTCGAACCTCGCGTCGGCCAAGCGGCCCCCGTAGAACACGTCGAGGTGCACGAGCTCGTCGGTTCGCGTCCCTGGAATTCCAACCAGGGTTGGAAGTTGAATGGCCAGATCTGAACCGTTTTGGGTGAACGACACCTCCGCACCGCCGACCGTCACCCGGCTGGCGGGCAGCAACAAGTCGAGGTGCACGACATCGAGCGGCTGAGTCGCCTTCACCGTCACCCAGGTGTGCCCGTCGATCCGACCCGTGTCGGGTTCGTAGGTGACCTCGACGCCGTACGAAATCGCGTCGTACCCCGACCCGCCCGCCGCCGGGAAGTACGGATCGCCCACTCCCGCCGCGGCGGGGGCGTACGTGCGCAGCAGCACGAACCCGACCACGAGCGCGAGCCCCAGACCCAAAGCACCGAGCGACAGCAGGAACTCGACGGTCCGATTCCCGGGCGGCCGCGTCCGCACGATCCGGTCGATCGCTCTAGCGCTCGACATGCGCCAGACTCCGCAAACCCCGCTCCACGTGCCACGAGGAGAACCCGGCCACGAGTCCGGATGCTTCTCGTCGTACGGCGGACTCCGCGGCCTGGGCGGTCCCCCAGTCTCCGGCCAGCAGAGCGCCCAGGTAGGCGGCCGTACCCGGCCTCGGGCGGGTGCTTCCCGGCGGCCGACACCTCGTGCAGACCATGCCACCCGAAGCGGGATTGAAAAATTCGAGCATCTCCGTACCCCCACACCGTGCGCATACGGCGAGCGAAGGCGCGTAGCCGGCGACTGCCAGGGCCCGCAGGAGGTAGGAATCGAGGAGTTCGGTCGAGGTACGGCCATCGGCGGCGCCGAGCGCCCGCAGAGCACCCACCAGCAGCCGGTAGTGCTGGACCGCAGGTTCGCGCTCTTCCCCCACCAGCCGCTCGGCCGTCTCCAACATCGCCTGGCCGGCGGTGTAGCGGGGGTAGTCGCCCACGAGCGGCTGCCCGAACGCGTCGCGGGTCACGACCTGGGTCACGATGTCGAGCGTCCGGCCGGTGACGAACTGAATGTCGACGTGGCTGAACGGCTCCAACCGAGCTCCGAACTTGGACCCGGTGCGCCGTACCCCCTTGGCGACCGCCCGAACCTTGCCGTGCGTGCGTGACAAGACGGTGATGATCCGGTCGGCCTCACCCAGGTTGTGGGTACGGAGGACGACCGCTTCGTCGCTGTACGTCGGCACGGGCTCATCCTTCCTGATCGTGCCTATTCAACTACCCGACCCGCTCGGGCAGGATCACGACGCGGTCGTCCTCGGCGGTCGGATTTCCGCGCGAGATGTTGCTCGTGACCAGCCACAGCCGACCGTCGGGACCGAATCTGAGCGCTCGAACCCGTCCGTACGTGCCTTGGTAGAGGGAGGCTCGGTTGGCGACCTGTCCGTCAGTGCCCAACGTTACGCGCCAAACCCGCTGTCCACGCAAGGCCGCGACGTACACGACGCCCTCGGGCGTTACGGCCACGCCGGACGGCGACGCCTCCGCGGGCGACCACACCGTCAGCGGTGCCACGTACCGCCCTCCTCCGTCACCGGGCCCCTCCACGTCAGGCCACCCGTAGTTGCGGCCCTTCTCGATCAGATTCAGCTCGTCGTAGGTGTTCTGCCCGAATTCCGAGGCGAACATCCGGCCGCGGGAGTCCCAGCCGAACCCCTGGACATTCCGGTGACCGAGCGTCCAGATCGGTGAGTTCGGGAACGGGTTGTCGGCCGGGATCTGACCGTCCGTCCCGATCCGCAGGATCTTGCCGCCCAGGGAATCCTGGCGTTGGCTGTCGGGTCGGTCGTTGGCGTCGCCGGTTCCGATGTAGAGCATCCCGTCGGGGCCGACGTGGATCCGGCCGCCGTTGTGGATGCTGGATTTCGGGATCCCGGTGAGGATCGTGCCCGCTGACTCGAGCCCCGCCGACGAGAGGTGAAGCCGCACGACGCGGTTGTCTGCCGACGCGGTGTGGTAGGCGTACACGGTCCCATCGGTAGCGAACGTCGGTGAGACCGCGATGCCCAGCAATCCGCCTTCGCCACCGGCCGCGACGCCGGGCACGGTCCCGACGGTCTGCGGCGGCTGGCCGGGCCGCAGGGCCGTGATCTGGCCGTTGTCGCGTTGGGACACCAACGCGGTGCCGTCAGGAAGGAAGTCGACGTCCCAGGGCACCGGCAGCCGGGTCGCGACCACGACGGGTTGATCGCCACCCGGCCAGGCGTTGCTCCCCGTGGGTGCGGGAGTGCCGGTGGGTGCGGGAGTGCCGGTGCCGGCGGGGGTTTCGGTACGGCCCACGCTCGCGCTGGTCGCGCCCGCGGTTGGCGGGCTCGTCGTCGTACAAGCGGCCACGCCGGAGGTCAGGCGGGCGCGGCCAAGCTGCCCAGAATTCCTCGTCGCGAGATCGTCATGGTCGGCTCCTCTCGTGGCGGTGTTGAACCTCCACGATGACCAACCCGGACAAACGGCGCGCGCCAGGAGGTCGCCGGAGCGACCATCGCTAGATGCCGATGCGCACCATGCTGGCGTAGAACAGCATCCGGCCGATGACCTCACCGGTGAGCACCAGGGCGAACGCGACCAGAGCAACGGCGGGGAGCAGCCGCTTGCCCGCGTGTCCCCCGGCGAGCCGATAGAGCAGGTACGCCAGAGCCGCCACACCGAGGAAGATCAAGACGGTCTGGGCCGTACTCCACGGGCCGTACACCTCGCCGAGGATCCGCAAGGACTCCTGCGCTGCCACTGAGTTCTGGTTGGCGAGGTACGACAGGTACATCGGCAAGCCGACGAACTTGACGCCGAGGGCGAGGATCGACCCGAGCGCGATGCCCCGGACGGCGCTGGTCAGCAGCGTGACGGAATCTTCGTCGGGGCTGGCCCGGCGTGCTCGCCAGAAGGCCGTGATCACGAGCACGGCGCCGACCGCGAGCCCGCCGAGTAGGAACGTCGTCACATAGAACCGGACGACCGTATGGGGCGTGGCCCAGGCCGGAACCGTGCGCAACGAATACACCTGGCTGATGCAGTAGACGAGCACCACACCGACGATCGCCGTGACAGCCGCGAGCAACTGACGCAGGCGGTAGCTACCCCACCTGAACCACTCGAGAACCGCGAACACGGCGCCCAGCCCGGCGAAAGCAATTCCGGCGACGATCTCTCGGCTCAGCCAACTGCCGTCGAAGTGCCGCAGCGCGTTGATCGCCCGCATCGGCGAGCCCAAATGAAGGGTCGAGGCGGCCAAACCGAGCACGAGCAACGGGCCGATCGCGTACAAGGCCGGCCGGGTGACCTTCTCCATCGTCGCCGGAGGGACCCGTACGGCGAACAGTTGGATCAACCCGAGGGCGACGAACGATCCCACCGACATCTGCGCACAGATGGTGAAGATCACCAGAGGAAGTTCGTGCAACATGTCACACCTCGTCAGGGTTCGCGAGTTCGCCCGTGCCGGAACCACTCGGCTGGGCTCGTCTGTGGGGTTTGATGACCAGGTTCGGTTTGGTCACGTCTTGCGCGGGCAGAGGCTCGATGCCCGCCACGTCGCCGTACTTGGCGCGCAGGTCGGCGATCTCGCCGAAGTCGAGGGCTCGGGATGGGCAGGCAGCCACGCAGGCGGGTTTCTGTCCCGCAGCGAGGCGGTCGCGGCAGAAGTCGCACTTGGTCATGACGCCCTTGTTCGAGTCGAACTGGGGGGCGTCGTACGGACACGCCATCGCGCAGTACTTGCACCCGATACACACCGCCGGATCGACGCTGACGATGCCGTTGGCATCCTTGTGCATCGCCTTCGACGGGCACACCTGCACACAGATCGCGTCCTGGCAGTGGTTGCACGAGATCGAGGTGTAGTAGGTGAAGACGTCGTTCGTCACCGTGCCGTCGGTCGGATCCGTCCGCCACGTTCCGCCCGTGTATTCGGCCACCCGCCGCCACGAGACACCGACCGGCAGGTCGTGCTTGTCCTTGCACGCGATCACACATGCCTTGCAGCCGGTGCACTTGCTCTGGTCGAAATAAAAGCCAACCTGCTGATACGTGGTCATGGCCGCCTCCTCATGCCTTCTCGATCTGGACCAACGCCGAGTGCTGACCGTTGGCCTTCGCGTACGGAGTGGGGAACTGACTCGTCAGCACGTTGACCGAGCCTCCGACATCGAGGCCGCCCGGGGACTGCGGCGAGTACCAAGCCCCTTGTGGTACGGAGATCACCCCCGGGATGATCCGTTTCGTCACGTACGCGGGCAGTTTCAACTGACCTCGATCGTTGAACACGCGGATCATGTCGCCGGGCTCGATCCCACGCGACCTGGCGTCGATCTCGCTCACCCACACGTCCTGGGGGTGAGCCTCCTTGAGCCAAGGGCTGTTGCCGTACGACGAATGCGTGCGCTGCTTGTAGTGGTGACCGATGCACTGCAAGGGGTACTTCTGCTGGAGCGGGTCGCCGGGCATCTCGCGCGACTGCCAGTACGCAGGCAGCGGGTCGATCCGGTTGCCCTGTTCCAGCTTCCAGGTCTTGCTCATCTCGTAGAGGTTCGTGGAGAAGATCTCGATCTTGCCCGACGGTGTCTTGAGGGGGTTGGCGACGGGATCGTCACGGAACTTCTTCATGCCGATGACGCTGGACAGCTTCTTCTTGAAGATGCCCGCCTTGCGGAAGTCGTCGTACGAGGGGAGGTCGGTGACGTCCTTGCGGCTCTCTTCGACGAGGTACTTGACCCAGTCCTCCTGGGTCCGGCCCTCGGTGAACTTGTCCTTGACGCCGAGTTTGTCGGCGATCCCGGCCAACTGCTCGTAGACGGGCTTGGAGTCGAACAACGGCTCGATCGCCTTGTCGCAGAAGATCGAATACCCGAGATTGCCCGAGCTGCCCTGGACTCCCAGGTCGAGCTGTTCGGCGGTGGTCACGTCGGGCAGCACGACGTCGGCGTACCTGGCCGACACGGTCATCTGATTGTCGATCACGACGATCATTTCGCACTTGGTGTCGTCGGAGAGGATCTCGATCGTCCGGTTGATATCGCCGTGTTGGTTGACGAGGGCGTTCGACCCGTAGTTCCAGATGAACTTGATGTTCGAGTTGAGCTTGATGTCGTGTTTGACGTTGGCGTTGGAGTTGAGATTCTTGAGGTCCCGGACCCCCTGGTCGACCCCCCAGCCTTTGCCTTCGAGGATCGCGTCGGTCCAGCGGTACACCGAGATCACCGGACGCACCGGGTTCTCGAGCACCGGGAACGCCGCCATCCCCAGCCCCGCCGACGACTCGCGCTCTCCGGTGCCGCCACCGGAAATGCCGATCTGACCGATCAGGGCCGCGAGCATCATCGGCGCCCGCGCTTGGTTCTCGCCGTTGGAGTGCCGCTGGATGCCCCAACCGGCGTTGACAGCCGTCGGCTTGGTCGTGGCGATTTCGCGCGCAAGGCGCCGGATGGTGGGTGCCGGGATTCCGGTGATCTTCGCGGCCCACTCCGGGCTCTTGACGACACCGTCGGGTCCCTTGCCCAGGATGTAGCTCTCGTACGACATTCCCGCCGGCACGCCCGCAGGCAGATGGGCATCGTCGAAGCCCGAACAGTACGTGGTGAGGAACGCCACGTCGTGAAGCTTCTCTGTGATCATGACGTGGGCCATCCCGGCGACGAAGGCATTGTCGGTGCCGGGCCGGATCGGGACCCATTCGTCGGCCAGGTTCATCGCAGTGTCGGAGTAGCGCGGGTCGACCACGATCACGCGATGGCCGGAAAGTTCCTTCGCCTTCTGGGTGACGAAGACCTCTCCTCCGCCGCTCATCCTCGTCTCGTGGGGGTTGTTGCCGAACATCACGACGAGGCGCGAGTTCACCGTGTCGTCGTTGGAGTTCGACCCCTGCCAGCCGCCGTAATGGAAGTCCACAGCCGTCTCGATATTGGCCGCGGAGTAGTCGTTGTAGTGGTCGAGGTACCCGCCAACACAGTTCATGAGACGTGCGACCGCGGTGGCCCGAGGCGGCCAGCTGGTCGCGACCGTGGCGCCGATCACCCCGGTGCCGTAGTTGAGATAAATGGACTCGTTGCCGTAGGTCGCGATGAGGCTCTTGAGCTTGTCGGCGATCAGGGTGAACGCCTCGTCCCAACTGATCTCTGCCCACTGACCCTCGCCGCGCTTGCCGACTCTCTTCAGAGGCTTCTTGAGTCGCTCGGGGCTGTAGATCCGCTGCCGGATGGAGCGGCCACGCACGCACGCTCGGATTTGCTGGGTGCCCAACTCGTCGTTGCCTGTGTTGTCAGGGTCGACCCGCACGATCGTGCCGTCGACGACGGCCAACCGCAGGGGGCACCTGCTGCCGCAGTTGACCGTGCACGCGCTCCACACGATCTTCTCGGCCGGATTGGGTTCGGTGCCCGGCGTCGTGCCGTCCGGCGTACCAGGTGGTGCGGACTTCGCGCAGGCCGTGAGCGCGGCAGCGCCGCCGATCGCTCCGGTCCAGGCGACGAAGTGCCTGCGTGAGAGAGAATGATCTGCCACTGCTCGCAGCGGGAGGAGGGTTCCCATGGCTCGGCCCTTCCGTCGAATCCTGTCAGGAGCCTAAGAGCGGCCTCAGGCGCCCTCTTCACCGGGCCGACTCTTGCCATGGTTGACGTCTTGGGAAACGCTGATCAATCATGTCCCGGCTGCGGCGCACCGGATCGGGCGATCCGCTCCCCCCACATCTCTACCCGTACGCCCGGTACGACCACGAGATGTGGTGGTCCCGGCTCATCCCGCCCGGCACGTCCTCGCTCGGAACAGCATTGATCAGCGCTTCCCTTGGTCTGCACGGCGGCGTCGCAGGAGCGCTTCCGCCGCCGGTGGCAGGTATGAGGTGAACGGTCGTGCCCTCTGATCCCGACAGGCCGGGCAGAGCATGTCCGAGGTTTCGGGGAACCGATCTCCGCACCGCTGGCACGTGGTCGTCGCCAGCGTCGCCAACGTCACCGTCTCGCCAGCCAGAACCGCCGACCAGGGCTGAGCGCCGTCCGTATTCAGGGCTTGGACGGGGCAGATCGACACGCACCAACTCACCCCGTCACAGGAGTCGAGCCGGTGCGTCAGGGTTGACCGGCCTGCTTCGTGGACGAGATCAAGCGCTTGGGTCGGGCACGTCCGTACGCACACCCCGCACGCCGTGCACCCGGCCGCGATCAAGGACAGCGCAGAGCTCGACGCATCCGCGACCATCGACAGGCTCCGCAACGCGGCCAGCAGGCGCTCGTGGTGAGAACCTGCCGGTACGGCAGGAGGTTCCGTCGGCGACCGGAACAGGCCACGACGATCCTGGGGCGGGTGGTCGTACCGCACCTCGACCGACCGGCTCTCCTGAGGCGACAGTTCGAACGCAAACGCCGACCAGGAGGCGAAAAAGCCGATCGCGGCTCGGGTCTGTTCCTGGTCCTGGCAGCCGGTCAACGGGAGGTTCAACCGCGTTCGCTGAGCGAGTTCAGCCAGCCACGCCAGCGGAGCGTGAGCGAGGCACGAGTCGAGGCGAATCGAGATTCCCCGCGGTGCTGCTGCCTCCTCGGCGCAGAGGATCGTGACGCCGCTCGGGGACGTCTGGGCCAACCATCGCAGCACTGCGGCGTGGCGCCGCTCGCGCGCGTCGGAGATCCCCGAGTCCTTAGGCCGAGTGGTCACCGCCCTAGTATCGACTCTCGTGAACGGAGACCTCGCCGACCAGCTCGATCGATTGGCCGCCGGATACACCGTCCTGTCTCGGTTGTTGGTGTCCACCCCATCGGCAGCAGCGGTGGACGCCCTGAGAGATCCGACCTTGCTCGCGACCTGGCCGCTCCCGTCGCCCGCCGCCGAGTCGGGGCTGGCGCTGATGACAGCAGCGAGGGGCGAGCCGTACGACGACATCACAGCCGACTACGCAGCCCTCTTCGTCGGACCGGGTCCGGTCAGCGCTGTGCCGTACGAGTCGGTGCATCTCTCGGAAGAGGGTCTCCTGTTCGAGGAACAGACGCTGCAGGTGCGCGAGTCGTACGCGGCCCTCGGCCTGGCCGCCCCTCGCCTCAACCGCGAACCCGACGACCATGTCGGGCTGGAGTTCGAGTTCGTAGGTACGGGATGCCTGCAAGCCCTGGACGCTCTCCACCGGGGTGACGACGATCGCCTCGCTCAGGTGCTCCGCCTGATCTCGCTCTTCGCCCACGAACACCTGTTCGCCTGGGTCCCGAACCTGATGCGGCTGGTGACGACGAACGCCAGGACGACGTTCTTCCGCGGCGTCGGCACGCTCGGTGCCGCCGCGCTCACCTGGTTGGGCGAGGTCGAGTGGGTCGGCCCCCCACAGTCGGAGTCGCCGAACGCGCAGTGAGTGTCCAACTCACGACACGACGAACCGAACCGTGTGCAACCCGGTCGCGCCGTCGGGCAACTCGTCGGTCACCCGATGGTCCTGCACGACGCCCGACACGGTGACGACCCGCGCCTTCACCTCGTGGTCGCCGGCTGGTAGGTCGATCGGGAACCGCCACTGGCGCCAGTAGTCCAGCCCGACTTCTGGACCGAGTTCGGCCGACTCCCACGCAGCGCCGTCGACGGAGACGTCGACGCGGGCCACGCCGTCGTGAGGCGCCCACGCCACGCCCGCGACGACCACCTGGTCCTTCACGGACGTACCCCCGATCGGGGTGTCGATGCGCGAGGTGGGCTTGACCGGGGCCTGCTCGGCCCAACCCCGCTGAGCCCAGTACGCCGTCGTCGCCGCGAACGTCGTGAGCGTCAGCTTGGTGACCCACTTGGTTGCGCCGACGTAGCCGTACAAGCCCGGTGTGACAAGCCGCGCGGGTGCGCCGTGCTCGGGTACGAGGGGTCGACCGCCCATCCCGAGGGCGATCAGAGCGGGTCGGCCGTCGGTCAGGACCGCCACAGGAGTTCCGGCGGTGAATCCGTCCCACGAGGTGCTGATCACTTGGTCTGCGCCGGGCAGCGGGCCCGCTTCGGCCAGGAGATCGGCGACCAGGACGCCGATGAAACGGGTGCTGCTGACGTACTTCCCACCCACGGGATTGGAGACGCACGACAAGGTGATGTCGTGCTCGACCAAGGGCCGAGCGAGTAGGTCGTCGATGCTGTAACTCCGGGGGGTCGAGACCATGCCGTCGATCTCCAGACGCCACTGGTCGGGATCGATCCGCGGCACCACGAGAGCGGTGTCCACGCGGTAGAAGTCCGCGACCGGGGTCACCAGGCGGCTGAGGCCTGGAGTGGTGTTCTCGATACCCAGGGGTACGGGAGGACGTGGGTTAGCCGCGGGGGGAAGCACGATCTGACGCACCGTGCGCCGTACGGCCGTCACTGCCTGTCCGAGCCCGCCCGCCACGAGGGCCGCTGCAGCCACAACTGCGGAGACGAGAAAGTCACGCCGGCCCGCGATGGCCGGCTCTGCAGTCGGTGTGGTCCGTCGGGTCCACAGCGCCAACGCCACCGCAGACGTCACTCCGGCCACGACTGACGCGACCGCCGCCGCGGCCGACCCGGAGCCGGCGACGGCGCACGCAGCGCCGATCAACCCCACCAGCAGGGCAAGGGCGAGTCCGCGATTGGCTCGGCGGGACTCCCATCGGCCGGCGAGGGCTCCGAGGCCGAGTACGGCAGCCACCACCGCCAGCACCAGCAACGGCTTGTCGTACGTCCCGACGGCTCGGATCACCGTCTCCTTGACTGGCGCCGGCGCCAGGTCGATCACGGCCGAAGCGACCGCCAGGGCGGGACTGGATGCGGGGTTGACGATGGCGGCGACGAGGTGTCCCACCCCCAAGCCGAGGGCAGCCGAGAGCAATCCACGCACAGCCGGTCCCGGCCTCGTCATTGGGCCACCCTACGCGTGAAACCCATCCTTAGCGGTCGAAGTAGTTAGGCTCCTCGGTGTGCCGAAGCCGCCGCCGCGTCCTCCCGTACCCCATCCGTCGGGTGCTCGCCCGCCCGTCATTTCGCCTGACAAGCTGCCTCGCCACGTCGCCATCGTGATGGACGGCAACGGCCGCTGGGCGAAGGCTCGGGGTCTGAGGCGAACGCAGGGTCACGAGCGTGGAGAAGACGCACTGTTCGACGTGATCGAGGGTGCTGTCGAGATCGGGATCCCCTATCTGTCGGCGTACGCGTTCTCGACCGAGAACTGGAAGCGGTCCCCCGACGAGGTGCGCTGGCTGATGGGGTTCAACCGCGACGTGATCCACCGGCGCCGGGATCAACTCGACGCCATGGGGGTACGGATCCGGTGGGCGGGGCGCCGTCCGAAACTCTGGGGTTCGGTCATCCGCGAACTTGAAGAGGCCGAGGAACAGTCGAAGGACAACCGTGTGCTGACGCTGCAGTTCTGCGTGAACTACGGCGGTAGGGCCGAGATCGTCGATGCCGTACGGCGCGTGGCCGAACTCGCCCGGCAAGGCCGACTTGACCCGGCCCGGCTCACCGAGGAACGCTTCCGGCAGTTCCTCGACGAGCCCGAGATTCCCGATGTCGATCTCTTCGTCAGGTCCAGCGGCGAACAACGCACCTCGAACTTCCTGCTCTGGCAGTCGGCCTATGCCGAGTTGGTCTTCCTCGATCGACTCTGGCCCGACTTCGACCGACGAGACCTCTGGCGAGCCATCGAGTCCTACGCCAACCGGGACCGCAGATTCGGAGGAGCACTTCCGAACGAGGTGGTGGCAGAACAGGACCCGGGCACCTGATCGGGGCGCCCGGGTCCCGTCCCGCGGAATCAGCGGGTACGACGACGCATCACGATCGCCCCAGCCACGGCAGCGGAGGTCGCCACCACGCCGGCGATGACCATCGGGTCGACATCGCTGTCGCCGGTCTTGGCGGGCACGCCGCGGGTCACGACCGTCGTTACCTTCACTGTCTTCGTGACCGTCGGCGTCGGCTTCGGCTTGTCCTTGTCACGGTCCTTGTCACGGTCGTCGTCCTTCTTCGTCGGCCGACATTCGGGGAGCTTCATCCGGTCGACTTCGCTGACGCGGTCGCACGGTTGCGGCCGGGGGCAGATCAGCTGTTCGAGCGCGATGACGTTCTCCCCCTGAAGAGTCCGCGGGGCACACGGATTCCCTGACTGCATCGGGCCGCAGTCGGCCTGTCGTTGCACCTGGTCACACGGTGACGGCGCCGCCTGGGCAGACGCTGATCCCAGGAGCAGGAACCCGAAGACGCTGGTGATGGCGGCCGCCACGAGGGTACGAACCAACCGGAGCAATGCGGGCATGTTGCCCTCCCTTCTCTCTCCCCACACCGGAGAGAAGAAATACACATGAAACAGTGCGACGCAACTCATCACAGAATACGACGCCAGACCGCGTTTCGGCGGCCTTGTCGACGAAGGCGAGGCCTTCCCCAATCCCCTTGATATCCCATTTTCATGGGCTATTCGAACCGCCGATCAGGCGATCCAGTCGGCACGCTAGCAGTGCCGTGAGACACGTGGCAATAGACCAAGGAGCGACGGTTGGGCGCCAGCCGAGGTTCCTATCGAAACCTCGAATACATACCTGTCTTCGATACGCTAATGCATCAGGTTCGCAAAAATCACGAAGTTGTATTGGCTGGTCGTGCCCGTGTAGTAGAAGCAGGTGATCCAGACCAGGCGCCCGGCGTCGTACGCCCAGACCTCTTGGTCGTCGGCCAGCTTGTCCTTGTCGATCTTGCGAACACTCGTGATCTGGTAGGTGACCGTCCCCGCGTCGGTCGTGACGATGACGCGCTGACCAGGGGAAACGTGATCCTGGAGCGTGTTGCAGGGCGCGAACGACGCATCCCGTTTGGAATGGGTGTGACACGCCAAGTAGGTGGTGTCGTCGGCGTTGACTCCCGGCTGAACCCCTCGATCTGACACCCGATACACGCGATCGAAACCCGGCGGGTCGATGTAGCCCTGGGGTGCCACACTCGTCAACGAGACGGGCACCGAGAAACCGATCTCCGGAATGGCGATAGCGCGGGCCTCCGACAGGGGAGCTTGTTGTAGGGCCGGTGCGTGAGGCGTAGTTGAAGTGACAGCGGCAGTCGAGGGGGTCGGAGAACTCGATTGGGTCGAGATAGGCGATGCGGGGAGTGTCACCGAGGCCGGGGCTGCCGACGCGGCTTCGGCCGCCGGAGTCGACGACTTCCCAAGATTCGCAATGACGAGAGCCGAGACGACGGCGAGCACCAGGACGACAATTCCTAGCCAGGCCCTTCGACTCAGCCTGTTCATCGATGACTCCCGCCCAGACGTACGCAGAATTGCGTCGGAGAATACCCCTCGTAATCAGCGCGAACAAGTGATTGCGGCGTAGTGACTTCGTGCACCCGCAGGCGCTGCGCGACGTCGACCTCGTCGCGGCCGCACACTGCGGGTCCCGAGGTTGCTGCCCCCTCCGCCTGTCCCAGCTCCGGCGCATCGCGGATGAGACGTTTCAGTGAAACGGCTTCGAAATCCTTTCCAACCCCTTGACTGGCTGCTCCGCGGCGTCGTACGGTGGCGCGCAGTGCGACTGAATGTAACGGTTCAACCGGGCCTCCGGAGACGCCGGCCGAGCACAGGAGGCGCACGTATCCCCAACGGAGAGGACACCACGCGTGAGTGCACTCAGTGAGTTGAGTCATCTGAAGGGGGGAAAACAGGAGACGACCGACAACAAGGCCGCCTACCTCTTTCTTCTCCCGTGGCTCATCGGTCTCGCCGTCATCACGATCGGCCCGATGATCGCATCCCTGTACTTGTCGTTCACCGACTACAGCCTGCTGGCCCCCCCAGAGTGGATCGGCCTCAAGAACTACGAACGCATGTTGAACGACCCGAGACTGTTGAACTCGTTGAAGGTCACGTTCACCTACGTGCTCGTCTCGACGCCGCTGCAACTCGCGCTGGCGTTGGGGATTGCGGTACTCCTCAACCGTGGGATGCGCGGTCTGGCGTTCTACCGGTCGGTGTTCTACCTCCCGTCGCTGATGGGATCCTCGGTCGCGATTGCGATTCTGTGGCGTCAGATCTTCGGCACCAGCGGCCTGGTCAACCAGATCCTGACCAGCCTCGGGGTCCAGAACCCGCCGGGGTGGATCGCCGATCCGAACACTGCCCTCTACACGATCATCTTGCTCCATGTCTGGACATTCGGGTCGCCCATGATCATCTTCCTCGCCGGCCTTCGGCAGATCCCGACGATGTACTACGAAGCGGCGTCGGTCGACGGGGCCAGCAAGTGGACCCAGTTCTGGCACATCACGATGCCGCTGCTGAGCCCGATCATCTTCTTCAACCTGGTGCTGCAGATCATCGGTGCCTTCCAGTCGTTCACGCAGGCGTTCATCGTCTCCGGAGGCAGCGGCGGCCCGTCGGATTCCACGATGTTCTACACGCTGTACCTCTACCAGAAGGGCTTCGCCCAACTGGACATGGGCTACGCCTCGGCCATGGCCTGGCTGCTGCTCCTCATCGTCGGTGCTTTCACGGCGATCAACTTCTACGCCTCCAAGTACTGGGTGTTCTACGATGACTGATCTTGCGAACGAATCGAGAAGCACGGCCGGCATCGCGCCGGTGACGACCGGCCTGCCCGGCCGCCGCCCACGCCGTACCCCGCTCGCCTCCGGCGTGCGGTCCGTCGTCCGGCACACACTGATGATCCTTGCCTCGGCCCTGATGATCTATCCGCTCCTGTGGATGCTCGTCAGTTCGTTTCGGCCGAATGACCGCATCTTCCAAGAGTCCGGACTGTTCCTGACCGAGTTCCATCTCGAGAACTACACGTTTGGCTGGAACGCCTTGAACCAGCCGTTCGGCCACTACCTGATCAACTCGGCGATCGTCGTGCTGGGCTGCATCCTCGGCAACGTGGTGAGCTGTTCATTGGCGGCGTACGCCTTCGCCCGCCTGAAGTTCCTGGGCCGCAACCTGCTGTTCGCGATCATGTTGCTGACGATCATGCTTCCGCAGCACGTCGTGATCGTGCCGCAGTACATCCTCTTCTCCAACTTCGAGTGGATCAACACGTTCCTGCCGCTGATCGTGCCCAAGCTGCTCGCTACCGACGCCTTCTTCGTCTTCCTCATGGTCCAGTTCATCCGGGGTCTTCCGCGGGAACTCGACGAAGCGGCGCGGATCGACGGCTGCGGTCACTGGTCGATCTTCTTCCGGATCATCATGCCGCTGATGACACCGGCGATCGCGACCACCACGATCTTCACCTTCATCTGGACGTGGAACGACTTCTTCGCCTCGCTGATCTTCCTGACCTCTCCCGACAAGTACACAGTGCCCCTGGCGCTTCGGGCGTTCCTCGACGCGTCGGGCACCTCCAACTGGGGGGCGATGTTCGCTATGTCGATCGTGTCTCTGATCCCGGTCTTCCTGGCCTTCCTGTTCGGCCAACGTTTCCTGATCCGCGGCATCGCCACCACGGGCATCAAGTGACCAGGTACGCCGTCATCGGCACCGGTCACCGCTGCCAGATGTACCTCGACGCCATCGGTACCACCCACTCCGACGTCGCCACCCTCGTAGCTCTTGTCGATCCCAACCCGGGACGGGTGTCGTACCACCTAGGCCGCATGATCGCCGAGTACGGCTACGACACCGGCTCCGTCTGGACCGGCGATCCCGACGACCTGGAGCAGATCCTCGCCGATTCGGGAGCCGAACGCGCGATCGTCACCTCGCCAGACGTGACCCATGCAGGGCTCATCGTGCGATGCCTCGACGCGGGACTCGACGTCGTCTGCGAGAAGCCACTCACGACACGTCCGGATCTGGCTCGCCAAATCGCCGAGGCCGTCGGCCGGACCGGCCGTGACGTCGTCGTCACCTTCAACTACCGGTATTCGCCACGGAACTCCGAACTGAAGCGGCTCATCGCCTCCGGAGAACTCGGTGACCTCCTGTCGGTCGCGTTCGAGTGGGTGCTCGACACCGCCCACGGCGCCGACTACTTCCGCCGCTGGCACCGGGAGAAGGACGTCTCGGGAGGCCTGCTGATTCACAAGTCGAGCCACCACTTCGACCTGGTCAACTGGTGGCTGTCCGATGTTCCGGCCCGGGTCTACGCCAGCGGTGGCACCCGGTTCTACGGTGCGGCCAACGCCGAGGCGAGAGGGCTCGGCGCCAGCCCCAAGCGTGGAACCCATGACGGTGAGCACACACCGTGGGAACTCGACCTGCGCTCCGACCCCAGGCTCGAAGCTCTTTACCTGGATCAGGAGCACTACGACGGCTACTTGCGCGACAAGGATGTCTTCGACACTGGTATCACGGCAGAGGATAACCTCGCCGTCATCGTCGACTACCGCTCCGGAGCGACGCTGTCGTACGCCCTCAACGCCCACTCCCCCTGGGAGGGCTATCGGGTCGCGGTCAACGGGACCCGAGGCCGGGCCGAACTTGAGGTGGTCGAGCGGGTCGCAGTGCTCGTTGACGGCGGCACCCCCATCGTCGACCCGTCGTTCGTCGCCGACCATTCGGCTGGCGGCGCGAGGGTGCGCGGAGACCGCCTGGTTGTGCAGAAGCACTGGCAGGTGGCCGAGGAGGTGACGATTCCCGAGGGCGAAGGTGGCCACGGCGGTGGCGACGCGCTGCTGCTGCGAGACGTGTTCGTGGGTCCCGACGACGACCCACTGGGACGTCCGTCGGATTGGATCGACGGCATGCGGGCCGTCGCGGTCGGGATGTGTGGCAACGTTTCGCTGGTGGAGGGACGCGCGGTGACACCTGCCGAACTCGGGTTGCCGGTCGACCGCGGTTGAGCAGGCACCCGCTCGCAGGGTACGAAGACTGGCCGGACTACGTGCGGAACCGCCCGCTGGTCTCCGGCGACGACTGGACCACCCGAGTGGCCGGTCTGTTCGGCGTACCCGAACCGGTCGCCGCGCCCGAGCCGCGGGTACGACGGACGTGGACTTCGACGTGCGACGGAGTCGCCGTGACCACGACGGAGCTCGTCTGGCCCGTCGGTTTCGGGCCCGAGTTGCACGCCTGGTTGCTGAAACCACGCGATCGAGAGCCGGGCACCCTGCCCGGAGTCCTGACGCTTCATTCCCATGGCGGTCTCAAGAGCATCGGCGCAGCGCGCCTCGTGGCGGAGGCGGGCGGCGGGGAAGCGTACCGGGCGAGGTACGAGGGAGGGGTCGCGTTCGCCACCAGACTGGCTGCGAGGGGAGCACTGGTGCTCGCTCCGGACGCCTTCAGCTGGGGTTCACGCGGATTCGGGCTGGACGAGCCGTACGACGTCAGCGCTGCCTCTCACGAGCACGAGATCGCCAAGTACGCCGCAGCACTCGGAACGTCGTATGCCGGAATGGTCGCCCATGACGATCTCACAGCCCTCCGACTGCTCAGGAGTTTCGGCCCGAACTGGATCGGGGTGACCGGGTTCTCCGGAGGCGGTGGGCGGGCGGCGTTGGTTTCGGCGATCGAAGCCGTGGACCGGGTGTCGATCGCCGCAATGATGACGACGTACGACGCGCTCGTGCCGGATCACGTGTCTGCCCACTCGTGGTTGCTCCACACGCCGAGGGCCTACCGGGACCTGGACCTGCCCGCGCTCGCTGCGGGCCGCCGTACCCACGACCTGCAGGTGATCTATCTCAGCGACGACCCACTGTTCCCCAGGGCTGGCATGCACGCGGCCGACCGGTCGTTGCGCGCCTTGTTCAGGGGCCAGCGGGGGACCTACCGCGGCTGCTGGGTCGAAGCTGGCCACGAGTTCGGGGTGTCCAGCCAAGATCGGGCCGTCGACTTCCTGACCCGGGCGTGATCGAACTCCCCCGGATGACGCGCCGAGCCCGCCAGGTCCGCTTCTTCCTGAGTGGTCACCGGGAGGCCACAGGAGCGCGGCGGATTCCCGCGGTGACGGCGACGCCGGCCAAGAGGAGCGCGCCGCCGGTGAGTTCCAGCGCGTGGGGCCGTTCGGCCAGGAAGACGTACGCCGCGCTCATCCCGAAGACAGGAACGAGCATGGCGTACGGCGTCACCCGAGACACCTCGTGGTGGGCCAGCAGTGTGTTCCAGATGCCGTACCCCACCAACGACGACAACCACGCCGTGTAGAGCGTCGAGGCCAGGGCGGTCCACCCGAAGTGACCGAGCCCGGCCCAGATGGCGGTGGGACCCTCCACGATCAAGGACAGCGCCACCGCAGGGATTGGTACGACGATGCCTCCCCAGACGGTCAGACCCAACCCCGAGACTCGCCCAGCCTGGCGGGTGAGCACGTTGCCGATCGCCCAACTGGTCGCGGCCAGCACCAAGACGAACAGTGACAAGACCGGGGCAGTCAATCCCCGGCCGACGGCGATGACGGTGAGCCCCACCCCACCCAACACCACGCCGGCGAGCTGCCGCCGCGTGGGCTTTTCGTGCAACCAGACAGCAGTGATGGCGATGGTGAGGAGCACCTGGGTTTGGAGCACGAGGGAACTCAATCCGGCGGGCATGCCCAGGTACAGACCCACGTACAGCAGCGAGAACTGCCCGAGGCTGATGAAGGTGCCGATCAGCAGGATCGAGCGCCACGGCAACGCTGGCTTCCGTACGAACAAGATCGCCGGGAACACCACCAACACGAAGCGAATCGCGAGAAAGAGCAGGGGTGGCACCTGAGCCAGCCCGACCGCGAGCGCGACGAAGTTCAACCCCCAGACGAGAGCTACGAGAACGGCCAGCGCCGAGTGCCGAACGGTCACCCGGGCCATCCTGCCGCCGCGGCTCGCCTGGCTCCCGGCAATTCCAAGGAAAGCGCTGATCAATGCTGTTCCGAGCGAGGACGCGCCGGGCGGGATGAGCCGGTACCACCACATCTCGTGGTCGTACCGGGCGTACGGGTAGAGATGTGGGGGTAGCGGATCGCCCGATCCGGTGCGCCACAGCCGGGACATGATTGATCAGCGTTTCCCAAGGCGCGGTCCGGACTAGCCCGGGTGAGGCGTACGGCCTTGGAGAACCTCGACGACCTGCGCTGAGTCGGCATTGCCGCCCGACAGCACCGCCCCGATCGATCGAGCCCGACCAGGACCCTCCACCAGAAGTCCCGCCAGGCCCATCGCCCCTGCGGGCTCCACCAGTTGACGGGTCGACTCGATCATGAGCCGCATCGCCTCGGCCGCCGTGTCCTCGTCAACCCTGACGATCCGGGCGGCACCTCGGCAGATGATCTCGATCGCGGCGGGATCCGGTGACCTCGTCGCGACCCCGTCGACGAACGTGTCCGCGTGATCGGTCGTGACCGCACGACCCACGTCGAACGACAGCGCCGTGGCCGGCGCCCGATCACTCACGACGCCCACGATCTCGGTGGGCAGACCCAACAGATCGCGCACGGTGATCAGGCCGCAGATTCCCGAACCCATGCCCACCGGTACGTACACCACGTCCAGCGGGCCCGCATCGTCGAACAACTCCGACGCATAGGTGGCCACACCCGTAACGAGGTCAAGGTGGAACGGGGGTACCGGCTCCAGGCCGAGGTCGCCGGCCAGCTCGACGGCGTGTTCACGAGCCTCCTGGAAGTCGGCGCCGTACTCCACGAGTTCGGCCCCAAACCCCTCCATGGCAGCGTTCTTCGCGGGGCTGTTGCCGTCAGGTACGACGATGACGACCCGTTTGCCCGCCGCCCTGCCTGCGTAGGCCAGGCTCTGCCCGTGGTTCCCCCGGGTGGCCGAAATGATGCCTGGCACCTCCGGGCGCTCTCGCACGAGCCGATCCAGGTAGACGAGCCCACCCCGTACCTTGAACGCTCCCGTGGGCGTGTGATTCTCGTGCTTGACCACCACCCTGGCACCGAATCTGGTGGCCAGGATGGGCCACGCGTAGCTGGGGGTCCGAGGGACGTAGCGAGCCACCACGTCGTGTGCCCGACCCAGGTCGTCGAGCGAGAAGAGAGCCATGGGCTCAGTCAATCAGGGCTGCGGCCGCCACTGCGCAACCGCCTCCGGCGACGCCCACGGCGCCCCGGCAGCCTCGTATCCGACTCCCGCTCCGAGACAGTCGCGTAACCATTCGTCGATCCGGTCGATCACGGGGTATCGATCGGGCCCCTCGCCATGCCACTCCACGAAGTCCTGGCCGATCGCGACCGGGTCGGGTGCCGTCTGGGTGGCTTCGAGCACGGCCATGAATCCCACCGTGTCGGCCAACGGCACCAGCAGGGGGTCGCCATGGTCGCGATGGTCGAGGAGGTTCTCCAGGAGGTCGGTGCGGGTGGCCGTCTCTTCGGTGCGCAGGCCGTCGATCGTCGCCGTGAGTTCGTCGACCGTGTAGGAGAACGTGACCGTCCCCCGTTCCCCCACGACGGACACGGTGGGCGGGGCCTGCGTCGGCCCGCACAAGGTCAGCGCGGCGTGGATCGGCACTTCGTGGGTGCGGCGGACGGTCACGAACGCTGTGTCGTCGGCCTCGATGTCGTGCGCGTGGTACAGCTCGGTCGTGATCGACGAGATCGTGTCCAGGCTGGTCAGACCGGAGATGGCGAACGCCGTAGCAAAGGCATGGGCGAGGGGATTGGTACAGACGCCGTCGGCGACCCGTTCGCCGTCGAGCACTCGCCTCCCGGCCCACCGGGCCCGCGCGTAGTAGGCGTCGTCGCGACTCCACATCCCCCACGCCTGGACGGCCCGGAGTTCCCCCAGCGACGCGGCTACTTCGCGCATCCGACCGATCCCGGCGGATCCGAGACTCTGGAATCCGATCTGAACCGCTCCACCGGTCTCACGCTGGACCTCTTCCAGTCTCCAGAAGTCCTCGATCGACGCCACCGGTGGCTTCTCGAGCATCACGTCGGCACCGGCCCGCAGCGCGCGGGTCGCGAGCGCCATGTGGGTACCGATCGGCGTCGCAATGCTCACGACGTCGACCTCGATGTCGCCAAGGAGGTCGTCGAGGTTGTGATACCAGGCCACGTCTCGGCCTTCGACCGGACCGGCCGGGTCGACCACGGCCACGAGCTCGGCGCGGCCTTGCCGTACCAACCGATCGATGCGGTCGAGGTGCACCAGCCCGAAGCCGCGACCACCGACCTGCGCGATCCGTGTCACATCACTGCTCCGATCCGCCATGGGATGATCTCCTCGTTGCCGACTCCGAGGTCTTCGGACTTCGTCGGTCGACCCGACGCCGTGGCGCAGATGAGGTCCAGCAGTTCCTCGCCCAGTTCGGCGATGGTCGACGCGCCCGTCAACACCGGGCCGCAATCGAGGTCGATGTCCCCGCTCATCCGTCGCGCGAGCTCCGAGTTGGTCGACAACTTGAGACAGGGTGTGGGTTTGGAGCCGAAGACGGAACCGCGACCGGTGGTGAAACAGACGACGGTCGCGCCGCCGGAGATCATGCCGGTCACCGAGACCGGGTCGTAGCCGGGTGTGTCCATGACGACCAGACCGTGGTCGCCAACCTTCGCGCCGTAGTCGACGACGGCGCTCACGGGAGCCGTACCCGCCTTCGCCACCGCGCCGAGGGACTTTTCGACGATCGTCGTGATGCCGCCGGCCTTGTTGCCCGCCGACGGGTTGGCGTCCAGGGTCGCACCGTTCGCGGCTGTGTACGCCTCCCACCAGTCGATGCGGCGAATCAGTTCGTCGGCCACGGACTGATCGGTCGCCCGGGCGGCGAGCAGATGTTCGGCACCGTAGATCTCGGGCATCTCGGCGAGGATCGTCGTTCCGCCCGCCGCCACGATCACGTCGGATGCGTAGCCGAGCACCGGGTTGGCGGTCACTCCCGACCAGGCGTCCGAACCTCCGCACTTGAGGCCGAGCACGAGATCGGCGAGATCGCATTCGATGCGTTCCGCGGCGATCCGTGCGGCGAGGTCCTTGACCACCGCGACCCCACGAGCGATCGACGCCTTCGTGCCGCCCGTCTCCTGGATCGTGAAGTGGACCGTCGGCACGTCGGTCACGCCGAGATCGCCGAGAAACTGTTCCATGGTGAGGATTTCGCAGCCCAGGCCGACGACGACCAAGCCACCGATGTTGGGATGGGTGGCGTATCCGACCAGGGTCCGTCGCAGGTTCTCCCAGCCGGGGCCTCGTGATTCGAGACCGCACCCCGAACCGTGGGTCAGCGGCACCACACCGTCGACCCCTGGGAGATCGACGAAGTCGAACTGGCGGGCGATGTGCTGGGCAACGGTGGCCGAGCAGTTGACCGTGGTCAGGATTCCGATGTAGTTGCGCGTGCCGACCTGGCCCGACGAGCGCCGGATGCCGCGGAAGGTACGGCGAGCTGACTGCCGGGGAGCCGTACCCGCGTGCGTGTCCTCCGCGACCCGCGTATCACGCCCGGGCATACCGAGGTTGTGGGTGTGCACGTGCTCCCCGACCGTGATCGCCTGCGTCGCGACACCGATCACTTGGCCGTACTTGTGCACCAGGTCGCCGACCTCCAGTCCATGGCGCGCCACCTTGTGCCCGCGCGGGAGGTCTCTGGTCAGGGTGACCGGCGCCTGCGCCGCTGCCGAGACGACCTGGCCCGCGGTCAGGTCCGAGAGCGCGACGTACACGTCGTCGGTGTCGTGCATCAGGGCGAGCTCGGGCATCAGGACTCCTTGGGTGGGGCGGTGGTTCCTCGAATCACCAGGGACGTACGGAGAACCTGGCAGACGGGTCCGGGTTGCTCCGACAGGCACTGGTCGAGCAGGGTGACGGCGGCCTCGCCCGCCTCGAATCGAGGTACGCCGATCGTCGTGAGAGCCGGAGTGGCCAGCAGCGACAGCATCGTGTTGTCGCACCCGACGACCGACAGATCCTGCGGAACCGAGACCCCGCGATCGGCCAGTCGGCGCATGGCTCCCAGGGCGACGACGTCGTTGTACGCCACGAGCGCGGTCGCCGGGGTGGCGAGCGTGAGGTCGGCGGCCATCAGACCACCGTCGATCGTGGGGGGCACACTGCCGAGTTCGAAGACCTCGAGCCCCAACGCGGGCGCGTTCGTATGAAGGGATTCCTGTCGCTTCCGACCCGACCACGACTGACCGGGACCACCGGCGTACGCGATCGTTCGATGCCCGAGCGCATGGAGGTTGACCAGGACCTGCCTGACCCCCTCGCCGAAGTCGGCCGTCACGCTCCACTGTCCGGGCAGTTCGCGATGCAGCAATACGGTCGGCAGATTCAGGTGCGCGCTCAGCTCGGCGTCGTCCACGCGTGGAGAAGCCCAGATGATGCCGTCGACCTGGCGCGTCAGATTCCGTACGGCGTCCAACTCCAGGCGCGGCTGCTCGTCGGCGTCGGCGACCAGAATCGTCTGTCGATACTCACGAGCTCGTCGCTGGACGCCCTTGATGATGTCGGCGAAGAACGGGTTGGCCAGATCGGGCACGATCAGGCCGATCGTTCCCGACCTCCCCGTGATCAAGCGCCGGGCTGCGGGGTTCGGAGAATAGCCCAGCCTGGCTGCCTCGGCCAGCACGCGACGCTTGGTCGCCTCCGAAACGGCCCCGTTGTCAGACAAGGCCCGCGACACGGTGGCGATCGACACCCCCGCCGCACGCGCCACGTCACGGCTCGTCGTCGTCACCTGACTCTCCTCCCGAGGGGCGCCGCACCTGCTGTTTCAGTCAGGCGCCCCCAGAGGCATCTTCTCCCGCAGGAAACGCTCAGTCAAGGATTCCGCAAACGTTTCCAATCAAGTTCCGAAAAACGTTTCAGGGACGACGGCCGATCGGGTCGGGCTCCGCCTGCTCGACGGGCACCCTCATCGACGCCCGGTTGATCGCGCTACACACGGCCCGTAGGGAGGCGGTCACGATGCTGGGATCGATACCGACGCCCCAGAAGACGGTCGAGTCGTCCATCTCGTCACCGGCGATCTCCGCCTCCACGTAAGCGACGGCGCGCGCATCGCCGCCCGACGACAACGCGTGCTCGCTGTAATCCAGCACTCGCAGCCGGTAACCCAGCAGTTCCAGCCCGTCGACGAACGCCGAGAGCGGACCATTGCCCTCGCCGGTCACGACCCGCTCGACTCCCTGGTCGCGCACGGTCGCGGTGATCCGGTACCCGTTGCCGTTCGACACCGACGAGCAGGTCACGATCTCCAACGGCTCGTTGTTGGCCAGGTATTCGGTCGTGAAGATGTCGTAGATCTGCTCGCTGGTCACCTCGCCGCCCTCGGCATCGGTGTGCTGTTGGACGACCCGGGAGAATTCGATCTGCAGGCGCCGCGGCAGGTCCAGCTTGTGGTCGGACTTCATCAGGTACGCCATGCCGCCCTTGCCCGACTGGCTGTTGACCCGGATCACGGCTTCGTACGTACGGCCGACGTCGTGCGGATCGATCGGCAGGTACGGCGCCTCCCACGGGACGTCGTGGATCGTCAGGCCCTCGGCGACCGCCCTGCGCTCCAGGTCTTCCAAGCCCTTCTTGATCGCGTCCTGATGCGACCCCGAGAAGGCCGTGTAGACCAGGTCTCCGGCGTAGGGATGCCGCGGATGCACCGGCAGGCCGGTGCAGTACTCGACCGTCCGGCGGATCTCGTCGATATCGGAGAAGTCGATCTTCGGGTCGATGCCTTGGCTGAACAGGTTCAGACCCAGCGTCACCAGGCACACGTTGCCGGTGCGCTCGCCGTGGCCGAACAAGCATCCTTCGACCCGGTCGGCGCCGGCCATCATGCCCAATTCCGTGGCGGCGACAGCCGTACCCCGGTCGTTGTGGGGGTGCAGCGAGATCGCCACGTGCGGGCGGTTCTTGATGTGGCGGCCGAAGTACTCGATCTGGTCGGCGTACGTATTCGGCGTCGAGCGTTCGACGGTCGCCGGCAGGTTCAGGATGATCTCGCGACCCTCGCCGGGCTGCCAGATGTCCATGACCTGGTTGCACACCTCGATCGCGAAGTCGGTCGGGGTCTGGGTGAAGATCTCCGGGCTGTACTGGTAGCCGAACTCGGTGTCGGACAGGTACTTCTCGCCGTACTTGACGACCAATTCGGTGCCCTTGCGGGCCATCTGGATGCACTGCTCTTCGCTGATCCCGAAGACGACCCGGCGGAACAGCTCGGCGGTCGCGTTGTACATGTGGATGTTGGCCCGGTGCACGCCGACCAGGGATTCGGCCGTACGCGCGATCAGGTCTTCCCGCGCCTGGGTCAGCACCGAAATCTGAACGTCGTCGGGAATCCGGTCCTCGCTGATCAGTTTCCGCACGAAATCGAAGTCGGTCTGTGACGCCGACGGGAAGCCGACCTCGATCTCCTTGTAGCCCATCGCGACCAGCAGTTCGAACATCCGCATCTTGCGCGACGGCGTCATCGGGTCGATCAGGGCTTGGTTGCCGTCACGCAGGTCGGTCGACAGCCAGCGCGGCGCGTGAGTGATCTTCGTGGCCGGCCACGTGCGGTCGGGCAGGTCGACGGGTACGAACGGGGTGTAACGGCGGTACGGCATGGGTGACGGCTGCTGCACCGGCAGGCCGTTCTGCGGACGGGTTCCGAACGATTGGGTCGTCATGATGTGGGTTCCTCGCTGTGGGATGGGTGCCAGGCACGCGACTGTCTCCGCAGCGAGGAGGCCGGCGTTACTTGGCCTCGCTGCGGCGGCGAAGGAGGAGGGTCGCCCACGACATGGGGGTCACTATATGTCACCGGCTCCCGCACGGCGCAACGGTATCCGGGCTCGTGTTCCCTGCCGACGGCCAGGCTCGAACGCGAGACGGACACACGGTCGCTCGTCATGGCCCATCCTTGAGGGCATGGATCGCCGGATCGTCAGCGTCATGCTCCTCCTCGCGCTCGCCGGGTGCGCTCAGTCGACGGCATCGCCGTCGCCGAGCGCCAGCGCTCCTGCTTCGACACTTGCCGCCCCGGCGCCTGTGTCGACATTCTCGGAGGGTGGGGCGATCGTGACGTGTGCGGGTACGGCGGGGGCCGGTTCGATCGAACTGCTCGCGAACGGCAGCCCCCCGACAACGATCGACGGTGGCCAGGTTCGTTTGATGAGTGCCAAGAAGATCGACGACACCGTGGTCGCGAGCCTGGCGAGGGCGGCGGGCGACCGGGATTCGATCGACATCCGTCCCGGTGCCACTTTCCAGGTCGGGAGCGTCACATACCTCGCCGGTCGGGTGTGCACGTACCAACGTTCCGACTATCCCCCAGGTAGCACGCGCGCGTCGTTGACGCTCACGAAGGCCTGATATTCCGGCGCCTCCGAGACGACTCCGCAACTAGCGTGTGCTCTCGTGACTGCACGCTTGCCCACAGGCCAGCCCTTGGTCGGAGACCGGATCCGGCTCGACCCTCTCGGTACGACCGACGTGGACGAGTTGGCTGATCTGGTGAGGGATCCGAACCTGTACAGCAGCGGGTACGTCATCCACCGATGCCCCGTCGACGACGTCGACGCACGCGATCTGGTCCGGTCGGTCTGGCTCGATCCGCCGATGCTGGACGGGGTCGGGCACGGGCGCGTCACCTACGCCGTCCGTTTGGCCCGAACCTCCGAACTCGGCCAGGCTGGAACCCTGGTCGGCACCTCGTCCTTCGGCGATTGCCATCTCGACTGGGAGTCCGGCCATATCGGCTGGACGCTGTACGGCAGACGCTGGTGGGGCACGGCCGTCAACCCGGAGGCGAAGCTGCTGCTCATGACCGAGGCGTTCGAGAATCTGGGGTACGGCCGGGTCAAGATCCAGACCGACGGGGCCAACACGCGGAGTCAGGCGGCGATCGCCAAGCTGGGCGCGACCCGGGAAGGCGTGCTCCGGCGTCACAAGCGACGCGAAGACGGAACATTTCGTGACACGGTCGTGTTCTCCGTTCTCGCCGACGAATGGCCACGAGTCAAGCACGGCCTCCAGACTCGCCTGACATAGTCAGACTTCGACGTGCGCACCCACCGCGACCGTGCGCTCCAGCGGCAAGTGGAAGGTCTGAATCCCGGACGCTGCATTGTGCGCCATCCACACGAACAACTGCTCACGCCACGTGCTCATGGTGCGCTTCGGCGCGTGGCTGATCTGCGTCACCGAAAGGAAGTAGAAAGCGTCTTCCTCGCTCAAACCCTCGAGTTCGGGGGCCTGACCGATCGCGAGCCGGAATGCCTTGGGAACGTCCTGGCTGTCGGTGAATCCGACGCGGCAGCTGAAATGGACGATCCCGTCGTCGGCGTACCCCAGGTCGTTGACCACCACCCGCTCGACATGGCGGATGTGGGGCACGTTCTCGTAGATCATCGACACGATCACGACGTGTTCGTGGAGCACGTGGTTGAAGTCGACGTTCTGCCGCAGGGCGAGCGGCGTGGTCTCGGAATCCTGATGCGGGAACACCGCGATGCCGGGTACGCGCTGAATGCCCGACTGCCGTACCTCTTCCACGAAGTCGGCGAGACGTCCCTCTTGTTGGGCCTGCGCCTCCCGGAAGACGCGCCTTCCCTGCCGCCACGTCGTCATCAAGGTGATGACGAGTCCCGCGATGAACAAAGGCAGCCAACCGCCGGCTGGGATCTTCAGGATGTTGGCGAACAGGAACACCAGTTCCAGGCCACCGATCACGACGACGAACACCACGATCTTCCAGGTCGCCAGCCGCCATACGGCATGGGCCAGCACCATGATCAGGATCGTCGTCAGAACCAAGGTGCCGGTGACGGCCAAGCCGTACGCCTCGGCCAGATTTGCCGACGACTTGAAGACCGCGATCAGCACCAGGACGCCGATGAACAGAATCCAGTTCGTCGCCGGCATGTAGATCTGGCCACTCTCTTCGCGGGATGTGTGCTTCACGCTCATCCGAGGCACCAGGCCCAGCCGAGAGGCCTGCCGCGTGACCGAGTAGGCGCCCGAGATCACGGCCTGCGAGGCGATGACCGTGGCCAGCGTGGCGAGGACCACCAGAGGCAACAGCAGCGACGCGGGAGCCATCTTGAAGAACGGACTGACCGAGGTCGAGGGGTCGTGCAGAATCATCGCCCCTTGTCCGAGGTAGTTCAGAATCAGAGCCGGGAGCACGACCGCGAACCACGAGAACCGGATGGGCCCGCGTCCGAAGTGGCCCATGTCGGCGTAGAGTGCCTCGGCGCCGGTGATGGTGAGCACGACGGCACCCATCGCGATGAACGCGATGAACGGTCGTTGTACGGCGAACGTGACCGCATAGGTCGGCGACAGTGCGACAAAGATGTCGGGGTACCGGAAGATCCACGGCACGCCGAGGACGGCGACCGTCACGAACCAGAGCAGCATGATCGGGGCGAATGCCTTGCCGACCATCGCCGTACCCCACCGCTGGATCGCGAACAAGCCGATGATGATGACGACCGCGAGCGGTAACACCCACATTTCGAAGTGTGGATTGACGACCGAGAGGCCTTCCAACGCCGACATCACCGAGATGGCTGGCGTGATCATGCTGTCGCCGTAGAACAGCGCGGCCCCGACCATGCCGAGCGCCAGGGCCACGGCGCCGAGGCGCGGTCGTCCGGTAGCCCGGCTCCTGATCAACGCGGCCAAGGCGAGGATCCCGCCCTCGCCGTCGTTGTCCGCCCTCATCACGACGAGGACGTACTTCAGTGTGACCACGATCGTGATCGCCCAGAAGACGAGCGAGACGATGCCGAGCACGTCGAGAGGGGTCGGCTCGATCGCGTTGTGGTCGAGGCTGAAGACCGTCTGCAGCGAGTAGAGAGGGCTGGTACCGATATCACCGAAGACGACACCGATGGCTCCGAACGCCAACGGTGCGAACGAGTGGTGCGCCTTGCGCGCGTCCTCGGCCTTGTCGGCGGCGACGGCGATCGGGTTGTCGAGGCCAGCCGGCATGCCGACGTGTTCGCTCATACCGGCATGATGGCACCGCACCTGCCCCGCGGAGACGCTAACCCGAACAACACCGATCGACGCTGCGTGCGCACTACTCGGCCGCCACGAACCAGAGGGCCTGGTACCCCGAAATCGTCACGGTGTAAGGAGTCAGGTCCCAGACCCGATCGCTCAGGAGATCCGTAGCGTGGTTGGCCCGTACGAGGTCCCGCACCTGCTGTGTCGTGATCCCGACGGGAGTCTCGCTCACGTTGTAGATCTGCAGCATCGCTCCGAGCGGGTGGTCCCGGTAGACGAACAGCAAACGCGGGTCTGGCGCAGCGAGCACGACCGACTCGACGCTGGCATGCAGATGCGGGGTCCGCGCTCTGACCGAGGCGAGGTGCCGGATTCCCGCGTTGACACGACCGACCGGTGTCGAAGGATCGCTCGCGGTTTCGACCGCGGCCCAGTCCATCCTCGGTCGATGGGCCCAGCGATTGTCGCGCGCGTGGTCGGGGTCGTCGACGTAGGCGTAGTCGTTGAGTAGTCCGAGTTCGTCACCCATGTAGAGCAGCGGGATGCCGCCGAAGCCGAAGATGACGGCGTGCATGAGGAAGATGCGACCCAACGCATCGTCGAGTCGGTACGGATCTGAAGATTCGAGCGCCAGTTCCAGCCCGGCCAGACTGGCCAAGGTGCCCGAGATCCGACGGTCGTTGGTCGCGGGGTTGTACTGGAAGACCAGCCCGCGGGCGAACGAACCCTCGGCGAGTCCGGCGTAGAAGTCGCTCAGGAATCCACGATGACCGGGCCCGGTCAGCAGGGCCGCAGCCGCGTCCTCGTCGGTGATCGCCCAGCCGATGTCGTCGTGGCACCGGATGTACGTCGCCCAGGTCGTCGTCGTCGCCTTGGCCGGGAATCTGCTCAAGGCCAACTGCAGAAGGCGCGTGTCACGGCTGGCGATCGAACTCCACAGATGGACCATCAGCGCATTGTGATACGCGCTGTCGCTCACCTTCCCGTAGTGAACTCCCCGGCCAAGGTAGGTGACGAGGTCGTCGGGGCCGACGATCGCTTCGGCCTTGAACGCGACAGCAGGCGCGACGATCCGGGCCACTGACCTCAGGATGAGGGTCAAATGGTGAACCTCCGGTTGGTTCTGGCAGTTCGTGCCCAGGCGCTTCCAGATGAACGCGATCGCATCGAGCCGCAGGACCTCGACTCCTTGGTTGGCGAGGAAGCAGATGACGTCGGCCATCTCCACCAGCACGTCCGGGTTAGCCCAGTTCAGATCCCACTGGTAGGCGTTGAACGTCGTCCAGACCCACCCGCCGACCGCTTCGTCGTAGGTGAAGTTGCCGGGCGCAAAGTCCGGAAATACCTCCGGGAGCGTGAGTTCGTAGGAATCTGGGACCTCGCGATCGGGGTAGATCATGAAGTAGTCGCGGTACTTCTGCTCGCCTGCCTTGGCCCGCATTGCCCACTCGTGCTCGGACGCGACGTGGTTCAGCACGAGGTCGACGACCAGGCTCATCGCCCGCTCGCGAAGGCGACTGGCGAGTCGGGCGACGTCGTCCATCGTGCCCAGGTCCGACCTCACGGACCGGTAGTCGGCGACAGCGTAGCCACCGTCGTTCTCACCTGGCCGCGGCTGCAAGAGAGGCATCAGATGCAGGTACGTCACGCCGAGCTCGTCGAGGTAGTCCAGATTGTCGATCAGCCCCGACAGAGTGTCGGCGAACCGGTCGACGTAGGTGACGTACCCCACCATCCGCGGCTGTTGCAGCCAGTCAGGGTTGAGAAGCCGGTCCTCGTCGAGTTCCTTCAGTTCGTCTGATCGCGCCGCGTGGGCCTCGATCATGACCTTCACCAGGCGTTCGTACGTCTCTGCCGCACGTGCCGGGTACGCCACCTCCAGGCTTGCGAGCAGATCGGGCCCATAGCGGCGAAGTCGCAGCCGTAACGAGCGTGCGCTCACAGGATCGGCCACGTCGGCCAAGAGCGCTTCACAACGGTCGGTGATCTCAGGTGACACAGGCTCAGAATGACACTGCTATAACGTTTTCGCACGGGGTTGCGCAGCTTGGTCGGCACCGCTCCCTTCGCCTTCCACCCAGTCGTTCCGGGGGGATGGGACGATGGCCAGGTGACAGCTTCGCGGCGCTCTGACGTGCCTCCCTTCGAAGTCATGACGCTTCTCGATCGCGTCGCTGAGCTGCGCTCCCAGGGACGCGACGTGTTGTCGCTGTGCGCGGGTGAGCCGGGTTCTGGGGCGCCATCTGCGGTACGGCGGCGCGCGGCCGAGATCATGGCCGACGGCACTCCCCTGGGCTACAGTCCGGCCTGTGGCCTGTGGACGCTGCGAACCGCCATCGCCGGTCACTATGCGCGCTGGTACGACCTCGACCTCGATCCGCGGCAGATCGCCGTCTCAACCGGATCGTCGGGCGGCTTCCTCGGGGCATTCCTGGCCGCGTTCGACCACGGCGGCCGGGTAGCTCTCGCCCGACCCGGCTATCCGGCGTACCGGAACATCCTGCGGATGCTCGGATGCGAGGTGGTCGACCTGGACTGCGGACCGGCCCAACGCTTCCAACCGACCGTCTCTCTGCTGGAGGCGGCACATCGGCAGGCCCCTCTGGCCGGTCTGATCGTCGCTTCGCCGGCGAACCCGACGGGCACCACCGTTCCCGACGACGACCTATCGGAGCTGACCCTGTGGTGTCGAGACAACGGAGTGCGGCTCGTCAGCGACGAGATCTACCACGGCGTCACCTACACCGGTTCTCCGGGCACGTGCGTCTGGTCGTACGACCGCGCCCCGATCGTCGTCTCCAGCTTCTCCAAGTACTGGGGGATGACGGGCTGGCGGCTGGGTTGGACCGTCGTGCCGGCTGACCTGGTCGACGCGATCGACGCCCTGGCGGGCAACTTCGCGTTATGTCCCCCGGTGCCAGCGCAGCACGCGGCCCTCGCCGCTTTCGACGACGAGAGCTATCGCGAGGCCGATGCCGCTGTCGCTGATTTCGCTGCAGCTCGCACGATCGTCCTGGATGCCCTGGACCGGCTCGGTTGGGTCGACGTGGCTCCGGCCGACGGCGCGTTCTACGTGTACGCCGGAATCGCGCCAGTTCTGGGCCGCTTCCCCGATTCACGATCCTGGTGCTCGGCGCTGCTGGACACGACCGGCGTCGCGATCACCCCAGGCGTCGATTTCGACTCGGTCCATGGCCAGCGCACGATCAGGTTGTCGCTGGCCGCCGGCCCACAGACCGTCGCCGAAGCCGTACGCCGCATCCTCGCCTTCCAGGCTGCGGCGGGTTAATCCCGTCCTCGACGATCAGCATCGCTGCCCTTGGCGCGTCGATCACCCGTTGTCTGGGAGGACGATCGACGCGGTAAGGAAGCGCTTCCTCGGGAAGCGCTCCTCAGGTCGAGCCGACCGATCAGAAGCCGAGCCGGTTGAGGTGCTTGGCGTCGCGCTGCCAGTCCTTCAGCACCTTGATCCGCAGGTCGAGATGAACCGGGGTACCCAGCAGCGCCGCGATTTGAGCCCGGGCCCGCGAACCGACGTCCTTGAGCCGTTCGCCCTTGTGGCCGATGAGGATGCCCTTCTGAGAATCACGTTCCACGATCATCGATGCGAAGACGTCGAGCAGCGGGCGGTCCTCCGGCCTCCCCTCGCGGAGCCCCATCTCGTCGATCACGACGGTGATCGAATGGGGCAATTCGTCGCGGACCCCCTCCAACGCCGCCTCGCGGATCAACTCGGCGACCAGGGTCTCGGTCGGCTCGTCGGTCAGCACGCCGGCGGGATAGTACGCCGGGCCCTCCGGCAGCATCGAGCACAGGAGGTCTGCCACCAGCTCGACGTTCTCTCCCGTGGCTGCGGACACCGGGACGATATGTTCCCACCGGACGCCGGCTGACTCCTCCAGCGCATGGATGGCGATCAGATGCTCGGCCAGTCGCTGGGGCGACACCAGATCCGTCTTGGTCGCCAACGCCATGAGCTTCGGCTTCTTGGTGAGCTTCGCGACGTCACCCACGATGAAGGCATCGCCAGGTCCGACCCGCTGGTCGCTGGGCAGGCAGACGCCGACAATGTCGACCTCCGACCAGGTGTCTCGTACGAGTTGGTTGAGCCGCTCGCCCAACAGGGTCCGTGGGCGGTGCAGTCCCGGCGTGTCGACCAGCACCAACTGGGCATCGGGCCTGGTGACGATCCCGCGGATCGCGTGGCGGGTCGTCTGCGGCTTCGACGAGGCGATCGCGATCTTCTGCCCGACGAGGGCGTTCGTCAGCGTCGACTTACCGGCGTTGGGCCGACCGACGAAGCAGGCAAATCCCGAACGGTGCGTCATGAGGTTTCCTGACTACGTTCGGGCTTGGCCGACCGGGCGAAATCCGTCGCGGCGTCGGTGGCTTCGTCGTCTCTTATGCTGCGCACCAGCACCGTACCGATCTGGTTGCGACGCCCCGACGGTCGATCGGCGATGAGCTCCAGCCCTTGCCATTCGACGACCGCTCCCGGGATGGGGACCTTGTTGAGTTGTTTCGCCATGATCCCCCCGACCGAATCGACATCCTCGTCATCGAGGTCCAGCCCGAACAACTCGCCCAAGTCGTCCAACGGCAGGCGGGACCAGACTCGGAATCGGCCTTCGCCGATCGGTGTGACAGGAGGGATTTCGTCGTCGTACTCGTCGACGATCTCGCCCACGATCTCTTCCAGGATGTCCTCGATCGTGGCCAGCCCCGCCGTACCCCCAAACTCGTCGACGACCACCACCACGTGGCTGTGAGCCGCCTGCATCTCCTCCAACAAGTCGAAGACCGGTTTTGAGTCCGGGCAGAATACGGCGGGTCGCATGAGCGAGGTCACCAGCTCGGACGTCTGAGCCCCGGCATTGTCGTACATGCGCTTCATGATGTCTTTGAGGTAGACGATTCCGAGCACATCGTCGAGCCCAGCGGGGCCGGTGACGGGAACGCGGCTGAAACCGGAACGCAGCGCCAACGAGGTCGCCTGCCGCAACGTCTTGTGGGCTTCGATGAACACGACTTCTCGCCGGGGCACCATCACCTGCTTGACGATCGTGTCGCCGAGTTCGAACACCGAGTGGATCATGCGCCGTTCCTCGGCCTCGATCTGGTTCGACGCCTCGGCCTGGTCGACGTACTCGCGGAGCTCGTCCTCGGACGCGAACGGCCCGTCGGGGAATCCACGGCCCGGGGTGATCCAGTTGCCCAACACGATCATGATCTGCGGCACGAAGAACAGCACGGTCGTCAGCACGTTCATCAACGGGGCGAACCGGAGAGTGAAGCTGGTCGCGTGTTGGCGACCCAAGGTACGGCCGCCCACCCCCGCGAACACGAACAGCATGGCGACCGACACAGCCACCGTGAAAGCGATCCGCCACGGGATCGACTCGATCCACCGCACCGACAACAGGCCGACCGTCACCACGGTCAACGCCTCTGAGACCATCCGCAGGAATAACGCGGTGGTCACGGTCGGCGCGGGGTCCTCGGAAATCTGTTCGACGCGGGCAGCCCCCTTGACGCCTTCCTCGACGAGGTGTTTGGCGCGTCCCTTGGACATCGCGGCAAACGCTTCCTCGATCGTGGCAAACATCGACGAAAGCAAGACGAAAAGGACGGCGAGGCCGATCTCGATCCACTGGGTCACGTGGTCAGGTCACATCACTTCACGTCGGGGACAGCTATGCGCGGCAGTGTACGCGACCTCACCGACGCAGGTCTCGTTCGGCAGTCCAGGCCGCGGTGATGGAATCGTTCAGGCCGAACATCACCCTTTTGTCCTCGGCCTCGGCGTGGTCGAAGCCGAGCAGGTGCAAGAGCCCGTGCACGAGTAGGTACTCGGCTTCCTCGTCGGCGCTCCGGCCGTTGTCAGCGGCTTGTCTGGCGGTCACTGCCGGGCATAACACGATGTCGCCGAGCAGCCCCGCAGGGGGTTCTTCGTCGTCCTTCGGTGGCCGGAGCTCGTCCATCGGGAAGCTGAGCACGTCGGTCGGTCCGGGTTCGTCCATGAACCGCTCGTGGTAGTCGCTCATCGTCTGCTCGTCGACGAGCAGGATCGAGACCTCGGCCTGCGGGTGGATGCGCAGCTTGGCCAGGGCGAATCGGGCAAGCGCGACGAGACCGAGTTCGTCGGCGGGCAGGCCCGACTCGTTGTTGATGTCGATCACCGCCGGTCCTTTCGCTGCGGAAGCACCGATTCGTAGCGGTCGTACGCGGCCACGATCCGGCCGACAAGCTTGTGCCGTACGACATCGTGGTTCGTCAGCTGGCAGAACGTGACGTCGTCCACGCCGTCGAGGATGTGCTGAACCTCCCGCAGCCCCGACCGTTGTCCGGCCGGGAGGTCGACCTGCGTCACGTCACCGGTCACGACCATCTTCGATCCGAAGCCCAAACGGGTGAGGAACATCTTCATCTGCTCCATCGACGTGTTCTGCGCCTCGTCGAGGATGATGAAGGCATCGTTGAGCGTGCGCCCCCTCATGTACGCCAGGGGCGCCACTTCGATCGTTCCCGCCGTGAGGAGGCGCGTCACGTAGTCTGGATCAACCATGTCGTGGAGCGCGTCGTACAACGGGCGCAGGTACGGGTCGATTTTGTCGTTGAGCGTGCCGGGGAGAAATCCCAATCGTTCGCCCGCCTCGATGGCCGGCCGGGTCAGGATGATCCGGTTGACACGCTTGTCCTGCAGTGCGGCTACGGCTTTCGCCATCGCGAGGTACGTCTTCCCCGTGCCCGCGGGTCCGATCCCGAAGACGACCGTGTGCTGGTCGATGGCATCGACGTACCGCTTCTGGTTGAGAGTCTTCGGCCGGATGGTCTTGCCCCGGTTGGAGAGGATGTTCTGAGTCAGGACCTCGGCCGGGCGGACCTCGTCGGCGGCCTGTGTCATGCCGACCACCCGTTCCACGTCGGCTCCGCTGAGCCCCTGGCCGGTTCGCAGGATCGTGACCAACTCGGTGAACACGTCGACGGCCTGGCTGACGTCGTGCGCGTCCCCGCTGACCGTGACGAGATTTCCTCTCACATGAATTTCGGCGGACAGCTCGCGTTCGAGGATGCGAAGGAATTCGTCCGAGGTGCCCAGGATGCTCACCATCGATATCGACGCGGGGATCCGGATCCGTCGCTCGGCTTCGATGTCGGAGCGGACTGTGTCGGTGGCTTTCAGGGACGATCCTTTCGTGGCAGGGCTGGCATACAGCCTAGCCAGAGGGCCGGAAACTGGGAACCGAGATTCGGCCGCTACTCCGACAACACGACGTGTTCACCGCCCGGGATCGCGGGACCCCGCTCGGTGATCCAGCCCAGCAAATCAGCCGCCGGAGCCGTGATCTCGACGACGGGATCCGACCCGATCGTGAACGATCCGGCCGCGTCACTGGGATGGAGTTCGACTCCGGGTACGGCACTCCGGCGCCGGCACGCCCACTCCAGCAACACCGGCACCACGTGGGTCGGGATGTCGTCGATCCCGAATCCGACGTCGAGATCGACCTGGTGGATCACCAACTCGTACAGTCGGGCAACGGGCAGGTCACCGATGGTCAGGCCCGGCCGGCCTTCGACCGCCGAGGCCGCGACTTCGGGCGTCAGGTCGTCACACGTGCTCCAGAGCCGGCTGCAGGCCAGGTCCAGGTCTTCGATCAGGGCCAGCGCACCCCGTTCGGCACCGGCTGCGATGTCGGCGTCGCGCTGGGCCGGGCCACCGGGATACATCACCGCGGGTTGGCCGGCCATCGCGTTCTCGATCGCACTCCTGATCGCGTCGGCGTTGCGAGCCAGATGAGTGAGCACGTGGCCCCTCGACCAGCCCGGGAGTCGAGACGGTGCTCGGCAGTCGTCGTCGGACAGTTGCAGCGCCCGCCCGATCAGTCCTTTCGATGCCGCAGCGAGCGCGTCGTGGAGCTCGCCGCTGATGACCACAGTCCCCATGCGTCAAGACTGTACGTGGACGTTCCGACAGTTCCTCAGGCCGACCCGGCGAAAGCGTCCGTCGCGGCCACGAGTTCCGCAGCGATCGCCGGTTCAAAGGCCGAATGACCGGCGAGCACCACCCGGAGGTCCGCCTCCGGCCACGCTTCGGCCAGGTCGTACGCCGTTCTCGGCGGGCAGCAGACGTCGTACTGACCCTGGACGATGACGCACGGAATGTGGCGGATCTTGTCGACGTCCGCGATCAGCTGGCCCTCGCGCAGCCAGCCGCCGTGGGAGAAGAAGTGGTTCTCGATCCGGGCGAAGGCCAGCGCGCTCGCCGGTTCGGCTTGTTCGGCCACCCGCTGTGAGTCCGTGACCAGGGTGACAGTGGCCGATTCCCACGTCGTCCACGCGACGCCGGCGGGGACGTGAATCGAGGGATCGGGGTCGAAGAGCAACGCGTGGTAGGCGGCAATGTTGTCTCGGCCCGACGCAGTCGATTCGAGACCGTCGACCGCACGGTCGGCAATCGGTTCGCAGAAGACGTGCCACCACTCGGGCCTGACCAGACCCGCAGGGCCGTTGTAGAACCAGTCGAGTTCCCAACGACGCAACGTGAAGATCCCGCGCAACACCAGCTCGGTCACCCGCTCGGGGTGAGTCTGGGCATAGGCGAGCGCCAGCGCGCTCCCCCACGAGCCGCCGAACACTTGCCACGACTCGATTCCCAGCAGCGTGCGGAGCCGTTCGACGTCGGCGACCAGGTGCCAGGTCGTGTTGGTGGACAGGTCCGCGTCGGGAGCGCTCACGTGGGGGATCGATCGGCCGCACCCGCGCTGGTCGAACACCACGATCCGGTACCGGCTCGGGTCGAAGAAGCGCCGCGGCTCAGGCGATCCCCCACCGCCGGGACCGCCATGGAGAAAGACGACGGGTTTGCCGACCGGGTTGCCAGATTCCTCCCAGTAGAGCGATTGTCCGTCGCCGACGTCGAGCAAGCCGCTGCGGTACGGCTCGATCGGCGGATAGAGCTCAGTCGTCAACGTCGTCGTCGTCGATCACGTGCATCGCGGCTTCCTCGGCGCTCGCTGCCCCGCCGTCGATGCCGACCCCGAACGCGAACACTTCGCTGTCGTGGTCCTCGCCTCCGTACCCGTGGTTGGCATCGACCAGTCGCCCGGCCCGACGCCGGCCGACCTCGCGCCGCTCGAACGGATCGTCGCGCCACGGACCGAGGTCTTCGCTGTTGTCCGGCACCTCGGCTGCCAACTTCATGTCGAGCGATTCGCCACGCCGCATCTCGGCCGCGGTGTTGCCGTACCCCTCTGCGACCGACCAGTGCTCCGGCGTCGTGTAGCCCTCGTCGAGAACGTCGGCGACCCCCCGGTCGACGAGCGAATCGTCCGCCTGCAACTGGTCGAGTTGCTCGGACTCTTCGGGCATGTGGTCGAGCTCGCTGTCCATGGAACGATCCTGCCACGAATGACCAGCGCCGGCTTGAATCGGGGCGGCGTCGTCGAAGCGTTCTACGATGCTGCGGTGACGAGCCCCGCGACCCTCGGCCTGACCCCGGTTCACGCCCGGATACCGCGGCATCCGCGCCTCTACGACGTCGTCCTCGCGCTGTTCTGCTCGCTGCTGCTGATCTCGAACATCGGGGCCACGAAGCTGATTGCCTTTGGCCCTCAGTGGGAGGTCTTCGGGTTTCCGGTGCTGCCGATCGTCACGGACGGCGGAGCGCTGCTGTTCCCGTTGACCTACATCTTCGGCGACGTGCTGGCTGAGGTGTACGGCATGGCCCGCGCCCGCAAGGCGATCCTCTTGGGCTTCGGCGTGGCACTGCTCGCCAGCGTCACGTTCCTGCTCGTCGACGCCGCGCCACCAGCTCCAGAGTGGCCGAACCAGGACGCCTGGCACGCGGTGCTGGGCTTCGTTCCGCGGATCGTGATCGCGAGCTTGATCGGCTACCTGGCCGGTCAGTTCCTCAACGCCTCCGTGGTGGTACGGCTGAAGAACCGGGCCCGACCGGGCAGCCTCTGGTGGCGGCTCGTGTCGTCCACCCTGGCGGGCGAGATGGCCGATACTGCGTTGTTCTGCACGATCGCCTTCGCCGGCATCGTCTCGGCCGGCACCCTGGTCAACTACATTCTCGTCGGCTACGTGTACAAGGTCGCAGTCGAAGTGTTCTTCCTTCCCGTGACCTTACGGGTGATCGCGTGGATCAAGCGATACGAGGGGCTGAAGGCCGTGGGCGATGCCTGAGTCGATCGTCGGGAGCGTCAAATCGGCCCTTTCGACCACAGTGCGATGGGGAGCGCGGCGCTTCCCGGGAGTCGCTGACGCGGCCCGTCGGGCGTACTTCGACGTGTCGAACCGTCGGAGCTCGCAGCGGGCCGCCTACACCGAGTGGGTGGCCGCTCACCGTCTGCGCAGCGGCGCGTTGGCCGAACATCGCCTGGAGTCACGCGAATGGCCTCGTCAGCACTACATCGGGGTGGTCCTGGACGTGTGCGGGTACGAGGAAGACGACCTCGAGCGCAGCCTCCAAGGTCTCGCGGCCCAGGTGTACGAGCACTGGGAGCTGACGGTCGTCGCGGACCGGCGGTGGACGGTGAGCACGAGCCGGTTCGAAGGTCAGCGGGCCAGGATGGTGGTCGCCGAGGGATCGAGAGCCGACCGCCTCAATGCCGGTCTGGCTCGGAGCCTGGGGGACTTCGTCGTCTTCGTGACACCTGACGACGTGGTGTACCCCACCTCGTTCTACGACCTTGCCGAGGCGCTGTCCCGGACAGTGACGGCAGACGTCGTCTACGGCGGGGACGACCTGGCCTACGTGACCCAGACCCGTGGCGGGGGTTGGCGCACCCGTCGGCGGGCACCCTTCTTCAAGCCCGACTGGAATCCGGAGCTCCTGAGGAGTTGCCCGTACCTGGGTTCCGTCACCCTGCTACGAACGTCGTTGGTGCGCCGCCTGGGCGGCTTGCGCGACATCGACGGCGGTGAACTGTGGGATCTGCACCTGCGGGCGACCGATGCCGCCGCGACCGTGGCGAGCACCACCGGCATCGTCGGTGGTCGGGTGGCCGGCAGCCTCGTGCACGTCCCCGACGCGTCGGCGAGGCAAGTACTCGAATCTACGGCCGCTTCCGAGGGACGACCCGACGTCGTCATCGCTCCTGCTGACGAAACGGACGTGTGGCAGTTGCGCTACCCGGTCGTCGGCGAGCCCAAGGTCTCGATCGTGATTCCGAGCCGCAACCAGCTCGACGTGGTGAGACGCTGCATCGAGTCGATCCTGCTGCTGACCCGATACGAGAATTACGAGATCGTGCTCGTCGACACCGGCAGCGACGACCCTGCCGTCACCGCCTGGTACGACGAGGTCGCGGCGTCCGATCACCGGTTCAGGGTCGTCGACTGGCCTGAGCAGCCGTTCAGCTACGCGCGCAGCTGCAACGCCGGGGCCGATGCTGCTGCCGGAGACGTGCTCGTCATGCTCAACAACGACACCGAGGTGCTGGACTCGGACTGGCTCGACGTCTTGGTCGGAGAGGCGCAACGCCCCGCGGTCGGTGCGGTCGGGTGTCTCCTGCTCTATCCGGACGCCGAGACGATCCAGCACGCCGGGATCGGGCTCGGCATCAAGGGCGTCGCCGGCAATAGCCTGGCCGGCCTCGAGCTCGGGCAGTGGCTGAGCCGTACCCAGCGGATGATGCTGCACGCCAGGCGAGCGACGACGGCCGTCACCGCCGCGTGTCTGGCCGTACGGGCAGACCTCTATGCGGCGGTGGGCGGGTTCGACGAGGACCTGAGGATCACGTTCAACGACGTGGACCTCTGCTGTCGGATCGGTGCCCTCGGGTTCCGGAACGTCTACAACCCCGCGACCCGCCTGCTGCACCACGAGTCGATCAGTGTGTCGCGGCTGGTCGCCGGCAAACGCGACTGGGACGAGTTCTACGCGGCAGTCGACCTCTTCAAAAGCCGGTGGCCGGAACTGCTCGAGCGCGATCCTCAGATGAATCCGAACCTGTCGAAGGGTACGACGAGCTACCGGCTCACGTTCCGGGGCCGGTGACCGGCTTCGGTGACTTGCCGATCCGCTGCAACCTGACGGTCTCGTTCTCGGCGGCCAGTTCGTCGAGTGTGCGCATGTGCCGCGGTGGCTGCAGATTCTCCCAATGAGAGCCGAGCGCCACGACACCGGCCGCCTCACGGATGGCTCCGTCGATCACGTTGAACTTGACCGACCGCTGGAGCGCGTCGAGCACTCCTCCGTCGGAACTGTGGACCGACCCTGACACGTGGAACGAGCCGGGCCGCAGGGCGAGCCTCGGGATCACGACGTCGAGCGATCCTCGCCCGGGTACGACGTCGGCCGGCAGGAAGTCGGCCTCCTTGGTGTGGTGGGCCCACATCGTGTGGCCTTCGGTCTGTTCGATGGACACGATGAACGACGGGTCCTGCACCCGCTCGTGAGCGTCGAAGTGCATGCGAATCGTGAGCGGTTCGCCCGAGCGCACCTGGGTCGCGTCGCTCCCCTGGGCAGTGACCAGTTCGAAGCGGTCGATCACGACTTCGCCGGAGCCGTACCTCATTCCGCCGCCCTCGACGGGCCGGGCGTGATGCTCGTCCTCGAAGTACCGGTTGATCACGTCGTTGACCGGGCCCAACCCGACGATCTTGCCCGACGCCAGCCAAGCGGCGTCGTCGCAGAACGTGCGCATCTGCTCCAGTCCGTGGCTGACGACGATGACCGTACGGCCCTGCCGCTTCAGCTCGGCGAACTTGTCCATGCACTTCTCTTGGAAGGCCATGTCGCCGACGGCGAGCACCTCGTCGACGAGGAGGATCTCGGGTTCCACGTGGATCGACACCGAGAAGCCCAACCGTACGTACATGCCTGACGAATAGTTCTTCACCGGCTGGTCGATGCTTCTCGCAACTGCCTCGCCGGCGAAATCGACGATGGAGTCGAACTTGCGGGAGATCTCCGACCTCGTCATGCCGAGGATCGCCGAGTTGAGGTAGACGTTTTCTCGCCCGCTCAGTTCGGGGTGGAATCCGGACCCGACCTCCAACATCGCCGCCATCCGCCCGTTGTGGGTGATCTGGCCGGAGTTGGGTTCGAGGATCTTCGCCATGCATTTGAGCAGCGTCGACTTTCCCGAGCCGTTGTTGCCGAGCAGGCCGAAGGTGGTGCCCTGCCGTACCTCCAAGGAGACGTCCTTGAGAGCCCAGAACTCTTCGTACCGCGCCCTCGACCCGCGCAGAAGCGCAGCCTTGAGCGACTTGTTCTGCTCGGAATAGATCCGGAAGCTCTTCGAGACGTTCTCGACGGTCACCGCGATGTCGTCGGCCATCTACAGCTCCTCGACGATCCGGGCCTGGAACTTGTTGAAGGTCAACGCCCCGATCGTGAACGCGATGATCGCCCAGACGATCATCCCGAGCCACATCTCTCCCGACGGGGCGGCGAAGTCGAACAGGATCCGCCGATAGGCCGCGATGAACTGGTAGGCCGGGTTGGCTTCGAACAACGGCAACAGAGGAATCCAGCCGCGGCCGCTGGCGTTGAACGCTGCCTGCTGGGCCACGATCACGGTGGCCGGTACGACGATGCCGGAGGCGTAGAACCAGATCTGGTTGAACAACGTCCAGAGGTATTGGATGTCGCGGAAGTACACCATCAGCACGCTCAACAGCAGGCCAAGACCCAACACGAACACGGTGTTGACGACGACGACCAACAGCAGCAGCGGAATGTAGAGCAGCACCCGCGGCCCGCCCGCGACAGCCATCACGCCGGTGAGCACGGCCAGTTCGGTGAGGAAGGTCGACGCCAGCGACAGCACGGTCGAGGTCACGAGCACGTGGCGGGGAAAGTAGACCTTCGTCAGCAGACCGGAATTGCCCGCCAGCGACCCCATGCCCGAGATGATGCCGTTGGACATGAAGCCCCAGGGGATGACGCCGCAGGCGATCCACAAGGCGAACGTGGTCAACCCCGAGTTCATGCCGGCTTCGATCGGCGCGCGGAACAACATGCCGAAGACGATCGAGAAAATGGCGATCGTGGCGAGCGGGTTGACCAGCGACCAGACCCGCCCGAGCGCGGTGCGTTTGTACTGTGAACGGATCTCGCGCAACGTCAAGTTGGCCAGCAGATTCGTCGTCGGATTGCGCAGCAGCGTCGATCGGACGCGCTCCCTCGGTGAGACCTCCGCAGGCGTCACGCCGACCCCTCCTTCGAGCCTGACCAACCAGCGCCCGGCTACAGTAGCGCACCCGTTCCACGCATCCGGGGATCACCGGGCAGCGCACCGATAGACTGTCGCTCGTTTCTCGGCCGGACGACGAACGGAAGCCATGGTACGGAGAGTTCTGCGTGTGCTCGGCATCGGGTTGAAGATCCTGCGCCGCGACGGCTTGTTGAAATTCACGATCGCGGCGCTCGAATACGCCGACCGCCGCCGCGGCATGGGGTTGGCCGGCTTGTCGCTGATCCGCCGCAAGCAACGCTTCGATCCGCCCGTGATGCGAGACGACGTGCTCGAGGCCGATTTCGTGGGTCGGCCGTACAACCCGGCCCAGCGGAACCCCCGCCACACCCGGGTGCTGAGCTGGGTGATGTCACCGCCCGGCAACGGCGGCGGGCACCAGAACATCTTCCGGTTCATCGACTACCTGGCTGACGCCGGCTACACCAACCACGTCTACCTCTACAGCGCGCATCACCCGATGACCCTGGAGGAGGCCGAGGAGAACGTCAGCCACTACAGCAACCCCGAGCGGCTGCATTTCCACCAGTGGGAAGGCGAGGTGGTCGATTCCGACATCGTGTTCGCGACCGGTTGGGAGACCGCCTACCCGGTCTTCAACGCGGCCTCCGACGGGGCCAAGTTCTACTTCGTGCAGGACTACGAGCCTTCCTTCTACCCGGTCGGGTCGACGACGTTGCTGGCGGAAAACACGTACCGGTTCGGATTCCACGGCATCACCGCTGGCGGTTGGCTTGCCCACAAGCTGCAGACCGAGTACGGCATGGCCTGCGATTCCTACGAGTTCGGGGCCGATTCCTCGCTCTATCGGTATCGGAACGACGAGCCGCGCAACGAGGTCTTCTTCTATGCCAGGCCGGTCACCGAGCGGCGCGCGTTCGAGATGGGCATCCTCGCGTTGGAGTTGTTCCATCGCGCGAAGCCCGATTACGTGATCAACCTGGCCGGCTGGGACGTGTCGGGCTGGGACGTGCCCTTCCCGTACGTCAACCACAAGTCGCTGAAGCTGCGCGAGCTGCCTGATCTGTACGACACGTGCGCGGCCGCGATCGTTCTGTCGCTGACGAACATGAGCCTGCTGCCGCTCGAACTGCTGTCGAGCGGTGTGATCCCGGTCGTCAACGACGGGCCGAACAACCGGATGGTGAGCGACAACCCGTTCATCCACTACGTGGCACCGACGCCCCAGGCCCTGGCCGACGAGATGGTCCGGCTGGTCGAGCGGGCCGACCTGCCGCAGTACGCACGAAAAGCGTCCGAGAGCGTGCAGGGCCTCGACTGGGCGGAGGCGGGACGCAAAGTCGTGGCGATCGTCGACGCGGTGTGCGGCGAGAGGCCGACCGAGCCGGAGACGCCCTCGGAGCAGGCATGAGCGGGCAGCCGCTCGTCCTGGCGCTCGGGGCCGGCGGCTTCATCGGCAGCCATCTGGTTGATTCGTTGGTCTCCCGTGGGTACCCGGTGCGTGCGCTGGACCGCTTCGTGCCAAACGTGCGTCCGCTGTTCCAGCCGAGCCCACTCGTCGAGATCGTCAACGGGAACTTCCTCAATCGCGGCGAGATGGTCGACGCTCTCGACGGGGTCGACACGGTGATCCACCTGGTCTCCACGACCAACCCGGCAACGGCTGAGAACGATCCGCTGATCGACATCGAGACCAACGTGCGAGGATCGGTGCAGTTGTTCGACCAGTGCGTCAAGTCAGGTGTGCGGCGGGTCATCTTCACCTCGTCGGGCGGCACTGTGTACGGCGACTGGTCCCAGTTGCGCCCGATCACCGAGGACGATCCGACCAAACCGGTGTCGCCGTACGGCATCGGTAAACTCGCGGTCGAGAATTACCTGCGCTACTTCCAGCGCAAGTTCGGCCTGGAATCCACGATCTTCCGGGTCGCCAATCCGTACGGGGAACGCCAGCCGTTCTGGAAGAAGCAGGGTGTGATCCCGATCTTCCTCGACGCGATCACGAGCCACCGGCCGATCACGGTCATGGGCGACGGGTCGATGACCCGCGACTACGTCTACGTGCGCGACGTGACCGATATGATCGCCGACTCGGTGTCAGCCGAGCCGCTGCATGCCGTGTACAACCTGGGCAGCGGAGTCTCGATCAGCGTCAACCAGGTCATCGAGACGATCGAGCAGGTCACCGGAATCGACGCGATCAGGCGCTCGGTTCCCACGCCGGCGACGTTCGTGCAATCGTCGGTGCTCGACATGAGCAGGTACGTCGCCGAATTCGGTCCCCATCCGGCCGTACCGTTCGCCGACGGGATCGCGAGGACGTACGACTACATGCAGGAGGTGCGCCGTGGGCTCTGAGTTCACCGCCACGGTCTTCATTCCCACCTATCGCGGCGCGCGGTACGTCGAGGGACTGGTCCGCTCGGTCTTCGCGCAGAAGTTCGACCGGCCGTACGAAGTGCTCGTGTACGATACCGACTCGGGCGATCAGACCCCGGAGATCCTGGCGCGGTTGGCCGACGAGTTCGCCGGCCGGTTCCGCTGGAAGTCGATCCCCAAGTCGGAGTTCAGCCACGGCCGTACCCGCGCCCAGGCGGCGCTCGACGCCCGCGGGGAGTTCGTCGCCTTCCTCACCCAAGACGCGATGCCTGCCAACGACCGGTGGCTCTACGAGTTGCTCAAGCCATTCGAGCTGAACGACAAGGTCGTCGCGGTGCTCGGCAAGCAGCAGCCTCGCGCGGATGCGATCCCGATGCTGAAAAGCGAGATCGACCTGGTGTTCGCCGGGTTCGGCTCCGACCAGGCGACGAGTCTGTTCTACAAGGACGACTTCGTGACCAGCCAGGGCGTGTACGACGTCATCTCGTTCTACTCCGACGTCAACTCCGCAGCGAGGCGATCGTTCCTCACCGACCATGCGAACTATCGCGACGTGCCGTACGCAGAGGACCAGCTCTTCGGCCGCGACGTGATCGACGCCGGCTACCTGAAGGCGTACGCCCCCCGCGCCAATGTGCTGCACAGCAACGAGATTCCGTTGCGTGACTACAAACATCGGATGTTCGACGAGACGCTCGGCCTGCGCCAGGTGGGGGTGCCGGTCGACAAGCCCAGTGTCAAGGTCGTGGCCCGGATGATCGCGGGGGGTGTCGTGCGCGACGCGAAGAAGATCCTTCGCGACCCGGCCTACTCGGCCAAGCGCAAGCTCTACTGGCTAGCCGTGAACCCGCTGTTCCACCTGGAGCGGTGGCGTGGAGTCAGGCTCGCTGCCGACGCAGCCCTCGACGACGAGTCGGTTCGTGACCAGTTCTCCCTCGAGCGCCGTCAGGCCAAGGAAGACCTCGAGCGCTAGCGCGTCGATCGCCCCGTGTCTGGGCCGGCGATCGACGCGCTAAGGAAGCGCGTCACCGTCGGCCACTCAAGTAGCGGCCCAGGTATTCGGTTCGGTAGTCGGCGAAGGCGCCTTCGGCGATCGAAGCTCGGATCGAGTCGACGAGCCGTACGGTGAACCACTCGTTGTGGATGGTGGCCAGGGTGGAGGCGAGCATCTCCTTGGCCTTGAACAGGTGGTGCAGGTAGGCCCGCGTGTAGTGCGTGCAGGTGTAGCACCCACACCCCTCCTCCAGCGGCGTGAAGGCGCGACGACAAGCCGCCGTAGTGACGTTGTACCGTCCGTCGGCGGTGTAGATCGCACCGTTGCGCGCCACCCGTGACGGGTTCACGCAGTCGAAGGTGTCGGCGCCGGCGGCGACCCCGGCGAAGAGATCCTCCGGTTCGGAGATGCCGAGCAGATGACGCGGTTTGTCCTCGGGCAGTGATTCCGAGACCCAGCCGCAGATCGTGCCGAGGTTCTCCTTCTCCAGGGCACCACCGATGCCGTACCCGTCGAAGCTCTGCCCGTCGACCTCCAGGGCGGCCAACCCTCCGGCGGCGGCGCGGCGCAGGTCCTCGTATTGGGCCCCCTGCACGACCCCGAACAAGGCTTGGTACGGCTTGTGCTCCCGTTCCGCGGTGAGTCGCCGATGCTCGGCCAGGCACCGAATCGCCCAGGCATGCGTGCGGTCGACCGAGCTCTCCTGGTAGGCCCGCGTGTTCTTGAGCGTGGTCAACTCGTCGAACGCGAACATCACGTCGGCGCCCAGTTGATGCTGGATCCGCATGCTGACCTCGGGAGTGAAGCGATGCCGATCGCCGTTGAGGTGCGACACGAACGTCACGCCGTCGTCGTCGACGTGAGCTAATCGCGTCGATCCCTCCGCGATCACCTCGTCGTCGGCGACGCCGGCGGCGTCCATCGCCAGCACCTTCTTGAAGCCGACACCGAGACTCATGACCTGGAATCCACCCGAATCGGTGAACGTCGGGCCCGGCCAGTTCATGAACTGGCCGAGCCCGCCCGCAGCATCGACGATGTCAGGGCCCGGTTGCAGAAACAGGTGGTAGGCGTTGGCCAACACGGCCTGGGCACCCACCGCGGCGATCGATTCGGGGAGGACAGCCTTGACCGTGGCTTTCGTGCCGACGACGACGAAGCCGGGCGTGTCGATCGGGCCGTGCGGGGTGTCGATCCGGCCGGTGCGACCGAGCCGGTCGTCGATCCGCCGACCGACGGTGAAGGAGAAACCGGATCGCGCCTCGCCGCCGGGGGCCAGGGCAGCCGCCTCTGACGCAGTGGTCATGAGCCCAGTTCTGCCAGGAGTCGGAGTTGCACGAGGGCGATGCCGCCGGCCGTCGACGTCCTGAGCACGGTCGATCCCATCCGGACGGGCAGCCCACCAGCCTGCTCGAACTCCGCTAGCTCGTCGGGCGAGATGCCTCCCTCGGGGCCGATCACGAACAGCACGTCGGTGAGCGGCGGGTGATGGCCGGACAGCGGAACAGTGGCGGTTTCGTGCAGCACGTAGGCCGCCGAGGCCTGTTCGATCCGACGGGCGACGTCGGCGGTCGAGGCCAGTTCCGACACCGTGGGCACCGTGAGTCGGCGTGACTGCTTGGACGCTTCGCGGGCTGTCGTCTGCCACTTGGTCCGAGCCTTGTCGCCCCGGTCCCCCGTCCAACGGACGATCGAGCGAGAGGCCTGCCAGGGCACGATCTCGTCCACTCCGACCTCGGTCAGCAGGTCGATGGCCTGCTCGACCCGGTCGTTCTTCGGCAACGCTTGAACACAGACGAACCTCGGGCGCGGAGCCGGGGCTCTCAGCACCTCGGTCACCTGGACGTCGATCCCGTCCGAGCCGCCCGATCTGACGACGCCCCGTACCCCCAGACCAGCTCCGTTCGCCACGGTGACAGACTCACCAGGGCGGATACGCCGTACCACTGCGGCATGGCGACCCTCCGGCCCTCGCAGGGCGACGATCTCGCCGACCGACACTGTGGCGTTCAAATCGGCGAGAAAGAAGCCGTCGCTCACCCCGAGAACGCTTCCTTGAGCCAGCCGAACACGCCCTTCTGACCTGGTTTGTGCAACAGGGCCTCAGGGGCTGTCTCCTCCCGGGCCTCGGCCAACCGTCTCAGCAGGTCTCGCTGCTCGTCGTCGAGCTTGGTGGGCGTCTGGACCAGCACGGTGACACCGAGGTCACCTCGGCCGTGGCCCCGCAGCCGCGGCACGCCACGGTCTTCGACGACGATCCGGGTGCCCGACTGGGTGCCACTGGGGATTTCGACGACCACCGACCCCTCCTCGCGAGCCAGGTCGTCGCGTTCTGCCTCGAGGGTGGCGAGGCTGACCTCGGTGCCGAGCGCTGCGGCGGTCATCGGCAGCCGCACCACGACTTCGAGATCGTCGCCGTTGCGCTTGAAGGTCTCGTGGTCCGCAACCGCCAGTTCGACGTACAGGTCGCCGGCCGGCCCTCCTCCAGGGCCGACCTCGCCCTGGCTCTCGAGGTGGATGCGGTTGCCTGTCGCCACCCCGGCCGGGATCTTGACGTTGATCGTGCGCCGCGACCGCACCCGGCCCTCGCCGGAGCACTCGCCGCACGGGTGGGGGATGATCGTGCCGTACCCACGACACGCAGGGCAGGGCTGAGTCGTGCGGATGTCACCGAGAAACGACCGCTGCACCGCGGTGATGTCGCCGTTGCCGTGGCAGGTCGAACAGGTGACCGGCTCGCCCGAAGCCGAACCCGATCCCGAACACTTCGGACACAGGATCGCCGTGTCGACCTGCAAGGGTTTGGTGACACCGAAGGCCGCTTCGGCCAGGGTGAGGCGGAGCCGTACCAAAGCGTCCTGTCCCCGCTGCACGCGCGACCTCGGGCCGCGCTGCCCCGCCCCGCCGAACATCGCGTCGACCAGGTTCGTAAAGTCGAAGCCTGCCCCGCCGAAGCCGGGGCCGAATCCGCCCATGCCGCCGAATCCGCCCGCCCCGTTGCCCATCGGATCGCCGCCGCGATCGAAGATGTCGCGCTTGTGTGCGTCGGAGAGCACCTCGTAGGCCTCGCCGATCCGCTTGAACTGTTCACCAGCGTCCGGCTCGGTGGCCACGTCGGGGTGGTACTTCATGGCGAGCCTGCGGTACGCCTTCTTGATCTGGTCGGCCGTCGCGTCGCGGGGCACGCCAAGAACCTCGTAGTAGTCGGTCATCTCATCCTTCGGCCAAGAAGCGGCCAACATAGCGGGCAACGGCCCTCACCGACGCCATCGTCGAGGGGTAATCCATGCGGGTCGGGCCGACGACGCCGAGCATCGCCCACACGTCGTGGGGCATCCCGTACCCCGACGCCACCACCGAGGTCGACGACAGCCCGGCATGGTCGTTCTCGTGACCGATCCGGACTTTCACGTCGCTGCTGGCCTCACCTAGGAGGCGGAGCAACACGACCTGCTCCTCCAGCGCTTCCAGCACGGGCTTCACCGTGGTCTCGAACTGGTCGCCGAAACGGGTCAGGTTCTGCACACCGCCGACCACGACCCGGGTGGTCAGATCATGAGCGAGCAAGGCGCGCACGGCATCGGCCCCCGCTGTCAGTACGGCACCCTCCGTCGTCGGCTCGTCCTGCAGCCGCGCGAGCACCCGGCCGGCTTCCGCTGCGGTCAAACCCCGCACGAGGGCGGCGAGCCTCGCCGACGCGAGCCGGACCTGGTCGTCGTCGGCCTCGAGAGGCAGGTCGGCGTGCGCCTGGGTGACCCGGCCCGTGCTGGTGACGAGCACCACCAGCCCCCGGTCGGCGTGCAGCCGTACCAGGTCGACGTGGCGGATCACCGCGGTCGAGACCAGCGGGTACTGGACGATCGCCACCTGTTGGGTCACCTGGGCGAGCAGCCGCACGGTGCGGGCGACGACGTCGTCGACGTCGGCAGCACCCGCCAGGAACGTGGAAATCGCCCGCTTCTCGGCGGGGGTCAGCGGCTTCACCTGGGCCAGCCGGTCGACGAACAGGCGATACCCCTTGTCAGTCGGGATCCGGCCGGCCGAGGTGTGGGGCTGGGTCAGGTACCCTTCCTCCTCCAGCGTCGCCATGTCGTTGCGGATGGTGGCCGGGGAGAAGTCCAACTGATAGCGATCGACGAGGGCCTTCGAGCCGACGGGTTCGGACGTACGGACGTAGTCGGTGATGATGGCCCTCAGGACGGCGAGCTTGCGATCGTCGAGCATCCGCGGGCCTCCTCACACTGGCACTCGGGGTCAGGGAGTGCCAGTCTAGCGCTCCAGTCCGGGCAGTGTTCCCGACGCGCAGGGCGTTAGGGTGCCTGAGTGACGCACTTCGAACTCAGCGGTTGGCGAGAGATTCGAGAGGGCATCTTCGTCGCCCGGGCCTTACCCGAGCGGGTCAACCTCGGACTCGTGATCGGCAGCCGTGAGGCCCTGCTGGTCGACACCGGGTCGGCCCCGTGGCAGGGAGACGAGCTGAGGGCGTCGATCGCCGAACTCACGACGGTGCCGTTGACCACGGTCGTGGTCACCCATGCCCACTTCGACCACGCATTCGGGCTGTCGGCCTTCTCCGACTTGGACACGATCGGGCACGAGTCGGTGGCGGGGGCCCTGCGGTCGGACGAGAACATGCGGGCGGCGGCCGAATTTGTGCTCGACCTCGATGACCTCGCCGTTCCCAAGCGGCAGTTGACCGTCATCGGCGCCAAGGATCTGGGCGACCGGTGGGTCGAGATCGGGTGGTTCGGAGCCGCACACACAGCGGGAGACCTGGCCGTCGTCGTACCCAGCGAACGAGTGTTGTTCGCCGGCGACTTGGTTGAGCAAGGAGATCCACCTCAGGTGGGTCCCGATTCGTCGATCAAGAACTGGCACCTCGCACTGCAGTCGATGCTGACCGTCTGCCGCCACGACACGATGGTCGTGCCGGGGCACGGCGAAATCGTGGATTCGGCGTACGTCAACTGGCAGCGAGCCGGCTTGGCCGCCGTCGCCGGGCAAGTGGAGTGGCTCGTCCAGCAAGGCGTCGCCGAGGAGCAGGCTTACGGCCACGACCAACTCCAGTGGCCCTGGGACGAATCCTGGGCGCGCCGAGCGATCGCTCAGGCCTACACCGAGTTCGCGGGGTCTGGCCGACACCGTCGCATTCCGCTGACACCGGCCTGACGGCAGGCGAACCTGATGGTTGTTTCAGGCCTTGGGGAACAGCCAGTTCCTGAAGATCCGGATGACACCGGGCATGAGGACGTACTCCATGAGCGGGATCAGAACGGCCAGCATGGGCAGCGGCGACAGGAACCACGGCAACGCGGCGCTGATCGGCGCGAGAATCGGGCCGAGGATCAACAACGAAGGCCACATCACGACCACCGTGACGACCATCATCTTCCAGCCCGGAGCCTTGGCGTGACCCGGTGGCGGTGGGAACCAGAAGTCCAGGCCACCGGCTTGGTAGTTGCGTTCGGTTCCACCCTCGATGAGCGGTTCGAGCGCCCGCAGGCGATGCTCCAGTTCCGGTGAACCGTCCCATCGGTCGAGAGCAGCGGCGTCGACCCACCGGGGCATGAAGACCCACTTCGGATTGGTGGAGGTCGGCTTGGTGACCGACGCTCCGAGGAAACCGGGGAACTTCTGCATCACCGTGATCGATTCGGCGATCCACCGCTCGTAGTCCGACTCCAACCCCGGCTTCACATGCCGGGAGACCACGACCGTGACCGGACCCGAATCGGTGGGAACAGTCTCCATATAGCCTCCTTCGCCTCAGCGTCACGGTAGTGACTCGTCCACCACCCCCAAGCGGGGTTGCCACATGTGCGCGAGTCGCCGAACTGCTACTCCCCTGCGCCCGGCAGCGGCCCCAGCGCCGTTTCGGCGTCGTCTGCCCACGCACCGAGCTCGGCGCGGTAGCGGCTCATCGAGACACCGGGCCCACTCGGTCCGGTCACGATTCCCTCGGCGGCCCAATGGCGTGTTGCGTCGTCGACAAGGTGCGACGGAAGACGGCCGGCAGCGTTCACGACCCGCCACCACGGCAGCTCGGGATCGGTGTTGAGCGCCATGACGCGCCCCACGATCCGCGGGCCGATTCCGAGCAGCTCGGCGATGTCGCCGTACGACACCACGCGCCCGGGCGGGATCAGCCGTACCACCGCAGAGACGCGGTCGGCCAGATCGGGCCCGGCGCTCTCGGTCACGCGTCGGGCAGAACCGAGCGGGCGATGTCCCACAGCGCAGGGTCGGCTGCGGCCACGAGACGGGGGCCGTGGGTGCCGGCGGAATACTCGGTGCCGTCGAGCAGCCGAACCACCCCGCCCAGCTCACGGACCATGAGGGAACAGCCGGCATGATCCCAGGGCTTGGGTGGGCCGTACACCAAAGCGTCGACCTCGTTGGTCAGCAATTTCGGGTAGTCGATCCCGCAGCAGAACCACGTCCAGCGGATGGGTTCGGCCAGCACGGGTTCGTCGATCCCGACCAGGTTGCGGTTCGACGCGCGCACTCGCGGGCGGGTGCCGCGCGGGATCGCCGCCAGCCGCTCGTCGTCACGCCACACGCCGCTGCCCCGCTCGGACACGTAGGCCGTCTGATGCTCCGGCTGCCAGATCCACGCCCGTACGGCCTCACCTCCCCGCAACTCCGACACCATGACCGCGTGGTCGGGATTGCCTTGCACGAAGTTGCGGGTGCCGTCGACCGGGTCGACGACGAACGCGTGGTCGGCGAGGGGCAACGCCGCGAGCAGCCGGGGATTGGTGAAGCTGGCCTCTTCGCCCACGATCAGCGCGCCCGGGTGCATGCCCGTCAGCGCCGCGGTCAGCGCCTCCTCGGATTCCCGGTCGGCGATCGTCACGTAGTCGCCCGGCCGCTTCTCGTCGATCTCGTCGTTGGCCAAGGCCTGGAACCGTGGCGTCACGATCGTGGCTGCCACGTGCTTCATCAGGTCGAGGATCTGGTCGGTCATCGGGGGCTCCTCACGTCGGGCACGCGCTTGCCCGACCTCGAATCGTCGTAGGGGCGGGTGCCGAGCGGGCGATTGCTCGTCGACGGCAATTCCCCGACCTTGGGGTGTCGGTGGCCGGCCTCGACCTCGGGAGTCTGCCGCCGAGACAACCGGAAAGCGATCTCGACGACGGCCGCCCCGATCGCACCGGCGACCAGTCCGGCCCGCAGCACGTCGGGCGTGACCTGGAGGCTGAAGAAGCTCTGGCCGGCGGGCAGAACGTAGGCGAGGGCTGCCAGGCCCACCATCGTGGCCCAGACCGCTACCTTCCAAGCTTGGTACGGCCTCGCCAGACATCCGAGCAGCCAGAAGAAGACGACCAGCAGGGCGGTCAGCGACGCGGTGGACGCCTCGGGATCGGCGCCCACCCCGTGGCTGAGACGCGCATAGACCGCGAACGCCGTGACACCGCCGATCATCCCGGCGGGAATGGAAATCGCGAGCACCCGACGCAGGAAGCCGGGCTGGTATCGGCGCCGGTTGGGACCCAGGGCCAAGATCGCCGCCGGAATCCCGATCGTCAGCGTGGACACCAGCGTGAGTTGGGCGGGCAGGAACGGGTACGCCAGGCCGAATACCGCCGCGGCCAGGATCGACACGGCGCTCATCACGTTCTTGGTGACGAACAGGCTGGCCACCCGTTCGACGTTGCCGATCAACCGCCGACCCTCGGCCAGCACCGACGGCAGATGGCTGAACTTCGAATCCAGGAGCACAAGCTGGGCGACCGCCTTGGTCGCTTGCGCGCCGTTGCCCATGGCGATCCCAATGTCGGCGTCTTTCAGGGCGAGAACGTCGTTCACGCCGTCGCCGGTCATCGCTACTACGTGGCCTTTCGACTGCAGGGCGCGCACGAGCGAACGCTTCTGTGACGGTGTCACCCGGCCGAAGACGGTGGTGTGATCGACGAGGTCGGCCAGCTCTGACGGATCGTCGGGGAGCGTACGAGCGTCGATCGGGTGACCGACGTCGAGCCCAACGCGGGCGGCGACCGCCGCAACGGTTCGGGGCGTGTCGCCGGAGATCACCACGACTCGGACGTCTTGCGCGCGGAAGAAGTCGAGCGTCATCTTCGCGTCGTCGCGCACGACTTCGGACAGTTCGATCAACGCGGCGGGTTCGACCCGCTCGGGTTGAACTCCTTGATCGGGCAGTGACCGCGCCCGAGCCAGCAACAGCACCCTTCGGCCCTGGTCGGCCATCGCACCGATCCGGCCGGCGAGGTCGTCGGCGCCGCGAGCCTGGGCCAGCAAGACGTCGGGTGCCCCGAGCAACCAGGCCTGCCCGTCGACCACGGCACCGCTCCACTTGCGGGCTGACGAGAAGGCAGCTCGGTCGGTCACGACCAGACCAGGGTGCGGCAGGGCCGCTGCGATCGCGCGGGCGGTCTGGTTGCCCGCGTCGTCGTGGCAGCAGGCCCCCAGGACTCGCTCGACCTCGACGGATCCGAACGCGCCCAGTGGCTCCACCGATTCGAAGGCGATCTCGCCCTCGGTGAGGGTGCCGGTCTTGTCGACGCAGATCACGTCGACGCGGGCCAGCCCCTCGACGGCGGGCAGTTCCTGCACCAAGGCCTGCTGACGGGTGAGTTGCACGGCCGCGAGCAGGAAGGCGAGCGTGGTCAGCACCACGAGCCCCTCGGGCACGAGCCCGACCATCCCGGCTGCCGTACGCAACACGATGGCGCGCCAGCCGTCGTCGGCCAAGACCCGGTATTGCGACCAGATCGAGATCGGCAGCATCACCAGCACGATCCACGTGAGCCACCGCAGGAGCACGTTCGTCGAGTGCTGCACTTCGGAGTGGGCCCGTGTGAACTGCCTCGCCTCGGTCGCGAGCTTCTGGGCGGTCGCTTCACTGCCGACCACATCGGCTCGGAACCACCCGCCACCGGCGACGACGGCCGTACCGCTGGACACCGGATCGCCGGGATCCTTGTCGATGGCGTCGGATTCGCCGGTCAGGTTCGACTCGTCGATCTCCAGATGATCCGAGATCAGCACCGTGCCGTCGGCGCTGACCTGGTCACCGGCCCTCAAGGCGACGATGTCCGCCCGGACCACCTGGCCGCTCGGCACTTCCACCGGGACGCCGTCACGCAGGACGACCGCTGTCGGACTATGGAGCACCGCGAGTGAGTCGAGTTTCCGTTTGGCGTGCCACTCCTGAGCGATCCCGAGCAGAGAGTTGAAGACGAGGGCGATCCCGAACAGGGCGTTTCGGTAAGACCCGGTCAGCAACACCAGAACCAGCAACCCGCCCAAGAGCCCGTTGAACCGCGTGAAGACGTTGGCCTTGACGATTTCCGACAGAGGCCGGCTCGTCACCTGCTCGGTGTGGTTGGTCTCCCCCGCGGCGACCCGCGCGTCGACCTCCGCGGCGGTGAGGCCGCCGCCGAGACCCGGCAGCGCGGGCAGGCTCGGCACCTGCCGGTTCAGCGGCGGGGCAGGTGTCGTCGTCACTCGGGTCAGCGTACTGGGCTCACTCAGACGAGATCCTGGGTGAAATCGATCAGCTTCTCGACTTCGGTCACCAGCCTTCGATCGAGGTCACGCCAACTCGACACCTGGCCCAGAATTGATCGCCAGACGGCAGCGATCTCGGCTTGGGAGCCGTACGGCCACCCCAGCGCCCGGCACGTCCCGGTCTTCCAATCGGTCCCCTTCGGCACGTCAGGCCACGCTTCGATGCCCAACCGCTGCGGACGTACGGCTTGCCAGATGTCGATGTAGGAATGGCCGGTGACGAACACGTGGGCCGCGTACGGTCCGCGCCTCACCGAATCCACCAGCCGAGACTCTTTGGAGCCGGGCACCAAGTGGTCGACCAGGACGCCGAGGCGTCTCGTCGCCGTCGGTGCGAAGCGTTCGACGACGGTCGGTAAGTCGTCGACACCGCCCAGGAACTCGACCGCCACGCCGACATGACGAAGGTCGTCGCCCCAGACCTTCTCGACGAGTTCGGCGTCGTGGCGACCCTCGACGTAGATCCGGCTGGGCAACGCCACCTTGGCCCGAGCGTTCTGAGCGATCCGGGAACCCGACGCCGTATGGGTGGGCGCGGCTGGCCGCGCTCTGGTCGGCGCGACGAGCTCGACCGGTCTGCCTTCGAACAAGAAGCCTCGTCCGAGCGGGAACGCGCGCTTCTTGAGCCGCCGATCCTCCAGCACGACCAGGCCGTTCTCCCAGGCCACGACCGCCCCGCAGAACCCGGTCAGGCCCTCCTCGACGACGAGGTCACGCTCGACGGTGACCTTCGGCGGGGCCTGCGGAGCAGGTCTGGGCGCGAGCACGTCACGGTACCGATCCGTTGGCATCGCGCCAGGCTAGCCAGCCGGTCCGCTCCGAAGTTCGGCGACGCGCCAGGCAGTCTTGCGAAAGTCCTCGGGTGAGGCTTTGCTCACACCGCTCGGCCGGGCCCAGCCGCCGACGGGTACGGCACTTAGGATGCCTTCCGTGATGATCGATCGGAACCCGTCGGCGTACGTGGTCTATGCGCAGGATCCGGTGTTGCGGGCGTTGGAGAAGATCACCGCGAACAAGGAACGGATCGTCTTCTGCGTCGACGCGTACGGCCACCTCGACGGTTCGCTGTCCGACGGCGATTTCCGCCGGTGGGTGACGCGGCAGTCACCGATCGACCTCGACCGGCCGGCGATCGAGGCGGCCAACACGGATCCGGTGAAGGCCCTGGTCACGGCACCGGCCGGCGACATCGCCGGGTTGTTCACCTCGGCCGTCGACCACGTGCCGCTGGTCGACGACCAGGGACGACTCGTGGCCGTCGCCATCGACCACGCGGAGGGGTTCCGGATCGGACAGCTGCGGATCGACTCCGACAGTCCCGCGGTCGTGATCAGCGAGATCGGGATCAACCACAACGGGTCAGTCTCCTTCGCCAAGGAATTGGTCGACCTGTCGGTCTCGGCCGGTGCCGACGTCGTCAAGTTCCAGTTGCGTGACATGGGCGCGCTCTACCGGGGCGACGGCGCCGCTGGGGAGGACCTAGGCCCCCAATACACCCTCGACCTGCTCCGCCGGTTCAACCTGGAACCCGACCAACTGTTCGAGGTATTCGACCACGCGCGCGGACAGGGCATCGAGATCATGTGTACGCCGTGGGACCCGCCGAGCGTCGACCGCTTGGCTGAGTACGGCATCGCCGCCTTCAAGGTCGCTTCCGCGGATCTGACGAACCATGCGCTGCTTCGGCACATGGCCGCTTATGCCCTACCCATGGTCGTCTCGACCGGCATGGCCACCGAGTCGGAGATCCAGGCGTCGGTCGACCTGCTGCGGGGGACGGGTGTGCCGTACGCGCTTCTGCATTGCCAGTCGACGTACCCAGCCCCGTTCAAGGACATCAACCTCGCCTATCTCAAGCGGCTCGCCCAGCTCGGCCAGTGCCCGGTGGGCTATTCGGGCCACGAGCGGGGGTTCCACGTACCGATCGCCGCCGTGGCCATGGGCGCCAAGATCGTCGAAAAGCACTTCACGACCGACCGGTCCCTGGAGGGCAACGACCACAAGGTGAGTCTGTTGCCGGCCGAGCTGGCCCAGATGGTCAAACAAATCCGCGAGGTCGAGGAGGCCCTCGGTACGTCCGCCCCGCGTCAGATCTCCACCGGAGAGATGATGAACCGGGTCAACCTCGCCAAGTCGCTGGTGGCCTCGCGCCGGATCGAGGTCGGCACCCGGCTGACCCCCGAAGACATCGACATCAAGAGCCCCGGGCGCGGCTTGCAGCCGAACTCGTACGACGCGCTCGTCGGCCGGGTCGCCCGCCGGCCACTCGACCCCGGTGACTTCTTCTACGCCACCGACCTGAGCGACCACGTCGCGAAGGGACGGCCGTTCTCGTTCCGCCGGCCCTGGGGTCTGCCGGTGCGCTACCACGACATCGCGTCGATGACCGCGGACGTGATCCCCGACTTCTTGGAGTTCCATTTCTCCTACCAGGACTTGGATATCGATCCGACTACCGTGTTCGACCGGGCGCTGCCGATGGGGTTCACCACCCACTCCCCCGACCTGTTCTCCGGCGACTTCATCCTCAACCTGGCCAGCGAGGACGACGCTCATTGGGAGCGCTCGATCGCCGAACTCCAGCGCGTGGTCGACCTGACCCGGCAGATGAAGCAGTGGTTCGCCCAGGCCGACGACAAGCCGGTGATCATCGCCAGCCTGGGCGGGTTCACCAAGGACGCCTTCGTCAGGCCCGACGAGCTGCCCGACATGTACGCGAGGGTCGCCGCCGGTCTGGATCGGGTCGACGACGAGGGGGTACGGCTCTGCGCCCAGACCTTGCCGCCGTACCCGTGGTACATGGGCGGCCAGCTCTACTGCAATCTCTTCGTCGGAGCCGAGGACACGGCCGCCTGGGCCGAGCAGTACGGCCGGCGGATCTGCCTGGACGTCTCGCATTCGAAGCTCGCGGCCAACCATCGCAGCCAGCCGTTCTCGACCACGGTGTCGCTCCTGGCGCCGTACGCCGAACACCTTCATCTCGTCGACGCGGTCGGGGTCGACGGCGAGGGGGTCCAGGTCGGCGAGGGTGACATCGATTGGCCAGAGTTGGCGATGCTGCTGGATCGGTACGCTCCCCAGGCCAGCTTCATCCCGGAGATCTGGCAGGGCCACGTCAACAACGGAGAAGGATTCTGGATCGCGCTCGAGCGTCTCGAGCAGTGGTTCTGAGAAGGAGGGGAACCATGCCGAGTGCACTGATCACCGGGATCACCGGGCAGGACGGGCCGTACCTGGCCGAACTGCTGTTGAGCAAGGGGTACGACGTCCACGGAGTCATCCGGGGCCAGAACAATCCGAAGCGGGACATGGTCCAGGCCTTGGTGCCCGACGTACAGCTCCACACCGGCGACCTGACCGATCCGTCGAGCCTGCTCCGCGCCTTGCGGGCCGCGAACCCCAGCGAGGTCTACAACCTGGGCGCGATCTCGTTCGTCGCCTATTCGTGGGACAACGCCTACGTCACGACCGACGTCACTGGCAAGGGGGTGCTGAACCTGCTGGAGGCGGTCCGCCTCCACACCGGCGACGACCCGACCGCCATCCGCTACTACCAGGCGAGCAGTTCGGAGATGTTCGGCAAGGTGCAGGAGGTGCCCCAGAAGGAGACCACGCTGCTGTGGCCGCGTTCGCCGTACGGCGTGGCCAAGGTCTTCGCGCACTACCTGACGATCAACTACCGCGAGTCGTACGGCATGCACGCCAGCTCGGGGATTCTGTTCAACCACGAGTCACCCCGGCGCGGCCCCGAGTTCGTGACCCGAAAAGTCACCCAAGCCGTCGCCCGAATCAAGCTCGGTCTGCAGGACGAGATCGTGATGGGCAATCTCGATGCCAAGCGGGACTGGGGTTTTGCCGGTGACTACGTCGAGGCGATGTGGCTGATGCTGCAGCAACCGACCGGCGACGACTACGTGATCGCGACCGGCCATACGCACTCGGTGGGTGAATTGCTCGCCGCCGCGTTCGCTCATGCCGGGATCGACGATTGGCAGCGCTACGTGCGGCAGGATCCGCGGTTCATGCGCCCTGCCGAGGTCGACGAACTGAGAGGCGACTACTCGAAGGCGAAGCGGGTGCTCGGCTGGGAGCCCAAGGTGGGCTTCGCCGAACTCGTCGCGATGATGGTCGACCACGATCTCGCCGAGCAGCGCCTTCTCGCCGGAGTCTGAGCGGTGCGGGCGTTCGTCACTGGCATCTCGGGGCAGGACGGGTCGTACCTCGCTGAGCGACTGCTCGCAGCCGGCCACGAGGTGCATGCCCTGACCAGGGCCGACGACCCGCCCGCGTTCTGCCCGCCCGAGGTGGTCGTGCACACCGGCGACGTCACCGAGCTCGACGAGACGCGACAGCTGATGCTCGACCTGGCTCCCGACCAGGTCTACAACCTGGCCGCGATCAGTTCGGTGTGGCAGAGCTGGGAGCAGCCGGACCTGACCAGCCGGGTCAACGCCCAGGGCGCCGTCGCTCTGCTCGAGAGTGCGTGGCAGGTGCAACAGAGCACGGGCCGTGAGGTGAGCTTCGTGCAGGCCTCGAGCGCGGAGATGTTCGGCGACCCCCCACGTGCGCCGCAAGACGAGGACACGCCCATGCGGCCAGTGAACCCGTACGGTGCGGCGAAGGCGTACGCCCACCTGATGGTCGGGGTCTACCGAGGGCGGGGACTGGGCGCTTCCAGCCTGATCCTCTACAACCACGAGTCGCCCCGGCGACCGCATCGCTTCGTGACCCGCAAGATCACCAGCACCGTGGTGGCCATCTCGCGGGGCGAAACCGACCGGCTCGTGCTGGGGAATCTCAACGCCAAACGAGACTGGGGCTGGGCGCCCGACGTGGTCGACGCGATGGTGAGAGCGTGCGACCGACCAGGCGACTACGTCATCGGTACGGGCGCAAGTCACAGCGTGCGAGACTTCGTCGCCGCGGCGTTCGCTCGGGTCGGCATTCGTGACTGGACGGGGTACGTCAAAGTCGACCCTGCGTTGGTCCGGCCGGCCGACGCCGTCGACCTGCGAGCCGACTGGCGCAAGGCCAAGCGGGACCTGGGCTGGGAACCGACGAAAGCGTTCGCAGATGTCGTCGCGGCGATGGTCGAGGCGGATCTGTCCGTCTAGATGGACCGAGACGCGCTGGTCGAAACGGACGTCAGCGCACCACGAGCCAGAGATTGACGATCAAGACTCCGAGAACCACCAGGGCAAGGAAGAGCGCAGCGCGTTTGACGTGGCGATTGCTGATCCGCGCGGGCCGAGGGTGGAAAGCGGTGGCGGTCATCGGTCCGGGCCTGAGTCGACGAGTGGTGTCCAGTAGATGCGAGTCACCTGTCCCATGGCGTGGGAGTTCCTACCGGGGGTCGTGCAGGTTGTCGGTGTCATGCAACCTACGGTGACACGGACCCGGGCGCCACGAAAGCGGTTTACGGGAGCGAGTGGGGTGCGCTATCTCTTACTGATTCGCGCAACCACTAGTAGCGTTGCGTGGCCGCGAGGCGGAAGCGTTCTGATGATCGACCTTTCGTTCCCACTGATTTCGAAACCAACGATCGATCTCGGCCTTGGTCCGATGTCAGTCCAGCAAGTCTCGGATCACCGCGTCGGCGAGGAGGCGCCCCTCAAGGGTGAGGAGGAGCCGGTCGTCGGTTCGCCGGATCAAGCCACGACGTTCCAGGTCCGGGAGCCGCTGCACCTCCGACGAGGTCAGGTCGGCGGTCGCCAAGCCTTCGACCAACCTGAGCTGGAGGAGCACGCGCTCTACTCGACGATCGTCGTCCGCAACGATCTCTCGGGCCTGGCCCGGGCTCCTTTCGGCGGACAACCGGTCGGAGTACAGGGTGGGGTGTCTCACGTTCCACCATCGGGTCCCCCCGACGTGGGAGTGGGCACCCGGGCCGACCCCCCACCAGTCGGCCGACCGCCAATAGGCGAGGTTGTGGCGGCACTCGTGGCCTGGTTTCGCCCAGTTGCTCAGCTCGTACCAGGCGTACCCCGCGTCGCGGAGCACTTCGTCGGCCACCAGGTACTTGTCGGCCAGGTCGTCGTCGTCAGGGGCCGACACCTCACCGCGCCGGATCCGCCGGGCGAGCGGAGTCCCCTCCTCGACGATCAACGCATAGGCGCTCACGTGGTCGGGCCCCGCCGCCACCGCAGTGTCGAGCGACCGCCGCCAGTCGTCGACCGACTCGCCCGGGGTGCCGTAGATGAGGTCGAGCGACACGTCGCCGAAGCCGGCTGACCGAGCCTCGGCCAGGGCCTCGGCGGCTCGGCCGGGGGTGTGCACCCGGTCTAGGGCGACCAACACGTGTCGGACAGCGGATTGCATCCCGAAGGAGACCCGTGTGAAGCCGCCCCTGCTCAGGTCGGCCAACGAATCGGGTGTGACCGATTCCGGGTTGGCCTCGGTCGTGACTTCGGCATCAGCCGTCAGGTCGAAGCTTGACCGGATCTCGTCGAGGACCGCCACCAAGTCGCCGCTCGGCAGCAACGTGGGCGTGCCTCCCCCGAAGAACACGGTGTCGACGTGCCGGGGCCCCAGAATCCGGCGCGCCAGCCGTACCTCGGCCCGTGCCGACGCCACGAACCGGTCCTGCGACCGACCCGCGGCCGCTCCCAACTCCCCGGCGGTGTAGGTGTTGAAGTCGCAGTAACCGCAGCGGGTACGGCAGAACGGCACGTGAACGTAGATCGACAGCGGTCGGGACGCCGACCCAGCCAGGGCGGACTCCGGCAAGGAGCCGTCGGCCGGCACCGGCTCGCCGGCCAGCGCAGGCCCCGCCATCAGGAGATCGTCCGGTACGGCACCGCGACAGCCTAACCGGGTCGGCGCTGGTCAGTTCGTTGAGCGGTGCTGCCATCCTGGATTCATGAACTCGCTCGGCATCGACGTTCCCCGGCTCAAACAAGGCGCTCTCGTGATGGCCATCGCGGTCGCTGTGCTCTGGCTGATCGAAGTGGCCGACACGATCACCGCGCATGCCTTGGACGGGTTCGGGATCCGGCCGTGGCAGGTCGACGGTCTCGACGGGATCGTGTTTGCGCCGTTGCTGCACGCTGGGTTCGCCCACCTGGCGGCCAACTCCGTACCCCTGTTCGTGCTCGGCACGGCGCTATGGGCCTCGGGGATCCGGCAGTGGATCGTGACGACCGTGACGAGCTGGATCACCTCGGGGATCTTCGCCTGGCTGTTGACGCCGATCCACTACCTCGTGATCGGGGCGTCCGGGCTGATCTTCGGCTGGCTCGTCTATCTCATCGTGCGGGGTTTCCTCAGCCGTGACTGGAAACACATCGTGTTGGGCTTGGTCGTGGCCTTCGTGTACGGCTCGGTGCTGCTCGGCGTCTTCCCGGGCGCGACCGGTGTGTCGTGGCAGGGCCACCTCGGCGGCGCCGTCGGTGGACTGCTCGCCGCCTGGTGGCTACACAGCCGAGCCACGAAACGTCAGAGGTCCGCCGTCTGAGCCTCGGCGTCTTCGAGCGTTCGGTAACGGCGGTTCCGGAGGCCGAGCAACACAGCGGCACCGAGGGCCGCGAGAAGCGAAGCGAGCAGCACACCCAACTTGCCGTGTTCCATCATCGGGTCCCCAGCCGAGAAACTGAGTTCGGCCACGAGTAACGAGACGGTGAACCCGACGCCGGCCAGCAACCCAAGCCCCGCCACATCCAGCCAGCCCAAGGATTCGTCCAGGTTCGCATTCTGCAGACGGGTCACGAGGAACGTCGTGGCGACGATGCCGATCGGCTTGCCGACGACGAGGCCGGCGATGACACCGACCGTGACGGGATCGCGCAGGGCCAGTGCGAACTCCGACAGGCTGCCGACCACAACGCCGGCGGAGAACAGCGCGAACAGGGGTACGGCAACTCCCGACGAGATCGGCCGTACCAGGTGTTCGATCCGGCTCGCGAGAGACGGGCGGTTCGAGTCCTGACGGCGCGTCCGCCGGACCGGGATCATCATGCCGAGCACGACGCCGGCGATCGTGGCGTGGATGCCGGACGCATGCACGAGGGCCCACGCGACGATCCCGATCGGCAGCAGAATCGCCCACATGGCCCAGGGACGCACCGAGAAGTAGGTCGGCCACTTCTGCACCAGAAAGGCGAAGAGTCCGATCGGCAGCAGAGCCAGCGCGAGCGGCAGGATCGAGATCTGCTCGGTGTAGACGAAGGCGATGATCAGGATCGCGATGAGGTCGTCGACGACCGCCAACGTGAGCAAGAACGTGCGCAAGGCCGTCGGCAGATGCGAGGAGATGATCGCCAGCACGGCAAGCGCGAACGCGATGTCGGTGGCCGCCGGGATGGCCCAGCCGTGCTGCCCCGGACCGCCGAGATTGAACGCCAGGTAGAGAGCAGACGGAACGACTACCCCGCCCACGGCAGCCGCCACCGGCACGATCGCCTTACCCGGGGTTCGCAGGTCGCCCGCCACGAACTCGTGCTTCAGTTCCAGCCCGACCAGGAAGAAGAACACGGCCAGCAACCCGTCGGCAGCCCAGTGGCCGACTGTGAGACTCAGGTGAAGTGACTCAGGCCCGAGCTTGGTGTCACGGATCGCCAGGTACGTCTCACCCCACGGCGAGTTCGCCCATACCAAGGCGATCACGGCCGCGCCGACCAGAATCAGCCCACCGACGGTCTCGGTGCGCAGAACGGAGGCAATCCGCCTGACTTCGCGCTTGCTGCCGCGGGCGAGGAGACGTGTCAGCGTAGGTGGCATAGAGAGGACCCCAGAGATCTTGGACGAAAACGAATGCCGACCAGACTTCCCGGCTCACCGCCGGTCATTCTACCTCAGCGGGCGCCCCGAGTGCCGAACAGGCGCGGTCGGCGGAGGCAGCCCGGCGGGTTACGGAACGGCGGTCAGGAACACGTAGGCGGTCAGAATCGTCAGGTGTACGGAGGCCTCCACCCGGGTCGCCCTGCCGCCGGCGATCGTCATCACGCACACGAACAAGGTCAGCAGCAGCAGCACCAGGTGAACGTCGCCGAGCCCGAGGATCAGCGGCATCCCCATGACGGAGGCCACGATCGAGATCGTCGGAATGGTGAGCCCGATCGAAGCGATGGCAGAGCCGTACGCCAAATTCAAGCTGACCTGCACGCGGTTGCGTGTGGCGTTGTTGTAGGCCGCCAAGCTCTCGGGCAACAACACGACGAAAGCGATGACCACGCCCACGACGGCATGCGGAAGTCCGGCGGCCGCGACCCCGGCCTCGATCGACGGGGACAGGACTTTCGCCAACCCGACGACCGCGACGAGCGCGACCAGGAGGAGCACCAGGCTCCAGGTCGACTCACGCTTCGATGGTCTGTCGACGTGCCCGGTGGCCTTCGGGTCCTCGTTGGGGAGAAAGAAGTCGCGGTGCCGGCCGGTCTCGGAACTGACGTAGCCACCCCACAACACCAGGGAGGCCACGGAGGCGAAGATCAACTGGCTCAGGGCGTAGGTATCGCCCGACGTGGTGGTCGTGAACGACGGCAGGACCAGTGTCAGGCCCGTGAGGGCAGCGACGGTGGCGAGCGCCGAGCTGGTGCCCTCGGTGCGAAACCTGGGAGCATGGTGACGCAGGTCACCCACGAGCAGAGCCAATCCGGCGATGCCGTTGCAGGTGATCATGACCGCCGCGAACACCGTGTCGCGGGCCAGCGACTCAGCCCCGTGAGAGCCTCCGGTCATCAGCATCATGATCATGCCGACTTCGATCACGGTGACGGCGACCGCGAGCAGGAGAGAGCCGTACGGCTCCCCGAGTCTGTGAGCCAGCACTTCGGCATGGTGCACGGCGGTCAGGACCGCGCCGACGAGCAGCGCGCCAACGAGCACCAGCACGAGGGGCAGGGCTCTTCCAGGACCAGGTGGCGGCGAGGCCGGCGATGGCGAGGATGGGTACGAAGGTCGCCTTGTCGAGCCACCGAGGGGTCGTGGAGGGAGGCGCCATGGTCCGAATTCTAGGGGGAAGAGAGCGGTCGCCGTCCGGCGATCAGAGCCGAGGACCCGCGCCTCAGCGTTTGTCCGAGGCCTCTCCACCGGTCGACAGTGCGGCGACGAAGGCTTCCTGGGGCACCTCGACGCGACCGACCATCTTCATCCGCTTCTTGCCCTCCTTCTGCTTCTCCAGCAGCTTCCGCTTGCGCGTGATGTCACCGCCGTAGCACTTGGCGAGCACGTCCTTGCGCATCGCACGTACGGTCTCGCGCGCGATGACGCGGGACCCGATCGCCGCCTGGATCGGCACCTCGAACTGCTGCCGGGGAATCAGCCCCTTGAGCTTCTCGGCCATCATCACGCCGTACGAGTAGGCCTTGTCCTTGTGGACGATGGCGCTGAACGCGTCGACCGGATCACCGTGCAAGAGGATGTCGACCTTGACCAGGTCGGACTCCTGCTCGCCGTCGGGCTCGTAGTCGAGGGAGGCGTAGCCCTTGGTGCGGCTCTTGAGGGCGTCGAAGAAGTCGAACACGATCTCGGCCAGGGGCAGCCGGTAGTGGAGTTCGACCCGGTCCTCCGACAGGTAGTCCATGCCGGTCTGCACGCCGCGGCGAGCCTGGCACAGCTCCATCAACGTGCCGATGTAGTCGGTAGGGCTGAGGATCGACGCCTTAACGACCGGCTCGTAGACCGTGGCCACCTTGCCGTCGGGGAACTCCGACGGGTTGGTGACGACGTGCTCGGTGCGGTCCTCCATGATGACTCGGTAGACCACGTTGGGCGCGGTCGAGATCAGGTCGAGGTTGAACTCGCGCTCCAGCCGCTCCCGGATGATCTCCATGTGAAGCAGGCCGAGGAAGCCGATCCGGAATCCGAATCCGAGGGCCGAACTGGTCTCAGGTTCGTAGACCAGTGAGGCGTCGTTGAGCTGGAGCTTCTCCAACGACTCGCGCAATTCGGGGAAGTCGTCGCCGTCGATCGGGTACAGGCCGGCGTAGACCATCGGGTTGGGGTGGCGATAGCCACCGAGCGGCGTGGTCGCGGGCTTCACCGCGGTGGTGACGGTGTCGCCGACTCGGGATTGCCGTACGTCTTTGACGCCCGTGATGAGGTAGCCGACTTCCCCCACGCCGAGCCCCTTCGCCTTGACCGGTTCGGGGCTGATGACGCCGACTTCGAGCACCTCGTGGGTGGCCTTGGTGCTCATCATGAGGATGCGTTCTCGGTGGTTGAGGTTGCCGTCGACGACACGCACGTACGTGACGACGCCGCGGTAGGTGTCGTAGACCGAGTCGAAGATCAAGGCGCGGGCAGGAGCCGCGGGGTTGCCCACGGGGGCGGGCACCTGGACGACGATCTCGTCGAGGAGTTCCTTGACCCCGGCACCGGTCTTGGCCGACACCTGCAGCACGTCGTCGGGTGAGCCGCCGATGATGTGGGCGAGTTCGGCGGCGTACTTCTCCGGCTGTGCGCTCGGCAGGTCGATCTTGTTGAGCACCGGGATGATGTGCAGGTCTGCCTCGAGCGCGAGGTAGAGGTTCGCCAGCGTCTGGGCTTCGATCCCCTGGGCCGCATCCACGAGGAGTACGGCTCCCTCGCACGCGGCGAGCGATCTGGACACTTCGTAGGTGAAGTCGACGTGACCGGGGGTGTCGATCATGTTGAGCACGTACGGCTGATCGCCCACCTTCCAGGGCAGCCGTACGGCCTGCGACTTGATTGTGATGCCACGCTCGCGCTCGATATCCATACGGTCGAGGTACTGGGAACGCATCTGGCGGGCATCCACGATGCCGGTCAGTTGGAGCATCCGATCCGCCAGAGTCGACTTCCCGTGGTCGATGTGGGCGATGATCGAGAAGTTGCGGATGAGCGACACCTCGGTGCTGCCGGGGGCCTGTTCGGGCATGCGCTTCCTCATGGACGTGAGCGGGACTCTCAATCCTCTCACACTCCCCCGACCGCCGATGCGGGCCGAACGGCCGGGATTTGGGGCGGGTACGGCCGGTGAGATAGATTGCCTCTTCGGACCGTCGTGGTCCCACCGCGCCCCACGGGGTGCACACCCGAATCGATCGAACCAAAGAGGCTTGCCCCGTGGCGAACATCAAGTCCCAGATGAAGCGGATCAAGACGAACGAGAAGGCTCGTCAGCGCAATAAGGCCGTGAAGTCGCTGTTGCGCACCAACGTGCGCCGCTTCAACGAGGCCGCAGCCGCCGGTGACGCCGAGAAGGCCGCCGAGTTGGCGAAGGTCGCGTGCCGCTCTCTCGACAAGGCCGTAACCAAGGGCGTCATCCACGCCAACAACGCGGCCAACCGCAAGTCGGCGATCGCCTCCAAGGCCGCCGCACTCTAGATCACTCGCCGAGCGAGCCGTGGTCGACTGGCCACGGCTCGTTTGTGTGTCTGCGTGCGGGTACGGCTCAGCGCCGCTTCGCGGACTCCCGGCACTGGTCGAGCCTGACCAGCAGGCGTTCGAGGGCGAACTCGGGGTCGGTAGCGGCTCCCTTCACGTCGGCATCGGCCTGGGCGACAGCGACGATGCCGGCACCGATGGCCGAAGGAGACCAGCCGCGGGCCTGCCGCGCGACATCCTTCACCTTCCAGGGCGGCACCCCGATGTCCTTGGCCATGGCGGCCTCGGGACGGCGCTCGCCCGCCATGTCGAGGTATTTGCCCACGTGGCGCAACGAATTGGCCAGGGCGCTCGTGACCAGAACCGGTGCCACCCCAGTCGACAGGGCCCAGCGCAGCTTCTCGACCGCCGCTGTCTGTCGACCTTCCATCACATCGTCGGCGACGGAGAAGCTGGTGACTTCGGCCCGACCAGCGAAGTAGCGGCGAACGTGGGCCGGAGTGAGTGCCGCGCCGGCCGCGTCCGACGCCAGTTGTTCGACGGCGCCGGCCACTGCTCGGGGGTCGGCGCCGACAGCGTCGACGAGTTGCTGGGCCGATTCGGCATCGAGTCGGGTTCCTCGGCGTCGGGCCTCGGCCGAGGCGAAGCCGGTCATCTCCCAGGTCTTGAGCGCCGGGCAGTCGATGACCTGGCCGGCCAAGGGCCGGAGTTTGTCGAGCAGGGCCTTGCCCTTCGCGCCTCCCTGATGAACCACGACGAGGGCGACCTCGGATGACAGGTCGCCGGCGACGGCGGTGAAGGTGTCGTTCATGGCCGCCGGGAGGTTCTCCGCGCCGGTCACGACGACGACGGATTGGTCGGAGATCAAGGCGCCGCCCGTCATCTCCCACAGTTGCCCCGGGTCGAGTCCGGCAGCCTCGGAGGTACGGATGGTGACGTCGGCATGTTCCCGCTTCGCCCGATGCACGAGATCGGCGACCGCACGTTCGGCGAGGTACGCCTCCGGCCCCACCACCAGCACGAGCCGTCCGAACACCGATTCCGTCATGGGGACAGCTTCCCACCTTCCACCGACGGTCCTTCGAGTCGAGACACGGTCTGCCTCCACCGGCGCGAACGACCGTCAGCCTGACTTGAGTGCGACGACGTCGGTGTGGCCTTCACGAAGGCTGATCGCGATGGATCCGTGACGGTCGGTGCGGAGCACCCGCATGCCCAGGCCTTCGACGGATCGCAGCGTCTTCGCGGCCGGGTGGCCGTACGTGTTGCCCTCGCCGACCTCGACCAAAGCCAACGAGGCGCCCGTCGCCGCAAGGAAGTCCGGCGACTGTCGGCCCGAGCCATGGTGCGGCACCTTCAGGACCCCGGACCGCACATCGACACCGGCCGCCACGATCGCGTCCTGAGCCTCGGGCTCGATGTCGCCGGTGACCAGGACCGACAACCCACCGACCGTCGCTCGACCCACGACGCTGGCGTTGTTCTCCGTCGCCGACTCTCCCTCGTCCATAGACAACGTCGGAGCCTCGGCACCAGCCGACACGGTCTCCCAGGTCGCCGTTCCGACCCGGAGCCGCTCCCCCGGCTGCGCCGCCGTGACCGGGATCCCTCGGCGCTGAGCAGACTGCTTCACAGCGGCAGCGGTTCGCGATGGACTGGACAGCGCCGACACGAGCACGTGCGCCACGGGTACGGCTTCCACCAACCGTTCGTACCCGCCGATGTGGTCCGCGTGGTAGTGCGTCAGCACGAGCAGAGGCACCGAATCCACCCCCGCCGTCTGCAAACACCGCATCATCGCCGCCGGGTCAGGGCCCGTATCGACCACGATCGCCTGCCGAGGTCCAGCCCGGATCAACGTCATGTCCCCCTGGCCCACGTCGCACCCGACGACCAGCCAGCCGTCCGGCCAGCCGAGCCGTACCGGAGCCCTGACCAGCACCGCCACCAACCCCATAGCGACGAACAGGACTGCCCAACGCCGGCTCAGCAGGTGTGGCACCGCCGCCGACAGGGCCAGGCAACTCGCCACCAACGCAACCAGCAGCCAGGGACTCGCCGGCCACTCCACCGTGGCCCCTGGCAGGTCAGCGCCACGCCGGGCGAGTTGGAGGATCGGCTCACACACCCACCCGGCAACCCAGCCGATCAGCCGGGCCCCGAGCGGAAACACCGGACCCACCAACGCCGTGACCAACCCCAACACGGTCGCCGGACCCACGAACGGTGCCGCGAGGGCGTTCGCGGGCAATCCCACCAGACTGATCGACCCCGACAGCGCCGTCACCAACGGCTGGGTGGCGATCTGAGCGGCCAGAGGAATCGAGATCGCCTCGGCGAGCCACGCCGGAGCCCACCGGCCCATCGCGTCGGCCCACCGCCGTCCCCACGCGATGATCCCGGCCGTTGCCCCGGCCGACAAGGCGAACCCCCACGACCGGCTCAACCATGGATCCACGAACGTCAACACGACCACCGCCACGGCCAAGTTCCGCACTCCGCCGCCCTGCCGAGGCCCCTGTCCCAGACCCGCGAGGGCCACCAGACCCATCGCAGCCGCCCGCAGGACGCTGGGCTCGCCCCGACATAACAGCACGAACCCGCCGACCGACATCACCTGCACCACGGTCAACCAGCGGCCACGAACCCCCAGTCGACCCACCACCAAGGTCAGGAACGCCAACATCAACGTGAGATTGGCGCCCGAAACGGCCATGAGATGCGTGAGCGCTGTCGCCTTGAAGGCGGAATCCATGCTCGGATTCACACTGGTGGTGTCACCGACGGTGAGTGCCGGAACCAGCGCAGCCTGATCCTCCGGCGATCCTTCCATCGCCGTACGCAGTCCTGTTCTGACCCGATCCACGGCCTCGAGCCACGGCGGCGATCGTTCCGTCACGTGCGGGTCTCCCAAGGCCGTGGCCCGGGCAGCGATGCCGTCAGAGACTTCGGCGGCCCCGAGGCGGGCGTCGAGCCGGACGCTCTCGCCCACTTTGACCGCAGCCCAGCCCCGCATGCGATCGCCGGTCGCTTGGATCGTGATCGGTTGGCGTAGGTGCCAGGCCAGGTCGCGTCCCTCCACCTGCACCACGCTGGCATCGACGGAGGTCCGGTCTCCGAACTGCCCTGACAGCCGTCGTGGATCCCCGGACACTTCGACCACCATCCGAACGACGGCACGGTCGCGAGCCAGCTCGGCGAGCGGCCCGGTCGCGAGTTGGTGCGATCGAGCGCCTCCCGCCACGGCCGCGCCGATCAGCACTAACCCGACGATCCCGATCGACGCCCTTCTCCGTACGACCCCTGCCGCACCGACGACCATCCCGGCGAGGGCAGCCGACCCGATCGCCCACCACTCGCCGGTCGATGCCAACCACATCCCGGCCCAGGCCGCCAGCGCCGCCGGTACCAGCCGCAGGTCTGCCCGCTGTACCTGCTCAGACGCGGACATAGGCGGCGATCTGGGCGTACGTCTTCGGCCCGATTCCGTCGACCTCCTGCAACTGCTCTACACGGGCGAACCGGCCGTGTTTGGCCCGATAGTCGAGGATCGCCTTCGCCGTCACCGGCCCGACGCCGGGCAGACCGTCGAGTTGTTGCTCCGTCGCAGTGTTGAGATCGATCTTCGCGGCACCTGCGACGCTCGATGTGCCTCCCGCCGCCGGCGGCCCTGCCGTACCCGCCCGCACTTCCCCCCGAGGTTGTGCCTTCGTGCCGACGATGACCTGACAGCCGTCGACCAGCGGGGCCGCCAGGTTGAGTTCGGCCGCATCCGCATCGGCCCTGAGGCCGCCGGCGGCCGCGATCCCGTCGGCGACCCGCGCCGTACTCGGCACGTGCACCACCCCAGGATTTGCCACCGCCCCGGCGATGTGGACCGTGATCAGGGCCGGCGGGCTGGGCGTCCCCGGCGTCGCCGTGACCGGCGTGGCTGTCGGAGTCAGCGTCTCGATCGGTACGGCCGCAGCCACGGGTCGGGCCCGCAGAACCCAGACGAACGTGAGCAGCACGGCCAGACCCGCGACAATCGCCACCGCCGCCGCATGTCGGCGCGTGACCAGCCGTAGTCGCTCGACCATCGATTGGGTCCCGGCTGGCCCATCCACCTCGATGGAATCGACGTCCTCCGCCGGGGTGTCCGGCGTCGTCGTGACACCGTCGCGGTCTGGCGGGGGGCGGGAGTCAGGTGATTCGCGGGCGCGCCTCGGAGCCGCCTCGGCGAGCAACGCGGCGAGACGGTGGCGGATGGGGTCCGCCTCCGGCTGGGCTGGGGAACGGGATCGCAACTTCATGACGAGACCGTGGGCCGTGGGCCTCTTCTCGTGCCGCCACGACGCTGGGCCTGTGGACAGAACTGCAACGGACTTGGCACCTGTGGACAACGCGCCCGAGTCCGACGCGAGTCAGGGTCGTGACCGTGAGCACTGTCGACCTCGCCCAGGACATCCTCGAACACCCGGCGATGTCCGCTATCTTCCTCACCACGTCGGTGCAAGCCGGCCGGGACGCCGACGTCCGTGAGGCCCTGTCCGACGTCCCGTCGCTCACCAGGGCGGTGGCCTTCCGGACACCGGAGTTACGTCTCACCAGCGTCGTCGGCGTTGGGTCCGACTTCTGGGACCGGGCGTACGGCGACCTGCCCCGGCCCACCCAGTTGCACCCGTTCGTCCCGCTCGCCGGTGCGCGTCATTCGGCACCTGCCACGTCCGGCGATGTCTTCTTCCACCTGCGCGCAGCCCGCGTCGACCCCTGTTTCGAAGTCGCGCACCGGTTGATGCAGCGGTTCGCCGGGCTCCTCGAGGTGGTCGACGAGGTCCACGGCTTCCGCTACCACGACGAGCGGGACCTGTTGGGATTCGTCGACGGCACCGAAAGCCCGTCCCACCCACGCGAATCCGTGCCGGCCGCGCTCGTGGCCGACGATCCGCCGTACGAGGGCTCCAGCTATCTCGTCGTCCAGAAGTACGTCCACGACCTGGTCGGCCTGGGACGCGCTGCCCGTCGAGGAACAAGAACGGGTCATCGGTCGCACCAAGCTCGCCGACATCGAACTGCCCGACGGCGTGAAGCCCCTCAACTCCCATGTCGCGGCGAACACGATCACCGATCCTGACGGCACGAATCGGCAGATCGTGCGGGACAATCTGCCGTTCGGCTCGATCGGCGCGGGCGAGTTCGGGACCTACTTCATCTCGTACGCCTCCGACGTCTCGGTCACCGAGGAGATGCTGCGCAACATGTTCGTCGGCCGGCCGCCGGGCAACTACGACCGCATCCTCGACTTCTCGACGGCCAAGACCGGGTGCCTGTTCTTCGTACCTCCGTTCGCTTTCCTGGAAACACCCGAGGTGTACGGCACCGCCGCGCCACCCGACCCTGCCGCACCAGCCACGCCCGCCCACGACGGATCCCTCGGGATCGGCAACCTGAAGAGGAGCCAGCCATGAACAACCTCCACCGCAACCTCGCCCCGATCTCCGACCAGGCCTGGCAGCAGATCGACGAGGAGGCTCGCCGTACGTTCACCCGTTGGATCGCGGGCCGACGTGTCGTCGACGTGCAGGGCCCAGAGGGAGAAGCCCTGGCCGCGGTCGGCACCGGCCACCTGCACCGGATCTCCGACGACGGAGTGCTGACCCGGCAGCGCGAAGCGCGCTTGGTCATCGAGTTGCGGGCGCCGTTCGACGTGAGCCGAGCGGCCGTCGACGACGTCGAACGCGGTGCCCAGGATTCCGACTGGCAGCCGGTCAAGGACGCCGTGGCCGACATCGCCAAGGCGGAGGACTCGACGATCTTCTACGGCAACGAAGCGGCGTCGATCGAGGGAATCGTGCCGAGGAGTTCCAACGAGGTGCTCACGGTGCCCGACGATGTCGTGCCCTGCCGGACACCGTCTCCAAGGCCCTCACCGAACTCAGGCTGGCCGGTGTCGACGGACCGTACACGCTGCTCCTGAGCGCCGATCTCTACACCGAAGTGTCGGAGACGACCGACCACGGCTACCCGGTGCGCGACCACATCGCCCGGCTGCTCGACGGCGAGATCATCTGGGCACCCGCCCTTCAGGGGGCCCTCTTGGTGACCACACGGGGCGGTGACTACGCCCTTCACCTCGGCCAGGACCTGTCGATCGGTTACCTCGGCCACACCGCGGACAGCATCACGCTCTATCTCCAGGAGTCGCTGACGTTCCTCGTGCACACCGACGAAGCCAGTGTCGTCATCGGCGATCGCTGACGCAGCGGCTCACTTCGGGACGATCGAGACCATCTTGGGGAGCCGTACGATCACCTGAGCCACGTCGCGCCCTGCCAACGCCCGTTGGACGTTCGCGTCGGCCAACGCCAACGCGGTCGCCTGTTCCTCGACGATGTCGGCGGGCACGTCGAGCTTCGCTCGTACCTTCCCCTGCACCTGCACGACCAGGGTGACGCGTTCTGCCGTACGCAGCCCCGCATCGACGACCGGCCACGCCGCGTTCGCAACCGAGGGCTGCTGACCGAGTAACTCCCACATTTCCTCGGCGACGTACGGCGCAAAGAGACTCAGCGCCACTGCCGTGAACTCGGCAGCCTCCCGTACAGCGGGATCGGCAGGCCCGCAGCCGCTGTCGATCGCCTTGCGGGTCGCGTTGACGAGCTCCATCAGGCGGGCGACCGCCACGTTGAACCGCCGCCCGTCGATCAGGTCACCGATCTCCCCCAGGGTCTTGTGGGAGACACGGCGCAAGGCCTGGTCGCCGGTTGCCGGATCGGCACCCGGTCTCGAAGCGACGTCGGCCGCCACCCGCCAGGCCCGCTGTAGGAAGCGCAAGGTGGCGCTCGGGGACACGTCCGCCCAGTCGATGTCGTCTTCCGGAGGACCGGCGAAAACCACAGTGGTGCGGATGGCGTCCACGCCGTACAGATCGATCTGTTCTCCCAGGTCGACTCCATTGCCCAGCGACTTCGACATCGCCTTGCCTCGGTTGATGACCTGGCCCTGGTTCATCAGACGGGTGAACGGCTCGCCGAAGTCGACCATCCCCATGTCCTGCAGCACCTTGGTGAAGAACCGCGAATACAGCAGGTGGAGAATCGCGTGCTCTACCCCACCGACGTACTGGTCGACCGGCATCCAGGTCTTCACCTGCTCGGGGTCGAACGGCCCCGCCTCGAAACCGGGTGAGCAATACCGGAAGAAGTACCACGACGAATCCACGAACGTGTCCATGGTGTCCGCGTCCCGTTTCGCCGGACCGCCGCAGGTCGGACAGGTCGTCTCGACCCAGTCGACCGCCGACGCCAATGGCGAGGTTCCCTTCGGCGCCAAGGCCGCCCCGCGCAGGTCAGGCAGGAGCACCGGCAGCTGGTCGTCGGGTACGGCGACCTCGCCATGGACCGGACAGTGCACGATTGGGATCGGGCAGCCCCAGAACCGCTGGCGGCTCAGCAGCCAGTCGCGCAGGCGGTAGGTGATCGCGGCCTGGCCGGTGCCGTCCGCGGCCAGTTCGTCGTTGATCCGCGCCACGCCGGCGCGCTTGTCGGTCAGACCATCGAGCACGCCGGAGTTGACGTAGGCGCCGTCGCCGACGGTCGCGATGCCGGTCTGCTCGGGGTTGTCGGCCCCGGGCACCTCGATGACCGTGCGCACGGGCAGTCCGTACGTACGGGCAAAGTCGAGGTCGCGCTGGTCGTGGGCGGGTACGGCCATGATCGCGCCGGTGCCGTACTCGCTCAGCACGTAGTCGGCCGCCCAGATCGGCACCTGCTCGCCGTTGACCGGGTTGGTCGCCGTGACGCCCAGGAACACGCCCGTCTTCGGACGTTCGGTGGATTGCCGCTCGATCTCCGTCGCCTGCTTGGTGCGTTCGAGGTACGCCTCGAACTCGGCCCGATGCTCCTCGGTCACCAATTCGGAGGCCAGCGCCGCGTCGGGGGCCACCACCATGAACGTCGCGCCGTACAAGGTGTCCGGCCTCGTCGTGAACACCGTGATCGGCTGCTCGCGGCCTGCGACGACGAAGTCGACGTACGCCCCCTCGCTTCGCCCGATCCAGTTCCGCTGCATGGCCAGCACCCGGTCGGGCCATCCGCCCTCAAGCTGGCCCATGTCGTCGAGCAGCCGCTGGGCATAGTCGGTGATCTTGAAGTACCACTGCGTCAGCTGCCGCTTGGTCACGGTCGCGCCGCAGCGCTCGCACAAGCCCTGGACGACCTGCTCGTTAGCCAGAACGGTCTGGTCCTGGGGGCACCAATTGACGTACGACGCCTTGCGATAGGCCAATCCCCGCTCGAAGAACCGCAGGAACAGCCACTGGGTCCAGCGGTAGTAGTCGGCGTCCGAGGTGTGCAGCCGTCGGTTCCAGTCCACGCTCAGCCCGTACCTGCGGAACGAGCGGGCCTGGGTCTCGATATTGGCGTACGTCCATTCCGACGGATGGGCGTCGCGCGCGATCGCGGCGTTCTCCGCCGGCAGCCCGAAGCTGTCCCAGCCCAGCGGGTGCATGAGGTCGTACCCCTTGAGCCGCCAGTACCGAGCCACCACGTCGCCCATGACGAACGCTTCGGCGTGGCCCATGTGGAGGTCGCCGGAGGGGTACGGGAACATGTCGAGCACGTACCGCCGCTCTCGGCTGCCGTCGTCGAGCGGCGTGAACGTTCCGTCCGCCTCCCAGAACGCCTGCCACTTCTCCTGGGCAGCGACGGCGTCGTAGCCACGCGGTGACTGAGCGCCTGCCTCGGTCACGGTTCCTCCTGACGGATTCGGTACGGCCCCACTGAAGGCCGGGCGGCCGAAGGCCGCGCACACGGGACGCGAGTCTAGTGCCGCCGGTCTGGATCGCTTGACCTCCCCACGGGGCCGATCCCGGAACGCCGTCCGCGACTCGACCCCCTGTTCCCGACGCGTGAGACTTCGGTTCAGACCGATCGCTCGAAATCCTTGGTACGGCAGAACTTTCTGCTTGCTCGGGCCAAGGCAGGCAAGCCTTGCCTTGCTTGCAGGATCAATCAGATCGTTTCATGATGCGCCTATGACCGCACCAGCGAACGAATTGGCGACAGCCGATTCCGGCACCAAGATCCACGGCAAGCTGAACTGGCTGCGAGCCGGGGTGCTAGGCGCCAACGACGGTATCGTCTCGACCGCCGGCCTGGTCATGGGCGTCGCAGGCGCGCAGGCCTCCTCGACGACGCTGCTGATCGCAGGCGCGGCCGGGGTCGTCGCGGGTGCGCTGTCGATGGCAGGCGGCGAATACGTCTCGGTCTCGAGTCAGAAGGACACCGAGTTGGCTGCCCTGGCGCTCGAACGCAGGGAACTGGCCGAGGATCCCGACGGAGAACTGGCCGAACTCACCGCCATGATGGCTGCGAAGGGCATCTCGGTCGATCTGGCGCACCAAGTCGCCAAGGAACTGACCGCCCACGATGCGCTCGCTGCCCACGCCGAGATCGAACTCGGCATCGACGCTCACGAGCGCACCAGCCCATGGCAGGCCGCCTGGGCCTCGATGGTCGCTTTCACTGTCGGCGCGATCATCCCGCTGCTGGTGATCGTGCTGTCGCCGGCCCCCTACCGGATCTGGGCCACGGTCGGTGCGGTCTCGTTCGCTCTGCTCTTGACCGGATTCGCTAGCGCGCAGTTGGGCGGCGGCCATCCGATGCGCCCGATGCTGCGCAACCTGGTCGTCGGGTTGCTGGCGATGGGCTTGACGTACGCGGTCGGCCACTTCGTCGGTATCGCCGTGTGAGCTCCGAATCCAGATTGTTCGTCGACGACGTCGGGCGCGGATCACCGGGCTAGGCCGCCCACGACTCCAGCATCGACGCGAGACCGCCCGGTGGAACCGCATTGATGTGAATCGCCTGGAGCACGTCCAGCATGGGATGCGACTCCCCGAGCCGACTGGCCTTGTCCAACGCCATCGTCATGAGCGGCCCCCGGCCTGCCTGCCACGCGGCCAGCGCGACGACGCACAGCGGCAGCAACGCATCCTCCTGAGGCAATCGTCGTACGACCTCCAGCCACAGGTCGAGCAGCCGGTCAGCCGTCGCATCCGAGACCAGGCACCACACGACGTCACGAGCCCCGCCGTCGAACAGAAGGGCCCAGAGCATGGCCAGGTCCTTGAGACCGAGCGACCCGCGCTCCTGCTGAATCTCGGAGCCCACTGCGGCGTGGACCTCCAGAAGCTCGACCATCCGCGCGACGGCATCGTCGGACGTCATGGCGGACACGCTCCGAAAGGCACGGCTCAACACGTTCTGTGAGGCTCGGGCAACCCCTTTCGGCAAGTCGAAGGTGCGCTCGAGCTCGTCTCGGTTCGGGAACGCGGCGAGGCCGAGATAGGTCGCGTCGGCGGCGATCTGACTTGACTGTGGGTCGTACGGCTCCCCCTCCCCCGGCTCCCAGGCCACGAACCAGCGGTCGCCGACCACGGTCATGGCCAGCTGGACGGGGAACCTGACGTCGTCGGACACCGTGGTCAGGACGAGGTCGACCTGGGAGCGATCGGCGCCGTACCCCACCAGGATCACCTCGTCGTCCCGGTCCGCCTGCTCGAGCATGCCGAGTAACAAGTCGGCGGTTCGGCCGGGCACGGCCGCGTCCGAGAGATCGAGCCGTGCGCCCATGCCGACCAGTGAATCGCTCACCATCAGGACGACGACGGACTCGTCGGGATGGAAGCCGAAGAGGTAGGGGATGACGGACAGAATCTCGTGCGGCGTGCGCACTTTGACGTGGGGTGTGTTCACGCCCGGACTATGGGCCCTCCGTCTCGGAATCATCCACGGCCTTCCACAGGCAATCCCGTTCCGCGATGGCCTGTGGACAACGTCGAACACTTGAGCCTGGCCTCGCTACCGCAGCAGCATCGACACGTTGACCAACGCGTGGACGAGCGCCGGCCCCGAGATGCTGTCGGACCGATGACGGAGCCAACCGAGCACCCAACCTGAGATCGCTTGCACCGGGACGATGGGCCACAACCGAGTGTCGATCGAGAGCAGGAGCAGGTGCGGCACCAGGAAGAGCACGGCTTGAGCCAGGTTGCCCAAGGCAAATCCGAACCGCTTCACGAGGAGCCCTTGCAGGAACCCGCGAAACAGCATTTCCTCACCCACCGCGCGCGCACAGGCGCCCAGGACGCCGACCGCCGACGCCTGCACCACGATCACCCCCGGACGGTTGAGGACGTCCGCAGGAATGAGCCGGTACACGGCCCATCCGGCCCCCCATAGCGCCACGCCGACGCCCAGAGCAATCGCAAACTCCGAGGCTCTGGGCCACGTCAGTCCCACGATGCGGCGTGCATCCCTGAGGTGCCGACGACGAACGGCGAGGTAGACCAAACTGGGCAGCGAGAGGAGAATCAACTCGACCACGGGTAGTCAGCCTATCGGCGGGCTGACTGTGCCTCGAGCGCGAGCAGCGCGCCACACCTGTGAGTTGCCTCACGCGATCAGGCTCGGCTCGAACTCAGCAGGACTCAACGGGTGAGGAGTGCGGCGATCTCGTCGCGCTTGGGCACCCGCCCGCTCACGACGACCTCCTCGTCGACCACCAGGCCAGGCGTCGAGAGGATTCCGTACGCCGCGATCTCGGGGTAGCCGGTGACCTTATCGATCGTCGCGTCCAGACCTAACTGCTCGACGGCTGCCCGAGCTTCCTTTTCGAGGTTCACGCAGTTGCGACAGCCTGGGCCGAGGATCTTGATGTGCACGGTCGTCTCCTTTGCGAGGTGTGATTTCAGAAGAGGGCGTTGACAGCGAATCCGATCAGCATGATCCCGGCTGTCAAAGAGCCGAAGAAGAGACCGAGCAGACGAGGTTTCAGCACCTGCTTGAGCAGGATGAACTCGGGCAGCGAAAGCGCGACGGTGGCCATCATGAACGAGAGGACCGTGCCGGTGCCCATTCCCTTGGCCCACAGGGCTTCCGCAATCGGTATGACCCCTGCTGCGTTCGAGTACAGCGGCACGCCGAGCAGGGTGACGATCGGGACCGCGAAGGGATTGTCAGGGCCCGCGTACGTCGCCAACAGTTCGGCCGGCACCCACCCATGGATGAAGGCTCCGATCGCCACCCCGACGATGACCCAGGTCCAGACCCGTCCGACGATCTCGCGGGTCTCTTCCCGGGCTGCGGCGATCCGTTCGGCGAGTGTCGGTCGGGTGTCGCCCCGCTGCAGTCGAGCGGTCGGCGTCGACCGGACGAAGTCGGCCACCTGGTCGTCCAGGTCGAGTCGGGAGAAGATCGCTCCGAGGAGCATCGCAAGCCCGAGCCCGGAAGCGACGTACGTCAGCGTGATTCCCCAACCGAACGACTGGCCGAGCATGACGACGGCCACTTCGTTCACCAACGGCGAGGCGATGAGAAACGTCAACGTGACCGACAGCGGGATCCCAGCGGCGACGAACCCGATGAACAGCGGAATGGACGAACACGAGCAGAACGGTGTGATCGCGCCGAACAGTGCAGCCAGCGCCAGCGAGACGAGGAGGGGTTTGCCTGACAGGTACGCGCGCACGGTCTCGGGTCTGATCGTCGTCCGAAAGATCGCGATGACGAAAATCATTCCGACCAGCAGCAACAGGACCTTGGCCGTGTCGTACAGAAAGAACTGCACGGCACCGGCGACCGCCTGCGTGGGATCCCATCCGAATCGCGCAAATAGCCAGGTCCAGACGAACTCGTTGAGCCAGTAGGCGCAGATCCACGAGACCGCCGCAGCCGCCAGGCCCGCCAGGAGCCTGGGCTGAGTCTTGACTGGGGGCGTCCCCGTGGTGGCCATCGACACCTCCCAGATAGATCCTTTGCGATGCGTGACGTTACTCCCATACATTGAGAATCGTCAATACGAGTGTCCCAGGCCTGGGTTGAACGCGACCTTCTGGGAGTCACCCCGACAGGGGTTCCGGCGCAGGTCAACAACAGGGCTGGGACAACGTCAGGAAGCTCCGGACGCCAACCAACGACTCGGGACGTACGGTCCAGTGCACCCACCGACCACGCTTCTCGCGGGTGACCAGCCCGGCGTCGTGGAGCTTGGCCATGTGAAAGGACAACGTCGGTTGGCTGATCCCCAGGGCGTCCGGCAGGTGGCAGGCGCAGGCTGTGCCAGCGTCGGATTCGGCCAGGTAGCGCAACAGTCGCACCCGCGTGGGATCGGCCAAGGCCTTGAACACCGACGCGAGGCCCTCGGCCAGGTCGACCTGGAGCAAGTCACAATTCGCTCCCCGGCAGCACACGTCAGTGGTCGCCGCCGAAAAAGCTTCCCGAACGCTCACCCGCACACCGTACCAACGCATCGACAGTTCTCCATGTGCGACGGTCGTCTCGAACCAACCGCCCGGCCGCGGTAGCAGCCGTTCGGCCGATCCGCGACGAGATCAAGTCCAGAGTGCTCGTTCTGCTGGGCGAACTCGGGGTCGGCCCGACCGCGGGTTCATCCCCTCGGGAAGGTCGGTCCGGTCGGTCAGTGACCCCCTGTTGCGGCTCGCACGCCCTGCCGTGCCGTACCCGTCGGCGGGTAGTCTCTTCACCGATGACGAACAACCCGTACGGATACCCAGGCCCGTCGCAGCAACCCGGGTCTGGATGGCCGCACGGTCAGCAGCCCCCGTACGGCCAGACCACCCAGGGCCCGTCGTACCCGCAGCAACCCCCGTACGGCCAGACCCCCCAGGGCCCGTCGTACCCACAGCCCCCGTCGTACCTCCGGCAACCGGGCCCCTCCTACCCTCCCCAGGGGCAGCCGTACCCGCCCGTAACCCAGTCGGGCGTGCAGTCGTACGGCCAACCCTCGCCCCAACAGCCACCCACACAACCGCAGCCCTCGCCGTACGCCCCACCTGGCTCGAACCCCATCGGCCCGTCGAAGGCTCCGTCAGTGTCGATCGACGCCTACGCCGCTCCCAAGCGACCGATCGGCCTGATCATCGCGCTCGCCGTCGTGGTGGTGTCGATCATCGTCGGCGTGATCGGGTACGGCTACGCCACCCGCGATGCCGGGCCTACTCCCACCCCGACGCCGACCAGCCCCGTTTCGAGCGACCTCCCCACCAGCGGACAGGCCTTCGAAGCGACCGGCCAGCAGGCCAAGGGAACCTGGGAGATCCTGGACACGCAATGGTCGAGCTCGCGGGTCACGCTCACCGTGCGGATCACCGTGACATCGGGCAATTTGGGCTACAACTTCTACGCCTATGACGCCAACGGCACGGCGGTGGTCTACCCCGACAGCAATTCCGGGCTGAGGCCTTCGCAGTTGTCGCCCGGTCAGACAGCGCAAGGAACGGTCACCTTCCAACTCCCACGGGGCAACGGAACGTTGATCCTGACCGATTCGTTGCGTCGTCCGATCTCCGGCCTGCCGATCAAGGGCTGACGCCGCCGACGTCGCTGCACATCACGACGGTCACGCCCGGTCACCGGGACAGAACGTCCCCTCAACGCCCCGACCCGCCGTCTCGTCGGCGTGTCAGGCGTTTGAGGTCGCGTTTTGTCCCGCCTTCGCCGTCTGACTAGACGGCCGCGACCTGGTGGTAGATCTCCTCGAAACGGTCGAGGGTACCGCCGAGGGCGTGCGGTGCCACGATCTTCTTCGACTCGGCGCCCATTCGCCGGCGCTCTTCGGGGTGGCGCAGGAGGTGTTCGATGCGGCTGGTGAGTTCGGCGACGTCACCGGGTTCGTACAGCCAGCCGTTGCTTCCCGGGTGCACCAGGTGGGGCAACGCCATCGCATTCGCCGCGACGATGGGCTTTCCGGCGCTCATCGCCTCCAGCGTCACCAGCGATTGCAACTCCGCGACGCCCGGGATGCAGAAGATGTCGCATCGTCCGTACGCCTCGACCAGTTCGTCTTCGTCCACGAACCCCCGGAACGCCACTCGGTCGGGTCCGAGGCCCAGCGAATCGGCGAGCTTCTTCCAGTTCTCTCGATGAGCTCCGTCGCCGATGATTTCGACGTGGTACGGCAGATCCTCCGGCAGGGCGGCGACCGCCGAGATCAGTTCGTTGACCCGTTTCTCCTGGTCGAGGCGGCCCACGAACAAGATGACGGGTACGGCATTGGGCTGGGCTGCGGCCGCCGCCTTCTCGTACAGCCCAGTGTCGATCCCGCATGAGATCGCCAGGGCTCCGGCGAGGCGGGCCGACCGTTCCAGCAGCTCCACGGCCCGCGGGGTCGGGGCGGTCAGCACCTTCGCCGAACCGAACACGCGCCGCAAATCGGCCCAGGCGATCCGAGCTGCCGCCTGCTGCATCGCCCGCGGCACCCTGGCATGGTCGGTGAGGTTCTCGGGCATGAAGTGGTTGGTCGCCACGAGCGGTACGTTCTGTCGCCGGGCCGCCGAGGCAGCCGCCCGCCCTAGGATGAAGTGGTTCTGCACGTGGATGACGTCGGGCCGGATCGACCGGACCACGGTGGCCACCTTGGGGTACGCGTCCCACGGGTAGACGAACCGGAAGCTCTCCACCAGCGGGTACCGAACCGACCGCAGGCGGTGGATCACCACGCCCTCGTGGAGTTCGTTGGCGTCACGAGGCCCGGTCGCGGGTGCGATCTGGTGGACTTCGTGGCCACGCCGTACCATCCCAGCGCCCAGTCGTTCGGTGAACCGGGCTGCGCCGTTGACATCGGGAGGAAAGGTGTCGCTGACGAGCAGAATCCTCACGAAACTCCTTCGGTTGCGGGCTCCGGGTCCTCGTATTCCCGATGTGCGTCGGGATGGTGCTTCGACAGCAGGATGACCCCGCCGCACGCAATGGCACCGGTGACGAACATACCGATTCCAGCCCCGGCCGTGATCGCCGCCCCCTCGCCCAGGACGATCAGACCGAACAGCACGCTGGTCAGCGGATCGACCGTAGTCATCGAGCCGACCACGATCTCGGCCGGGCCCGAGGCGTACGCCTGCTGGATCATCCAGCCCCCGACCGCGTAGGCCGTAGCCAAACCGCCGACGCTGAACCAGAACCGCGGGTGGCTCAGGATCGCGCCCGACGTGGCGATCTCGGTGAGGATCTTGATGAAACCGGAGCCTAGGCCGTACAACGCCGCACCACCCCAAGCCCAGGCCAGGCACTTGAGCCACCGGGGCCCGACGATGCCGAGGAACCCCATCACGATGGCCCACACCCAGACCCCCGCGGTCATGACCCACCGCATGCTCATTTCGATGACCTCGGGGGCGGTGCTCGCGTGAGAGGTCGAGAAATACGTGAAGCCCACGATCCCGAGCACCGTGATCGCGACGGCCACCCAGATCATTGGGCCGGGGCGCTTTCGCTTCAGCCTGGCGGCGAGCAGGATCGAGAACGGTACGGCCATGATGCCCAGGGGCTGGACGACCGTGAGCGGAGCCAGTTTGAGCGCGATCACGTGGATCGTCGCGCCGAGGACGATCAGGAACATGCCCAAGAGCCAGACCGGGGTGCGGACCAACTGGAGCATTCGGCGGGCGGTCATGCGCCGATCTCCGCCCGGTCCTACCGTCTTGTCGACGCCTCGGTGCTGGGCGGTGGCCCCCGAAGCGAACGACAGCGACGCGGTCACCGCGAGGACGACGGCGAGCCCGATCACCGACAACCTCGCGCTCGCGGCTCGGGCCAGGAGTCGGCGGTCAGTGACATGCGGCCTACTCTGTCACGGACGAGCAACCCCATGCCAAACCGACTCACGAGCGATAGACGATGACTTTCGTGCCGACCGAAACCTGGTCGAACAGCCACGCGATGCCGTTGTAGTCACGCACGTTCACGCACCCGTGCGACGACCCGTTGTAGCCCCGTGCGGCGAAATCGGCGGAGTAGTGCACGGCCTGACCGCCCGAGAAGTACATGGCGAAGGGCATCGGGGTGTTGTAGAGGCGGCTCCACTCGTCGCGCACCTTGTACGTGATGCTGAACGTTCCCTCGCGGGTGGGCGTGAGCTCGGAGCCGAACCTCACGTCGAAGGTGCGCACGACGCCACCGTCGATCATGTAGCGCAACTTGCGGGTGGTCTTGTCGATGCAGAACGCCACACCGGTCATGCAGCGGTCGTCGACCTTGCCCGCGGGTGCAGCCGTCGGCTTGACGTTGTTCATCTCGTCGGTGGTCGGCTTGCGGGTCATCGAGGTCAGACGGTCCAGGGTCCGCTGGTCGACTTCGCCGGTCACGGGCAGTCCGCGCTTGGCCTGGAAACCGTTGACGGCCGTCACGGTCTGGGCGTCGTACGTGCCGGTGATCGTGCCGGAATACCAGGCCAGCTGGCGCAGCCGTACCTGCAGGTCGCGTACCGCCGTGCCGGCCGAGCCGGACTTGAACAACGCAGGACCCGCTTTGACGACGTTGTTCATCTCGTCGCTCGTCGGCTGCCGGGTCATGCTGGTCAGCGAGGTCCAGGTGGCCTGGTCGACGATGCCGGTCACCGGCAGGCCGCGCTTGGCCTGGAACCCCTCGACGGCGGTCTGGGTCTTCTGGTCGTAGGTGGGGGTGATCTGCCCGTCGTACCACTCGAGCTGGGCCAGCCGCGCCTGCAGTTCGCGCACCTGGTCACCCGTCGCGCCGGGTGCCAGCACGGCGTCGTTCGTCTGAGGGGCCGGAGCGGTCGATGTGGGTACCGAGCTCGGGGCGGTCGGCGTGGGAGTCGGCGTCTCGCTGGGCTCGGGTACGGCGGAGGTGGGTACGGCGGCGCTCGCGTGAGTCTCGGTGCCTGGGCCGGGCAAGCCCTTGACCGAGGTCTGGGCACAGCCAGCGAGGAGCATCACCGAGAAAACGGCGAGCATCGCTGCTGTGGTCGTGAGGGTGGGTCGCCTGGACACGTGATCTCCTTACGTGACGGCACCCTGCAGCCGCCGACTCATGCTAACCGGCGAGGTATCGCTTCCCGCCGGAGGTTCACTCTGAAGACGCGTGAAGTGTCGCGGCGGATGCTCTTGTGTGCCTAAGAATCTGCTGAGTGGTGGTCGCACCCGGGGGTCGGCGTGGGATCCGATGGGCTGAGCCCCGTCTGTGACTGGAGACCTGTCCTGCTGCGGACACGTGCGACTCGGGTCGGAGGATGACCCGAGGCGCCGCTGCACAGCCACCAGCCGCCTCCAAGATGACGGTCATGAACCCGATCTCCCCCGCTGATCCCATCAGAGTCGTCGACCTCGCCGAACGACGCGAGAGCCGCCGGATGCAGGATCACACCGATCGCCCTGACGTGCGCTGGCCCTTGCTCGGTGAGGTAGAGGCGGTGACCGCGCAGCGATCCTCGCTGCCGGCGACGACGGTCTCGAGCCGTGCCGCCGATCCTGCGGCCCGAGCGCTTCGTACGGCGTTCGACGTGCTGGTGCTCACGTTGGCCGTGTGCGCGTTCTGTTGCCTCGTGCTGTGGATGCTGGCGGCCTCGTCGATGCGCGACGGAACCGGCTTCGTCGCCGGTGTCGCCGCCTTCGGCGCCTTCACCGTGGGTGCCGGGTCTGTCCACACGCTCCATCGGATGTTCGGCCGCAAGGGCTGATCGGCGCTCAACACTGTAGATGCACGGTCGATGACGAAATTGGCTGTTTTCGACCCGTTTTCGTCATCGACCGCGCATCTACAGTGTTGGCCGTGTCAGCCCAGCCCGTACGCCCGGATCGCGTTGTCCCGGGCGACGAGTCTGATGACCCGCTCTGCGTCAGCCAAGTCCCACTCGCCCTGCTCGACCCAGCCCCCGATCACCGATGCGACGCCCCGGCGCCACTGCAGCGCGCCGAGATAGTGCAGCTCGCCCGGCCCCCACGCATCGGAGGAGAACATCTGCTTGTGGAAGGGGCCGAGTTCGAACGACTCGGCGATCACTGCACGACTCGCGGCTCCGCTGTAGTTCACGCCGAGCCCGACGTCGAAGTAGACATGGTCGAACACCTGCGCCAGGTACCCGGCTTCACGGTGGTACGGGTAGTTGTGCAGGAGCATCACCGGCACCCCTGACGGCTCGGTCAACCTCAACCACCTGGTCAGCAGAATCGGATTCGCGCGGTGAAGGTCCAGGTCGGGATCGCCGTACCCACAATGAATCTGGACCGGAAGGCCCCGGTCGATGCCGCACCACTGGAGGTGCCGAAGCAACACGGGATGGGTGATCCGCGGCCGTTCGCCGCTGGACGTCCCCGCGAGCGTCTCGCCGACAGCCTCGACCACCTGCCGCGTCGACGGCCGTTCGGCGGCCACGTCGAAGCCCGACCGGTAGGCCATGACCGACTTCGTACCCACCGCCGTCGCCGTGGCATCGGCGAGCGCATCGACGTACCGAGCCGCGAACGCCTCCGCCGATCCGCACTCGTGCAGCAACGACTCCGCGACAGTCTCCAGACGAACGACCTCGACGGCGGCTGCGCCCGTGACCTCCGCCATCTCGGCCGGGCTCAGCACGGCGTCCCCGAGATAGCCGGTCTCGACGACGTACGTCTCCACGCCCGTCGCGCGCAGCAGACGCCGGTTCACCTCCGCCTCGCCGAGTTCCTGTCGCCGGGCCAGGTACGACTCGGCCGTCGCATGCTGCGCCAGGTCGAGCAGTGGTGCACACCAGCGCCGGATCGCGAAGCCGATCTGTGAGTCGTAGACGGTCGCGACACTGGGGCCACGAGGGGCTTCGGTGAGCATCGCGTCGAAGTCCGAACGCGGCACGCTCTGCCGCAGGGCGCCGTGCACGTGGTGGTCGACGAGTCCGACGTCGGCCGCGAACTCCGAGATCCGGTCACCAGCCGGCATACCGGCCCACCTCCTCGTCGTCGACTTCGTCGTGCGTCGCGATCGCGGCGGTCAGCACGTCAACCGCCCGGTCGACCTCCGCGTCGGTGATCACCAACGGCGGTGTGACCTCCAGCACGTTCCCGCCGACGTAGTAGACCACGGCGCCGAGTTGCCACGCCCGGTAGACGACCTTCGCCGCCACCTCGGGGGCCCGCTCGGTCGACCCGGCCTCGCGGACCAGGTCGACACCGATCGCCAACCCACGCCCACGGACCTCTCCGACCGAGCCGAGATCGGCCGTCGCCGTTCGCAGACCGTCCCTCAGTCGACGACCCGCCGACTCAGCCCGCCCCGCGAGCCCCTCGGATTCGATGGCAGCGAGTACGGCTCTGCCGACCGCGGTCGACCACGGGTTCCCGGCCGTGGTGAGCAGTGCACTCGCGGCCGGTTCGTCGATAACCTCAGCCGGACCGACGATCGCCGAGATCGGCAAACCCGCGCCCAGCGACTTGCCGAACGTCACCAGGTCGGGGGTGATGCCGTCGTGTTCGAACGCGTGCAGGGTGCCGCTGCGGCCCAACCCCACCTTGACCTCGTCGACGATCAGCAGGGTGCCAGCGGCTCGGCACCGATCGGCGACGTCCCGCAGGAACCCGTCCGGCGGCACGATCAGGCCGCCGTCGGACAGGATCGGTTCGACGAGCAGACAGGCCACGTCGCGCGCCGCCAAGGCGTGGTCGAGGGCGGCCAGCGCGCGGCCGTACGCGAGTTCGTCGTCCCGATACGGGTCTGGGTACGGCACGAAGGCCACGTCGCTCGTGGCCGGGACGTTGCCGGCCGCCACGTGCACGCCGGACGCGCGCATCGCGACCCCGATTCCGCCGTGGTAACTGCCCTCGAACGCCGCGACGCGCGGCCGACCTGTCGCGTGCACCGCACACCGGATCGCCACGTCGTTGGCGTCGGATCCGCTGTGTCCGAAGTAGACCCGCCGCTCGCCTGAGCCGGGCGTGAGCCGTACCAGGTCCTCGGCCAAGCCGACCGCGTCGGGGTGGATCGCCGACAGCGCGCCCGCCCCTGGAGGAGCAGCGCTGACCCGCGCCAACGCCGCTGCCACGGCCGGATGCCCGTGCCCCAAACCCGATGCGGTCCACGTGGCGCTGAGGTCGAGCAGTTCCCGGCCGCCGGGCTCGATCAGCCAGCACCCTCGCCCGGCCTCCACCACCAGCGGGAAGAACCGCAGCTTCTCGACACCGGCGATGATCCGGTCGCGGGCGAGGAGGTCGCTCATCAGGTGTTCTCGGGGTTGAGAACCGACGTCCCTTCGTCGACGGCTTCGAGCTCGGTCGACAACGAGGCTCCGATCCGTTTGGCCAGCCCACCGGCGACCGCCGCGATGATCGCGCCAACCACGACCCAGGCGATGGCGACGAACGCCGGAGACAGCCCGGTGGCGTCCTTCACGTTGTAGAAGATGACAACCACGATGAACAACGCTCCGAGCCCGGGCAGGATCATCTCCGCGGCGTTCCCGCCGACGAGGCCCCGACGCCAGCCGACGATCACGCCGATTTCCATGAGCAGGTATACGAACAACAGGCAGACGGCGCCGACTACGGCGAAGAAGAAGTACGAGTCGATGGCGGCATTGCCCGTACCCATGTCGGGCCACCCCGCCAGCCACGAGATCAGGTTGACGACGATCCCGACCACTCCCGTCACGACCACCGCGTTACGGGGCGCATGGTGGTGGTTGACATGGGCCAGTTGACCCGGGCCGAACCCGTCGCGGGCGAGCGCCATCATCAACCGAGCACCGGCCGCGACCGACGACAGGTTCGACGCGAACGCGCTCATCACCGCCGTCACGACCAGGGCGAGCCCGAACCAGGAACCGACGTAGCTCATGCCGAGATCGCCCAGCGTGCTCCCCGATCCCTGGAAGGCAGCCAGACCGGCTTCGTCGGTGCCGAATCCGATCGTCTGGGCGAACATCACGACCACGAACAGCACGCCCGTCAGCAGCACCGATCCGAACAGGGCGCGAGGGATGTTCCGCTTCGGGTCGTCGGTCTCCTCACCGAGCGCGGCGCACCCTTCGAACCCGGCCCAGGACAGAAACGCCGCCACGACGGCCGCCAGGATCGGGTCGAGGCCGAGGCCCTGGGGATTGAACGCCGAGAAGTCGATTCCGGTGGCAGGAGCTCCACCCTTGGCGAAGATGACGACGACCAGCACCACCATGCCGGCGATGCCGAGGCCCTCGATCACCAGCAACAGCCGGGAGACACTGCTCGTGTCACGGGTATTCAGATAGACGGTGAGGATCAGGCAGACGAGCGCCGAGATCCCGAACCCGATCTGGATCGACCCGACGTCGCCCAGGAAGGCGTTCAGGAACGCGCCGAAGACGGCTGCCGTACAGATCGTGAAGAACAGGTACGTGCCGAACAGGGCGAACCCGGCGACGAACCCGAGCCGGGGGCCCAGGGTCTTGCCGACGAGTGCGTACGCCGATCCGGCATGGTTGTAGCGCTGGGTCAGGCGGATGAAGCCGTACGCCACCAGCGCGACGCCGACGAAGCCGAGCAGGAACACCAGGGGGACGGCCTTGCCCACCGACGCGATGATCCCCTGCCCGTTGCCGGACATGGCCAGCGTCGGACCCATGAGCCCCAGCGACAACGCCAGGGCCTCCCACAGCTTGAGTTTGCGTTTGGTCATCTCGTTCTCCTTGTCAGCTCGACCAGGCGAAACGCGTGGCGGCGTGGGCGTCGGTGGCTTCGTAGGCGATGGCCTCGTGGCGGCGTACGGCGAGGATCGCGTCGTGCAGCGGTTCGCCCAGGATCTGTTTGACGACCGGATCCGACTCGAACAGAGCCAGCCTTTCCTTCGCGGTGCTGGGAAGCCGTACGACGGCTGCGGCCATCTTTTCTGCGTCGCTGAGTTCGGCCGGGTCGTTGGTGACCTGGTCGGGCAGGTCGAGGCCGTGCTCGATGCCGTACCTCGCCAGGCCGAGCAGCAGCCCGCTCGACAACCACGGGTTGGCGCCGGCGTCGACGCACTTGACCTCGACATTGGCCCCGTGGGGATTGCCGTTGTTCGCGATCAGCACACGTACGGCGGCCTCGCGGTTCTCGACCCCCCAGCAGGCCCAAGCGCCCGACCAGTGCCCCGGCTGCATCCGCTCTCCTGACACGACCGTGCCGGCGAGTACGGCGATCGTGGACGACAGATGCCGCACGATGCCCGCGATCGCCTGAGCGCCCTCGGGGTGCAGCCCTTCGGTCTCGGATCCGCCGCTCAACAAGGGGACTCCGTCGCGGGTGAACGACATGTGGAGGTGAGCCCCGTTGCCGGAGTTCCCCGAGAACGGGACCGGGGAGAAGGAGGCGAGCGTGCCGTACTTCTTGGCCGTACGGCAGATGATCGTTCGCGCGAGCAGCACGTTGTCGGCCGCCCGCACCGGCGGGCGGGGCGGCAGGGACAACTCGAACTGGCCCGTGCCGTACTCGGCGTGGATCTGCTCGACCGGGATGTCGACGGCGGCAAGCTTCTCGCACACCTCCGCAGCGAATTCGCCGAGTTCCAGGTAGGCGCCCAGGCCGTACGCGGGCCAGCCCAGCGACTCGCCGAGCACGTGCCCGTGCAGGTCGGTCAGGATGAACTCCATCTCGTGACCGACGAGGCAGTCGATCCCGAGGGCCTGGAGAGCGGCAACTTCTCGGCGGACGACGTCGCGCCAGCAGTACGGCGAACGGTTGCCTTCCTGGTCACGCACGTCGGCGACGGCCCAGCCGAGCCCGTGGTCGAGCACCACGGCCGAGTCGAGGTCGACCGTAAGTCGGAGATCCCCGACCACGCCGACAACCTCGGTAATCGCGACGGCGTTGTCGACGCAGAACTGGGGCCAGGTCAACGACGCACCCATGCCGGACCGGGCGAACGATTCGATCCGGGCGGCGGGTACGGACTTGGACCGCATGACCCCACCGGAGTCGCTGATCACGCCGCTGAGCGTGCGCAGGCCCGCGGCCCGGAGTTGGTCGGCCTTGGTGTGGTACTCGGAATCGGTCATTCGAACCTCCGGGTGGTCGTTGAACGCGCGACGCGCACGTTACACCGAACCTCGTTCTCGCGCACTTGTAACGTCCATTACTTTGCCCTGCCGTGACTGAGTTGTGTGTATGTTGACGGCGAAGCGGTGTCAGAACCGTTACACGCACGTCACAGTCCGCGCGGATGTAACGGAGCGCTGGCATACTCGGCAGGCAACCAGCAGGAGGAGAGCGTCGACGTGTGCCGGCTACTCGGGTATGTGGCGGCGAAGCCGACCTCGGTCGTCAGTCTGCTCGGCCCCGAGGCCTTCGAGACGTTCACCGAACTCAGCGCGGTTCACGGCGACGGCTGGGGGATGGCCTGGGACGTGCACGGAGAGATCCTCACCCAGAGCGCGCCCAACGCGGCGGTCAGCGACGTGACGTACCGGGATCTGGCGTCCATCGCGCTGTCGGATGCCGGGTTGGTGCACCTGCGCTGGGCGACCGACGGTCACCGGGTCGAACCGACGAACACTCACCCGTTCACAGCCGGTGGCCTAGCCCTCGCCCACAACGGCGCGATCCGACCGGTCGATCGGTTGCACGACATGCTGAGCGATCGGGCCCGGGAGGCCCTGAGAGGGTCCACCGACAGCGAGCAGTATCTGCAGTACGTGCTCGACCGGATCGAGGCTGTGGGCGAAGAGGCCGCAGGAATCCGGGACGCGGTCGAAAGGCTCGGCCGTACGTTCACGACGTCCAGCCTGAACGCCATCATCCTGTCGCCCGAGGCCCTGTACGCCGTGCACGTCAACAGCGGCGCCGAGCCGCCGGTCGGTGACCTGCGGCAGATGTTCGGGTCCGACGAGCGGATGCCGATCGGACACGCGACGGCGTACTACTCCCTCGCTTACCGCGTCGACGACCACGGCTTCGAAGTCATCTCGACCGGCATCGACCCGATGGGCTGGACGCCAGTGCCCCACGACTCGATGCTGCGCGTCGACCTGGCGACGCGCGCTGTCGAGATCACCGAACTCGACCCGGTGCCGGTGGCTGCCCGACGGTGACCACCCTCGCCGAGCGGCTGCACCGGGATCTCGCGCAGTTCACGCCCCGGGAGCGCCGAGTCGCCCGGGTCTTGCTCGCCGACTACCCCCGAGCAGGTCTCGGGTCGGCGGCCGACCTCGCATCGGCGGCGGGCGTCAGCGCGCCGACGGTCGTGCGATTCGCCCGGACGCTCGGCTTCGGGGGGTACGGCGAACTCCAGGCTGCGCTCGTCGACGAGGTGTCCCACCGCCAGGCGTCACCGTTGACCCAGGCTCAGCAACGCGCTGAGCAGGGTGTCGCGGAGGATTGGCTCGAGACGGGGGTGGAGACGGCCGTCCAGGCCATTTCGCGCTCGCTGCGGGCGATCCCGGCCGCCGAGTTGGGGGCTGCCGTGGACCTGTTGGCGAATCCACGGCTGCGAGTGACGGCGATCGGGGGTCGATTCAGCGGGTTCATCGCGCGGTATCTGATCCTGCACCTTCAGCAGGTGCGAGGGGACGTGCGGCCTCAGGATCCGATGCTCTCGATCACCGACGTCGTCGACGCGAACTCACGCGACGTCGTCGTGATCTACGACTTTCGGCGTTACCAGACGTCGTCGATCTCCCATGCCCGCCGGCTCGCGGCGAAGGGCGTCAAGATCATCTGCATCACCGACCGGTGGCTCTCCCCCGTCGCCCAGGTGTCGACGGTGGTGCTGCCCACGTCGGTCGAGTCAGCGACCCCGTTCGACTCCGCCGCGGCCGCATTCGTGTTGACCGAGTTGCTCGTCGGTGCGGTCCTCGACCGCATCGGCGAGCCTGCCCTCGAACGCATGCGCGCCTGGGACGAGGCAAGCCGGTACGAGATCGAGCCCTGACCTACGTTTGTCCCGGATGTGATCGGCGATGTGCTGTACCGAACGACGGCAAAAGGGGGCCTCGCTGCGATTATTCGCAGCGAGGCCCCCTTTTGCCGTCGTTCGGTACGGGTGGTGGGCGAAAACCGATCAGAAGTTGAACTGGTCGATGTTGCTCTTGTTGAACTTGTACGGCTGACCCAGCAAGACGGTGTTGTTGTCGCCGACGGTGAAGTCCTTGAGCTTGCCCGCGGTGAACTTGTCACCGGAGGCACCCTTGATTTCGCCCTTGATGAGCGCCTTGGCGGCGTAAGCCGCGAGGTAGCCGAGGTCCTCGGGGTTCCACAGCGCGAACTCGGTGACGGTGCCGTCCTTGACGTACTGGCGCATCTGGTTCGGCGTACCGAGTCCGGTCAGGGCCACCTTGCCCTTGTACTGCGAGGTCGACAGGTACCTCGCCGCCGCCGCGATACCGACTGTCGTCGGGGAAATGATGCCCTTGAGGTTGGGATGCGACTGAAGCAGGCCGGCGGTCTTGTCGAACGAGGTCTGGTCGTCGTCGTTGCCGTAGACGGTGTCAACCAGCTTGATGTTCGGATGGTTCGCCAATTCCTTCTTCATCAGGTCGATCCAGGCGTTCTGGTTCGTCGCGTTGGCCGACGCCGACAGGATCGCGATCTCGCCGGAGTCACCGATCTGCGAGGCGATCTTGTCGATCTGGATCTTGGCGATGCCCTCGCTGGTCGCCTGGTTGATGAAGAGGTCCCGGCATTCGGGGTTGGTGTCGGAGTCGAAGGTGACGACCTTGATGCCGGCCTTGCGGGCCGCGTTGAGCGAATCGCAGATGGCCGCCTTGTCATTGGCCGACACCACGATCGCGCCCACCTGCTGCTGGGTCAGCGTGTTGATGTAGCTCACCTGGGCGTCGGGTCCGGCCGTGGCGGGTCCGACCTCGGCGAACGTGCCGCCGAACTCGGCGACCGCCGCCTTGCCACCCTTGCTGGAGGTGTCGAAGTAGGGGTTGCCCAGGTTCTTCGGCAGGAAGGTGATCGAGAGGTTGCCCGATCCACCTCCGGAGGCGCCCCCCGAGGCCGCCGTGCCGGCCGTGCTGCTGCTTGAGCACCCGGCCAATGCCAGGGCGGAGGCGAGGACCAGAGCCGCGGCCTTCCGGCCGGGTGCTGTGATTCCGAACTTCATGATGTTCCTTTCCCTGTTCGGGATTCTCGGGACGGACGGCACCTCGAAAAGACGCCGGTTCAGTGGTTACGCGGTCGCGGATGCGACCGCTGCTCGGGTTGGTCGTCGCCGTGACTGGAGCCAGGCCATGAGGCCGTTGCCCACCACGGAGACGATCAACAAGACGCCGGTGATGATGTTGATGACGTCACTCGTCACACCGGCGAGACGCAGGGCGCTGGACAGCACCCCGATGAGGAGGACTCCGGCGACCACCCCGTGAAGGGCTCCGCGGCCACCGAACACCGACACCCCGCCCAGCACGACGGCCGCGATGACCTGGAGTTCCAGGCCGGTCGCGTTGTCGCCGCGGGCGCTGCCGAAGCGGAGCATGTAGAAGATGCCCGCCAGGGCCGACACCGCCCCGCTGAGCACGAACAGGATCAGGCGGGTGCGGTTGACGTCGACTCCGGAGAAGGTCGCCGTCTGCTTGGACAGGCCGATCATGTAGACACCTCGACCGAACGGGGTGAAGTGGAGCAGTACGGCAAAGCCCGCCAGGAGCACGAGGAACAGGATCGTGACGACCGGAATCGGGCTGTCCCCGATGTTGGCCTTGGCGAGCGTGGTCCATTCCTTGGGAAAGGTCGTGATCGCGGTCGTGCCGAGCAGACCGACCGCGATCCCGCGGTACAACGCCATCGACCCGATCGTGACGGCGAGCGACGGGAGGTCGAGTCTGGTCACGAGGAGGCCGTTCACCAGGCCGCCGAGGGCGCCCACGCCGACCGCGATCAGCGTCGACACGGGCACCGAAAAACCTGCCTGGACGAGCATCCCGCCGAGCACGCTGGCGAGGCCGACCACGCTGCCCACCGATAGGTCGATGTCTCCGGTGATCATGACCATCGTCATGGGCAAGGCGATGAGCAGCACCGCCATCATGTCCAACAACAGGAACGTCAGCGTGAGCGGCGTGGCGAATCGGCGGACGGTCATTGACGACACCGCGACGACGATCAAAAGCAGGCCGATCATCGACATCTCGGGGGTCGCGAGCAGGCGGCGCCACAGAGGGCGCCCGTAGTCGGGGTACGGCGTGGCTCCGGTCATGACAGTTGCCTCGCTTCCAAGAGGCGCTTGGACTGTCGGTGGGCCAGCACCCGGTCGAGCACGATCGCGCCGATGATGAGGGCGCCGATCAGGGCCTGCTGCCAGAAGTCGGGGATGCTGAGCACCGGCAACGCTCGGGCGATCGTCGACAGCAGGTACGCCCCGAGCGCGGCTCCGAGCACCGTGCCGACCCCACCGACGATGGCGACGCCGCCGATGACCGCGGCGCCGATCGCCTGGAGCTCGAATCCCGACCCCGCTTGGGAATTCACGGTGCCGTACCTCGCCGCTTATAGCACGCCCCCGAGGCCGGAGCAGGCCCCGGAGAGGACGAACGAGGTGAGGACCCGCCTCCGGACGGCGAGGCCGTACAACTCGGCTGCCTCGGGGGCCGAACCGATGGCGTAGAACTCGCGGCCCGACCGGGTGTTCGCCAGGTACCACGCCGCCACCACCAGCGCGATCACCGCGATGATCGTCAGGATCGGCACGAACAGCACCGACCGGGTGCCGAGGGCCAGGAAGTCGCCGGGCAGGTCGGAGGCGTTGATGCGGTTGCTGCCGGTCCAGGCGACGTTGACTCCGCGGAAGGCATAGAGCGTGCCGAGTGTGATCACCATGGCGGGCACTTTGAAGAAGGCGACCAAAGCACCGTTGAGCAGTCCGAGCACCGCGCCGAAGACAACCCCGATCAGGATCACGACCGGGATCGGCAGGCCGGAGGACTTGAACAGGGTGCCGGTGAGGTACGCGCTCAGGCCCAGGATCGACCCCACCGACAGGTCGACGTTGCGGGTGATGATGACGATGGCCTCGCCGATCGCCACGACGACCAGGATGGCCGGGGTCAGCAGCAGGTCGCGAAAGCCGTCGGGGCTGAACAGGAACGACGGGTTCTTGGCCGTGGTGGCCGCGACCACGAGCACGAACACGGTGAAAATCCCGGTCTCGCGCGAGGTCGCGAGGTGCTTCAGCCAGCGCGCAGGTGCCGTCTTCATGCGACGTCGCCCTCCGCGTGAGTGGCCGCGAACATGACCGACTCAGGCGTGGCCTGGTCGCGAGGGATCTCGGCGGTGAGCCGGCCCTCACGCATGACGAGCACGCGGTCGGCCATCCCGAGCACCTCGGGGAGCTCGGAGGAGATCATGAGTACGGCCATGCCTTGCGCTGCGAGCTTGGACATCCGGCGGTGGACCTCGGATTTCGTCCCCACGTCGATGCCGCGGGTGGGCTCGTCGATGATCAGCACTTTCGGCGACGTCGCGAGCCACTTGGCGAGCACGACCTTCTGCTGGTTGCCACCGCTCAGTGTCCCCGCGATCGCATCGAGGGCCGCGGTCTTGACCTCCAGGTTGCGCGCCCATTCCTGAGCGGCAGCGTTCTCGCGCGACGTTGTGACGAGGCCGACCCGGGTCAAGGTGGTCCTGATCGCGTCGGTGATGTTCGAGGCGACCGTGGCGTCGAGCACGAGCCCTTGCTTGCGCCGATCCTCGGGCACCAGGGCCAGCCCCTTCGACATGGAGGCGCGCGGCGAACCGGGTGGCAGTTGCTCACCGTCGACGGTGACGGAGCCGGCGGTGAAGGGGTCGATCCCGAAGATGGCGCGGACGACTTCGCTCCGGCCCGCGCCGACCAGACCGGCGAGCGCGACGATCTCACCGGCGTGGACGGTGAAGCTGATGTCGGAGAACACGCCGGGCCGGGTCAGACCCTTCACCTCCAGCACGGGCCGGCCGATCGTCGTCTCTTCCTTGGGGAACAGGTCGTTGACGTCGCGGCCGACCATCTTGCGCACGATCTCTCCGACGCTGGTCGAGGCGATCGGGTCGGTGGAGATGTAGGAGCCGTCACGCATCACCGTGACGGTGTCGCAGAGAGCGAAGACCTCGTCGAACCGGTGGCTGATGAACAACAGGGCGCGGCCCTCGTCGCGCAGACTCCGGGCGACGGCGAAGAGCCGGTCGACCTCGACGCCGCGACAGTGCCGCAGTGGGCTCGTCCATGATCAGCGCCTTCGCGTCGAGCGAGATGGCCTTGGCGATCTCGATGATCTGCTGGTCGGCGATCGAGAGGCCTTCGGCGGGGCGGTCGGGGTCGATGCGCACGCCGAGACGCTGGAGCAACGAGACGACTTCGGCGCGCATGGCGTGCTTGTCGATCCGGCGGAAGCGATCGACGGGCTGTCTGCCCATGAAGACGTTCTCGGTGACCGAGAGATCCGGGAACAAGGTCGGTTCCTGGTAGATGACGGCGATGCCGGCCGCCTTGGAATCGGCGGTCGACCGAAAGTGGACGGGCCGACCTTCCATCTCGAAGGTGCCCGAGTCGCGCTGGTACAGCCCGGCGATGATCTTGACCAGCGTCGACTTGCCGGCCCCGTTCTCGCCGACCAAGGCGTGGATCGATCCCGGCATCATCTGCAACGAGCCGTCGCGCAGGGCGACGACGGAACCGAAGCTCTTCGACACCCCGCTCAGGGCGAGGGTCGGCGTACCCGAAGACTCCGGACCGCCCGGCCCGTGGCTCTCCACCGTCAGTTCCATCCGGCGGCTCGACCGCCCACGCGCGCCGACTCGATCTGCTGCTGGTAGCCGCTCGCCCGGAAGGCCGCGACCGGATCGGCGGGGAGTCCCTGGGCCTCGCGGAATTGGGCGAGGTCTGGCCGTACGTCGGTGTAGAACGCGTCCATGAAGACCCTGTTGGCGGTGAGGACGTCGCCGGCCTGCTGAGCGGCGCGGAGGGCGTCGACGTCGACCAGAAGGGCGCGGGCGAGCATCTCCTGCACGTTCAGCACCGAGCGGATCTGACCCTCGATGTGGTTCTCGATGTTGTGGCACTGGTCGAGCATCAGTGCGACGTCGGGATTGGGGAACCCGCCGCCGCGGACCACTTCGTAGAGGATTCGGAACAGCTGGAACGGATCCGCCGAGCCCACTATCAGGTCGTCGTCGGCGTAGAAGCGGCTGTTGAAGTCGAAGGAGCCCAGCCGCCCCTGCCGCAGCAGCGAGGCGACGATGAACTCGATGTTGGTGCCGGGAGCGTGGTGGCCGGTGTCGAGGCACACGTACGCCTTGTCTCCGAGCGCCAGGCAGTGCAGCAGCGACGTACCCCAGTCGGGAACGTCGGTGTGGTAGAACGCCGGCTCGAAGAACTTGTACTCGAGCACGAGCCGCTGATCGTCGGCCAGGTAGGAGTAGATCTGGGCGAGGGAGTCGGCGAGCCGGTCCTGTCGCTCGCGGATATCGTCCTGGCCGGGGTAGTTGGTGCCGTCGGCAAGCCAGATCTTGAGATCGCGCACGCCGGTCTGGGTCATGATGCCGATGCATTCGACGTTGTGGGCGATGGCCTTCGCCCGTACGGCCGGGTCAGGATGGGCGAGGCTGCCGAGCTTGTAGTCGTCGTCCTGGAAGGTGTTGGAGTTGATCGTGCCGAGCCTTACGCCGAGGGTCTCGGCATAGGCAGCCAGGTCTGCGTAGTCGTCGACCTTGTCCCACGGGATGTGCAACGCCACGGTCGGTGCCAGGCCCGTGAGGGCGTTGACCTGGGCTGCGTCGGCGAGCTTTTCCCGTACGTCGCGAGGCGTACCCGGCTGGCCGAAGACCTTGAACCTGGTGCCGGAGTTGCCGTAGGCCCACGACGGAACTTCGATCGCGAGCCGGCCGAGTGTGTCGGATATGTCAGCGAAAGAGAGCATCGTTGCTCCTTCATGAATCGTTTCAGATCAAGGGTATGGCGGTGGCCTGGTCCTGTCAACGACAACGTGTCAGTCCGACCGTAAAGAATGCCTGCATGCCGTACGTCACGATCGGTCACTCGACACGTACGCTGCCCGACTTCATCGGGCTGCTCGGGGGGTCCGGCGTGGGCATGGTCGTCGACGTACGGAAGATTCCCGGCTCTGCGCGGTGCCCACAGTTCGATCAGGACACCCTGTCGACGGCCCTTGGCGCGGCCGGAATCGGGTACGTGCACGCCAAGGGTCTAGGTGGCCGCCGCCCGGTCAGCCTGGATGTGCCGTACGAGACCAACGGCTGGTGGCAGAACCGAAGCTTCCACAACTACGCCGACTACGCCCTGACTGCGGACTTTGCCCACGCTTTCGGGGAACTGCGCGACCTCGGCCGCACCTCCCCTGCCGCCCTCATGTGCGCCGAATCTGTCTGGTGGCGGTGCCATCGCAGGATCATCGCCGACCACCTGCTGGCCCACGGAGAAGACGTACGGCACATCCTCGGCCATGACCACGTCGAGATGGCTCAGATGAGTTCGGGCGCGGTGGTCGGGCCAGGCGGATGGGTGAACTACCCGGCCGCGATCACTGGTCCACGATCCTGATGACCCCGGTCGTTGCGTCTAGCGCGGCAGCGACCACGCGAGACTGAGAGATCAGGCTTCGGCGTCCGCTCGCCTGGGCGGCGGCGTTCAGATTGTGTGTGTCCTCGATTCTGACGCGTGCCTTGGGCTGGCTGGGAACTGTCAGCGCGGGTCGCGGCCGTACCAGCCCAGCAACTGGTCGAACGGCGACGCGTCGTCGCCGACCTCGACAACCTCGGCGAACGGGATCGTGCCGCGGGCGTCGGCGGGGATGGCGCGTCGTACGTTCGGCAAGGCAGCAGTGGCAACTGCGTCACCGAGCGTTGCGTTGAGTTGGCCCAACCGGCCCGTCGCTTTGGCGAGATCCCAGCCATGGACGAGAAACTCGGTGACGTACATGTTGAGGGCCACTGCGCCGGGAACGTTGCCGAACGGCGCCTTGAACTCACGCGTCAACACACCGTCGTCGGCCAGCGCGGCGTCCACCCGAGCCCGACCCTGAGCCCATTGCGAGGCCCAATCGGAGGGAGCGACGTCGAGGCTGGACGGCACGTCCGTACCCAGCCCGCCCTCGGCGACGTGGGCGATCCGGAACGGAATCGCCACCATGTGGTCGATCAAGTGAGCCACGTCGAACTCCTCACACGGGGTGGCGAGGCCGGCGTCGGCGGGGTCGGTCGTGGTGATCAAAGCGCCCGCCTGGTCGAGGACCGCGGCGAGCGGAATGCGGGGATCGGACATGAGCACTCTTTCGTGGGGGGTCTTGTCATGGTTATTCCAGCGCACCCAGGGCATCTTCGGCGACCCCTCAGCCTGGCGAGATCAGGAACGTGGGTCGACAGGGCCACGTCAGCGTTGCCCGGACAGCACGCGCGACAGTGCCGCGGCACCGACGGCGAGGGCTAAGTTCGTCGACATGGGCCGTCCCCCGAACATCCTGCTGATCCTGTCGGACGACCATGGGTTCGCCGATCGTGGTTCCCGGTCGGAGGCAGTGGCGACGCCGGCGCTGGACCGGTTGGCCGCCGAGGGGGCGACGTGCGACGAGGCGTACATGTCGGCACCGATCTGCAGCCCGTCGCGGGCGGGTTTGATCACGGGTCGTCACCAGGCCCGTTGGGGGGCGACCTGGTTCGACTCGGCGTCGTTCGTGCCCGAGGGAGGCCCGACCCTGGCGTCGGCGCTGAAGGATCGTGGGTACGTCACGGGCTACTTCGGAAAGGTCCACTACGGCACATCGGACGCGCCCGGCTCGCCGGCCTGTCCCCCGCGGCACGGTTTCGACGAGTCCCTGTACGGGTTGTCGCACTTCCACTTGGGACGCCTCAACTACCTGCACCGCGGCCCACAGGCTGCAGAGGCGTACGGCACCGCCGCAGGCGTGATGGGCGTCGGGACCCCGTGGGACGGCGAGACCGAAGTGGCACCGCAGGGTTTCCTGACCGACCTCCTCGCCGATCGCGCCGACCGGTTCATCGTGGATCACGCCGACCAGCCGTGGTTCTGCATGCTCGCGTTCAATGCCGTCCACAACTTCTGCTGGCAGCTCCCCGACGACGAGTTGGAGCGTCGAGGCCTACCCCGGCTGCCGGACTGGGACCCCGGTGAACTGCCGTACGAGCTCTGGTACGACGATGCCATCTGGCCGAACCTGGAGCACGGCCGCGACTTCTACTTGGCTCAACTGGAACTCATGGACTCGGCGATCGGGCGACTCATGGGCCGGCTCGACGAGGTCGAGTTGGCCGACAACACGATCGTCGTCTACCTCACCGACAACGGCGGATCGACCTGCAACTACGGCGACAACACCCCACTCCGCGGAACCAAGTACACCTTGTGGGAGGGCGGCATCCGGGTGCCGTTCGTGGTGCGGTGGCCGGCTGGCGCCGTACCGGCGGGGCAGGTACGGCAAGGTCTGGTCTCGAGCCTGGACCTGCTGCCGACGCTCCTGAGCGCAACCGGCGCGCCGTGGGGCGGCGCCACCGACGGCCTGGACCAGTGGCCGCTGATCCGCGGCGGCCGCGGCGGACATGAAGCGTTGCACTGGACGACCGGCTGGTCGTGGGCCGTCAGGTCGGGGCCATGGAAGCTGTCGTGGGTCGACCCGGATTCGACGGTTGCCGCAGAGACCCGAAGGGTCGAGCACGCGCCGATCGGGAGCGGAGCCTTCCTGGCCGACCTGAGCTCCGACGTTTCGGAGACGCGCAACCTCGCCGCCGATCGCCCGGACGTCGTGGCTGACCTCACCGGTCGTCACGAGGCCTGGACCACGAGCCTGAGGGTCCCCGGTGACTGAGCCAACGGCGTACGAACCTGGGCGTGGTTCGGCCGTACCGAAAACCAGACCGCCAGGGCGGAAACCAGGCCGACGACTCCCTTTCCCGCCGCCCAGCCAGCGTCCACAGCCGCGCTGGCCCACGAAAGACCGGGCAATGGCATGAGCCGCTCCGGGCAGTTCAACTTTCCTCGTGGTCATGACCGACGACCAAGGCTCCTGGGCGACACCTTGGCGGATGCCGGAGTTGCAGATGCCGCGTCTGGATGGCTTCGCTGCGGATGCTCTCCAACTCACCCACTTCTACTGCGCGTCTCCCGTGTGTTCCCCCGCCCGAGCGTCGATCTGAGTCCCCCCGGCGTGTCCGGAGGCTCCAGACCTTGGGAAGGATGGGATGGAGCTCATGCCAGGGAACACGTCGAAGAGGTACCCGCTGGAGCTGAAGCAGCGGGCGGTGAGGATGTATCGGG
>WBZS01000095.1_pt1 | contig 172454 bp, 145 predicted proteins | sample 5204201 | NCBI WGS metagenome assembly WBZS01 (sample SAMN12344357, study PRJNA552823) | activated sludge metagenome | biome: Activated sludge suspended growth; feature: Nitrification reactor; material: Wastewater; isolation source: activated sludge from nitrification reactor of wastewater... | reverse complement strand
ACCACCTCGCGGCTGTTCCAGGTGCGGCGGACGGCGTCCTCGATCTGGCGTGGATCCTCGATCGTCTCGGCACGCGAGTACAGCAGCCACCCAAGAGCCCTGGCTCGGGTCGGCGACCCCAACCGCATCAGGTGCACCACGTTGAACGACCTGACCCCTTGGGCCAGCACCTCTATGCTGAACTGCTCGACCACCGTCGGGGGTGCTTGCCGGCCGGCCGCCGCCTCCACGATCCGGCGCAGATCGGCGTCGGTCACCTTGCGCAGTTGCTCCCGCCGCCTGATGCTCCAGGCGAACTCCTGGCCCTCCAGGCGTGCGATCTGGGCATCCACGAATCGGCGCAGTTCTTCCAACGCCCGGTGCTCGTCGAACTCGTCGGGGAACGGCGTGAATTCGGGCAGCACCAGCGGCCGCTCCTGGACGGCCGCCGACTGCAGCGCGTCGCGGCGGGCATTCGCCTTCCGCACCGCCGTACCCAGCTTGGCGCCGGACGCGACCGCCTCGTCGAGAAGGGCGCCGCCGGCCTCGGTGCGGGACAGGTATTCGATCAGTTCGCCGGACGCCGCTGCGGGCACGGTCACCAGCACGGGGGCGAGTACCGCCGCCCGCAGCTGCTCGGGCAGCACCGGCAGGACGCCGACCGCCGCCGTTCGGACGCCCTTCGCGGGGTCGGCGGCCAGCTGGGCCACGATCGGCGCCAGCACGCCGGCCAGTCGCGGATCGTCGCTGACCCGTTGGACCAGAGCCGTCCGGGAGTCCGCGGAGAGCCGGGCGACGCGGGCCGGCGGAATCAGCTGCCCGAAGCCCAGCAGGTAGTTGTCGATCCCGCGCAGTTCGTGCGGTCGCACCACATTGGCGCCCCACACCTTCTCGTGCTGGCACATCGCCAGGACCACCGTGGCCGGAATCTCGGGCTCGGGACAGCCGTCGTGCCGCAGCAGGTCGGCGAACCGTTCCGGCGGCCACCGCAGGTGTGGCAGAGCCGACTTGTCGGTCACCGAGGTCAGGTCGTTGAGCAGCGCCGTCAGCCAGGCCGGGACGCCGTCCACCCGGCGATTGGGCCCGGTGCCGAGGGCCGCCAGCAGGTAGCCGAGCCGCAGGAACTGCGGCTGCGTGAGTGCGCTGGTGCGATACAGCTCTGCGCGGGCCTGCGGCACGGTGACGCGCGGCTCTCCCGGGACGCCGGCCTGGGCCAGTCGCTGCTTCAACGCGTCGGGAACCCCCGGTCGCCAGGAAACCAGGACGCCCGGGCGGCCCATCAGCTGATCGAGGTCGGCCTGGTGGGCGGCGTCCAACTCGAGCAACACCTCTGGCTCGCTGCCGTCGTGCACGTACCGGACGGCCCGCTCGAACAGCGACTCGGAGACCGCCCGGAACGGGAGCAGGGCCTCCTTCAGCCGCGGATGCGGGCCGGCCGGCTGGCCGGTCAGCGCGGACCTCAGACGTTCGAACACCATCGCTCCCTCACAGAACCACTGAATGGCATCCTGTCAGGCCGCGGTGACAAACCGGCAGGGAGCGCTCGCCCTCGACCGGATCAGCCGTCCCGGACGCCGCGTCCTGCCCGTGCCACGGCGCGCAGCCGGAAGCTGCCGGTCGGCGAACCCAGTCGCTCGAACATGGCCGAGCGGAGGTTCTGGCGAGCGGACTCGGGCAAGGCCGCGCAATAGGCGCCGGCGGGACCGATACCGGCCAGCAGCGGCGTCCAGAGGTCGTCGTAGTCCTGATACTCCGTCTCGACGGTGAGGGTCGTCTCGGCGACCTGGCCGAGGCCGGCGTCGATCAGCCATTGGGGGATCTCGCCGGGACGTCCGAAGCGCAGCACGCGGGCCTCGTCCGGCGCCTCGGGATCGAGGCTGAGGGCGGCGTCCCAGAACGCGCGCAACAGCTCCATGCCCTTATCGAAGTCCCAGACACAGGCGGCGACCACCCCGCCGGGCCGGACGACGCGGGTGCACTCGGTGCCCGCCCGGGGAGGGTCGGAGATGAAGTGCAGCACCAGTTGGGTGGCGACCAGGTCGAACTCGCCGTCGTCGTAGGGCAGCTGTTCGGCGGAGCCGTGGCGCACCTCGACGCCGGGATTGCGCGTCGTGCAGGTCGCGACGAACGGCTCGGACGGATCGCAGGCGGCCACGTTCGACGCCCCCAGCCGCCGGACGAGTTCTCCGGTGAGCGCACCCGGCCCGCACCCGACGTCGAGGACGTGCATGCCCGTGGACACGCCGGCGAAGGTGGCGAACTCGGGCGCCAACGATCGCGAGTAACGGCCCATGAAGCGGTCGTAGGCGTCTCCGGACACCGCGAACGTGCGTGCTCCGGCAACTGGTTCCATGGCTCCTCCTGCAGTCGTCCCCCGCAGCAGGCTACGTCCGCGCCGATGCCCGGAACCTAGGCATAATTCCCACCCTGTCGAGCAGGGTCTCACCAGCCCCAGTGCCGCCGCTGCGCGCTCACCGCCCAAGCCGAGATCGCGGCCACGTCGGCCCGGACCGGCAGCGGGCAGCGTCCGGTGTCCAGCAGGCGCGCACCGACGCCTCTAGGCGTCCGATCTCGGCCGACACCCGGTCGCGCGGCACCTCGCCGCGTTTCACGGCCAGCACCCGTTCGCGTTCGGCGTCCGGCATCGGCAGGGTGAGTGCGCCGGTACGGGCGATCTCGAAGCCCTGGTGAGCCAAGCGCAGCGCATGGCTGCCGTACTTCACGTCCCAGCCGTAGCGTTCGATCAGTTCGGGACGGTTCGGCACGTTCCGTTTGGACCGGCCGAGCATCCGTTCGTGCTGAGAGTGCATGTAGCCCAGGAACCGCTCGACCGCCTGCTGGGAGAGGAAGCTCGCCCGCATCGCCCGCAACTCCTCACCCAAAGGCGTCACCTTGACCAGCGAGTCGGCGGGAGCGAACAGCGGCAGCATCACCGTCGGGTTGCCTTTGATCGCCAGCCGCAGGTACTTGGCCAGCGAATACAGCACCAGGTCGGTGTCCCCCGGTCCGCTGCGGGCGCCTTCGGGCTGGGTGCGCCAGATGTAGTCGTCGCGATGACGCTGGACGCCGAGGACGAGTTCCGGCGGCTCGATGTAGACGCCCATCTCGTCGTGGTCGTCGGTACCGGCGATGGCGATGCCGTGCACGCCGCTGCCCACCACGGAGCGGAGAATCTCGTTCGGCAGGGCGACCTCGGGATCGCCGTACTCGACGTTCGGTGCGCTGCTCATCCGGTCACCGTAGCGGCGTCACCAGCCGCCGCCACCACCGCCGCCGAAGCCGCCCCCGCCACTGAAGCCGGAACCGCCGCTGGAGGCCGTCGTGGCGCTCTGCATCGACGACGACATGGTCGAGGTCAACTGATCCATCGACGACACGAAGCCGGTGCTCAGCACGTTGCCGTAGGCGTAGCCGACGTACCACGAGTTGTCGGGGGTGTAGACGCCGCGGGCGGCCAGATCCTGGAAGATCTTCGCCCAGCGGTCGGCCACACCGAAGACGATCGCGTAGGGCAGGTAGCGGGAGAACACGTCGATGCCCTCCTCGAATTTGATCTGGTCGGCCTCCGCGGTCGTCAGGTAGAGCTCGAAGCCCTTGGCTTGGGCCAGTACGGCCGAGCCGTCCGCCGTCCGGACGCCGAAACGGTTGCTCATCGCCAGCATCACGACGCCGCAGATCACCCCGGCCAGCCCGACCAGGCCGAAACCCACGAAGCCCAGGCCGAAGCCGAGCACGACACCGAGCCCGACCAGCCCGATGCCGCCGAGGATGGCCACGCCCCGGACATGGCTGGGGTCACGGCGGAACCAGCGCAGTTCTTTGGTGACCCGCTTGTAGAGCCGCTCCCGGGTGCCTTCGAGCGTGCCGGCGTAGCCCTTCTCTTTCAGGTCGTCGGTAGTGACCGCCGAGCCGTTCTGGAACAGCTTCTTGACCAGGTACGACTCGTAGCCGGCGAGCTTGTCGCGACCGTCCAGACGGTACAGCGTCCAGTCCTTCTTGCCCTGCTGGTCGATCCGCAGATGACCGCGGACGGCGAGGTCGATGATGGTCGCGGTGACGTCCACGTTGTCGGCGGTCGAGTCGGCCAGGACGCCGATCTCACCCGGACGCGCGTTCCGCGGCGGCGTGAACGCGACGGTGACGGGAGCCGAGCCCGACCCGCGGCCGATCGCCACCTGCTGGTCGCGCGCGGGGGTCACCCCGGGGGTGAGACCCAGGTAGACCTCGTCCTGGCTGCCGCGGCGGGTGCGGCGCAGCAGCGGGACCAGGCCGAGCACGGTCAGCGCCGCGGTCACCCCACCGGTGACCGGGGTCAGCGGGAACATGTTGCCGATCCAGAACCGCTTCTCGAACCGGGGCTCGGCGCCGACGAACGTGCCTGGCGGGAATGCGGCGACGACCTGCAGCGAGGTCTGGCTGGGAAGTGAGGACTGGGCGAAGGTCGCGGACTTCCCGGACGACTCGACCTCACTGCAGGGCCGGCCGGCCTCACCATTGACGAAGCAGGCCGACTTGGTCACATCGACCGGGCCGGTGACGGTCACCGCGACGTTCCGGAACGGCACCTCCCAGGCGCCTCCGATCACGTTCCAGTTGAACTCGTCGAGCTTGACGTCGGGCTGCCCGGGTTGCGCCTGGCTGGGAGCGATGAGTCCGCGGACGGTGTAATTCACCACGTACTGCTGGGTGCCGCGGTAGGTCTTGTTCTCGTTGCCGATCCGGACCATCAGGTTGCCGTCCTTGGTCTCGGTCTGCACCTCGGCACTCGCACCGGACGGGCTGGTCACCTTGCCGAGGGTGACATCGATCATCCGCCACTGGTCCGGGTCGTTCTCGATCGCCTGCCGCAGCGGCAGTGTGAGGTAGGGGCCGTGCCCCGAGTCGGAGCCGAAGTTGAAGTCGAACGCGATCCGGACGGCGGCGGTGCCGTCCTTGGCCAGGTCGGCGGTCACCGTGTACTTGTCGATCCGATCGTCATCGGAATCGGCCCGGGCCGCGGACGCCGGAAGCACCCCGATCAGGAAAACCCCTAGACCGACAAGCAGCAGAAGGACGCGTCGCATGCGACCACGGTAACAACCAGGGCCACGGGCCGACTATGGATTGGTGCGCATGGCCCGCATCCGACCCCACGGCACCGAAGCAACCACCACCGACGTCAGCGCCACCGCCACCATGGCCAACTCGTGCGGCAGGTCGGGACTGGCCGGGGTCGAGCCCCGATCGACGCGGAGCCGGCCAGCGCAGGAGCCGCCCGCAGCCGGGTGGGCCGTGCCGATTCACTCACGGCGTCATTGTGATGCCGTTCTCAGGCAGCGGCCTTCGGGTACCGGAAGTCGATCCGGAACGGCAGGGAATGTCGCTCGTGCGGCAGGTCGGGTGGTCGGCTCGATTGTCGGTGGCCGGTTGGTGTTCGCACGATGACCGTGCCGTTGGGGTAAGCGACGTGGCGCCAGCCGGGGTGTTCCTTGAGTTGGTTGCACTGTTCACACAGGCCTTGGCCGTTGGCGAGGGTGGTGGCGCCCCCTTCCCTCACCGGCGTGATGTGGTCGGTGTGCCGAATGGCTGCGTCACACCACGGGGTGCGGCAGTACTCGTCGCGGGTCTTGATGAAGTCCCTCATCGCTTTCGGGAAGTGGCGCCGGGCCGACTCCATTCCGACCAGCTGCCCGTCGCCGGGTCGGACGTAGAGGCGGCGGACCCAGGCGCGGTCGTCGCCGACGGCGTCCTCCGCGAGTCCGCGCGCGACGGACGCCGGAATCGGCCCGTAGTCACTCATCCGGGCCGGGGTGTCGCTGTCGCCGAACAGGGCTTCGTCGGTGATGACGAGTTGGACTTCCACCTCGATCTCGCCGGCGTCCTCTTGGCCGGTGACGCGGGCGACAAGGGTGTCGGCCATGATCTGGTTCTTGCTGCGCTCGTCACCGGTGGCGCGGGCGGTGTCGGCGGCCTGGGTGAGAGCCGCGTAGGCGGCGACGCCGTCCGCGGCAGGAAGGAGGGCGGAGACGCGCGTCATGCAGTCGGGCGCGGGCCGGACGGTGACGTTGCGGTCGGCTTCGGCCTTCCCTATTCGGGCGACCACGCTGTGCGGATCGAGTCGGTAGGCGAGCTTCCTGGCCTCGGCCGCGACCTGCCGGGTGGACAGGTCGCCCAGCCTGGGTCCGAGTTCGGCGTCCACGTGGGCACGGTGAGCACGGGACAGGCAGGCGGTTTCGCGGGCGAGCACGGTGACTCGCCATTCGGAGACGTCGCCGGCGTTGAAGGCTGCCGTGGTGTGCGGCATCTCCGCCGTCAGCACACCGGCGAGGCCGACCAGGCTGCTGGCCCGGTGGGGTGATTCGTGCCGGGCGAGCCCGATCTCTCCCGCCAGCGAGGCAGGTACTCGTTTCACGTTGCGGCCCTCGGCGTGGGCTTCGGCTTCACGCATCTGTCGTAGTTCGACGGTGAGTCGTGCTTGGGCCGCGGCTGCGGCGTTCTTGAGGCGCTCCAGCTCGGTGATGTGGTTGATCAGTTCAACCGGGTCTCCGCAGGCCAGGCCGGCGACCGCGGTGACCATGCCGGTCAGTGCGGTTGTGCCGAGTCCGCTAGGAGCTTCCATCCCGTCATGGTAATAGCATATGTGTACGATTACAAGGGATAGGCCGAAGCCTTCTCAAAGTCGCCCCCACACCACGGGAGGTAGCCCGTAGGGTCCTTGCCTTGCCCATGCGGAGTGCGATCGCCGCCGCCGAGGTGATCACGCTGCCTTTCGCCCTGCGCCAGACGTGGTAGCCGACCAGCTGGATCATGGTAGCCGCCGGTGGCCCGCGCGATGAGGGTGAGGGCCTCGGGCTCGATGGTGCGGCCGTTGTCGGCGATCGTGGCTTGGACCGAGGTGGCCGCCTCGTCGAGGCGTCACCGACCCGAAAAGCCCAAATCACACCGCTGTAGTTCTCCACAGCTGTGGACACCCGTGTGGATGCGCACCTGCGGCGTCCACAGCGGTGAGGCCGTGTTTACCTGCGCGGCACAATCCCGAATCGGGAGCGAAACCCGCCCCGCGCACCATGACAGAGTGAGTCCCGCCGAACCCACCTCCGTGCGATCGGCCTGCTCCTATTGCGGAGTGGGCTGCGGCATGGTGCTGCAGATCGAGACCGACGCGGCCACCGGACGCCGCCGAGTCGCCAAGGTCTCCGGCGACAAGCAGCACCCGACCAACCGCGGCCGGCTCTGCACCAAAGGCGCCACCAGCGCCGAGATGATGACGGCGCCCGGGCGGCTGGAGCAGGCCATGGTCCGCCCGGCCCGCGGGGCCACGCCCGAACCGAAGCCCACCCGGGAGACCATCGCCGACCTCGGACGCCGGCTGCGCGACATCGTCGAGGTCGACGGCCCGGACGCCGTCGCCCTCTACGTATCGGGGCAGATGTCGCTGGAAGCCCAGTACCTGGCGACGAAACTGGCCAAGGGGTTCATCGGCACCCGGCACCTGGAGTCGAACTCCCGGCTCTGCATGGCCAGCGCGGGCTCTGGCTACAAGCTGTCGCTGGGTGCGGACGGCCCGCCCGGCTCGTACACCGACTTCGACCACGCCGACGTGTTCTTCGTGATCGGCTCGAACATGGCGGACTGCCACCCGATTCTCTACCTGCGGATGATGGACCGGATCAAGGCCGGGGCGAAGCTGATCGTGGTCGACCCGCGCCGCAACGCGACCGCCGCGAACGCCGACCTGTTCCTGCAGGTCAAGCCGGGCACCGACCTGGCGCTGCTCAACGGGCTACTGCACCTGCTGGTCACCAACGGGCACATCGACGAGGCGTTCATCACCGAGTACACCGAGGGCTGGGCGGACATGCCCGCCTTCCTGGCCGACTATCCGCCGTCCGTGGTCGCCGAACTCACCGGCATCGACGAGGCCGACCTGCACCGCGCGGCCCGGCTGATCGGCGAGGCTGGCAACTGGATGTCGTGCTGGACGATGGGCCTCAACCAGAGCACCCACGGCACCTGGAACACCAACGCCCTGGTCAACCTGCACCTGGCCACCGGGGCGATCTGCCGTCCGGGCAGCGGGCCGTTCTCGTTGACCGGGCAGCCCAACGCGATGGGCGGCCGCGAGATGGGCTACATGGGCCCCGGCTTGCCCGGTCAGCGCAGCATCCTGGACGCCGGCGACCGCGCCTTCACCGAACAGGTGTGGGGCCTGCCGCCCGGCACCCTGCGCAGCGACCCGAACACCGGCACCGTCGACCTGTTCCGGCACATGCAGACCGGCGCCATCAAGGCGTCCTGGATCATCTGCACCAACCCGGCGGCCTCGGTGCCGAACCGGGCCAACGTGATCGCGGGACTTCAGGCCTGCGAACTGGTGATCAGCCAGGACGTCTTCGCCGAGACCGAGACCAACGCCTACGCCGACGTGCTGCTGCCCGGCGCGCTGTGGGCCGAGTCGAGCTATGTGGCGATCAACTCCGAGCGCAACCTGACCCTGCTGCAGCAGGCCGCCGACCCGGTCGGCGAGGCGATGCCGGACTGGCAGATCATCGCCGAGATGGCTGGCGCGATGGGCTACGCCGACGCGTTCGACTACGCCTCGTCCGAGGAGGTGTTCGAGGAACTGAAGCAGTTCTGGAACCCGAAGACCGGCTACGACCTGCGCGGCGTCAGCTACGCCCGGCTGGCCCGGACGCCGGTGCAATGGCCCGCGCCGCCACTCCACCATGACGCCGAGCACGACGACGGACGCAACCCGATCCGCTACCTCAACGACGGGGTCAGCCAGCGGCTGCTGGAACGCCCCGACGGCGTCCGGCCCCGGCTCGCTTTCGCGACCCCGAGCGGACGCGCCATGTTCTTCGCGCGTCCGCACGTCGACCCGGCCGAACTCGCCGATCCCGACTACCCGTTCGTGCTGAACACCGGACGACTGCAGCACCAGTGGCACACGCTCACCAAGACCGGCAAGGTCGCGAAGCTGAACAAGCTCAACCCCGGGCCGTTCGTCGAGGTGCACCCCGACGACGCGGGCCGGCTGGACGTCCGCGATGGCGACTCGGTGGAGATCGCGTCGCGCCGCGGACGGGCCGTGCTGCCGGCGGTGGTCACCGACCGGGTCCAGCCGGGCAACCTGTTCGCGCCATTCCACTGGAACGACGTCTTCGGCGAGAACCTGGCGGTCAACGCGGTGACCAACGACGCGGTCGACCCGATCTCGTTCCAGCCGGAGTTCAAGGTGGCGGCGGTCACCCTGACCAAGGTCGCGGCGGCGCCGGTGCCCGAGCCCGAAATGATGCCGGTGTCGGTGGGAACCGTCCCCGTGGTCTCCGCCGGCCACGCCGAGTCGGTGCTCGCCGGACTCGGCCTGAGCCGCATCGCGCCACCCACACTCAGTGTCGAGCAGAGCCACTACCTGCAGGGCCTGCTCTGGGCGCTCGACAGCCGCCCGGACGGCGACCCCGTCCGGCTGCCGGCGTCCGCTCCGTTCGACCCGGCCACCCGGGCCTGGCTGGACGGCGTGATCGCCGGCCGCTACGCACGGCCTTCGGCCTCTGCGGCGCCCTCGGTCGAGGTCAACGGTGCCACCGTGCTGGTGCTGTGGGCCTCCCAGACCGGCAACGCCGAGGATCACGCCAGCGACTACGCCGAGCGATTGCGCGCGGCCGGGTTCGCCGTGGAACTGACCGGCATGGACGACTTCGACCCCGCCCAGCTGCCCTCGGCCACGACCGTGCTGCTGATCAGCAGCACCTTCGGCGACGGCGGGCCGCCCGACAACGGCGAGACGTTCTGGGACGCCCTCACCGACGACGCCGGACGGCTGACCGGAGTGCGCTTCGCGGTGCTCGCCTTCGGCGACTCCAGCTACGACCAGTTCTGCGGTCATGGCCGGCGCCTCGACGCCCGGATGGCCGAGCTGGGAGCCGAGCGGATCACCGAACGGGCCGACTGCGAACCCGGCGACGAGGAACCCGCCGAGGCCTGGTTCGCCCGCGTCCTCGACCGGCTCACCGAACCCGCGGACGCCGACCAGCCGCAGACCACCTACGTCGCGCCGGCGACCAGCACGGTCAGCGCCGAGCCGCGACAAGCGCCCGCGGCCAATCGAGAGAACCGGTATTCCCGGCAGGCGCCGCTGCTCACCCAGGTCACCCTCAACAACAGGCTCGGAAGCTCCGGCAGCAGCAAGGACGTCCGCCAGTTCGGCTTCGCTGTCGACGGCGACTTCGACTACCGGGCCGGCGACGCGCTCGGCGTCCGGCCGGTCAACAGCGCCGACGCCGTGACCCGCTGGCTCACCGCCACCGGACTGAACGGCGAGATCACCGTCGAACTGGACGGCACCACAACCTCGCTGCGGGACGCCTGCACCAGGCAGCTGGAGATCGTCAACGTCACCCCGGGGCTGCTCCGCTTCGTCAACGAGCGGACCGGCGACCGGGAACTCGCTACCTTGCTGCGACAGGGCAATACGGTCAACCTGCAGCGCTGGCTGTGGGGCAAGCAGGCCGTCGACGTGCTGGCCGACTACCCGGTGAGCGCACCGGTCGAGGACTGGGTGTCGATGCTGCCGCGGTTGCAGCCCCGGCAGTACTCGATCTCGTCCAGCCCGCTGGAGCATCCGGGCGAGGTGCACCTGACCGTCTCCGCCGTCCGCTACGAGTACCAGGGGCAGCCGCGGCACGGGGTCTGCTCGACCTTCCTCGCCGACCATAGCGAGTCCGCCGACGTGCCGGTCTTCGTCCAGCCCACCACGCACTTCCGTCCGCCGGCCGAGCCCGACCGGCCGATGATCATGGTCGGCCCGGGCACCGGGGTGGCGCCGTTCCGCGGCTTCCTGCAGGAGCGCCGCGCGCTCGGCCACACCGGACGCAACTGGCTGTTCTTCGGCGAGCGGAACTCGGCCACCGACTTCTACTACGCCGACGAACTGACCGGCCTGCGCGACGCCGGCGTGCTCACGGACCTGACCTGCGCGTTCTCCCGCGACCAGCGGCACAAGGTGTACGTGCAGGACCGGCTGCGCGAACAGGCCGCCCGCGTCTGGGACTGGCTGCAGGACGGCGCACACTTCTACGTCTGCGGTGACGCCAGCCGGATGGCGAAGGACGTCGACGCCGCGTTGCGCGACATCGTCAGTAGCCAGGGCGGCATGTCGGACGACGACGCGGCGGCCTACCTCAAGGCGCTGAGCAAGCAACGACGCTATCTGCGCGACGTCTACTGAGCCCTCACCACTCCGACAAGGGCATGTGAGGTCTCCTTGAAACGACCGTAACGGCCGGTCGCGGTTGCCGAAACATTGCCCCCGTTTACTCATCGTCAGGACCCCAACGACGGGTCGGCCGAACCTCGGCCGCCCGCCGGGCGCTCGGGGCGACCGACCCGGCACCGACCGAACAGGACGTCGCCGATGATCAGCTCGAACATCTTCCTCCAGGCCATCGTCGCCTTCGACGGCACGGGGCTGGAGCAGTTCACCCCCCTTGATCCGGCTCTGAGCCATCGCGTGGACGACGGACGCCTCTGCCAGGCGCTCTACTTCCGCGGCGGCAACAGCGCCGATGAGCTGATCGTGCTCGCACTGCTCCGCGACGGCGCGGTGATGCGCTACTTCCCGATCGGCGCGAAATCGGACGTCCATGTGCCGCTACGCGTGGTCGAGGACATCGACGGGGGTTCGGTCCTCGAACTCCAGCTGGCCGCTCCGGCCGGCGTCAGCGGCACCGTGGTGGTCGACCTCGGTCTGGTGGAGCACTGAGATGACCGCCGTCGACATCAACAACGAGGTCCGCAACGAACGCCCCGCCGCGCTGCGCCGGCTGGTCGTGATCGGCAACGGCATGGCCGGCGCCCGCACCGTCGAAGAGATCCTGACCCGCGGCGGCGCCGAGCAGTTCGCCATCACCATGTTCGGCGACGAGCCGTACGGCAACTACAACCGCATCCTGCTCAGTCATGTGCTCTCCGGTGAGGAGCAGGACGCCGACATCTTCCTCAACTCGCTGGCCTGGTACGACGAGAACGAGATCACCCTGCGCGCCGGCGTCCGGGTCACCCGGATCGACCGGTTCGCCCGGGTGGTGTTCGCCGACGACGGCACCGTCACCCCCTATGACGAGCTGATCATCGCCACCGGCAGCCGCTCCTTCCTGCCGCCGATGGAGAACCTGTACACCGGCGACGGCGGCCTGCTGCCCGGCGTCTTCGCGTTCCGCACCCTCGACGACACCCGGGCCATGATCGCCCACGCCGACCGTGCCGACAGCCATCGCGCGGTCGTCATCGGCGGCGGCCTGCTCGGCCTCGAGGCGGCCCGCGGACTGCAGCGGTTCGGGCTCGAGGTGGCCGTGGTGCATGCGGCGCCGCATCTGATGAGCGCCCAGGTGGGTGCTCAGGCCGGGGAGATCATCCGGCGCAAGGTGGAGGCGCTCGGCATCGCCGTGCACACCTCGTCGCGCACCTCCGGTCTGATCGGCGAGGAACGGGTGGAGGGGTTGGCGCTCGCCGACGGCAGCCAGCTGCCCTGCGACCTGGTCGTGGTGGCCGCCGGCATCCGCCCCAACGTGGACGTCGCCGACACCAGCGGCTTCACCGTCGAGCGAGCGATCGTGGTGGACGACGACCTGCGCACCGTCGATGACCCGCACGTCTGGGCGGTCGGCGAGTGCGTCCAGCATCGCGGCCAGGTGTACGGCCTGGTGGCGCCGCTATGGGAGCAGGCCGTGGTGCTGGCCGACCAGATCACCGGACGCGACCCGTCCGCCGCCTACCACGGCTCGCGGACGTCGACGAAGCTCAAGGTGGCCGGCGTCGACGTCGCCGCGATGGGCTTGCAGGGCCCCGAGCGGGACGACGACGAGCACGTGGTCTTCACCGAGCCGGCCCGCGGCGTGTTCAAATCGGTGGTGGTCCGCGACGACAAGGTCGTCGGCGCCACCCTGGTCGGCGACACCAGCAAGGTGGCCTTCCTGACGCAGGCCTTCGACCAGGGCGTTCCGCTGCCGCAGGAACGGGCGGCGCTGCTGTTCGAGTTGGGCGGGCCGAGCGAGGCGGTCGGGGTCGCCGAGCTGGCCGACGACGCCCAGGTGTGCAACTGCAACGGGGTGAGCAAGGGCCAGCTGGTCGCCTGCGTGCACGACGGCGCCGCCACCGTCCGCGAGGTGATGGATCGCACCAGGGCCGGCAAGGGCTGCGGCTCCTGCAAGGAGATGGTCTGCGCCATCGTCGAGCTGGCCGGCAAGGGGTCGATCACCGCCGACCCGTCCGCCGACTGGTACGTGCCGGGCGTCCCGCTGGACAAGCCGACGCTGATGGCGCGGATCCGCGAACTGGAACTCACCTCGGTGTCGGCCGTGTTCGCCGCGCTCGCGCCGGAAGGCGCCGAGGACGCCAAGTCGAAGATGGGCCTGGCCTCGCTGCTGAAGATGATGTGGGCCGACCGCTACGTCGACGAGAAGGACGCCAAGTTCATCAACGACCGGGTGCACGCCAACATCCAGAAGGACGGCACCTTCTCGGTGGTCCCGCAGATGCGCGGCGGGGTGACCACCGTCGAGCAGCTGCGGGCCATCGCGGACGTCGCGGAGCGCTACGACGTGCCGATGATCAAGGTCACCGGCGGGCAGCGGATCGACCTGCTCGGCGTCCGCAAGGAGGACTTGCCGAAGGTCTGGGGCGACCTCGGGATGCCGTCCGGCTTCGCCTACGGCAAGAGCATGCGCACCGTGAAGACCTGCGTCGGCCAGGAGTTCTGCCGGTTCGGCACCGGCGACTCGACCCGGCTGGGCATCGAACTGGAGACCCGGCTGCAGGGCATGGAGTCGCCGGCGAAGATGAAGCTCGCCGTCTCCGGCTGTCCGCGCAACTGCGCCGAGTCCTACGTCAAGGACGTGGGGATCGTCGCCATCGAGGGCGGCCGCTGGGAGATCTACATCGGCGGTGCGGCCGGCGCGCACATCCGCAAGGGCGACCTGCTCACCACCGTCGACAGCGCCGAGGAGGCCAAGACGCTCACCGGGCGGTTCCTGCAGTACTACCGCGAGAACGCCAACTGGCTGGAACGCACCTACGCGTTCGTGCCACGGATCGGGCTGGAGCGAATCCGGGCGATCGTGGTGGACGACGCCGAAGGGATCGCCGAGCGACTCGACGCCGCCGTCCAGCATCACGCCGACACCTTCGTCGACCCGTGGCTGGAGGGTGCCGAGCCCGCTGTTCCCGGCCAGTTCCGGACGGCGCTGCCGTTGACCGTGCTGCCGACGGTGGGGAGCCGGCCATGACCACCGCGACCATGCTCAGCCACGACCTGGGCCCGCTCACCGACATCCCCGCCGGCGAGGGCCGGGCCTACCGGCTGGCCGGACGGCAGCTCGCCGTCTTCCACCTGCGCGGCGGCGTCGTCCGGGTCGTCGACGCGGTCTGCCCGCACCGGGGCGGTCCGCTCGCCGACGGCCAGACCGACGGCCGGCAGGTGCTCTGTCCGCTGCACCTGACCGCCTTCGATCTCGAGACCGGTTGCGCCGTCGGCGCCGACTACGTCCTCACCACCTACCCCGCGCACGTCGACGAGACCGGACGCGTCATCGTCGCGGTGCCGGCCGACCCGATCTGACCCACCGAAGGAGACTCCGATGAGCAGCACCACCCGGACGGTGACCAGCCGTCCCCGGCTCGAACCCCGCCGCATCGGCCGCTGGATCGACGACTGGCGTCCCGAGGACATGGACTTCTGGAACGAAAGCGGCGCCGCGATTGCGCGCCGCAACCTGATCTACTCGGTCGCCAGCGAGCACATCGGCTTCTCGGTCTGGACGCTGTGGTCGGTGCTGGTCCTCTTCCTCGGCCCCGCCTACGGTTTCGACGTCGGCCAGAAGTTTCTGCTCACCGCAGTGCCCTCGCTGCTCGGTTCCTTCGTCCGGGTGCCCTACACCTTCGCGGTGGCCAAGTTCGGCGGCCGCAACTGGACGGTGATCTCGGCGGCCCTGCTGCTGGTGCCCACGATCGCGATCGCGATCGTCCTGGAGCCGGGGGTCTCGTTCGAGACGCTGCTGTGGGTGAGCGCCCTGGCCGGTGTCGGCGGCGGCAACTTCGCCTCGTCGATGACCAACATCAACGCCTTCTTCCCGGCCCGGCTGAAGGGCTGGGCGCTCGGCATCAACGCCGGCGGCGGCAACCTGGGTGTCGCGGTGGCGCAGCTCGTCGGCCTGGCGGTGCTGGCACTCACCGGCACCCAGTATCCGCGGCTGATGGTGGCGATCTACATTCCGCTGATCGTGCTGGTCACGGTGCTCTCGGCGATCAAGATGGACAACCTGACCCAGGTCAGCAATGCCAAGGGCGCGATCCGCGAAGTGTCCACCCACACCGAGAGCTGGGTGCTGGCGTTCCTCTACATCGGCACCTTCGGCTCGTTCATCGGCTTCTCGTTCGCCTTCGGCCAGGTGCTGCTGGTGCAGTTCCCGCAGGCGTTCCCGAACCCGGCCGCCGCCGCCGCACTCACCTTCCTCGGCCCCCTGCTGGGCTCGCTGATCCGTCCGGTCGGTGGCCGGCTGGCCGACCGCTACACCGGTTCGCGGGTCACCTTCTGGAACTTCGTGGCGATGGCGCTCGGCACCTCGGTGGTGCTGCTCGCGGCGCTGCTGCATTCGCTGCCGCTGTTCGTGGCCGGCTTCGTCACGCTGTTCGTCTTCTCCGGCCTGGGCAACGGCTCCACCTACAAGATGATCCCCGCGGTCTTCCTGGCCAAGGCACAGCTGGCGGTCGGGTCCGGGACGCCGATCGAACAGGCCAACGCCGTCTCGCTGCGCCGCTCGGGCGCCCTGATCGGCCTGGCCGGCGCGATCGGTGCCCTGGGCGGTTTCGGGGTGAACCTGGCCTTCCGGCAGTCGTTCCTCAGCCTGGGCAACGCCAACGGCGCCTATCTGGCCTTCATCGGCTTCTACCTGGTCTGCCTGGCGGTGACCTGGGCGTGGTTCATCAAGGCGCGGCCGGGCCGGCTCGAAGGAGTCTGATCGGCCTGCCGCTGGTTGAATGGACCGGTGAAGACCTATCGCCTGCCGCAGACCGACCTCGAGGCGTCCAGCGTCATCCTCGGGCTGATGCGCATCCCCTCGCTGACCGACGCCGAGATCCGCACCCTGTTCGGGGCCGCACGCGAGGCGGGCATCACGATGTTCGACCACGCCGACATCTACGGCCACCACCGGCACGAGTGCGAGGAGCGCTTCGGGACGGCGCTGTCGCTCAACTCGGACGAGCGTGAAGAGGTCCTGATCCAGAGCAAGGTCGGTATCCGGCCCGGGTTCTTCGACTTCTCCGCCGAGCACATCCTGGCCACGGTGGACGAGTCTCTGGCGGCGCTGCGCACCGACTACCTGGATGTCCTGCTGCTGCACCGTCCGGACACCCTGGTCGAACCCGAGGAGGTCGCCGAGGCGTTCACCGCGCTGGCCGAGGCCGGCAAGGTCCGGCACTTCGGAGTCTCCAACCACACCCCGGGCCAGATCGAACTTCTGCGGGCCTATGTCGAGCAGCCGCTGATCGTCAACCAGGTGCAACTCAGCATCACCCACGCGCCGATTATCGCCTCGGGGCTGGCCACCAACATGGCCGGGGTCGAGGCGTCCGTCGACCGCGACAACGGCATCCTCGACCACGCTCGGCGCACCGGGATCACGCTGCAGGCGTGGTCGCCGTACCAGCGAGGCTTCTTCGACGGCGTCTTCATCGGCGACCGGGAGAATCACGCCGAACTCAACGACGTGCTGGACGAGTTGGCCGATGCCTACGGCGTGACGCCGACCGGCATCGCGACCGCCTGGATCACCCGGCATCCGGCGAACATCCAGGTGGTGCTGGGCACGACCAAGCCCGCCCGCGTCGCCGAGGCGGCCGCGGGCAGCGACGTCACGCTGACCCGTGAGGAGTGGTACCGGCTGTATCGGGCCGCCGGGCACCCGCTGCCCTGACGCGCCATCCGCGTCTGCACCAGCCTTACGCTGAGCCGGTGGGCGACGCCAGCGGTTCAGGTGAAGGGAACCCGGCACGCGAGGTTCTCCGGGTTCGGGCGTTCAGACTCTTCTGGAGCGCCACCACCATTCGTGCCTTCGGGAGCACGATCGCGAGTGTGGCCTTCCAGATTCTGATCGTGACGGTGCTCGCCGCGACACCGTTCGAGATCGGCGTGCTGAGTGCGCTGGGCGTGGTCCCGTACCTCTTCCTGGGTCTGATCGTGGGCGCGCTGATGGACAGGTGGAACCGTCAGCGGACACTGATCGTCACCAGCGCTGGTCGCGCCGTTGTCCTCGGCGCGGTTCCGGTGCTGCTCCTGCTCGACGCCCTCAGCTTCTGGACCTTGGCGGTCGTGATCCTGACGCTGGGCATCCTCACACTCTTTGCCGACTCGGCTGCGCAGCCGTTGCTTCCGAACCTCGTGCCTCGCAGGTTGCTCGTGATGGCGAACGCGAGGCTCGGCCAGAGCGAGACCGTCGCCGGCACCCTCGGACCAGCGCTCGGCGGAGCCCTGCTCAATCTGATCGGCGCACCGATTCTGTTCCTCTTCGAGGCCGTGATCAATGCCGTGTCGGCCGTCCTACAGTCCAGGATCGAGGTCGACGAGACGAAGCCGCACCGCCGTAGCCTCGGGCATCACTTGGGGACAGACATCGTGGAAGGGCTGCGCTACACCTACCGACACCGGACGCTGCGCCCGCTGGCGCTCTCGGTACACATCTGGTTCCTCGGGAACAGCATCGTGGTGACCGTGTTCGGCGTGTTCGTGCTCCGGGAGCTCGGCCTGGCGCCCTGGGCCTACGGTGTCGCGCTCGCTGCCGGAGGCGTCGGGGGCTTTCTCGGGGCACTCGTCGCGCCTGCCGCGGGTGTGAAGCTGGGAGCCGGACGGGCGATTCTCCTGGGCCGCGCCCTCGCTGTCGTTCCATGGCTGGCGCTTGCCGTGGCGCCGATCAGTTCATCAACGAGTCTCGGCACGCTTCTGCTTCTGGTCGCCGCGGCGCAGTTCGTCTACGGACTGTCGATGGGAATCGAGGACGCGAACGACATGGGCTATCGGCAGGCAATCGCGCCCGACTCGATCCAGGGCCGGATGAACTCCACGATCCGAACGGCGAACCGGGTGGTCTTCTTCTTCGGCGCGTTCGCGGCCGGCGCTCTCGCGACGCTCGTGGGCTATCCGGCAACCATCGGGGTCGCGACGATCCTCTTCGCGGTCGCAGCATCGGTCGTCGTCTGCTCCCCGCTGCGGAGCGCGCGCCACGAAAGCGCGGCCGACACTCGCCCATGATCGCGACCACCGTCGGTGGGTGACCGCTCGCTTGGTCGAGGCCGGGGTGGCAAACAGGGCCGCCCGGGCAGCAGCCGCGAAGCGTCAATCCTTGTCTGAGTTGGCGTCGGCGTCGTCCTCGGGATCGACAGGCAGCGGCCGATTCGGCATCACCAGGGTGACCTTGCCGGATTCCAGATCCAGCGGTTTCGGGCCCCAGCCGCCCTTGCGATAGTCGACCACCAGCATCTTCTCCAGGTCGCGCTGCTGTTGGCTGTGCCGCGCGCCGGGGTTGAAGAGCTGGAAGAAGTCGCTCATCGCCACAGTCTATGCACAGCCCTCGCGGCGTCCCCGCGGTCAGGGATCGACCAGCCGGGCGACCTCGTCCGGGCCGATCCCGACCAGGGTGTCGCCGACCAACACCGTGTACAGCCCATGCCGCTGGCGGTACGCCGCCTGCTCCCGGCCGTCCGTCGGGTCGACGACGCGGACCACGGAGTCGGTGAACAGCAGTCTCTCGCGCCACGCCCAGGCGTCGCCCAGGGGCTTCGGCTTCTGCCGTTGCCAGTGCAGCTTTCCGGTCCGGGCGTCCACGGCGAAAAGGGTCGAGGAGTCCGAGAGCAGGGTGCGTCCGGCGACGAACCATGCCTGCGGCGACACGGACAGACCGAACGCCGAGCCGTTGCGGGTCCGGGCCAGCGGCCCGAGGGTCTCGCCGGTGGCCGGATCGACCCGGACGGCGCGGCCGTCGGACTCCAGGAAGACGGGATCGGTGACGTCGCCCGCGCGCGGGTCGCGATAGGGGAAGGCGAGCCGGGTGTTGAGAGCCGTCTGGTGCAGCTTGCGCAGGGGGTAGCTGTAGCTGACCGCGAGCGGACCGTCGTTGCACCACAGCCGCACGCCGTCGTCCACCAGCCGGGAGCACCGCGGCATGCCGACGAGGTTTCCGGTACGCAGGTCGACGAAGGCGGTGGTCTGGCCGGACCACAGCGCGGTCAGCCCGTCGGCCACCTTCCTGATCCGGGGGCGGTCCAGGGCCGGGCCGTCCGGGATCGGGAGCTTGCGGTAGTAGATCCGGTTGTCGCTGAACAGGCCGGCGTGCTGCGGCTGGTCCCGCAGGTCGAGTTGCCAGCGTCGGCGCAGGTCGGCGTCCAGACCGGTCAGGACGGCGTGCGGCGCCGGTTGCCGCTGCTCGACCAGCAGGACGCGGTCGCCGTCGGAATGGACCATGGTGAGCCAGCCGGCGAAATCGACGCCACGTGTCTCGCGTCCGGTCGCGGGGTCGAGCAGCGAGATCCGCCACCGGGTGCCCAGCCCGGTCGCCGGATCGGTCGCGGTGGACGCCGCACAGACCAGCCGCGATTTCACCGGGGTCGCGGCGCAGACACCGTTCGGCAGATCGGTGCGCCACAGCGCATGCCCGGTGGCGGCGTCCATGCCGTGGACGGCGATCCGGCGGTCCTCGGTGTCGCCGCTGAGCACCGCCCAGGTGTTGCCGATCGCCACCACGCGATTCGGGTCGAAGCTGCCGTCCAGCGGGGTGAGCAGTTCCGCGCCGGCGCCCAGGTCGGGCCGCAGTTCGGACGACTGCACCGACCAGGTCGCCGCGAGCTCGGGCAGGGTGGGCGTCGGCGTCCGGGGCGGGTTGGGCGTGCGCCGGTCGGTGTCGGGCAACAGGCCCAGCACGGCAACGACCAGGACGAAGATGCCGACGTAGAGGGCGAGCAGGCCGGCGGTGCGGCGCACGAGCCGACTGCGCTCGACGGACGGGGGTCGCGGGGTGCTCGCCGAGACGGCACCACGGCTGCCCTTCCGACCCCAGTTCTTGGTGCGAACCTCACGACCTCGCTGCTCGGGTCGAGGTTCGCGGCTCGGCTCGGCCAAGTCGGCCGCCGGCGCGGACGGCCAGCGAAAGTCGGGTCCGGCGGATTTGCCGCCCAGCCCCTTGAGCCGGCGGGAGGGCCAGCGGCCACGACGGAAGCCGGATCCTCTGCGAGCGCCCGGCGGACGCTCCCGCGGGTCAGCCTCGTTCGGCCGATCCGCGTCGGAACCTGCCAGCTGGTTCCACTCCGGCGGCCGGGCGAAGGAGTCCGGCCAGCTCATGAAACGCCGCCTCTGTTCGACCGATCAGCCAGCGCGGCGGCGGGCACGGCGAACGACGGGGGCGGCAGCGAAGTCATCGAGCACACGGTAGTGGCGAGGGGTCGTACCAGGCGGAGGCCAGCGGATGACCGCTGCGTTCGGCGCGGTTTACGCGGGCGTAGTGTTCTCCGCATGCCCGCTCTGCGATCTCGTACGACGACCCATGGCCGCAACATGGCCGGCGCCCGCGCCCTGTGGCGCGCCACCGGCATGGGAGAGTCCGATTTCGGCAAGCCGATCGTCGCGATCGCCAACAGCTTCACCCAGTTCGTGCCCGGCCACGTGCACCTGCGCGACATGGGCAAACTCGTCGCCGGGGCGGTCGCCGAGGCCGGCGGCGTGGGCCGCGAGTTCAACACCATCGCCGTCGACGACGGCATCGCGATGGGCCATCACGGCATGCTCTACTCCCTGCCCAGCCGCGAGATCATCGCCGACTCGGTGGAGTACATGGTCAACGCGCACTGCGCCGACGCCCTGGTCTGCATCTCGAACTGCGACAAGATCACCCCCGGCATGCTGCTGGCCGCGCTGCGGCTGAACATTCCCACCGTGTTCGTCTCGGGCGGGGCGATGGAGGCCGGCAAGGCGTTCGCTAACGGCGGCACCGTGCAGACCCGGCTCGACCTGGTGGACGCCATGGTCAAGGCCGTCGACCCGAACGTCGCCGACGACGACCTGGCCGCCATCGAGCAGAACGCCTGCCCCACCTGCGGTTCGTGTTCGGGCATGTTCACCGCCAACTCGATGAACTGCCTGACCGAGGTGCTCGGCCTGTCGCTGCCCGGCAACGGCTCGACGCTGGCCACCTCGTCCGCGCGCCGCAACCTGTTCACCGACGCGGGCAAGCTGGCCGTCGACCTCGCCAAGCGCTGGTACGACGACGAGGACGCCTCGGTGCTACCGCTGTCGATCGCCACCAAGGAGGCGTTCAACAACGCCATGCGCGTCGACATCGCGATGGGCGGCTCGACCAACACCGTGCTGCACCTGCTGGCCGCCGCCCACGAGGCCGGCGTCGACTTCGACCAGCACGACATCGATGCGCTCTCCCGGGTCACCCCGTGCATCTGCAAAGTGGCCCCGAACTCCGCCAACTACTACATGGAGGACGTGCACCGCGCCGGCGGCATCGTCGCGATCATGGGCGAACTCGACCGCGGCGGGCTGCTCGACCGCAACGTGCACGCCGTCCACGCCCCCGATCTGGACAGCTGGCTGGACGACTGGGACATCCGCGGCGGACGGGTCAAGCCCGACAACGCCGACCTGTTCTACGCCGCCCCCGGCGGGGTGCGGACCACCGAGGCGTTCTCGTCCAGCAACCGCTGGGAGAGCCTCGACACCGACGCCGAGGGCGGCTGCATCCGAGCCGTGGCTACGCCGTACACCGCCGACGGCGGGCTGGCGGTGCTGTACGGCAACCTCGCCGAGGACGGCTGCATCGTCAAGACCGCGGGGGTTCCGAGCGAGCAGTGGGAGTTCAGCGGACAGGCCAAGGTCGCCGAATCCCAGGAGGAGGCGGTCGAGAAGATCCTCGGCGGCCAGATCCAGGCCGGCGACGTGGTGGTCGTCCGTTACGAGGGGCCCAAGGGCGGTCCGGGCATGCAGGAGATGCTGTACCCGACGTCCTACCTGAAGGGGGTCGGGCTCGGCCCGAAGTGCGCGCTGATCACCGACGGACGGTTCTCCGGCGGCTCCTCCGGGCTGTCGATCGGGCACGTCTCGCCCGAGGCGGCCTCCGGCGGCACCATCGGCCTGGTCGAGGACGGCGACATCATCACCTTCTCGATCCCGAACCGGACCGTCACCCTCGAGGTGGACGACGCCACCCTGGCGCAGCGCCGGGCCGAGGCCGAGGCCCGCGGCTGGAAGCCGCGTGACCGGCAGCGCACCGTGTCGCCCGCGCTGAAGATCTTCGCAATGCTGGCCCAGTCCGCCGACAAGGGCGCCGCCCGGCGCGATCCCGACGAACTCTGAGGCACGCGTGATGCGTTCGGTCGCTGAGCAGATCGGCTTCGCCGTGCTCGACCCGGTCCACGAGTGAGCCGACGGTAGGATCTGCCTCACCTATTGCCTGACGCGGAGCGTGGACGTGGAGTCGGTCGTCACCCGGGAGGATCGGCCCGGAAGCACCGCAGCCGACGACAGCGCGGCGAACCGGTTCAGCGTGGCGCTGATCGATGACCACCCGGTGTTCACCGGTGCACTCGCGACCGTGCTTTCCACCCAGCCCGATGTCAGCGCGGTGTGGACGGCCGCCGACCTCGACGAGGGACGCCGGGTGATCCAGCGGAAGCGGCCCGACCTCGCCGTGATCGACGTCCGGCTCGATCGCGACGACGGGCTGGCGCTGGTGTCCGAGCTGCCCGGCCTGTCGGCCTCGACCAGGGCCATCGTGCTGACCGCGCACCCCCAGCCGGCGATCGTCCGCCGGGCTCGCAGCCTGGGTGCGGCCGCGGTGCTGCCCAAGGGGACGGGGCTGGCGGCGGTGCTGGACGCCCTCCGTGCGGTGGCCGTGGGCGCGCCCCTGACGGTCGACGTGGCAGCCGAGGGCGCCGAACACTCACTGACCTGGCGGGAGACCCAGGTGCTGCAGCTGCTGGCGGACGGACGCGACCCGCAGCAGGTTGCCCGGCTGCTCGAACTCAGCACCCACACCGTCCGCGACCATATTCGCAGCGTGCGGGAGAAGCTCGGGGTGCAGACCGTCCTGGCGGCGGTGGTCGAGGGCGCCCGGCTGGGCGTGGTCGAAGTACATGTCCGCTGATCCCGCGGCTTCCACGGGTCGCCCGCCGCTGGCGAGATCCGCGGTCCGCCGGCACGTGCTGGGCGTGCTGATCGCCATGCTGATGGTCGGGCTCGCCGTCACCTGGCAGGGTCACCAGCGGGCCACCGAGATGGCTGAGCTGGCCGCGGTGGAGAACGTCCGCGCGGTGGCGCTCAGCCTGGCTCTGCCGCTCACCTCCGAGGACATCGCCGGCGACGACTCGTGGCACGAGCAGTTCCAGGCCTCGGCGGAGCCGCTGATCGAGGCCGGCGAGGTGCTCGTCGTGCACATCTGGCGGCGCACCGACCCGGTCAACGGTGAGATCGTCTGGTCGACCGACGCCGAACGCCGAGGCCTGGTGAAGCCGCTCGGCGGCGCTGCCCAGGCGCTGGACACCTGGACGCCGGTGATCGACAAGCTGCAGGACGGCACCCAGTCGGAGGGTCCGCCGCTGCCCAACCTGTACGAGATCTACCTGCCCTTCCGGGACGGCACCGGGACGCCGTACGTGCTCGAGGTCTACAAACCGGTCCGTGAGTTCGACGCGATCTACCGCGGCCTGCTGGTCGACTGGCTGCCCATTCCGATCGCGGGCATTCTGCTGCTGAGCCTGGTGACCTTCCCGCTCAGCCTGCGGCTCGCCCGGACGGCGGCCGCCGCCGAACGCGACCGGGTGCTGTTCGCCAATCGTGCGCTGCAAGCCGGCGCCGAGGAGCATCGGCGGATCTCCGAGGTGCTGCACGAGCGCACCGTGCAGGATCTCTCGGCGGCCCGACTGATCCTGGACAGCGTCAAGGAGACCGACGATCCTCGCGTCGTCCGAGCCGCGCTCGATCGGACGACCGACCTGCTGGCCACCGACGTGGCCGACCTGCGCAGCCTGCTGAGCAGCGGGGAGGCGTCCGAGTGGCAGGCGGAGACCCTGGCGGACGCGCTCACCGGCTGGATCGCCGGGCTGCGGCACCCGCAGGGCATCACCTGCGCTCTCCCCCGACAGCCATTGCCCCTTGCCCGCCCGGAAGTGGCGGTGGCCCTGCGGGTGATCAAAGAGGGCGTCCGCAATGCCGTCAAGCACGCCGGCGAAACGCCCATCGGGGTGCGCGTCGAGGTGGCGGACGGCGAACTGCGAATCGAGATCGCCGATCAGGGCCGAGGCATCGCCGCGCCGCGCGGTCCCCAGCCGGAGCGGGAACCCCAGCCCGGCCTGGGGTTGCGGATCGTCCACTACGCCGCTGCTTCCGCGGGCGGCGAGGCACAGCTGAGCAGCCGACCCGATGCCGGCACGACGCTCCGCGTGCGGCTGCCGTACCAGCCCTGAGGTGCCCGACCGTCCATCGTCAACCCCCCATTTTTGGGGAGACCAAACCGTCGGCCGAAACATCCGCCGATGCTTAGGTATTCCTAACCTAACTTTGACGGCCGAATCGTAGGCCGCAGATGGGCAGCCACCGGCGCCGGTCCTGGCGCCACCGCCCCACCTTCCAAGGAGCAGAATGCAACAGCAGAATCGACGACCGCTCGCGCGCGCCGTCGGCATCATCGCCGGAGTCGGCCTTCTCGCGCCGACGGCGATCCTGGGCGCCCCCGGTGCCCTCGCCGCAGCCGGCGACCCGGTCATCATCAACCACGGCGCGGCCGACGTCGCCGACGCCTTCAACGGCGTCGTCGCGGCGCCGGATGGCGGCACCTACAACGTCGGCTACCAGGTGGTCGAGGGCACCAACCGAGCCGTGCTGGTCACCAAGAGCAACGCCGACGGCTCGCTCGACACCAGCTTCGGCACCAACGGCCGGGCCGTGATCGACCTGGTCAGCTCGTTCCACGAGACGATCACCACCAACCCCGGCGCGAAAGAGACCGCCAAGGGTGTCGCGGTCGACAAGCTCGGACGGCTGCTGGTCGTCGGCGATGTCGAGGGCGATCAGTCCGAGGCCGGCACCGCCGTGGACACCGACGTCTTCGTCGCTCGGCTGCACCCCGCGGGCACCCTCGACCGGAGCTACGGCACCAACGGCGGCTGGACCCGGATCTCGCTCAGCGACGGCGTCAACCCCGCCGGCGGCGCCGCGGTGACCGACGCCGCGGGCTGGGACATCTTCGTCCGCCCCAACCAGAAGGCCATCCTCTCCGCAGCCATCGGGACCGACTCCAAGGCCACCCGCACCGGACGCGACGCGGCAGCCGTCCAGCTGACCTCGGCCGGCCGGCTGGACAAGACCTTCGGTGACGCCGGCGTGGCCAGCATCGAGACTCCGTTCAGCGACAACCTGCGCCGCGGCATGCTCGACGACGACGGCTCGTACTTGACCACCGCCTACGCCAACGTCGGCTCGAACAACCAGCCGTTCATCCAGAAGTACACCCCCGCCGGCAAGCCGGACACGTCCTGGGGTGACGACGGCCTCGCCACCGCCTACCCGGGCGGCACCGGCGGCTTCGCCGAGGCCTACGGCATCAAGAAGGACGCCGACGGCAATTACGTCGTCAGCGCCTACGGCTACCGCGGTGGGCGCACCGGCGCCGCCGCCGGCAACAGCGTCGACGCCCTGCTGTTCAGCCTCAAGCCCAACGGCTCGCTCAACCGGACCTGGGCCGACCGCGGCCTCGTGGCCTACCACATCGGCGAGGACGGCAACAACAGCGGCGACCGGCACCGCGACCACGCGATCCTGCCCGACGGCCGGATCGTCGGCGTGGGCGGCACCAGTGGCACCAGCAACGCGCTGATCACCATCACCGCACCGGACGGCACGCCCGGCTCCACCCACGTGCTCGACTTCGGAGGCAGCGACGACTACCTGTGGGGTATCACCACCATCGGTGACGGCTACCAGGTGGTCGCCGCCGGCTACGGCAACGGCGACGCCAAGCTGGTCACCCTCGACCTTTCCCCGGTGCCGTCCAAGACCGAACTGACCCTGAGCAAGACCAGCACCACGTTCGGTGCCGCCAACACCGGCTCCATCCGGGTGCGTGCCGGCAACGACCCGGTGTCGGCCAAGGCGGTCGTCCGGGTGGACGGCAAGCAGTTCCAGACCCTGCAGATCGGCGCCTCCGGCATCGGCACGTTCAGCCTGCCCAGCACGCTGACCGCGGGCAAGCACACCGTCGAAGCCATCGTGACCCCGAAGGTCGGCGTGGCCGGTTCCAAGGCTTCCGCCACGGTGACGGTCGCCAAGGCGTCCTCGAAGACCACGCTGAGCCTGCCGAAGAGCGTGAAGGCGTCCAAGCAGGCGACCGCGACGATCAAGATCGGCGGCACCGGCCTGCCCAAGGGCTACGCACCGACCGGCAAGGTGACGGTCTACGACGGCTCCAAGAAGCTGAAGACCGTCAGCCTGTCCAAGTCCGCGAAGGGCGTCGTCAAGGTGAAGCTGCCCAAGCTGAAGGCCAAGACCCACACCATCAAGGTCAGCTACTCCGGGGACGCGAACCTCAAGTCGTCCAAGGCCTCGAAGAAGCTCAAGGTCACCAAGTAACCCGCTCCTCCGCCGGTCGAGCCTGTCGAGACCCTGACGGTCTCGGCACGCTCGGCCGGCACTCCCTCGTTCACCCACCCCTTTGTCCCTGAACTCCGATCACTCGACGAAGAAGGTCCCGATGCACGCTCTCCCTCACACTCTGCGACGGGTGATAGCCGTCCTCATCGCCGGACTGCTGGTGGCGTCCGGCCTGGTGCTCAGCAGCCAGCAGGCCCACGCCGCGGTCACCGTCACCGACCCGGTGTCGGGAGCGAGCATCACGCTCAGCAAGAACCGCATCGCGCCCGGGGAACGGATCGAGATCTCTGGTCGCGGCTTCACCCCCGTCCAGGGCAGCACCGGTGAACCACTGGTCGCCGTCCGTCCCTATGACTTCGACAACGGTCCCGCCTGGACCACCGGCGGACGCGATGCCTACCGCCCGCCGAACCCGAGCCAACCGCCCGGCAGCGAGGCGAAGTACTGGTTCGTCACCCACCACGACCAGGACGGCTCGTTCGAAGGCTGGCTGGAGGCACCCGCCTCGCTCACCTCGGCCGGCCCCCTGGGCAACGGCCAGCACTGGCTGCGGATCCTCTCCGGCGCCTTCTTCACCACCACCGGTGACCGGATCACCGATCCGATCACCTTCCAGGTTCCGTTCAGCGTCGCCAGCACGTCGGCGAGCATCAATACCGGCCTGACCAGCCCGACCGGCGTCTTCCAGGCCGGGACGACCTTCCGGCCGGGCGCCCAGCTAACGGTGCGCGGGGACGGCTTCACCCCCGGCTCCGAGGTGGCCGCGACACTCGACGGCAAGGCGCTGACCAGCAGCATCACCGCCGATTCGGAGGGCGCGCTGCCCGGCCAGGCGCGCGTGACGCTGCCCGACGACGTCTCGATCGGGTCGCACACCCTGAGGCTGGCCACCGGAAGCCACGCGGCCCAGGTGTCGCTGCGGGTCACGGCGGCTCCGGCCGCCACCCTGCTCACCGACCGCGTCCGGCCCGGTGGAACGATCAGGTTCGCGCTGACCGGCTACATCGGTGTCGGCGGTGCCCCGCAGAAGGTGGCGGTCGTCGTCAACGAGAAGGTCCTGGCCTGCATCCAGGCCAGCAGCAACGGCGCCGCGAACGGCGCGGCACAACTGCCGGCGGAACTCACCGGCACCGTGGTGGTGGGATTCAACGTCGGCCTGTCCTGCGTGCTGCCGCCCATCGGCGTGATCAACGACCAGCCCATCTCGCGGATCACCCGGTCCGTGACCGTGGACGCCGAAGCGCCGCCGCGGCCTTCCGCGTTGACGGTCACCGCGCCCACCTCGGTGCGCTACGGTGCGGCCCGGACGACGACGGTGAAGCTGACCGTCGACGGAGTGCCTGCTGCGGGCAAGGTCGAGGTCTCGCAGGGTAAGTGGAACAAGACGGTCTCGGTCGGCGCGAAGGGCACCAAGGTCTCCCTCCCGATCGACGCCTCGGTCGGCAGCCAGAAGGTCACCGCCCGCTTCGCCGGCGACGACCACACCGCCACGGCCAGCGCGTCGCGCAGCTTCAAGGTGACCAAAGCGTCCTCGTCCACCTCGCTCAAGCTGTCGGCGTCCAAGGTCAAGCGCACCAAGCGAGTCAGCGCCACCGTGAAGATCGGGATCGGCGGCGCGCCCAAGCTGGCGGCCACCGGCACGGTGCGGATCTACGACGGCAAGAAGCGGCTGGGCAGCTACGCCCTCAAGGCCGGCCACCGCGGCACCCTGAAGGTGAAGCTGCCGAAGATCACCAAGAAGGGCACGCACAAGCTCAAGGCGGTCTACGCGGGCAACTCCAACGTGGCCGGCAAGACCAGCAAGACGGTGACGCTGAAGGTCAGCTGAGCGCGGCCCCGCCGGCGCCGAGCACCCGCAGCACCAGATCGGTGTCGCAGTTGCCGCCGGACATGATCAGCGCCGCGGTGGCGCCGGGGGCGCGCTGCGCGTCGGCCAGCAGGCCGGCCAGCGACAGGGCGCCGGCGGGCTCGGGCATCTGGTGGGTGGTCTGCCAGAGGATCCGCATCGCGTCCTCGGCGTCGGCCTCGCCGACCCGGACGAACCGGGCCGCGCCGGCGACCATCGCGGCCACCGCGTCCGGCACTGGTGTTCGGGTCGCGACGCCGTCGACGAAGGTGTCCGCGTCCGGGGTGCTGACGGCGTGCCCGGCCTCGAACGACAGGGCGTGCGCGGGCGCCCGGTCGGCGACCACCCCGACGATCTCGGTGTCGGCCTGCAGCAGGTCGCGGACCGCCATGTGGGCACAGATCCCGGAACCCAGGCCGACCGGCACGTAGACGACGTCGAGGCGGCCGGCCTGGGCGTGCAGCTCGGCGGCGGCAGTGGCGACACCTGCCACCAGATCGGGATGGAAGGACGGGACGAAGATCAGCCCACGCTCGGCGGCGAGGACGCGGGCGTGCTCCAGGGACTCCTGGAAGTCCCGGCCGTGCACGACGAGTTCGGCACCGAACGCCGCCATCGATGCGTTCTTGGCCGGGCTGTTGCCCTCGGGCACGACGATGGTGGCCGGCAGGCCGTGCTCCCGGGCGGCATAGGCGACCGACTGGCCGTGATTGCCGCGGGTGGCCGCGATCAGGCCGGGCACCGTGGACCCGCCACGCAACAGACGCTCGGCAAAAACCAGGCCGCCACGCACCTTGAACGCCCCCGTCGGAGCGGCGTTCTCGTGTTTGACCCAGGTGGGAGTTCCGGTGACCTGCTCCAGCAGCGGCCAGCGGTAGGCGGGGGTCACCGGGACGTGGGCGGCAACGATCCGGGCGGCATCGGCAAGATCCTCGGTGGTCAGCATGATTCCGAGCCTAGAACCCGTACTCGGCTTCCCTCTTCCCCGACGGGCCTGCGTCTGCTGGGATGAGCGCCAGGACGTCGCGCCCGGACCTGTTCGATCGTGTCGCCCGGCCTCGTGAACCCCGACGAGAGGATCCTTCGTGCCTCGCCTGCGAACCGGCGGCTTCCTGCTGCTGACCACCGCTCTGCTGCTGACCGCGTGCACCTCCGACCCGCTGTCACCCGTCGGCGACACGCCACCGGACGCCTACGTGGCCCGGCCCGTCCCGCCCGCTCAGATCGACGCCGCGATCGCCGGTCTGGACAAGATGGTCACCGACGTCATGCAGCGCACGGGCGTGCCCGGCATGTCGGTCGCGGTGGTGCGCGGCGGCCAGGTCGTCTATGCGAAGGGTTTCGGCGTCCGCGAGCTTGGCAAGGACGCCAAGGTCGACGCCGACACCGTCTTCCAGTTGGCGTCGGTGTCGAAATCGGTGGGCAGCACCTGCGTCTCGGCGGCGGTCACCCAGGGCCTGGTGGCGTGGTCCGACCCGGTGGTCAAGCACCTGCCCGACTTCGCCCTGTCCGATCCCGAGGTCACCAAGCGGGTCACCATTGCCGACCTGTACTCGCATCGCAGCGGCCTGCCCAACCAGGCCGGTGACGACCTCGAGGCCATCGGTTTCGACCGTGCCGAGATCCTCTCCAAACTCCGGCTGTTCGAGCTGGACCCGTTCCGGATCAGCTATCACTACGCCAACTTCGGGCTCACCGCCGGCGCCGAGGCGGTCGCCGTGGCGACGAAGCGCCCATGGGAGCAACTGTGTGCCGATCTGTTGTACACACCCCTGGGGATGGCCTCCACCAGTTCCACCTACGCCGGCTTCGTCGGCCGCGAGAACCGGGCGACACTGCACTTCCGCACCGGCGCCACGACCTTCGAGCCCCGCTACACCCGCAACGCCGATGCCCAGTCGCCGGCCGGTGGAGTGAGTTCGTCGGCGAACGACCTGGCCCGCTGGCTGATGCTGAACCTCGCCGACGGAAAGGTCGGCGACCAGACCCTGATCGACCCGGCCGTGCTGCGTGAGTCGCACACCGCCCAGATCGCCACCGGGCCGCTGCGGACCTCCGAATCGCGCGGCCGGTTCTACGGCTACGGGTTCAACGTTGAGGACACCTCGACCGGACATGTCCGGCTCGGCCATTCGGGTGCCTTCTACGTCGGAGCCGGGACGGCGTTCGCGCTTGTCCCGGGGGCAGATGTCGGCATCGTCGCACTCACCAACGCCTCTCCGGTGGGGGCGGCCGAAACCGTCACCATGGGCTTTACCGACCTGGTGCGTACCGGCGCGGTGGAACGGGACTGGGTGGGCTTCTTCGCCCAGATCTTCGACCCGATGTTCGTCAACCACAGCAAGGTCGCCGACCCGCCCCCCGCAAACGCGGCAGCCGCACGGCCGCTGGACGCCTACGTCGGCACCTATGCCAGCCCCTACGCCGGTGACATCACGGTGACCCGCAACGGCGACGAGCTCACCCTGACCATAGGGCCGAAGCGGCTCAGCGCACCGCTCACCCACTACGACGGCGACACCTTCAGCTGGCTGGCCCCCGGCGGCAACGGCGATCCGGTCTCGGCGGTCACCTTCGCCGGCGGCAGCGACCTGGCCCAATCGGTCGACATCGAGTTGCTGCAGCAGCCACACTTCCAGCGCACCTAGTCCTGCCGTCGTCCGGGCTCGGACGCCCCACCTCCGAGCGACGCGGGTCAGGCCAGGAGCGGCAGCAGCGCCACGACCCCCGCGATCGTGCCGAGGCTGGCCAACGTCGTCAGCGCCACCACGCTCGCCACGAGCTCGGGGTTCGAGCCGTACTCGCGGGCAAGCATGAACGCGTTCACCGCGGTCGGCATCGCGCAGGCCAGAATCAGGCTGCTCAGCTCGAGGCCGCCGAGGCCCAGCAGCAGACCCAGGCCAGCGGCCAGCACCGGAAGCACCACCACCCGGACGCCGGACGCGATCAGCACCGGGGCGCTCAGTCGCAGGCTGGACCGCTGACCCAGCTGCAGCCCGAGTGCGATCAGCACCATCGGAATCGCCGCCTGGGCCAGCAGTTCGACGCCGCGCGCGATGCCGACCGGGAGCGTCACCCCGGTGGTGCGGACGATCAGCCCGGCGACCAGAGCCCAGGCCACCGGCAGCTTGATGACGGTCAGCACGGCATCGCCGAGCCCGCCGTGCGAGCCGAGCAGCGCGGGTCCGACGGTGTACATCACCACCAGTGAGGTGACGAAGATCACCACCGCCTGGTCGAGCCCGGGGCGTCCGAGCGCCAGCAGGGCGATCGGCAGCCCGAAATTGCCGTTGTTGCCGATCACCACGCTGGCGATCATCGCCCGGCGGGTCGGCTGGTCCTGCCGCCGGGCGGCGGCCCACGCCACCAGGCCGGCGACCAGGGTGACCACGAGGTAGCCGCCGACCAGTTGCACCGCCTGGCCGCCCGAAACCTCGGTCTTCATCACGCTGTCGAAGGCGAGCAGCGGGGTCAGTCCGTACAGGTTGATCTTGCCGACCGTGTTCATGTCGAGCCGGAAGCTACGCGCCAGCGCGATCCCGACCAGGGCGACCAGCACCACCGGCAGGATCACCTCGATCAGCGCGGTGAGAAAGGCCACCCGTCGATCGTTTCACCGTCGCGGCCTCCGCGCCGCTGCCAACCACTGCGCGGGCGGCCGCGCGACGGCGTCCGGAACAATGGCAGCCATGACCGCCTTCACCCTGACCGCTCCACTGGCCGACCCGGACGCCGCCTGGCGCGAGGTGGTCGCCCATCCGGAAGTGCTCTGGGGTCACAGCGCACCCGACCTGGAACCGGGCCGCGACTACGACACCGTCACACAGCTCGGCATCCGCGGCAGCGGCCGGATCGAGACCGTCCAGCCGGGACGGGTCGAGTTCGTCTGGGCGGTCCACGACTGGCCGCAGCCCGGCCGTTTCGTGCTGTTCGTCGGCGACCACCTCGTCTTCGAGGCACACGGCGTCCCGGACGACCACGCCGACGCCGCCCGCGCCTACTGGGAGCGCGCCGTCGATGCCGCGGCCGACTACCTGAACCAGCCCAATCCCGCCGGCACCACCCCCAGGGCGGTGCTGTTCGACGCCGACGGCGTGCTGCAATGGCCGCGGGAAGGCTGGCTGGCGGACTTCACCCGGATCGGCGGGCCCAACTTCGTGGCCGACGCGTTCGAGGCCGAACTGGACTGCCTGACCGGCGAGGCCGACCTCAGGCCACGGTTGGAGGCCCTGCTCACCGCCGGCACCGGCGGCAGCGTGGAGGAGATCCTGGAGATCTGGCAGGACATCGTGATCGATCCGGACGCCGTCGCGGTCGTCGACCGGGTGCGCGCGGCCGGACTCGTCACCGTGTTGGCCACCAACCAGCAGAGCTATCGCGGCTCCCGGTTGCGTCACCACTACGAGTTGGACCGGCACTTCGACCACGCCTTCTACTCCTACGAGGTCGGGTTCGCGAAGCCGTCCCCGGAGTACTTCGCGCACATCCTGGCCGCGCTCGACCTGTCAGCGGAGCAGGCGGTCTTCGTGGACGACGGCCCGGGCAACGTCCGCGCCGCCCGGGCCGCCGGGGTGCCCTCGGCTCTGCACCGGCCGACGGACGGAGCGGCCGGCCTGGTGTCCGAGCTGGCCGCGCTCGGCGTCCTGAGCTGAGGCCATCCCGGCGGCGCAGGCCGTCTCTCTACACTGCGGATGTGCCCACCGTCATTGATCATGTTCTCGGCCGGCTCCGCGAGATCGGAGTCGCCGATGTCTTCGGTGTTCCCGGCGACTACTCCTTCGGCGTCAGCGACGCCGTCGTCGCGCATCCGGACATCGCCTGGATCGGTTGCAGCAATGAACTCAACGCCGCCTACGCAGCCGACGGCTACGCGCGGATCAAGGGCGCGGCCGCCATCAGCACCACGTTCGGCGTCGGCGAGCTGAGCGCGATCAACGGAATCGCCGGCTCGTTCGCCGAACAACTGCCCGTGTTCCACCTGGTCGGCACCCCCGACACCGCGACGCAACGCCGCCGCGCGATCATGCATCACACACTCGGCCTCGGCGACTACGACGTCTACCGACGAATGACGGAACCGGTCGTGTGTGCCTATGCCGAGCTCACGCCGGAGAACGTCGTCGTCGAGACCGAGCGGCTGATCGCCGCGGCGATCTACCATCGCCGCCCCGTCTACCTCACCTTCCCGGCCGATCTGATCAATAAGCCGATCGTCGAGGGACCGGTCGGCCACCCGCGGACCACGAGCGATCCCGAATCGCTCGAGGCCGCCGTCGAGGCGATCGTCGGGCAACTCGAGGAGGCGACGACCGCGGTCGTGCTGCCGGGCATCCTGGTCCGCCGAGCGGGCGCCGAGGACGAGCTGCGCGCGTTCATCGATGCCTGGCGACTACCGTTCGCGACCATGTTCATGGCGAAGTCGGTGCTCGACGAGCAGCACCCGGGCTACGCCGGCATGTACGACGGCGCCCTGATGAACTCCGGCGTCAAGGAGTTCGTCGAGAGCCGCGATCTGGTCATCGACGTGGCCTCGCCCTTCAGCGATTTCAACTCGGGCGCCTTCACCTCGCAGATCGACCCCCAACGCCTCATCACGATCGGACACCACGACGTCCAGGTGGCCGGCCGGACCTACCCGGGCGCGGAGCTACGCGACGTGCTGGCTGCCCTCGCCGCCGCGGCGACCGCGCGGGAGTGGCCGCGGGTCGTCCCCGAGCCGCGCCCGGACCCGGTGGGTGCCGGCGCCGACCCGCTCAGCGTCGAGGCCCTGTACCCGCGGTGGGAGCGATTCATCCGTCCTGACGACATCGTCGTCGCCGAGACCGGCACGGTGTCGATGGGACTGGGCTTCGCCCATCTGCCCGCCGGCGCGACCTTCCACAACCAGACGCTGTGGGGATCGATCGGCTGGGCCACGCCCGCCGCGTTCGGCGCCGCGATCGCCCGCCGCGACCGTCGCGTCCTGCTGTTCACCGGCGACGGCTCGCACCAGCTCACGGCGCAGGAGATCGGCCAGTTCAAGCGCTACGGCGTGAAACCGATCGTGTTCGTCCTCAACAACGACGGCTACCTCATCGAGCGCCTGCTCTGCAAGGACCCGGAGATCGAGTACAACGACATCGCCGCCTGGAACTACGCGCTGCTGCCCGCCGCGCTGGGCTGCGACGACTGGTACACGGCCCGGGTGGCGACCTGCGGGGAACTCGACGACGCCCTCGCCGCGGCGGCGGACGCGGCGTCCGGAGCCTATATTGAGGTCGTCACCGACGCCTACGCGGCGTCTCCGCTCGCCGAGGCGCTGGGCACCGCACTTAAGGCGCTTCGCAAGGGGTCGTGAGGGACGCCGGCCGCACGGACCTCCGAGCCCTCGGCACGTCACAGCCACGAAAGGCAGTCGCCATGTCGCAGCACACCGGCCACACCGTCCTGGCCAGCATCGACAGCAGCGCGTTCGCGTCCGTGCGCCAGCGCGGCACCACCCGCGACGAGCGTTTCGCGCTGGGGCGCTCGCTGCGCGAGAAGGTGCCGATCGCGGCCCTCGGCGTGTGGAACGCGACCCAGGCGCGTCCGGACCCGATCGAGCTGATCAACTCGTCCCACCACGGCCGGGTCAAGGATCTGATCCCGATCCGGGTCGGCCGGATGGTGTCCTCGCCCTACGGCTTCTACCGGGGCAGCGCGGTGGTGATGGCGTCCGACCTGGCCGCTCTGCCGATCACCGGGATCATGCCGGTGATCTGCGGCGATTCCCACCTGGGCAACTTCGGCTTCTACCGCTCGCCCGAGGGCGAGCAGGTGATCGACCTCAACGACTTCGACGAGGCCCATCCCGGCGCCTGGGAGTGGGATCTGCGCCGGCTCACCGCCGCCGTCTGGGTGGCGGGACGCGAGAACGGCTACAGCGAGGACGACATCGCCGAGGCGGTGCGAGCCTGCGTGCTGGCCTACCGCGACGAGGTGGCGCTGCTGGCGACGATGCCGCTGATGGCCCGGTCGTACAACCGGCTGGACGTCGAACGACTGCACGAGACTGCCACCGAGAAGGACCTGCGCGACGAGATCAGACGTGCCGCGAAGATCGCCCGCAAGCGCACCTCGGACCGGGCGCTGCCCCGGTTCACCGACTCCACCGCGGAGGGCGAGCGCCGGATCGTCGAGGAACTGCCGCTGATCCGCTCGGTGCGCGGCGAGGAGTTCGAGCAGCTCGCCGAGGGCCTGGACGCCTACCTCGACACCCTCGCCCCGCACTGGCGGCGGGTCGTCGCTGGCTACACCCTGGTCGACATCGCGCACAAGGTGGTGGGCGTCGGCTCGGTCGGCCTGCGGGCGTATGTGGTGCTACTGGAAGGCAGCTCGCCCGACGACGTGCTGTTCCTACAGCTCAAACAGGCCCGCCGCTCGGTGCTGGCGAAGTACGTGCACGGCGACCCCGCCCGCCACGACCATCAGGGGCAGCGGGTGGTCGAGTACCAGCAGGCGCTGCAGACCGTCTCGGATCCGCTGCTCGGCTGGACCTCGGTCGGCGGACGGGAGTACTACGTCCGGCAGTTCCGCAACATGAAGGGCACCGTGCCGCTGGACGGCCTGACCGCGACCGCGCTGACCGACTACGCCGGCATCGTCGGGCACCTGCTCGCCAAAGGCCACGCCCGGACGTCCGGGGCGTCCATGATCGCCGGGTACCTGGGCCGCGGCGAGAAGGCCGCCAAGGCGTTCTCGCGGTTCGCCCGGCTCTACGCCGACCAGACCGAGGCCGACCACGCCGCCCTGGTGAAGGCGGCCCGGGAGGGCCGGATCCCGGTCGCCGACGGGGCCCTGGCCGCGATGGGCTCAGCATTCCGTCCCGGCGGCTGAAAAGCCTGTGACAGCTGTCATCGCCAACCGGTGACAGCACCCTCTGAGCAAATCGGACGGCTCGCGGCACCGTTGAGCCATGGACGCAATCACCCTCACCGGACTCACCAAGACCTACGGCCGGCTGACCGCGGTCGACGGGCTGGACCTCACGGTGCCGGCCGGCCAGATCATGGCCTTCCTCGGACCCAACGGCGCCGGCAAGTCCACCACCACCGAGATGGTGCTGGGCCTGACCAAGCCGGACGCCGGCACGGTCGAGGTGTTCGGCCCCGATCCGGTCGGCGCGATGCGCCGTGGCGACGTGGGCGCCATGCTGCAGAACGGCGTCCTGCTCTGGGACGTGCCGGTGCGCCGGCTGCTCACCCTGATGCACGGCCTGTACGCCCACCCGCTGGCCTTGGACGACGTGATCGAGCGCGCCGACCTGACCTCGATCCTGAAGAGCAACACCAACAAGCTCTCCGGCGGGCAGGCGCAGCGCGTCCGGTTCGCGCTGGCGATGATGGCCGACCCGAGACTGCTGATCCTGGACGAACCGACCGTCGGCATGGACGTGGACGCCCGCCGCGCCTTCTGGGCCACCATGGACACCCTGACCGCCGAGGGACGCACCGTCGTCTTCGCCACCCACTACCTCGACGAGGCTGACGAGTTCGCCGACCGGATCGTGGTGCTCAACGGCGGCCGGATCGTCGCCGACGGCACCGGCAGCCAGATCAAGGCGGTCGTCGGAGGACGACGGATCAGCTTCACCGGACCGGCACGTGACTACGCCGAACTGCCCGGCGTCGCGGCCCAGGAGCCGCGCGGCGCCCGCATCGTGCTGACCTGCACCGACTCAGACGCCACTCTGCGGGCGCTGCTGGCCGACGACGCCGTCCGCGATGTCGAGGTCAGCGCTCCGAGCCTCGAGGACGCCTTCGTCTCCCTGGTCTCCTGAATCGCTCCCACCGCCGATTGAGCTTGTCGAAACCCCTGGTCAGCACGGGATCTCGACACGCTCGACCACAGCCTCTTGATAAGGACGCATCATGACCATCCTCACTACCGACATCGCACGAACCTCCGGAACTCCCACCCAGGACACCCGGCCCTCCGGCTCTGCGCGGCGGTTCCTGCACTACGCCGTCCAGAGCATCCTGATCCAACTGCGCGACTGGGCGTTCCTGGGCTTCGTCATCGTGATGCCGACCACCATCTACCTCTTCTTCGCCGGCATGTACGGCGACGAGAGCGACGGCTCCGGCATCAACGTGGCGGCGCTGATGATGGTGACGATGGCCACCTACGGCGGCCTCGGCGCGGCGATGAACGCGGGCTCGCAGATCCAGTCGGAGCGTTCGTCCGGCTGGTTCCGCCAGCTGATGCTCACCTCGCTGAGCCCCGCGCAGTTCGTGCTGGCCAAGATCCTCACCGCGATCGCCGTGCTCATCCCCGCGATCGGCACGGTGTTCCTGGCCGGCGCCGCCCGCGGCGTCCGCCTCGACGCCGGCACCTGGGCCGCCTCGCTCGGCCTGATCGTGACCGCGCTGCTGCCGATGATCGTGTTCGGCCTGGTCATCGCCTTGTGGTTCAAGCCCCAGACCGCGACCGCCGTCACGACGCTGACCATGCTGGCGTTGGCCATGCTGGGCGGGCTGTGGGTACCGCTGCAGTTGATGCCGGAGGCAATGCAGACGATCGGCAAGCTGCTGCCCTCGTACTGGGCCAGCCAGATCGGCGCCTGGCCGCTGGTCGGCGGCGACTTCCCCTGGCAGGGCGTGCTCGTGCTCGTGGTCTGGCTGGTGGTGCTGGTCGGCGTCGGGGCGCTCGGCTACCGTCGGGCTGTCCGCACCTCCCGCCGCTGATCCGGATCGCAACGCACTCATGACCGACGACACCACTTTGCGGGCCCCGGCCTTCGTACCCGGGGCCTGCGACCTGCCCTGGTACCGGCGGGCGTTCGCCCAAGGCGCCGGCTACATCCTGCCGAGCTGCGTCTTCGGCTTCATCCCGATCGCCTACGCCTTGGACGCCGGGCCCGAGGTGATCGCGCTGGTGTCACTGAACTGCCTAGCCATCGTGACATTCTTCGTCGGCAGCACACTGGTCATGCACTGGCCCGAGTGGGGTCGCTGGCTGTGGCTGGCCGGGCTGATCTCGTCGATCCTGACGCTGGGAGTGTTCCCCGAATCACGGCCGCTCTACTTCGCACCATTCGTCACCTGCGCCGCGGTGACTCTGATCGCCTGGCGACACTCGCTGATCGTCGTGATCGCCACCACCATCCTCGGCCTCGGATTCTCGCTGCTTCAGGGCGATCTGTTCGGCGTCGTGATGGTGCTGATGGGGTTGGCGCTGGCGCTCACCGTCGGCCTCGGCATGCGCTACGACGCCGCCCGCGCGGCCCTGCGCAAGGCAGAGGAACGCACCGCGGTGCTGGCCGTGGCCGCCGAGCGGGAGCGGATCGGACGGGACCTGCACGACATCCTGGGCCACTCGCTGACCACGATCGCGGTCAAAGCCGACCTGGCGCAGCGCCTCGCCTCCCGCGACCCCGAAGCGGCCGCCGTCCAGATCGGTGAGATCGCCACCATCGCCCGGCAGTCGCTGAAGGACGTCCGCGCGACCGCGGCGGGCATGCGCGAGGTGCGGCTGGCGTCCGAGATCGCAGCGGCCCGTTCGGTGCTGACCGCGGCCGGCATCGAGTGCCGGGCGCCTGTCGCGCTGCCGGTGATCGGCGACGCCGACAGCGAGCTGCTCGGCTACGTGGTGCGCGAGGCGGTCACCAACGTCGTCCGGCACTCCGGTGCCACGGTGTGCACGATCGAGGCGGACGCCGAGCGCGCCACGGTCACCGACGACGGTCGCGGATTCGCCGGCCCGCACGACGGCAGCGGGCTGGCCGGCCTGCGGAGCCGGGTCGAGCGGGCCGGCGGCACTCTCGATGTGCAGACCTCGTCCAACGGCACGGTGCTGAGCGTGCGACTCGCCGTCCGGACACCCGAAGGAGCCAGATGATCCGCGTACTGCTCGCCGACGACCAGGAGATGATCCGGACGGCGCTGGCCACCACCCTCGACCTCGAGGACGACCTAGACGTGGTTGGGCAGGCCGGCACCTGCGCGGCCGCCGTCTCCGAGGCCGCGGCCATCCGCCCGGACGTGGTGCTGCTCGACGTTCAGATGCCCACCGGTGGGCTGTCCGGCGAGGACGGCCTGGACGCCATCGGTCCGCTGCTGGCCGCCGCTCCCGGCGTCCGGGTGCTGGTGGTGACCACCTTCGGACGTCCCGGGTATCTGCGCCGCGCGCTGGAGGCCGGCGCGCTCGGCTTCATGGTGAAGGACGCCCCGATCGAGCGGCTGCTGGAGGGCATCCGACGGGTCAGCCAGGGCCTGCGGCACGTCGACCCCGAACTGGCCGCGGCGAGCCTGAGCCTGGGGGCGTCCCCGTTGACCGAACGCGAGGCGCAGGTGCTGGCCGCCAGCATCGGCGGCGCCGCCACCGCCGAGATCGCCGCAGCCGTCTTTCTCTCCGAGGGAACCGTCCGCAACTATCTGAGTGCCGCGATCGGCAAGCTCGGCGCCCGCAACCGCGCCGAGGCGATCCGCACTGCGTTGGACAACGGCTGGATCTGAGGCCGGACGGTAGTGCCAGCACTACCCTCACTCTCGCCCGGTCGCCATTCGGCGGTTCACAGCCGGCACCTAGGGTTGCCGCATGACCGCGACTTTGCCCGCTCCCACTACGGATGTCATCGCCCGCGCCGTGGGCCTGACCAAGACCTACGGCACCGGTGACGCCCAGGTGCATGCCCTGGCCGGCGTCGATCTGGCGCTGCGCCGCGGGTCGTTCACCGCGATCATGGGCCCCTCCGGCTCGGGCAAGTCGACGCTGATGCACTGCCTCGCCGGGCTGGACGCCTCGACGTCCGGGCAGATCTGGCTGGGCGGCACCGAGATCACCGGCCTGGACGACCGGCGACTCACCCAGCTGCGCCGCGACTCGGTCGGTTTCGTGTTCCAGGCCTTCAACCTGCTGCCGACGCTGACCGCCAAGGAGAACATCCTGCTGCCGCTCGACCTGGCTGGACGCCGGGTCGAGGCGTCCGAGTTCGACGCGATCGTGGCCTCGCTGAAGCTCGCCGACCGGCTCGGTCATCTGCCCTCCCAGCTGTCCGGCGGCCAGCAGCAGCGGGTCGCGATCGCCCGCGCGCTGATCACCAAGCCGCAGGTGCTGTTCGCCGACGAGCCGACCGGCGCCCTCGACTCCCGCACCGGCCACGAACTGCTCGACCACCTGCGCTCGGCCAGCCGCGAGCTGGGCCAGACCATCGTGATGGTCACCCACGACCCGAACGCCGCCGCCTACGCCGACCGGGCGGTCATCCTCTCCGACGGCCGGATCGTCGACGACCTGGACGCCCCGAACTCCGACACCGTGCTGGACGCCATGCGGAAGCTGGGCGCCTGATGCTGCGGCAAGTGCTGCGGGAGTTGCGGTTCCACCCCTCCCGCTTCGTCGCCACGGTGATCGCCATCGCGATCAGCGTGGCCTTCATGGCCGGCTCGTCGATCCTGGTCGCCACCGAGACCAACGGCTTCCAGCGCCTCCAGTCGCTACCGATCTCGACAGCGGACGTCGTGGTCACCCTCGGCCCGGACGCCGACCGCGCCGCCGTTCCCCAAGCCTTGGCCGCCGTCGCCGGGATCGAAGCCGCCGAGCCCAGCCTGAGCATGACCACGACGCTACGGAACGGCCGCGCGACGGCGTTGACCGGGTTGATCGTGTTGCCGTCCGAACGATTGCGCTGGTCGCGAATCACGGACGGACGCTGGCCCCAGGCCGCCGGTGAACTGGCGCTGAGCCGCGACGCCGCCAAGGGCTTGCAGGCGCGGATCGGCGACCGGCTGGAGACCGGCTACGCCGACATGACCTTCACGGTGGTCGGTCTCACCGACGAGCCGAGGTCGCTGTTCCTGCAGACCGGCTACGTCGCGCCGGCCACCTTCGCCGCGTCGGGGGACGACCCGGCCCAGGGCGCGGACACCTGGATCGTCAAGGCCACCCCCGGCACCGATCCTGCCGCCCTGACCCAGGCGGTCCGCGCGGCGCTCGGCAAGGTCTCCGATGTCGAGGTGCAGCCGGCGGAGCAGGTGCGTGCCGAGTCGCTGAAGAAGCTGACCGGTGAGTTCGACGCCTTCCGCAACCTGCTCTGGGCGTTCGCGGCGATCGCCGCCGTGGTCGGCATGATCACCATCGCCAACACCTTCACCATCCTGCTGGCGCAGCGCCGACGGCAGATCGGGCTGCTCCGCGCGGTCGGCGCGAGCGGTGCCCAGATCCGGCGGCGGTACCTGCTCGAAGCGCTCGCCCTGGGCGTGATCGGCTCGGCGCTGGGGCTGCTCGCCGGTGCCGGACTGGCGGCGATCGGATCGTCGCTGACCGGCTCGCTGTTCTGGGGGCTCGCCCTGCCCGCCGTCGATCTCTCGGTCGCCTTCGGCGTGGGCGTGACGATCACCGTGCTGGCCGCCGTCCTGCCGGTGCTGCGCGGCACCCGGGTCCGGCCGCTGGAGGCGCTGCAGCCCGAGCCGGCGTCCGACGAGAAGCGCCGGGCGGGCATCGTCCGCGGCGTGATCTGCGGACTGCTGGTCGTGGGTGGAGTCATCGCCGGCGTGCTCGGGCTGGACTCCGGGGCAGCACTGCAGATAGCGATCGCGGGCAGCGCCCTGGTGGCGATCGGCGTCCTGTTCGGTGCCCCGCTGTTCGTTCCCGGCCTGCTGCGGCTGGTCGGCCTCGGGATACGCGGCTTCGGGGTCACCCCGCGGTTGGCGGCGCAGAACGCCGTCCGGAACCCGCGCCGCGCCTCCACCACGGCGACCGCGCTGATGCTCGCGGTCGGGCTGATTGTCACCCTGCAGGTCGCGACGGCGAGCGCCCGCGCCACGATGCTCGACCAGATCGACCGGCAGCGTCCGGTGGACATCTCGGTCAACACCTGGGGCGCGACCACGTCCCTACCGAGCGAGCTGATCGGCCAACTGCGCCGGGTCTCAGGGGTCGCCGCCACCGCGGCGCTGCCGTCCGCTTCCGCCGATCTCAGCGGCGCCGCCGACTACGAGGGCATCACGGTGCTCGGCTACGGCCCGGACGCCGCGGCGGTCGCGGCCGACGCCCCGTCGGCAATCGCCGACGATCAGATCTACGTCTCCGACAACTGGGACGAGTTGAAGGACGGCCAGCAGGTTGGATTGAAGGGCCACCCGGGCACCCTGCGGCTGAAGGTTGTGAAGTCGCCGATCGTGCCGCTCGGCCAGGCGATGGTGTCCCGGGCGAACCTGGACCGACTGGGTCAGGTGGTTCCGGACGCCATGATCTGGCTGTCGGTGCCGAACCGCGCCGACGCCGTGGCAGCGGCCACCGCGGTCTCTGAGTTGACCGCCGGGGAACAGTACGAGGTGACCGGCGCGATCATCGAGGCGGCAGCGATGGAATCGGTGCTGAACGTGCTGCTGGCCATCACCACCGCGCTGCTCGGCGTGGCGGTGCTGATCGCGCTGATCGGGGTGAGCAACACGCTCGGACTGTCGGTGCTGGAGCGGACCCGCGAGTCGGCGCTGATGCGGGCACTCGGGCTGCAGGCTCGGTCACTACGGCTGATGCTGCTGATCGAGGCGCTGCTGCTGGCCATCGCCGGCGTCGCGGTCGGGGTGGCCGCCGGCATCTACTTCGGCTGGCTGGGTGCCACCGCACTGGCCAAGCAGGTGGCCGCCGATGTCCGGCTGGTGGTCGATCTGCCGCTCACCCTGGGCATGGTGGCGGTGGCGATCCTGGCCGCGGCACTGGCGTCCGTGCTGCCCGGACGCCGGGCCGCGAAGGCCTCCCCGACCGAGGCCCTGGCCGACATCTGAGGGTTGTTCAACCGAACGGTTGACAACGATTCGCCACCGTCGTACGGTTTATTCAACCAACCGGTTGAAGAGAGAAAACCATGACGGATCAGCTCGATGCGGCCTTCGCGGCCCTGTCCGATCCGACCCGGCGCGACCTGGTCGCCCGGCTGTCGATCGGGGACGCGACGGTCTCAGAGCTGGCCGCCCCGTACGACATGACCATCCAGGCGATCTCCAAGCACCTGAACGTGCTGGCGACCGCAGGTCTGGTCAGCAAGCATCCGCAGGCCCAGCGCCGGCTCGTCCATCTCGAGGCGGACGCCCTGCGCCGGCTCACCGACTGGGTCGGGCACTACGCCGGCCTGGCCGAGCAGCGCTACTCGCGCCTGGAGAACGTCCTGGCCTCGTTCGCCGAGACCGCACCCGAGGAAGGGAACCCATCATGACCGAACACATCACCACCGCCACCATCGAGGCCGACCCGGTCGTCCCGGTGATCCACATCACCCGCGACTTCCACGCCACCCCGGCCCAGGTGATCCGCGCCCACGTCGACCCGGAGTTGTTCAGCCAATGGGTCGGCCCAGACCACCGCGCCATCGCCATCGATCACTGGGATGCCCGCACCGGCGGCAGCTGGCGCTACACCGACAGCACCGACGCCGACGTCCAGGCCTTCCGTGGCTGCTTCCACGAGATCGGCGAGGACCGGATCGTGCAGACCTTCACCTGGGAGGGCATGCCCGAAGGCGTCGCGTTGGAGACGATGACCGCGACCGACCTCGGCGACGGCTGGACGCGACTGCATTCCGCCTCACTCACCGACAGCTTCGAGGGCCGGGACGCCTGGCTCGCCTCGGGCATGGAGGTCGGGGTCAACGACGGCTACGCCAAGCTCGACGCCCTGCTGGCCCGATGAGTGCCGAGGCCGAGCGCCACCGCCGCTACGCGGCCCGGTTCGCCGAGGTCGTGGCCGGCGTCACCGACTGGGACGCGCCCACTCCGGTCAAGGAGTGGGCCGCCCGGGACGTGGTGGCCCACCTGATCGACTGGTTCCCCGGCTTCCTGGAGGCCGGCACCGGCATCGTCCTGCCCGCCGTTCCTTCCCCGGACGCCGATCCGGCCGGCGCCTGGGACGCCCGCCGCGCCGACGTCCAGGCCCTGCTCGACCACCCGGACACGGCCGGTGGCAGCTATCGCAGCCGGATGTTCGGCGAGCTTTCCGTGGCCGACGCGATCGATCGCTTCTACACCACCGACATCTTCATGCACAGCTGGGACCTGGCCCGCTCGGCCGGGCTCGACGACACCCTGGACGCCGCCGTCTGCGCCGAGATGCTGGCCGGCATGGAGCAGATGAGCGAGGTGATCCGAGGTTCCGGGCAGTTCGGCGACCAGCAGGACGTGCCCGCGCAGGCGTCCGCACAACAGCGGCTGATCGCCTTCATCGGTCGCGATCCGCTGTGGCGACCGGGATCCGCCTGAGACCGTTGGCTGGTGAGACACTCTCCGGACTCGCGCGGCAGGTCAACTGCTGATGGTTAGGCTTACCTAAGTTCCCCTTTGGGGTTTGCGAGCAAGGAGAAGACATGACGACCACCAATCCGACCCGCCCGGCTGCCGGCCGGTGGGCCGCGCGGGCACTGGCGACCGGCGCGGCCCTGGCCCTGCTCGGCGGCGGCCTGCTGCCGCAGCCGAGCGCAGCCGCGGCAGCGCCGCGGCCCGAGGCCGGCCATGGCAAGCTGACCATCTCGAAGGTCGAGGTGACCCCGGGCGGTACGATCACGATCAAGGGCACCGGTTTCGACCAGCGTCCCGCCGGCGGCTTCCTCTCCTACAAGCTCAACGACGGCGCGCTGCAGTTCACCTCCGGTGGCCCGGACGGAGTCCTGGACCCCCCGGGGACGGTGAAGACCACGAAGGCAGCGAATCTGCCCAACGCGTCCGGCTCGTTCTCGGTGAGGCTCACGATTCCGAAGACGCTCGCGCCGAAAAGCAACCCGACCACCTACTGGGTGCGGCTGCTGGCCGGTAACGACGGCGGCGCGCTGGCCTCCAAGTACGTCCACTTCACGGTGGTGAAGTTCAGCTCGAAGGTCAAGGCGTCGTTCGACTCCAAGACCAAGAAGCGGACGACGAACGGTACCGCGAAGGTGACGGTGAGCACGTCCGCCACCTCGAAGCCGACCGGCACCGTGAGCATCCTGGAAGGCAAGAAGACGCTCGCCAAGGGCAAGCTCGCCACCAAGAACAAGGGCGTCATCAAGATCAAGCTGCCCAAGCTCAAGAAGGGCAAACACACGCTCAAGGTCAAGTACGCCGGAACCAGCGCGATCAAGACCAGCGCCAAGACCTACACGCTGACCGTCAAGTAGGGCACCACCGACCACCGCTCGCCGGACTACCCGGGGCTCGCTGAACTCGGCGAGCCCCAGGTAGTCCGGCGAGCGTTTGGGCCCTGGGTCGGAGGGGCGGCGGTCAGGTCAGGAGTCGGGGTTCCGGGTGACCAGACGGTGAACGGCCGCCCGCAGCACCGCCTCGGCACGGGCCGGTTCGACGCGTCCGAGCAGGACATGCACGGTGAGGCCGTCCACGAGGGCCTGCAACTCGCTCGCCGCCGCGGCCGGGCCGGCGTCGACGTGGTAGCCGATCGCCGTCACACCTGTCAGCAGGTCGACCAGCAGCCGGTTCAGGTCGCGGTACAGGATGCCCTGGGCATCGGCGATCGCGCGGTCGCTGACCGCCTGACCCACGAAGGCCAGCCACACCTCGGACGCCCGCCGGCTCGCTTCGTCGGTGGGCAGCACGGCGATCAGGACGCGGGAGAGCACCTCCAGCGGCGGCGCCGCGGCATCGACCGCCCGCACCCGTTGCTCGATCACGTCGCCGACCCGCTGCGCGGCGGCGTCCAGGATCGCGTCGCGGGTGGGCAGGTAGTGCCGCACCGCCCCGCTGGACCACCCGCTGCGCTCGGCCAGCGCCCGAATGGTGATGCCGGGCAGTCCGTGCTCGATGATCAACTGCCAGACCGCGTCGATCAGTTCGTCGCGGCGCTGTCGATGGTCCACCACCCGAGGCATGCGCCAGTTGTAGCACACTCGTGCGAAATTGTCAGACCTCGCACAACCGTGCTATAAAGATATTCCAGCACAACCGTGCGAAATAGGAGGTGGGGACGATGGATCCCTGGGTCACCCTGGTGGCGGCCGGCGTCTTCGAGGTGGGCTTCACCACCTGCCTGAAGCTGGAGGAACGCAGCAAGTGGTTCATCGTGCCGTTCCTGATCTGTGCGGGGATCAGCTTCACGCTGCTGTCCCAGGCGATGGAAACCATTCCGCTCGGCACCGCGTATGCGGTCTGGACGGGCATCGGCGCGGTCGGCACCGTGCTGGTCGGGGCGCTGGCCTTCGGCGAACGGCTCAAACCGGCGGCATTGGCGCTGCTCGGCGTCGTGGTGGCCATGATCATCGGTCTGAAGGTGCTGGGATGAAGCGAACAGGAACGAGCGGCTGGCTCTGGCTGATGGTGGCCGGCGCGTTCGAGATCGGCATGACCACCGCACTCAAGCTCGAGCAGCAGGATTCCCGGTTCCTGTGGGTCTTTCTGGCCTGCGCGATCGCCGGCTTCGAATGCCTGGCCAAGGCGATCAAGACGATCCCGCTGGGCCTGGCCTACGCAATCTGGACCGGGATCGGCGCCGCCGGCACCGTGCTGATCGGGGCATTCGCGTTCGGCGACCCGCTGGGCCCCGTCCGGGTGCTGCTGCTCACCGGGCTGGTGGCGGCGATGATCGGACTCAAGCTGGTCGGCGGACGCGAACCGGCGAAGGCGGGAAGCACTCCGGACGCCCGCTGAGCGCCCTCATCAACCACCCAAAGGCGCAGGTCAGGCGGCGGCCGGGGCGTTCAGCTCGGCCAGCAGAGTCAACACCCGCGCCTTGATCGCTTCGCGGATCGGACGGATGGCCGGCAACTCCAGCCCCGCCGATTCCGGCAGAGCCCAGTCGACGAACGAGGCACCGCCGGTGAGTGGACGCAGATCGACGCCGAGCGTGATCACCAGATCGGCCTGCCCCAGCATCTCGGGGCTGATCGCCTTCGGCTCCTCGTCGCGCAGGTCGATGCCTTCCTCGAGCATCGCCGCGACGACCGCCGGGTTGAGGGCGTCCGACGGTTCGGTTCCCGCGGACTCGACGACGATCGTGCCGCCGCTGAGATGGGTGAGGTAACCCGCGGCCATTTGCGAACGGCCGGCGTTGTGGGCACAGACGAACAGAACTGAGGTGACAGCCATCGAACCCTCCTTGGTCAGACGAGAACTGCACTCTCGCAGCCGAAAGTGACAATCGCGTGAACAACGACCCTCGGACGGCACCGATTTTCGGCACCGACCCGATTCGGCAGTCGGTGCACTAGCCCTTATAGCTGCCCATCTGCCCATTGGCCAGCGCCTCGCTCAGCCGCGCCAGCCCTGCCGTGTCGACCTTGACGTAGCTGGCGCCGGCACTGGAGCGTCCGAAGCCGGCGACCGGCACCTGGAGCTGCACCACATCCTCGCCCGAGGTGATCTGCAGCTCCCTCGCCAGTGACACGATGCGTTCATTGGTCAGCGAGTCGTCCACCGTGACGTTCTTGGACAGCCGGCCGATCACCGCGAGCAGCTTGCCCGGGTCGGTGAGCGTCTGGCCGCTGGCCACCTTGTCGATGATCGCCTGCATCACCAGGCGCTGACGCTCGGCGCGGTCGAAGTCGCCGCGCGGCAGGTTGTAACGCTGACGCACATAGGCCAGAGCGGACGCCCCGGTCAGCTTGATGTCGCCACGGGGAAAGTCGAACCCCAGGTTCGACGAAGGAATGGTGTTGAACACCGTGATGCCGCCGAGGTCGTCAATGAGGTGGAAGAAGCCGTCGAAGTCGGTGAGCGCCACGTTGTCGATGGTGATGCCGAGCAGGTCCTCCACCGTCTGCACGGCGAGCGGAGCGCCGCCGAACGCGTAGGCGGCGTTGATCTTGTTCGTGCCGTGGCCCGGGATCGGCACCCACAGGTCGCGGGGCAGTGAGATCAGGTACAGCTTGCCCCGATTGGGATCGGAGTGCACCACCATCATGACGTCCGACCGGCCGCGATCCTCACCTCGCGAGTCGCTGCCGAGCAGCAGGAAGTTGAGCGGCTTGGAGACCAGGTCCCCCGGGTTGACCGTGGACCGCCCGGACGGCAGCAGCCCCGGCTCACGCTTGATCGAACTCAGGGTCTGAATGGCGGTGAAGGCCAGGACCGCCAGGCCGACGACAAAAACACCGATCACGCTGCCCAGCACGATCAGCCACCGACGCATCGTTCGCGGTTGCTTCTTCTTCGGCTCGTCGCCGTCAGTCATCAGATCATCGAAGGACGACTCGTCCCCGGGCGCGTCGGGACGCCGAGCGTCGTCTGCCATGTGGTCTTACCCTTCGTGTGGCGGTGCGTCCGATCGTCCCCCCGGGCCGCCGGCCTGAGCCACATTGTAGGCAACCGCTCATTCGCTCCCGGTGGGCCGACCCGATCGCCTATCGTCAGCTCGACAACAACCTGCCGGCGGGCGATCACAGGAGAAGCGATGACACCGACAGACCGCGTTCATGCCGAGCCTGCCGACGGCATTAAAGAGCTGTTCGTCGAAATGTTCGACCAGATGGTCGTGCGCAAGGACGCCGACCTGATCGCGCGGTATTACCACCCCGGGTTCCGGCTTTTCACCAATGGCACCGTCCAGTCGTACGACGATTTCGCTGCCGGCCATCGCCGGGTCTACGCGAGTGCGATCAGCTACGCCGTCCGCTACGACGACGACACCTGGGTCGTCGCCGGCAACCGGCTCGCCGTCCGGATGTGGATCACGACCACGCGGCCACAGGAGGATCCCACCGAGATCGAGGTGGTGCTGGTCGCCGTCTATTTCGAGGGCCGAATCTACCGGCTGTGGGAACTCACCTGGCCCGACTGGTCCCAGCTCACGGCGTTCGACGGCTACTGACGACGAGGCGGCCGGGTGGTGGTGACGAACGCCAGCCCGTGACCCGGGGTGGTGCCGCGTGGTAGACCGGCAGGGGACGCGACCGGCGTCCGATCATCTTCGACGCAAGGAGTCCTGTGCCTGTTTGGCCCGGTTCGCCCTATCCACTCGGCGCCACCTTCGATGGTTCCGGCACAAATTTCGCTCTCTACAGTGAGGTCGCCGAACGCGTCGAACTCTGCCTCTTCGACGAGCAGCGCAACGAGATCCGCATCGAACTCACCGAGGTGGACGCGAAGGTCTGGCACTGTTACCTCCCCCAGATCGACCCCGGGCAGCGCTACGGCTACCGCGTCCACGGACCGTACGACCCGGCAAACGGGCTGCGCTGCAACCCCAACAAGCTGCTGCTCGACCCGTATGCCAAGGCCACCGACGGCGCCATCGAATGGGGTCAGCCGCTGTTCGGCTACGACTTCGGCGACGAGGATTCGCGCAACGACGAGGACTCGGCCGCGCGGATGATGCTGGGCGTCGTGGTCAACCCGTTCTTCGACTGGACCGGCGACCGCACGCTGAACATCCCCTACAACGAGAGCCTGATCTACGAGGCGCACGTGAAGGGACTCACCCAGCTGCACCCAGGCGTCCCCGAGGAGATGCGCGGCAGCTACGCCGGGGTGGCCCATCCGGCGGTGATCGCCCACCTACAGCGGCTCGGCGTGACCGCGATCGAGTTGATGCCGGTGCATCAGTTCGTCCAGGACTCCCACCTGCTCGAGCGCGGCCTGCGCAACTACTGGGGCTACAACACCATCGCTTTCTTCGCGCCGCAGGCCGAATACGCGTCGCAGCATGAGGCCGGTGCCCAGGTGCAGGAGTTCAAGGCCATGGTGAAGAGCCTGCACGCCGCCGGCATCGAGGTGATCCTCGACGTGGTCTACAACCACACCGCCGAAGGCAACCAGCTCGGCCCGACGCTGAGCATGAAAGGCATCGACAACCCGTCGTACTACCGCCTGGTCGACGACCAGAAGAAGTACTACATGGACTACACCGGCACCGGGAACTCGCTGAACGTCGGCAATCCGCATTCGCTGCAGCTGATCATGGATTCGCTGCGCTACTGGGTGCTCGACATGCACGTGGACGGCTTCCGCTTCGACCTGGCCTCGGCACTGGCGCGCGACTTCTACGACGTGAACAGGCTGGCCGCCTTCTTCGAACTCGTCCAGCAGGATCCCGTGGTCAGCCAGGTGAAGCTGATCGCCGAACCCTGGGACGTCGGCCCGGGCGGGTACCAGGTCGGCAACTTCCCGCCGCAATGGAGCGAGTGGAACGGCAAGTACCGCGACTCGGTGCGGGACTTCTGGCGGGGCGAACCGACGCTGGGCGAGTTCGCCGCCCGGCTGTCCGGCAGCGCCGACCTGTACGAGCAGAGCGGACGGCGTCCGTTCGCCAGCATCAACTTCGTCACCGCCCACGACGGCTTCACCCTGCGTGACCTGGTGTCCTACAACGAGAAGCACAACGAGGCCAACGGCGAGGACAACAACGACGGCGAATCGCACAACCGGTCCTGGAACCACGGGGTCGAGGGCCCGACGACCGATCCGGAGATCCTCGCGGCCCGGGCCCGCTCGCAGCGCAACCTGATGGCGACCCTGCTGCTCAGCCAGGGCGTCCCGATGCTGCTGCACGGCGACGAGATCGGCCGCACCCAGCGGGGCGTGAACAACGGCTACGCCCAGGACTCCGACATCTCCTGGGTGCACTGGGACGCCGCCGACGCGCCGCTGCTGGAGTTCACTGCCACGCTGTCGAAGCTGCGGGCGGAGCATCCCACCTTCCGGCGCAAGCGGTTCTTCACCGGCAAGGCGGCGGACGCGCACCTCGACGACATCGTCTGGTGGCACGCCGACGGCCGGCCGATGGCCGAAGGCGACTGGGACAACGGGCTACGGGTGCTGGGCATGTTCCTCAACGGCGACGCCATCGCCGGGGTGGACGCCACCGGACACCCGATCCACGACGACGACTTCATCCTGTACTTCAACGGCGGCCATGAGCCGGCCGAGGTGCGGCTGCCCGGTGAGGACTTCGGCGCCGCCTGGGACGTGGTGATCGATACCGCGGCCGACGCTCCCGCCGAGCATCCGCTGCCCGCCGACTCGACCATCCGCGTCGAGGCCCGCAGCACCGTGGTGCTGGTCGAGCACACCGACGTCCCGGCTCGTCCGGACCTGTCCGTGGCGGCCTCGGTGGCGGTGCTCGCCGGGCAGGTGGCCGAGCAGGAGGCTGATCCCGAGGCCGCACCGAGCTGAGGCCGTGGGTCGGGCGTGCCACCCGGTGGCTCGGCTCGCCCTGGGACCCTCGCCGGGCGCGCTCACGCCCCGCTGAACCAGCCGGATGGTTGAGTTGGGTCCAATCGCGGAACGCCCCCCATCGAGAGGACACATCATGCGTCGGATCCTCCTCGCTGCCGGAGCCTGCCTGTTGCTCGCCGCCTGCACCGGCGGACCGCGCCCGACAGCCAGCACAGCCACCACCCCAGAGCCCTCCGCCACCACCTCCCCGGGATCACTGCCGCCGCCCGGCACCTTGTCGCCTGCGCCGTCCCCGTCCGGGACTGTGCCGAACACGCCGTCGGTTCCGCCGGTCGCCGGCGCGCTGGACGTGTCCACGTACCGCAGCGCCGACTTCTCCACCCCGTCGGGCCGGATGTGGTGCGGGGTGCGCAAGGGTTGGGCGCTATGTCACTTCCCCGAGGGATTCCAAGGGAAGATCCCCGATGAGAAGAAGCTGTGCCCCAACGTGATCGTCAGCGGCGTCATGGTCGACCGCAAGGGCACCGACTGGTTCTGCAGCGGAGATCCCGAAGCGTTCCCGATGACAGGCGAACCGGGAGTGGCCTGGCACCGGGATACCGGATTCGGATTCGTTAAGTCCGGAGACTTCACCCTCGCCGTGCTGCCCTACGGCCAAGCGTTGCGCAACGGCGACACCGTTTGCCGCAGCGAGCGGACCGGGGTCACCTGCGGTAACCGGAGGACCGGCCACGGGTTCAACCTGGCCCGGGCCGGCGTGGTGTTCTTCTAGCCGATCACCACGAGGAGGTCCCCGCCCTCGACGGCTTGGGCGGGGCCGATCGCCAGCCGCTGCACGGTGCCGGCACTGGGCGCGGTGATCGCGGCCTCCATCTTCATCGCCTCGATGGTGGCCACGCTCTGGCCGGCCTCGACGGTGTCGCCGACAGCGACGGTGAGGGTCACCACCCCGGAGAACGGCGCCGCCACGTGCCCCGCGTTGCCGGTATCGGCCTTCTCGGCCACCGCCACCTCGGACTTGATCGCATGGTCGCGCACCGACACCACCCGGATCTGGCCGTTGATGGTGCAGACCACCTGGCGGTAGCCGCGGGCGTCCGGCTCGCCGATCGCCTCCAGGCCGAGCAGCAGCTTCTTGCCGCGCTCCAGTTCGACCTCGTGTTCCTGGTGCACGGCCAGTCCGTGCAGGAACTCGCGGGTGGAAAGCACCGACAACTCTGAGAACTCGTCGACGGCGTCCTCGTAGTCGCGGGTCGGCCCGGGGAACAGCAGCCGGTTCAGGGTGCGCCGCGGTTCGGATTCCAGCGCCTCCGCATCGACGTCCGATAGTTCGGTCTCGACCGGCTTGGCGGTGCGTCCGGCCAGTGCCTTGGTGCGGAACGGTTCCGGCCAGCCGCCGGGCGGGTCGCCGAGGTCGCCGTTGAGGAAGCCGATCACCGAGTCGGGAATGTCGTATTTGCCCGGGTTGGCCTCGAAGTCGTCCGGGTCGGCGTTGGCACCGACCAGGGCCAGCGCCAGGTCGCCGACCACCTTGGACGACGGGGTCACCTTGACGATGTTGCCCAGGATCCGGTTGGCCGCGGCGTACATGTTCTCGATGTCCTCGAACCGGTGGCCCAGCCCCAGCGCGATCGCCTGCTGCCTCAGATTCGACAGCTGACCGCCGGGAATCTCGTGGGTGTAGACGCGTCCGGTCGGGCCGGGCAGGCCGGACTCGAACGGCGCGTAGAGCAGCCGGACAGCCTCGAAGTACGGCTCCAGGTCGGTGACCGCCTGCAGCGACAGCCCGGTCGCCCGCTCGGTGTCGTCGGTGGCGGCGACCAGTGCCGACATCGATACCTGTGAGGTGGTACCCGCCCAGGCCGCGCTGGCGACGTCCACGGCGTCCACTCCGGCGTCGATCGCGGCGATCAGGGTGGCCAGCTGGCCACCGGCGGTGTCGTGGGTGTGCAGGTGCACCGGCAGGTCGAACCGCTCCCGGAGCGCCCGGACGAGCTTCGCGGCGGCCGGCGCACGCAGCAGGCCGGCCATGTCCTTGATCGCCAGGATGTGCGCGCCCGCCTCGACCAGCTGCTCGGCGAACCGCAGGTAGTAGTCGAGGGTGTAGAGCTTCTCGCCCGGCGACGTCAGATTGCCCGTGTAGCACAGGGCCGCCTCGGCGACGCCGTGGTCGGTTTCGCGCACCGCCTCGATCGCCGGGCGGATCTGGTCGATGTTGTTCAGCGCGTCGAAGATCCGGAAGATGTCGCAGCCGGTCCGAGCCGCCTCGTGGACGAACGCCTGGGTCACCTTGAGCGGGTAGGGCGTGTAGCCGACGGTGTTGCGGCCGCGCAGCAGCATCTGCTGCGGAATGTTCGGCATCGCCTCGGCGAACTTCGCCAGCCGCTGCCACGGATCCTCTTTCAGGAAGCGCAGCGTGACGTCGTAGGTGGCACCGCCCCAGGACTCCATCGAGAACAGCTGCGGCAGCATCCGGGCGATGTGCGGCGCCACGTGCAGCAGGTCACGGGTACGCACCCGGGTGGCCAGCAGCGACTGATGGGCGTCGCGGAAGGTGGTGTCGGTGACCGCCACCGCGGTCTGGTTGCGCAGCGCCTGGGCGAACCGTTCCGGGCCCTCCTCCAGCAGCAGCTGCTTCGAACCGGACGGCGGCGGCGTCTGCAACTCCGGTTTGGTCAGCGCCGGCAGCTTGTCGCGGGCGATCAGCGTGGTGCGGCATTCGCCGTTCGGCTTATTGACCGCGACACCGGCGAGGTATTTGAGCAGCTTGGTGCCACGGTCGGCCGGGATCCGCTGGGTGAGCAGCTGCGGGCGTTCGTCGATGAAGGACGTGGTGGCGCGTCCGGCCAGGAAGTCGGGGTCGGAGATCACCGCCTCGAGGAAGCCGATATTGGTCGAGATGCCTCGGATCCGGAACTCGTTCAACGCCCGGTAGGCGCGCCGGGCGGCCGCCCGCAGGTCACGTCCGCGGCAGGTCAGCTTGACCAGCATCGAATCGAAATGGGCGCCCACCTCGGAGCCGCCGAACACCACGCCGCCGTCCAGCCGGACGCCGGCACCGCCGGGGCTGCGGTAGACCGAGATCCGGCCGGTGTCGGGCCGGAAGCCGTTGGCGGGATCCTCGGTGGTCACCCGGCACTGCAGCGCCTGCCCACGCACCTGGATGTCCTCCTGCCGCAGGCCCAGGTCGGCCAGCGAATCACCGGCGGCGATGCGCATCTGGGACGACACCAGGTCGACGTCGGTCACCTCTTCGGTCACCGTGTGCTCGACCTGGATGCGCGGGTTCATCTCGATGAACACGTAGCGGCCGTCCGCACCGAGCAGGAACTCGACCGTGCCGGCGTTGGTGTAGCCGATGTGCAGGCAGAACTTCACCGCGTCGGCGCAGATCGCGTCGCGCAGCACCGGGTCGAGGTTGGGCGCCGGGGCCAGTTCGACGACCTTCTGGTGGCGGCGCTGCACCGAGCAGTCCCGCTCGAACAGGTGGATCACGTTGCCCCGGGTGTCGGCCAGGATCTGCACCTCGATGTGCCGCGGGCTGATCACCGCCTCTTCCAGGTACATCCGGGCGTCGCCGAAGGCTGCCTGGGCCTCGCGCATCGCCTCGACCAGCGCCGGCTCGAGAGTCTTCGGGTCATCTACCCGGCGCATGCCGCGTCCGCCACCGCCGGAGACCGCCTTGACGAACACCGGGTAGCCGATCTGTTCGGCCGCGGCCAGCAGGGTGGGAATGTCGTCCGAGGCGTCCGCCCCGCGCAGTGTCGGCAGACCGGCCTCACGGGCGGCAGCAATGGCTTTTGCCTTGTCACCGGTCAGTTCGAGGATCTCGCGACCCGGCCCGATGAAGGTGATGTCGTTGTCGGCGCAGGCCTGGGCGAAACCGGCGTTCTCGCTGAGGAAGCCGTAGCCGGGGTAGATCGCGTCGACCTCGGCATCCAGGGCGGCCGCGATGATGCCGTCGGCGTCCAGGTAGGCCCGCACCGGATGACCCACCTCGCCGATCTGGTAGCTCTCGTCGGCCTTCAACCGGTATTCGGCGAACCGGTCCTCATAAGGGAAGACGGCCACGGTGCCGATGCCCAGCTCGGTGGCGGCGCGGAACGCCCGGACGGCGATCTCGCCCCGGTTGGCCACCAGGATCTTGCGGAACATGTCGTCTCCTCACCGATTGGTCCGAGGTCGGCGACCGCGTTCCGGCGACCCTGCCGATCGCGACACCTACTGCCGGACAGCCTGACACAATCCCTCGCCACGCGGGAGTTCCTCGTCTTACTGACCAGTTGGGCATTTTGGTCAGTTGGTTCTACACTCTGGATATGACACAGACATCGAGTGAGACACGCAGGGCGCTGATCGTGGGAGCGGGCATCGCCGGGCTGGCCGCGGCGTCCGCCCTGACCAGGGCCGGTTGGGAGGCGGTCGTGGTCGAGCGAGCAGCGCAGCGTCGCCGGGGCGGCTACTTCATCGCCATGTTCGGCTGCGGCCGCACCGCAGCGAACCGGATCGGCCTGCAGGGCATCCGCAACCGCGTCCCCGACCGCGCGCACACGTACCTGGTGGATCGGGCGGGCAACCGCAAGCCCGGCCTGGGCTTCTCCGACGTGCCCAACGGTCCCTGGATGATGCTGCGCGGCGACGTCGAGCGCTCCGCCTTCGAGGCCCTGCCCGACGAGGTGGCGATCCGGTTCTCCACCACACCCACCGCCCTCACCCAGGACGGCGGCGGCGTGGCGGTCACTCTGCTGAACACCCGGACTGACGAGTCGGCCGTCGAACGGTTCGACCTTGTCGTCGGCGCGGACGCATCCGCTCGACCGTGCGGCGACTGGTCTGGGGCCCCCACGAGAACTACCTCAACCGGCTCGGGTTCATGATCTGCGCTTTCGAACTCCCCGAATCGCTACCGGGCCTGAAGCAGCAGGAGGGCGCGATCCTCTCCGAGCCCGGGCGGTCGTTCTGGGTGTTCCCGTTCGCCGACCACGCACCCACGGTGTTGTTCTCGTACCACGCCGACGACGTGGACGCCGAGCGCGCCAGAGCGAAGAAGGCCGGTGTGGCGCAGCGGCTGCGTCAGGTCTACGGCCCCGAACCGTTGGGTGACCTGATGGGTGCGGCCATCGAGCATCTGGAGAACACCGACGAGTTCCTGTTCGACTCGGTCGAGCAGGTCACGGTGGATCACTGGCATGACGGACGCGTCGTGCTGATCGGCGACGCTGCCTGGTGCCCCACGTTGTACTCGGGGATGGGCGCGACCTCTGGGCTGGCCGGGGCGGATGCCCTCGGCCTCGCACTCGCGAGGTATCCCGACGATCTGGAGGTCGCGCTGTCGAAGTGGGAGGAGACCCTCCGTCCCGCGATCGCCGACTTCCAGAAGTCGGCCTACCCGATGCGCGAGCTGTTCACCCAGACCTCTCCGCAGGAGCAGCGGAAGCAGACCTTCACCATCGCGCTGCGCCGGTTCATGTTCAGATTCCCTCCGCTGATGAACCTGTTGATGCGAACCAAGAGCTTCCGGCTGCGCAACGGCGACTTGGCCGCCGACTTCGCGTGAGCGAGGCTTGGGCGATGACCAGCAGCGTGACCGAGGCGCGGCAGAGCCCTCGGACGGCGAAGGTGCTTGCCGCCGCGGAAGAACTTGTCATCAAGCAGGGCTTCAAGGGTGTGACGATGGCCGCGGTCGCTCAGCGTGCCCACGTCGGCAAGGGCACCCCCTACCTGTACTGGCGCGCGAAGGAGGACCTCTTCCTCGAACTCATCGCCGTCAACCTCGCCGAGTTGTTGCAGCGCCTCGCGGCCCGCGTCCGGGTCGACACCGGGCTGGCCCGGGCCGAGGAACTCTGCCCGGCGGTCGCCGAGGCCTGGCTGGCGCATCCTCTCATCCGCGCCCTGCAGATCGCGGACAACGACGTGCTCGGCGCGCTTCTGGACGACCCCCGCGCCCATGCCGCCGCCACCGAGCACGGCGCTGCCGCGGTGCTGCGCCGGCTCCTGCCGGTCTGGCGCGACCACGGCACGGTGCGAACCGACTGGTCGCTGGAGGACCAGGCGAGCGCGCTCGAACTCGTCCTGGCCGGCTACTTCACGATCCAGACCCGCGGCATCTCGCCACAGTCGACGTCGGATCGCCTCTCGATCCTGCGCCGGAGCATCGCCGTCCTCCTCCAGGGGGACTCGCCAGACGGGCTGAGCCGCCAAGCGCTCGCGAACGAGGTCGGCGACGTCCTCGATCAGCATGCGCGGCAACTCCGGGAGGCCACGCTGCGGGCACGGCCGGCCGCTGCGCCGTAGCCGCCCCCAAGAGTGGGGGGCCAATGACCTCACCTTGCCTGGCAGACTGGGCGGATGGAGCGCCCCCTGGAGTCAACGGATACCGAACTCACCATCGGCGACCGCGACCTGACGACCTGGCGGACGCCGGCCGGTCGATGGCTGCAGCGCTCCTTCAATGCTCTCGTCACGCTGGTGCGTGACGCCAACCTGGCCGCGCTGCTGCTGCTCGGCGTGGCCGCCGGACTGGCCGCCGGCGCGACCTGGGCGGCCGGTGAGATTTATGAGTCTGTGCTGACCGACACCGGTCTGGCCCTGGTGGACCAGCCGACGCTGAACTGGATGATCAGCATCCGCACGCCGGAACTCAACGCGGTGGTCGCGGCCTTCAGCGCCAGCGGCGGCACGATGTGGATGGTGCCGATCACCTCTGCGGTGCTGATCGTGATGTGGCTGCGCTGGCGACGTTGGACGCCGATCGTGCTGATGGTGATCGCGGTCGCCGGATCACTGACCATGACGGTCGTCGGCAAGGACCTGAGCGGACGGGCGCGGCCGCCGCTGGAGCTGTCGATACCGCCCCCGGAGACCTCGCCGTCCTTCCCCTCGGGGCATTCGCTGAACTCGCTGGTGATCACCGGCATCGTGGTCTACGTGCTGCTCGCCTATCTGGACAGCATGGCCGCCCGGGTGTCCGCGGTGACCATCGGCGCGCTGTATGCCTTCGCCATGGGCATGTCGCGGGTGTACCTCGGCCATCACTGGCTGACCGACGTGCTCGCCGCCTGGTGCCTCGGGATCGCCTGGCTGACGGTGGTAATCACCTGCCACCGGCTGTGGCTGACTCAGCATCGCGACCACGCCCTGGGCCGGCGTCCCTTGGTCGCCTAGCCGGACCGCTGGTTACTCGCGCCACAGCTGCCGGACGGCCCCCGCCGCGGCCCGGCCCGCGTGGCGGCCCCGCTCCCGGGCGCCGGCCAGCCCGGCCGCGGACATCGCGTCGAGACCGGGATGCTCATCGGCGATCAAGATCACCTCTGCTCCCTCGCCCCCGCAACCGGGCCGCCTGCTGTCCCGGACGCCGCACGCCACGCACCGACCGCCCTTGCGGCGCGAGGACCAGAACCCGTTCGCAGCCCGCAGCCAGGTCGGCGTTGGCGGGAGAGCGCAGGCCGCCGTCCAGGAACGGCCGGCCCTCGATCGACACCGCGGGCAGCACCCCCGGCACCGCGCAACTGGCGGCCACCGCACGGGCCGGGTCGACGTCCGAGCGGGCCGTGAAGTAGGCGGGACGCCCGGCGAGGGCGTCCACCGCGACGACGATCAGCGACGCCGGCCAGCGGGTGGTCCCGATCGCCCGTGCGACCAGGTCGACGAACTCCGCCTCACTCGGTCCGGTGGCCCGTCCGGCGCGACGTCCCAGCCAGCGCAGGGCGTGCCTGCGGCTCGGCCACAGCTGCGCGGCCGCCAGCCGCAGCCCGGCGCTCGGCGCGATCCGGACGCAGGCCAGCTCGGCCAGCTGCCCACGCAGACCGTCGGCGTCCCCGCCGGCCAGCAGCCGGGCGGCGAGCAGGGCGCCCGCGGAGGTGCCGATCACTCTCTCGGCGCTGCCGACCACGTCCGGCAGCTCGTCCAGGACGCCGCGCAGCCAGGCCAGCCCGGTGATCCCGCCGCCGCCGAGCACGACCGCCCGGCCGGCTTCGTCAGCTGATCCGCTGCCAGACAACCGGTTCCTTCGCGTTGACGACCGACACCAGGTACCGCACATCGACGGCCGGCAGCACCTGGTCGACCTGGTACCGCTCGCCCTTCTGGATGAGGGTGCAGCGGAAGCGGAACCGCAGCTGAGTGGCGCCGCGGGCGTTGGTCGGATCGGCCACGTCGAGGGTGTAGGTGGCGCTCTTCCAGGGATCGCCGACCAGGTTCCATCGGATCGACTTGGTGTCGACCTTCTGGCCCTTCTGAATGGCGACGCTGTTCGGGCACCCCTTGGGCGCCGGGTCGCGCTTGGCGAGGCAGCGGTTCAGGGCGGCGGCGGCGATCCGGTTGGCCCGCTTCGCGCCGGCGTCGGTGAGCACCGGCTGCAGGCCGGCGCGAATGTCCTCGCCGACGGCGTCCACCGTCACCCGGTTGCCGTCGAAGTCGATCTCGCGCCGCTTGTCGGCGAACACGTAGGTGCCGGGGAACACCTCCACGTGTGCCGGGTCGGTCAGCGGCTGCCCGTTCAGCGTCGCCCCCAGCTCGCGCGGCAGCGGCCCCGGATCGATGGTGGAGGTGACCTGCGCGAGCCGCCAGCCCACCTCGGTCCGGCTCGCCGAGAAGGTGATCGTCGCCGCCTTGTCGCCGAGCTTGACCTCGGCCGGAACCGACACCGCATCGCCGCCGTTGACCTCCGGCACGTTCACCACGGCCAGCGGGGACACCCGCTGCGAGGCGGTGAGCATGTCGCGGGTGAGCAGCCTGGCGTCGCTCGGCCGGTTCAGGGCGTATTCCAGGGCACGATCGGCGTCGGCGGCGATCAGGGCGTCGAGGTAGCCGGTGACCGCCTCCTGGGGCGTTGCGGACGGCACCGCGGACGCCGGGGCCTGTGGCCGGAGCAGCCAGGCGACGCCGGCGATCAGACCCGCCACGACAAGGAAGACGACCGCCGCGATCCACCGGCTGCGCGACCTGCGGGCCGGCGACGGCGGGGCGGCGTCCGACTCCGCGACCTCGGCGGCTGAGTCGTCCGGGGCCTCGGACGCGGCGCTGTCCGACGGCGCGGCCCCGGTCTCGGGGATGGCTTCGCCCTCCGGCGTCGTCCCGGTCTCGGGCGGCTCGGCGTCGTTCGGGGTGTCTTCGGGTACCTGAGAAGTCACCCGGTCAGGGTACCCGTGAACCTTCCCGGGGTTTCAGTGAGGTTTCGTTGGCCCCGGGTGGGTGACCCGCGCCGCAAGGTCCGAGTACATTCTCCGGGTGACGATCCGGGTAGCTCTCGAACACCGCACCACCTACTCCTTCGCCGAACCCGTGCAGGTCTTCCCGCACACCGTCCGGCTGCGACCGGCGCCGCATTCCCGGACGCCGATCGCCGCCTATTCGCTGACCGTGTCCCCGCGGACGCACTTCATCAACTGGCAGCAGGACCCGTTCGGCAACTACCTGGCCCGGCTGGTCTTCCCCGAGCCGGTGAAGGAACTCGACATCTGCGTCGACCTGGTCGCCGAGATGACGGTGATCAACCCGTTCGACTTCTTCCTCGAGGAGTACGCCGAGCGCTACCCGTTCGCCTACCCGGACGCGCTGCGCGCCGAGCTGGAGCCCTATCTGCGCCGGGTCGACGAGTCGGCCGACGGGGGTCCCGGGCCGCTGGTACGCCAATGGGTGCAGCAACACATCACCGAGCCCTACGCCGGGTTGACCGGCGACGACCGGCCGCGGATGGTGGATTTCCTGGTCGCGGTGAACACCGCGCTGCAGAACGACATCGCCTACACCGTCCGGATGGAACCCGGCGTGCAGACCCCGGACACCACGCTGGCCAAGGCGCTCGGCTCGTGCCGGGACTCGGCCTGGCTGCTGGTGTCGGCGCTGCGCGAGGCCGGCCTGGCGGCCCGGTTCGTCTCCGGCTACCTGGTTCAGCTGACCTCGGACGTCGAGGCGCTGGACGGGCCGTCCGGACCGGAAGAGGACTTCACCGACCTGCACGCCTGGGCCGAGGTGTTCATCCCCGGAGCCGGCTGGATCGGGCTCGACCCGACCTCCGGACTGTTCGCCGGCGAGGGGCACATCCCCTTGTCGGCAACCCCCCACCCGTCGTCCGCGGCCCCGATCACCGGCGCCACCGCCCCGGTCTCGGTGACCATGTCGTACTCCAACGCCGTCCGCCGCGTGCACGAGGACCCGCGGGTCACCAAGCCCTACACCGAGGCTCAGTGGACCGCTGCGGACGCCCTGGGCGAGCGCGTCGACGAACTGCTGAACGCCGGGGACATCCGGCTCACGATGGGCGGTGAGCCCACCTTCGTCTCCGCCGACGACACCGCCACCCCGCAGTGGGAAGGTGCCGCCGACGGACCCGAGAAGCGTGCCCTCGCCCAGCAGTTGGCGGCCCGGCTGGAGCAGCGCTGGGCACCGGGCGGCGTCGTCCACCACGGCCAGGGCAAGTGGTACCCGGGCGAGGACCTGCCGCGCTGGAACATCGCGATCACGTGGCGCGGCGACGGCATCCCGATCTGGGAGGATCGCTCGCTGCTGGCCAACCCGTGGGACGAGCCCTGCGTCGACTCCGGCTCGCTGGAGGCGCAGACCGCCGTGCGCGACCTGGCCGCCTACATCGCCGGCGGGCTCGGTATTCCCGGTGCGCACGTCGCACCGGTGTTCGAGGATGCCCTGTCGGCGCTGCTGGCCGAGGCGCAGCGTCCGTCGGGCGAGGACCGACCCGAGACCGACCTTGACCCGGACGATCCGGCGTTGGCCGACGCCGAGACCCGCGCGGCCACGGTGGCCGAGCTGGACCGCGCGCCGGGGCGTCCTCGCGGCTGGGTGGTGCCCGTCTTCCGGCTCACCGACGAGGGACTCTGGGGCACCGCCCGGTGGCGGCCCAGGCGGCGCCACCTTTTCCTCACCCCGGGCACCTCACCGATGGGCCTGCGGCTGCCGCTGTCCTCGCTGAGCTGGCAGGACGCGCCGGACGAGCCCGAGCGGTCCGCGCTCGAGATGGCCGGGCTGCTGCCGCTGATCGTGGAGGGCGAACCCCCCGAGGCGGTTGTGCAGGACATCGCCGACTCGCCCCGGACGGCGTTGTGCGTCGAGGAGCGGGACGGCCTGCTCTACGTCTTCCTGCCACCGCTGACCAAGCTCGAGGACGCCCTCGAACTGCTCAGCGTGGTGGAGAGCGCGGCGTCCGCCATCGAACTGCCGGTGGTGCTGGAGGGCTATCCGCTGCCGTTCGACCTGCGCACCAAGACCGTCTCGGTCACCCCCGACCCAGGTGTGATCGAGGTGAACACCCAGCCGACGAGCAGCTGGGCCGAGCAGCGCGACCTCACCCTCTCGCTCTACGAGGATGCCCGGCAGACCCGGCTGGCCACCGAGAAGTTCGACCTGGACGGCACCCACACCGGCACCGGCGGGGGCAACCACTTCACCCTCGGCGGCGCCACCCCGGCCGATTCGCCGCTGCTGCGCCGGCCCGACCTGCTGCGCTCGCTGATCACCTACTGGCAGCACCATCCGGCCTTGTCGTACGTGTTCTCCGGACGGTTCATCGGCCCCACCTCGCAGGCTCCGCGGTTCGACGAGGGCCGGTTCGAGACCCTGTACGAGATGGAGATCGCCTTCGCCGAACTCGACCGGGTCACCGCCGACGCCGAGAAGTTTGCACCGCCGCACGGGGGGCCGGCGCTGCCCTGGAACACCGACCGGCTGCTGCGGCACCTGCTCACCGACCTGACCGGCAACACCCACCGCTCCGAGTTCTGCATCGACAAGCTGTACTCGCCGGATTCGCAGCGCGGACGTCTCGGGCTGCTGGAACTGCGCGGCTTCGAGATGCCGCCCCACGCCCGGATGGCGCTGGTGCAGGCGCTGCTGGTGCGCTGCCTGGTGGCGATGTTCTGGGCCCGGCCCTACCGGCGGCGGCTGATCCGCTGGGGTACCCGGTTGCACGACCGGTTCCTGCTGCCGGCGTTCGCGGCGTCCGATCTGCGCGAGGTGGTGGGCGACGTCAACGAGTGGCTGGCCGAGGCTGCACCCGGCGTCCGGTTCGACCCGGCGTGGCTGGACCCGTTCCTGGAGTTCCGCTTCCCGCGGCTCGGCGAGACCCGGATCTCGGGCGTCCACCTCGAACTGCGGCAGGCGATCGAGCCCTGGCACGTGCTCGGCGAGGAGGCCACCGGCACCGGGACCGCCCGCTATGTGGATTCGTCGGTCGAGCGGGTGCAGCTGGCGGCGTCCGGGTTCATCGAGGGACGGCACGTGGTCGCCTGCAACGGCGTCCCTGTGCCGCTGACGCCGATCGCCAACGGCGGCTGGGGCACGGCGCTGGGCGGCGACGACGAGCCGTCCACGGTCGGGATGTTCGCCGGCGGCGTCCGGTACCGGGCGTGGGCGCCCTGGTCGGCGCTGCACCCCACGATGGGCGTACACTCCCCGCTGGTCTTCGACTTGGTCGACACCTGGAACGACCGTTCCCTGGGCGGCTTCACCTACCACGTGGTGCACCCGGGCGGCCGCAACTACGACACCTACCCGGTCAACGCGGTCGAGGCCGAGTCGCGCCGGGCGGCGCGGTTCCAGCCCAACGGCCACACCCCCGGCACGGTGGACGTGGCGTCCTGGCCGGCCGTCGAGTCCCTGTCCGGCCCGATGGGCACCGAGTACCCGTGCACCCTCGACCTGCGCCGCTACTCCCCTGGTCACCACGACTGACCCCGCAGGTGAACCGAGGGGACGGTTCCTTCGGTCACTTTCCGACGCTCTCGGTGGACCGAGGGGACGGTTCCTTCGGTCACTTTCGGACGCGCCAAAGCCCAGCGCGGTCGACAAGGCCAGTCAGCGGCTCGGTCGGCGTCCGATCGCGGGCGGTCGAGATCGACCCCGCCGGCCTGAAGGCCGATGTCGGCCGGGAGCGCCCGTGCAGTAGCCACGGAATGGCGCGGCGGCGACACACCCTGGCCCTCCCCTATGGTGAATCCATGTCCGCAGCCGTCTCGCTCGAATCGGGCGTGCTCGACGACTACCGGGCACGCCTGCGTCCCGGCACGATCGACGAGCTGGTCACCCCCACTGGACTGCGCGCCGGCCAGGCGGCGCTCGGCGCGGCCGTGGACGCGATGGGCATGGCGGGGCTGCAGGCGGCCCGCGCCGAGGCACGCGGCTTCGCCGCTGACGAGGGCATCACCTACGGCACCGGGCTGACCGGCAGCCGGAACTGGGCGATCGACCCGATCCCGGTGCTGCTCGGGGCCGCCGAGTGGGCGGAGCTGGAAGCCGGGTTGAACCAACGGGCCCGGCTGCTCGACCTGATCCTCGCCGACCTGTACGGCGACCGGAAACTGCTGCGGCACCGCGTCCTGCCGCCCGAGGTGATCCTCGCCCACGACGGCTACATCCGGCAGACCGACGGCATCAGCGCGCCCGGGCGCCGCCAGCTCGTGGTCGCCGCCACCGACCTGGGGCGCGATCCGCAGGGCCGCTGGACGGTGATCTCGAACCGCACCCAGGCGCCGTCCGGGCCGGGCTACGCGATGGCGACCCGGCGGGTCATCTCGCGGGTGATGGCCGGCGTCCACCGCTCGATGCCGCTGGCCCGGCTGCGGGGCTTCTTCCAGACCTTCACCGCCGCGCTGCAGGACGCCTCACCGTCGGCCACCGAACCGCCGCGGGTGGTGCTGCTGACACCCGGCCCCGAGAGCGAGACCGCCTTCGAGCAGGCCTACCTGGCGACGCTGCTCGGCTTCCCGCTGGTGGAAGCCGACGACCTGGTGATGCACCAGGGCAAGGTGTGGCTGCGGGCCGGTGACCGGCTGGAGCAGGTCGACGTGGTGCTGCGTCGGGTGGACGCCGCGTTCGTCGATCCGCTGGAGTTGCGCGGCGACTCCCAGCTCGGCATCCCCGGGCTGGTCGAGGCGGCCCGCAACCGGACGGTCGCCGTCGTGAACCCGATCGGCGCCGGCGTCCTGGAGAATCCCGGCCTGGCCGCGCATCTCGGCACCGTGGCCGAGGCCCTGCTCGGCGAAGAGTTGATGCTGCCGATGCCGGCCACCTGGTGGTGCGGACGCGAGGCCGACCGCTCGCACGTGCTGGCCAACCTGGAGGACCTGGTCATCAAGCCGATCTCGCGGACGACGGGTCCGCTGCGCTACGGCTGGCAGCTGACCGCCGAGGAGCGCACGGAGCTGGCGGCCCGGATCTGTGCCGAACCGTGGGCCTGGTGCGGGCAGGAACGCATCCGGCTCTCCACCGCACCCGTGGTGACCCGCGCCGGCCTCGAACCGCGCCGCTTCGTGCTGCGCGCCTTCGGCGTCGCGCACGGCGACGACTACCGCTTCCTGCCCGGCGGTCTGGGCCGGGTGGCCGCCCGGGTCGGCGAGCACACCGTGTCGAACTACCTGGGGGCTCTCGCCAAGGACGTCTGGGTGGTCTCCAGCGAGGCCGACCAGCTGACCCCGGCCTCTCGCGATCGGGTGGCCGCGCCGGTCCTGCTGGCTCGGTCGGTCGGTTTGTCGCCACGGGTGGCGGACAACCTGTACTGGCTGGGCCGCTACGCCGAGCGCGCCGAGGGAACGGCCCGACTGCTGACCGTCGTGGACGACTTCGCCGAGGACAACTCCGGCCGCACCTGGACGCCGGGCGCGCGCGCCACTGAGGCGCTGCTCGAAACCCTCGCCTGGGTGAGCGGCACCGCGTCCCTCAGGAAGGACGACTCGTCGCTGGGATACCTCCGCGAGGTGGTGCTGGACGGCTCCCGCACCGGCACCGTCCGGCATTGCGCTGACCAGGTGATCAACGCAGCCCAACACGTCCGGGACCTGCTCAGCGTCGACACCTGGTCGGTGCTCGGGCGCCTGCAGCAGACCCTCGACGACACCCCGGACGCCGACGACCAGTTGCAGCCCCTGCTGGCCGACGTGCTGGAGTCGCTGCTGGCGCTGGCCGGCATCGTGGCCCAGAGCATGGTGCGCGACGAGTCCTGGGCGTTCCTGGACGCCGGCTGCCGGATGGAGCGCGCCCAGCTGACCCTGTCGGTGTTGTCCAGCGCGTTCGCCGAGCCACGGGACCGGCAGGTGGAGGACCTGGTGGTCGAGGGCGTGCTGCGTGCGGGCGAGTCGATCATCACTCACCGTCGCCGGGCAGCCGCGGGCACCGGTCCGGTCCTGGCGCTGGAATCGGCCATCGACCTACTGCTTCTCGACCGGGCCAACCCTCGATCCGTGCTGTACCAGGCCGACTCGCTGGCGGCCGATCTGACCCTGATCGGCGATGAGGCGTCCGCGGCCAAGGCGCTCGGACTGGTCCGGGTGTTGAGCGAACTCGATCCCGTGGACCTGGTGGACACCGCCACGCTGAGCACGCGACTGCGCCAGCTGGAGCAGGACTTCCGCCGGCTCTCCGACGACCTGGCCTCGCTGCACTTCTCCCGGCAGGCGCCACGGCGTCCGCAGACCGCCGGCTGGGCCAGTCCTTGGCAGGTGGCCGATGACTGAACCGACCACGGCGACCGCTCATCCCGACCACTATGCGCCACGGCGCTACCGCGTCCGGCACTCGACGATCTACACCTACGACGACGACGTCCAGGCCTGCTACGAACGCGGATTCCTGCGACCGCTGCAGACCTGGTCGCAGCAGGTGCTCAGCAACGACGTGGCGGTCTCGCCCGACCCCGACGTACTCACCGAACACGTCGACCACTTCGGCAATCACAGCTTCTATGTGGAGATCCGGACGTCGCACCGCCAGCTCGTGGTGGCGAAGACCGCGTTCGTCGACGTGGCCTGGCCGCGGCCCAGCATGGGGTCGCTCAACGCGTTCACCGTCGCGGACGCCGCGGCGCGCGTCGCCGACGAGGCCGATCCGCTGGAGCGCGCCGAGTACCTGTTGCCGTCCGACCTGGTCGAGCTGGGACCGGAGGTGCGTGCGTACGCGGACAGCATCCTGTGGGCCGACCGACCGCTCGGCGACGCACTGCAGTCTCTCTACGCGACCATCTACCGCGACTTCCAGTACGAGCTGGGCGCCACCTCGGTGCGCACGACACTGCCCGAGCTGCTGAAGCTGCGCAAAGGGGTCTGTCAGGACTTCGCCCACCTCGCCGCGGGGTGCCTGCGCAGCATCGGCCTGCCCGCGCGCTACGTGTCGGGCTACGTCGAGACGTCGCCGCCCCCCGGACAACCCAAGCTCGAGGGGTCGGACGCCTCACACGCCTGGACGTCGGTGCTGGTGCCGGGCGGCGAATGGATCGACCTCGACCCGACCAACGATCATTTCGCCGATTCCCGCTACATCGTCACCGCGTGGGGGCGCGATTTCCGCGACGTCTCCCCGCTGAAAGGCGTGGTGTTCACCGAGGCGAAGAAGTCGACGCTCGAGGTGAAGGTGGACGTGTTCCGGGTGAATCCCGACGGCTCGCTCAGCTGAGGATCATCTTCCCGCCGGCGCGGACGCGATCTGTGGATAACTCTCGGCGTCACGGCTACGGTCGGGGCATGCCGAGTCCTGCGATCGAGATCGAGGTGGGCGACCGGGTCGTCCGGGTCACCAATCCCGACCGGGTCTACTTCCCCGAGACGGGCTGGACCAAGCGCGACCTGGTCGACTACTACCTGGCGGTCGGCGACGGCGTCGTCCGGGCGCTGCGCGAGCGGCCGTGCATGCTGCACCGCTTCCCGGACGGCCTGGCCGGCCCGAAGGTGCACCAGAAGCGGCTGCCGGGCGGTGCCCCGGACTGGGTGCAGACCGTCGAACTGTGGTTCCCGCGCTACGGCCGTACCGCCGACGAACTATGCGTCACCGAACGTGCCCAGGTGATCTGGGCTGTGCAGATGTCGACCGTCGAGTTCCACCCGTGGAACAGCCGGCGCGGCCACGTCGAGCAGCCGGACGAATGGCGGATCGACCTCGACCCGATGCCGGACGCCGACTTCGCCGCCGTCCGCCGGGTGGCACACGTCGCCCACGACGTGCTCGACGAACTGGGCATCACCGGCTACCCGAAAACCTCCGGCGGCAAGGGCTTTCACATCTACGTCCGGATCGAGCCGGAGTGGGGCTTCGGCGAGGTGCGGCGGGCCGCCCTTGCCTTCGCCCGCGAGGTGGAGCGACGCTGCGACGACGCCACCACCGTGTGGTGGCGCAAGGACCGCGACCCGAAGAAGACCTTCGTCGACTTCAACCAGAACGCCCGCGATCACACCATCGCCTGCGCCTACTCCGTCCGCGGCACGCCCACCGGTACCGTCTCCACCCCGGTCTTCTGGGACGAGCTGGACGACCTCGACCCGCGCGACTTCACCCTGGCGTCCGTGCCCGCCCGGTTCGCCGAGCTGGGCGACCTGCACGCCTCGATCGACGACGAATCGTTCCGGATCGACCAGCTGCTGGAGTGGGCCGACCGCGACGGCATCGAACCGGCGAAGAGCTGAGGATCACGGGCCGGCCGGACGCCCACGCAGGTCGAAGGCGCCGAACAGCATCGCGTGATCGACTCCGAGCGCCTTGCCGCCGCCTTCGAGCATCGCCGGGATGAACTCCGCCGGCGCCGGATGCCCGGGGATCGCCGCCAGATACTCCTCGTGCGACTCCAGCGACCTGACCGCCCGCTGCACCGACTCGTCCGACACCGGCACGCCGTGCGTCGGCTTCGGATGCCCGCCGACCAGCAACCAGCGGGTGCCCCACTTGGGCAGGTTCTCCTGCTTGGCCAGTTCGGGATGCACCCAGGTGTTGTCGGCATCGCGGACGGCGTCCAGGACGCACACGCCGGCCACCCGGTGGTCGGCCATGTTGAGCCCCCAGTGCGCCTCCAGATCCCAGGCGCTGGTGACCACGGCGTCCGGCTGGAACTGCCGGATGCGCCGGGCGATGTCGCGCCGGATGTCCAGCGAGTAGACCAGCATGCCGTCCGGGTGGTCGAGCATCACCAGCTCGGAGACGCCCACCTCGGTGCAGGCCCGCTCCTGCTCACCCCGCCTGATCCGCGCGCACTCCTCGGGCGGGATCTGCATGCCGGCCTCGCCCCTGGTCAGCAACAGATAGGACACCTCGACACCTCGGTCGGTCCACTCCGCGACGGCGGCCGACGTGCCGTACTCGAGGTCGTCCGGGTGCGCCACCACGCACAGCACGCGGCGGAAGTCGTCGTCCGGCAGCCGTTCGATGCCCTCTGGTTCAGTCATGCCGCCAACCTACGTGGCGGCACTGACGACGTCGAGTGGAGCCTCGGCACGCAGCTGTCCGGCTACGCGTAGACCGCCACCACGGACCGCCACCGATCCTTCGAGTTGCGCGGCTGCGCCGAGGCGGGCGTCGCCGCGCGGATCGTAGCGTCCTGCCTGACGCAGCACACCGGTGCAGCGCAGACGAGGAGAACCTCATGACACTCACCCAACAGCCGATACCCAATGGTGTCGACACCACCACCCTCTTCGCGACGATCGATGCCGTGAAGCAGGCCCCGGAGATGGCGAAGTTCCAGTTCCGCGCCACCAACCGTTGGATCATCGGTACACACAGCGAATCCACCATCCATGGCTTCCACGGTGCGCTCCAGGAGATGGTTCACGAACGGCCGTTCAACCTCACCGCCGATCACCCGGCAGTGCTCGTGGGTCAGGACCGGGGGCCGACTCCGGTTGAGTTCCTGTTGCACGCCATCGCGGCCTGCCTCACGGCCGGAATCGCCAACATCGCCGCGGCTCGTGGAGTGAACCTGACCGAGGTCGAATCGACCGTTGAGGGTGACATCGACATCCTCGGAATCCTCGGTCTGTCGGACGACGTGCGCAACGGCTACCAGGGCATTGCCGTGGGTATCCGCCTTCGTGGCGACGATCCCGAGAAGCTCCGCGGCGTGGTCGAGCAGTCCCGTCGGCGATCGGCGGTCTACGACGTGCTGACCAACGGCGTCCCGGTCACGCTCGCCGTGGACGCGGGCTGAGCGGAAAGAGATCCCTCATGTACGACGTGATCGTCGTCGGAGCGCGTGCCGCCGGGGCGGCCACCGCCATGCTGGCGGCACGCGCGGGACTCCGAGTGCTGGTGATCGACCGCAGCCGCTATGGCTCCGACACCCTCTCCACGCACGCTCTGATGCGGGGGGCGGTGCTCCAACTGCGGCGCTGGGGACTGCTGACCGAGATCCAGGCCGCCGGCACGCCGGCTGTCCGACGGGCCACCTTCCACTATCGCGACGGTCGGGCAGAGGTCGACATCGTGCCGAGCTACGGCGTCGACGCGCTCTACGCGCCGCGCCGAACGGTGCTCGATCCGATCCTGGTGGACGCGGCCGCTGACGCCGGCGCGGAGACCCGCTTCGGTGCCACTGTCCACGATGTCGTCCGAGACGCCGACGGAACGGTGATCGGCGTGACTGGACTCGACCGACTGGGCCACCGGTTCACCGAGTGGGCACGCTGTGTGGTGGGCGCCGACGGCGTCCGCTCGGTGGTCGCCGAACGCGTACAAGCGCCGATCACCCGGCGTGCTGCGAGTGCGTCGACGTTCGTCTACGGCCACTGGGACGGCGTCGACACCGATGGCTACGACTGGGTCTTCCGCTCCTCGGCGACGGCCGGCGTGATTCCGACCAATGACGGCCTGACGACCGTTTTCGCCGGCTCCGCTGCCACGCCCCGCGTCGGAGTGGCCGACTTCGAGTCGCTGCTTCGAATGGCCTCACCGGAGGTGGCCGGACGAGTGCTGGCGGGTCGCCGGGTCGGCAACCTTCGCCGGTTCGCCGGTTTGCCCGGGTACATCCGCCGTCCCTGGGGACGTGGTTGGGCCTTGGTCGGCGACGCCGGGTACTGGAAGGACCCGCTGACGGCTCACGGCCTGACCGATGCCCTGCGAGATGCCGAGTTGCTGGCGCGCGCGCTGGTGGCAGCGCTGTTCAACGGCGACGACCGGGCCATGGAACGGTACGAACTCACCCGCGACGGGCTCTCGGCGCGGCTCTTCGCCGTGGCCGACACCTTGGCCTCGATGCGCTGGTCCGACGGGGAGATCGGTGGGCTGCTGCGCGAGTTGTCGGCGTCGGGGACGGCCGAGGTCGAGTTCCTCGCCGGTCTCGAGCCGATCGAACTGGTGGCAGCGGACTGGCACTCCATGAGGTGCTGATGGCACGCGGCTAGAGTCTCCGCCATGCGGCCGCCCATCGTTCAGCAGCAGGTTCGGTTCTGCCGCGCGTCCGACGGCGTCAGGATTGCCTACGCCGTGCACGGCAGCGGACCGCCGCTGGTGGTCAGCACCTGCTGGCTCAGCCATCTGCAACACGACTGGCAGAGCCCGGTCTGGCGGCATTTCCTCGAAGATCTCGGCCGCTTCGCCACCATCGTCCGCTACGACGAACGCGGCTTCGGACTGTCAGATTGGGAGGTCGACGACTTCTGTCTGAACGCCCGGGTCTCAGACCTGGCGGCGGTCGTCGATGACCTCGGCCTCGAACAGTTCGCACTGATGGCGATGTCCCAAGGGGGACCCGTCGCGATCACCTATGCGGTGCGCCACCCCGAGCGCGTCACCCGGATGATGTTCTACAACAGCTACGCCGCACCCTTCCCCGATCCCACACCGAACGACCTGGCGATGCAGCAGGCCTTTCTGGCGATGATGAAGGTGGGGTGGGCGCGACCTCAGTCCGAGTTCCGGCGGGTGTTCACCTCGATGATGATTCCTGGGGCAACTGACGAGCAGATGTCATGGCTCGACGAACTGCAGCGGGTCAGCGTCTCCACGGAGAACGCCATGGCGGCATTCGTCGAACGGGCCAAGGCCAACTCAGTGGCCGAACTCGCGCAGATCCAGGTGCCCACCCTCGTGCTCCATGCCCGCGGGGACAAGATGAACGAGTTCGCGGATGGCATCTTCCTCGCCTCGAACATCACCGGCGCCCGACTGGTGGCGCTCAACAGCAACAATCACATCACCCTCAAAGAGGAGCCCGCCTGGCAGGTTGTCGTCGACGAGGTCGAACGGTTCATGCAACCCGAACTGGCCCGCGAGCGGCCCACCGTCGACGTGGCCGCGGCGCTTTCGCCCCGCGAACTGGAAATTCTTCGATTGGCGGCTGACGGACGCGACAACAACCAGATTGCGACGACCTTGGTGCTCAGCGTCCGGACCGTCGAGCGGCACCTGCAGAATGTCTACGCGAAGTTGGAGGTCACGGGGAAGACAGCCCGGGCCGCCGCCGTCGCAAAGCTACTCACCGGCAACTGAGCCGGGCCGGTCGCTCGGCCACGCCACCGATCGGTTCGGGCAGGATCACGATCGGGTCTCGGTCTCGTCGAACCCTTGCATGTGAAAGCGCTCTCAGACATGATTCGACTCAGGTTGAGAGCGCTCTCATCCAGGGAGGAACCCTCCCGCTCGCGGCGCCCGCCAGGCCCGCCGAAGCGACGAAGGAGTCACATGCGCACCACGTTCATCCGTATCGCGGCGGTTCCGGCCGCGGTGCTGGCCCTACTCGCGGCCGGCTGTTCCCAGCCGGCCGCCGCACCGTCGTCCCCTGCCTCGGCGCCGTCGTCGGCGTCCACCGAGCCGGTCACCCTGACGGTCGCCACCTTCAACGAGTTCGGGTACGAGGACCTGTTCAAGCAGTACATGCAGCTGCATCCGAACGTCACCATCAACCCGAAGAAGGCCGCCACCTCCAACGAGGCGCGCGCCAACTACTTCAGCAAGCTGTCGGCAGGCTCGGGCCTGAGCGATATCGAGGCGATCGAGGTCGACTGGATGCCCGACGTGATGCAGACGGCCGACAAGCTCACCGACCTGAACGGCGACGACGTCAAGGGCCGCTGGCTCGAGTGGAAGGCGGCCGCGGCAACCACACCGGACGGCAAGCTGGTCGGCTTCGGCACCGACATCGGTCCGCAGGCGGTCTGCTACCGGTCGGACCTGTTCGCCAAGGCCGGCCTGCCCACCGATCGCGAACAGGTCGCCCAACTGCTCAACGGTGACTGGAACACGTACTTCGAGGTCGGCCGCCAGTTCGTGGCCAAGTCCAACGGCGTCGCCTGGTTCGATTCCGCGGACGCGATCATGCAGGGCCAGATCAACCAGGTCGAGAACGCCTTCTCGTCGACCGCACCCGAAGAGACCCTGATCCCGCTCGATTCCAACCAGCCGGTCAAGGATATGTATACATCGATCCTGAAGGCCTCCGAGGACGACAAGCTGTCGGCGAACCTGCAGCAGTGGAGCACCGACTGGACCAATGCGTTCCAGAAGGACAAATTCGCCACCATGCTGTGCCCGGGCTGGATGCTCGGCGTCGTCGAGGGCAACGCCAAGGGCGTCAAGGGCTGGGACGTCGCCAACGTCTTCCCCGGTGGCGGCGGCAACTGGGGCGGCTCGTACCTGACCGTCCCGACCCAGGGCAAGAACACCGCGGCGGCGCGCGAGCTGGCCGCCTGGCTGACCGCTCCCGAGCAGCAGATCAAGGCTTTCAAGGCCAAGGGCACCTTCCCGAGCCAGGTCGAGGCACTGAGCAGCCCCGAACTGCTGGGCGTCACGAACAAATTCTTCAGCAGCGCGCCGACCGGCCAGATCATGGCCGACCGGGCAAAGGCGGTCACCGTCAATCCGTTCAAGGGGCCGCAGTACTTCGCCGTCCGTGAGGTGCTGTCCAACGCGATCAATCGGGTCGACGTGACCAAGAAGCAGTCCGCCGACCAGTCCTGGGCACAGGCGGTCAAGGAGTTCAACGCCCTCGGCTGAGGGTGCTGAATCGAGGACTTGGGGCGGGGTGGCAGCACCACCCCGCCCACCGTCCGAATCGTCCCGACGCGAACGGAGACCCCGATGACCTGGCGACAGCGCCTCAGCAGATGGGACGTCCGCAGCGCCCCCTACCTCTACATCGCCCCGTTCTTCGTGCTGTTCGCGGTGGTCGGGCTGTTCCCGCTGCTCTACACGGGCTGGGTGGCGCTGCACCGGTGGAGCCTGGTGGTCGGCAACCAGGGGTTCATCGGGCTGGGCAACTTCGGCTACGTGCTGGCCCAGCCACGGTTCTGGGACGCGGTGGTCAACACCTTCAGTATCTTCCTGCTCTCGTCGGTGCCGCAGCTGGTGCTGGCCATCGCCGTCGCCTCGGTGCTGGACGCCAACCTGCGCGCCAAGACCTTCTGGCGGATGGGCGTCCTGGTGCCCTATGTGGTCGCTCCGGTGGCGGTGTCGCTGGTCTTCGGCCAGCTCTTCGCCGACCAATCCGGCGTCATCAACACGTTTCTGACCGGCGTCGGGCTCGACCCGATCGGCTGGCATGCCGACCGGTGGGCCTCGCACGTCGCGATCGCCACCATGGTCAACTTCCGCTGGACCGGCTACAACGCGCTGATCTTCCTGGCCGCCATGCAGGCCATTCCGCGGGACGTCATCGAGGCGGCGGTGGTGGACGGCGCCAACCGGTGGCGCACCTTCATCAACGTCACCGTGCCGTTGCTCCGTCCGACCATCATCTTCGTCGTCATCACCTCCACCATCGGCGGCCTGCAGATCTTCGACGAGCCGCGGATGTTCGACACCTTTGGCCTCGGCGGCCCCGACCGGGAATGGATGACGGTCACCATGTACCTCTACGAGCTGGGCTGGGAATCGCAGCGCAATCTGGGCCGTTCGGCGGCCGTGGCCTGGCTGTTGTTCCTGATCATCGTGCTGTTCGCGATGATCAATTACGCCATCACCCGGCGGATCGCCAGCAGCGACGGGCATCCCCGACGAGTCCGGGGACAGCGGAAGGCGGTGGCCCGATGAGTTCCGTCGCAATGGCTGAGCAGCTGGCCGGCAAGGGTGCGGCCCGGGCCGCCCGACGCCGCCGGCACCGGATGGAGGGCGGCTTCCGGCGTCCTGGCTGGCTCACCTATCTGCTGCTGAGCGGGTTCATCGCGATCTCGGTGGCACCGTTGTACTACGCCTTCCTGCTGTCCACGTCGACGGCCACCGACATCGCCCAGAACCCGATCCCGTCGCTGCTTCCACAGGGTCACCTCGCCGAGAATGTCGGCCGCGTGCTGGACGCCGGAATCAGCTTCTGGCAAGCCCTGTTGAACAGCATCATCGTGGCGGCGGCCACCTCGGTGGCGGTCATCTTCTTCTCCACCCTGGCCGGCTACTCGTTCGCCAAGCTGCGCTTCCGCGGCCGCAACGGACTGCTCGCCTTCGTCATCGGCACGATGGCGGTGCCCACCCAGCTGGGCGTCATTCCGCTGTTCATCGTGATGGCGAACCTGGGCTGGGTCGGCACGCTGCAGGCGGTCATCGTGCCTGGCCTGGTCACCGCGTTCGGGGTGTTCTGGATGACCCAGTATCTCTCCGAGGCGTTGCCGTACGAGCTCATCGAAGCGGCCCGGGTGGACGGCTGCTCGATGATCCGCACCTTCTGGCACGTCGCGCTGCCGGCGGCCCGTCCGGCCGCCGCGATGCTGGGACTGTTCACTTTCGTCGGCTCGTGGACCAACTTCTTCTGGCCGTTCATCGTGCTCGGATCCACCAATCCGACGTTGCCGGTCGCCCTGCAGTTGTTGCAGGCGTCCTACTTCAAGGACCTGTCGCTGATCATGGCCGGCGTCCTACTCGCCACGATTCCGCTGTTGCTGTTGTTCGTCGTCGCCGGCCGCCAACTGGTCTCCGGCATCATGCAAGGAGCAGTCAAGGGATGAGCACCCTCCACTTCCCACCCGGATTCCGCTGGGGCACCGCCACCTCGTCCTTCCAGATCGAGGGAGGTGCCGACGAGCGCGCCGACTCGATCTGGGACGAGTTCTGCCGGGTGCCGGGCGCCATCGCGGACGGCTCCCACGGCCGGGTCGCGATCGATCACTACCACCGCTACGCCGAGGACGTGGCCCTGATGGCCTCGCTGGGTCTGGACACCTACCGGTTCTCGGTGTCCTGGCCGCGGGCGCTCAACCAGGACGGCTCGGTCAACCCGGCCGGCATGGGCTTCTACGACGCACTGGTGGACGCCTTGTGCGCGGTCGGCATCCGGCCCTGGCTCACCCTCTACCACTGGGATCTGCCGGCCTGGCTGCCGGGCGGCTGGACCAGCCGGGCCACCGCGGACGCCTTCGCCGACTACGCACTGCGGGTGCATGACGCACTCGGCGATCGGGTGCGGGTCTGGACGACGCTGAACGAGCCCTGGTGCGCGTCCTTCCTGTCCTATGCCGGCGGTGAGCACGCCCCCGGTCACACCGACGCCGCCGAGTCCTACGCCGCCGCCCATCACCTGCTGCTGGCGCACGGGCTGGCGGTCCGGGCGCTGCGAGAGGCGGACCCTGGCGCCACGCTCGGCCTGACGCTGAACTTCACCCCGGCCTACCCGGCCGACCCGGACAGCCGCGCCGATGCCGACGTGGTGCGCCGCGTCGACGGCACCGCGCACCGGATCTTCACCCATCCGGTCTTCCGTGGCGAGTACCCGGCCGACGTGATCGCGGACGCCGGCGCGGCCTGGCCGTCCGAGTTGGTGCGCGACGGCGACCTGGACCTGATCGCGGCGCCGATCGATGTGCTGGGCGTGAACTACTACACCTCGCAGCTGTTCCGCGCAGGTCAGCCGTCGAGCCGGTCGACTCCGCATCCCGCCGCCCCGGACGCCGTGGCCGTCGACCGCCCCGAACTGCCCCGCACCGACATGGGTTGGGAGGTCACCCCGGACGCCTTCCGCGACCTGCTGGTCGGGCTGCACCGCGACTACACCGGTCCGGCCGGCATTCCGCTGGCCATCACCGAGAACGGTGCGGCGATCGACGACCCGGATCCGGCGTCCGGACCGATCGAGGACGCCGAGCGGATCGACTACCTGTACTGGCACCTGGCGGCGGTGCACGAGGCGATCGAGGCCGGCGCGCAGGTCGACACCTATCTGGTCTGGTCGCTGGTCGACAACTTCGAATGGGCCTTCGGCTACACCAAGCGGTTCGGCCTGGTGGCGGTGGACGAGGCGCTGAACCGGGTGCCGAAGGCCAGTGCCGGGTGGTATTCGGAACTGGTCCGCACCGGTACGCTGACGCTGCCGGAGCGGGCCTGAGCGACCCGGCACGAACGGGAGGCAGGGACGCCGATGAGCGAGCGGACGGCCCCCACCCTCGATGACGTGGCCCGCGCGGCCGGCGTCTCCCGGGCCACCGCGTCACGGGCCATCACCGGCGTCGTCCCGGTCTCGGCGCCGGCCGCCGAGGCCGTCCGCCGTGCCGTCCAACTGCTCGGGTACCGTCCGAACACCGCCGCGCGCGCACTGGTCACCCGGCGCGTCGGTGCGGTCGTGGTGCTGGTCCCGGAGACCGATGAGCGGGTCTTCTCCGATCCGTTCTTCCCGCGCGCCTACCACGGCGCCCTGGAGGCGTTCCGGCACACCGGCATCCACGTGCTGCTGTCGATGGCGCATCCGCAGGACGGCGTCGATCCGATGCTGGCGTTCTTCCTGTCCGACCACGCCGACGGCGCCATCGTGATCTCGCACCACGGCCAGGACTTCGCGCGGGCCGTCGCGACCTCATCGCGTCCGGTGGTGTTCGTCGGCAATCCGGGGGTGCCCGGCATCGCCTACGTGGACGTCGACCAGGTACAGGCGGCCGCCGAGGCGACGCGGCATCTGATCGGCCGGGGCGCCCGGTCGATCGGCACCGTCACCGGCCCGATGGACATGGCCGCCGGCGTCGAACGACTGCGCGGCTTCCAGCAGGAACTCGCCGCCGCCGGACGCAGCAGCCACCTGATCGCCGAGGCTGACTTCACCTTCGCCGGCGGCGAGGCAGCGGCCTACGACCTGCTCGGTCATCACCCCGATATCGACGCCCTCTTCGTGGCGTCCGATCTGATGGCCGCCGGTGCGGTGCGGGCCGCCGAACGGCACGGACGCCGGGTGCCGGACGACCTGTTGATCGTCGGCTTCGACGACTCAGTGGTGGCGACCCAGACCATTCCGACACTCACCACCATGCAGAACCGGCCGGACATCCTGGCCCGCACCGCCGGCCGGATGCTGCTCGAGAAGCTCAACGGCACCGAACCGGAATCCCCGGTCATCCTGCCCAGCCGGCTGGTACGGCGGGAATCAGCCTAGCCACCTACCGCTGGTCGAGCTTGTCGAGACCTGGTTTCGACGAGTTCAGCCAACGGCCCGGCTCAGTTGCCGAACGGGTCCCGGGCGCCCATCGAGGTGTCCGCCGGCGGCCAGGGCTCGGAGAGGTCCTCGTCCGCCCAGACGGTGAGCCGGCGCAACCACGGCGCCCCGTAGCTGGTCACCATCGCCACATCGGCGGCGTCACGGCCGCGGGCGATCGCGACATGACCCTTGCGCCGGGCGTTGTGCCGGGGGTCGAACGTCCACCAGCGGTCGCCGACATAGATCTCCACCCAGGCGTGAAAGTCCATCGCGGTGGGCAACGGTGGCACGTCGAGGTCGGGCAGGTAGCCGCTGACGTAGCGCGCCGGAATGTTGAGCGCCCGGCACAGGGTGATCATCAGGTGGGCGAAGTCGCGGCAGACGCCGTAGCCGGCCTCGAAGGAGTCGCGGGCCGTCCACCAGGAACCGGTGCTCCCGGTGCGGTACTCGAGGTGGTTCCAGACCCAGTCCTGCACCTCGGTGACCAGCCCGAACGTGCGTTTCCGATCGCCGAATCGTTCCCAGGCGGCCGCGCTGAGCATGTCCGACTGGCAGTAGCGGCTGGGCACTGTGAACAGCAGGGTCTCGTCCGGAAGCGTTTCCGGCGAGCCGATCACGGCGTCCGGATCGGCGGCGTCCAGTTCGTCGGGCACCTCCACGAGGGCGTAGTAGCCGACCAGCGACTCGCCGGCCGGCAGCAGCAGCCGCCGAACCTGGTTGCCGTACAGGTCCCGGAACTGCGTCGCCGCGGTGACGGGGTCACAGGTCCAGAGTTCGCGGACGACCGCCGCCTCGCCGGCGGGTCGCACTAGGAAGCTCGCCGGGGTCGCCGACTGAGCTACGTGGTTGAACTCGCAACCGAGGCGTAACACGCGCACGGATCGTGGCTGCGTCACGGGGCTCCCTTCGTCGTGTGGCGACAACTTATCCCAGGCCGACGGGCCCCTGATCACCCGACCACGCAGCCACACCTCTTGGGGTGGATCGTGAAATATAGGCAAATCTAGCAACTTCGCTAGGCACCGCGATCATCGGCCAGAGAAGACCGGATCAAGCAACCGCGACCAGCGTCGCCGCGTGCGGGGCAAGCCGTCGGATCGAATGCGCATTGCGTGCCCGGACCGAAGCCGCGCTGATCCGCAGCCGGCCAGCCGCCTCGTGGCTGCGCAACCCGAGTCCGTACACCGCATAGAGGCAGGCGCCCGCCTCTCGATCGATCAAGCCCAGCCGGGTGGCGGCGCGGACCAGCCGCGGCACGTCGAGCCTCGGCGCCACGCCGACCTCGTCGAGGACGACGTCGGCGACCGGACGCCGATCATCGCCGGCGCGCACCCGCAACCGGGTGTCCAGCGCCAGGTTGGCGGCTATCCGGCGCGGACGTCGCGCCAGCGGATAGTCGGCCAGTCGAAGCCAACACTCCGCGACGTAGTCACCGGCCCCATGCCGGACGTCCTGGGCCGCCATCAGAACCAGCTTGCCGAGCATCGCCTGCAGCACGACTCGTCCGGCCAACCGATCTCCTGCGGCGTGGCGACGCAGCAGCTGACTCAGCCGGGTGTCCGGGTCGTCGGCGATCCCCCGCAGCAGTTCGCCCAGGGTGTCGCCGGGCAGGGACCAGTCCGTGGGCACCGGCGACGCGGCCAGCGACTGCCACTCGGCGTTGAGCGCCCGGATCACCGGATCTGCGGAATGACTCATGAGGCTCACCCTGGCCAGCAGATGTTGTCACAGGTGTTGTCCTACGAATCCCAGATGTTGCCAGGCAAAACCGGACACAATTCGGTAACTGTCGGTCCGACACGGCTTCCGGGGTCGTCGCGAGGCTCCCGAAGTCGTACACTTGACGTATCACCTTCGGGAGTTGGTTGCCCTCTCAACCATCAAGATCGCCCAGGGGGCTGCGTGGACGGTCCAGCAGCCTCCTGGAGCCCTTAACGGCACACGCGATCCGGAGCCGCACGGTGGCGGCTCCGGATCGCGTCGTTTCCGGCCCCGTCCTCTCATCGGCCGCGGCGATGTGATGAGATCCGTTCATGCGGTTCGAAGAACTCCAGTACCGCGTCATGCATCGGCTCGGCTACCGCCCATGGGAGCGTTATCACCGGCTGGCCGCGGACAGCATCGCGGCACGGCTCGACGCCGAAGAGCAAGATCGGACGCCACCCTTCGGCCGGGCGCTCGACCTGGGCTGCGGACGGGGCCTGTACACCGCTGAACTCGGTCGCCGGGGCTGGGATGCGGTGGGCGTGGACGTGGTTCCGACCGCCATCCGAGCCGCCCAGCGCGAGCACGCCGCGCACGCCCGCTTCGTCCTGGGCGATGTCACCCGGCTGGCCGGGCTGGGCCTGGGCCGGTTCGACCTGTTCTTCGACGTCGGCTGCCTGCAGAGCCTGGATGCGGACGGCCGCGCCGCCCTCGGGCGCGGGGTCACCGCCCTGGCGACCTCCGACGCCAGCCTGCTGGTCAACGCGTTCGACCGGACCCGCTTGGCCCCGGTGATCGGCGGCATCACCGCCGATGAGGTGACGGCGGCCTTCCCGGACTGGGAGTTGCTGGTCACCGAGGCTGCACCGGTGACGGGTCTCGGCTGGCCGATGAACACCACCTCACCCCGCTGGTACCGCCTCCGCTTCACCGGTCCGCGGTCGGAGCGCTAGGTCGCGTAGTCAGCCAGGGTGCGTTCCAGGAAGTCCTTCAGGTCGCCGGTCTCTCCGTCGCGGCCCCCGCGTCCCACCACCAACGGCGGCGGGCTGGGCGTGAGCTTCACCCCGGTGAACCGGGCGAACCGGCCACCCGTGGTCAGCAGCTTGAAGAACCGGCCGTCTGGGGCGATCGCCAGGGTCTGGCCCTTGTTGATGTACCAGCCCACCTGATCGCTCCTCACCCGGGTGCCGTCCATCAGCAGGGCGCGCAACGGTTCCGGTTGCAGCCCGCGAGCCGCCGCGGTCGCCACGAACTCCTCGACCAGCACCTGCGCGGCGATCGACTCGTTGCGCAGGGCCGCGTCGGCCAACTCCTGACGCCGGCGGGCGTCCTCTTGGCGACTGGAAACCATGCCGGTCACCCTACTCGCGCGATCCCCCGCCGGGCGCGGAGGTGAACCCGGTCTAGCCGCCGGATCGCGCCGCATGATTGTCTGAGCCATGAGCTTCAGCGTCGAGCCCGAGCAGGCCCGGTCCCCCTTCGTCCTCGCCCTCGATGTCGGCAGCACCGGCACCCGCGGCGGCCTCTTCGACGCGGCCGGGCTGCCCCTGCGGGGCTGCCGGCTCAAGATTCCGCACGCGTTCACCACCGGCTCGGACGGCACCACCGTCATCGACGGCGACCAGGTGGCCGACGAACTGCGGCAGATCGTCGAGCACGTGGCCGGCACCACCCAGCACCCGATCGCCGGCGTGGCCCTGGACACCTTCGCCTCCTCGCTGGTGGGAGTGGACGCCGGCGGCAACGCGATCACGCCGTGCTTCACCTACGCCGACTCCCGCTGCTCGGCCGAGGTCGACCAGCTGCGCCAGAGGCTCGACGAGGACGCCACCCAACAGCGCACCGGCACCCGGCAGCACACCGGCTACCTGCCGCCGCGCTTCCTGTGGCTGCGCGAGACCGACCCGGACACCTTCGGCCGCGTCCGGCGCTGGATGTCGCTGGGCGAGTACGCCTACCTGAAGCTGATCGGCACCACCGCGGCCGGCACCTCCACCGCCGCCTGGACGGGCATGCTGAACCGCCGCGAGGGCAACTGGGACGCCGAGTTGTGCGCCCTGGTCGGGGTCGACGCCGACCAGTTCTCGCCGATCGCACACCCCAGCCAGCCGCTGACGCCGCAGCTCGCCCCGCTGCACCCGAATCTGGCCGATGCCGTCTGGTTCCCGCCGATCGCGGACGGCTTCTCCTCCTCGCTGGGCGCCGGCGGGACCGATTCCAGTTCGATCGTGGCCGCGGCGGCGACGTCCGGGGCGATGCGGGTGCTGGTCGACGGGCTGGTCGACGACCTGCCCCGCGGCCTGTGGTGCTATCGGGTCGACGAGAACCGCTCGCTACTGGGCGGCGCGCTGAACGACGTCGGACGCGCGGTCAGCTGGCTGCAGGCCACCCTGCGGCTGCCCGAGGAGCCCGAGGTGCTGGACGCCGCGCTGCGCGCCGATCCGTCGCCGCTCACTCCGCTGGTGCTGCCCTGGTTCACCGGCGAGCGGTCCACCGGCTGGGTCGGCCAGGCCCGGGCCGAGTTCCATCGGGTCTCGGCGGGCACCACCCCCACCGACCTGTATCGGGCGACGATCGAGGGCGTCGCGCTGTCATACCAGCGGATGCTGGCCCAGCTCACGCAGGCCGCCGGCGGTGCCCAGCGGGTGTTGGCCACCGGCAGCGTGACCGCCGAGGTGCCGGGACTGCTGCAGGTGCTGGCCGACACCATCGAGGTGGACGTGCTGCCGATCACCATCAAGCGGTCCACCCTGCATGGCACCGCGATGCAGGCCCTGGAGATCCTCGCCCCCGAGGTCTCGTTCGCACCGGTCGAACACGGCGAGGTGGTCAGCCCGGTGCCGAGCCGGGCGGCGCACTACCGCGAGCGGGTCGCGGCCTTCGCCGACCTCTACGACAAGGTCGTCGCCCGCTGAGCGGGACAGTGTCATGGCCGCTCCGATCAATCTGACCTTCCTCGGTGGCGCCGGCACCGTCACCGGATCCAAGCACCTGCTGAGCATCGGCGGACGCCGCGTCCTGGTGGATGCCGGCATGTTCCAGGGCGAGAAGAAGTGGCGCGAGCTGAACTGGGCCGAGTTCCCGATTCCGCCGGCCAGCCTGGAGGCCGTCGTCCTCACCCATGCCCACATGGACCACTGCGGCTACCTTCCCGCCCTGGTCGCGCGGGGCTTCGCCGGCCCGATCTGGTGCACCGAGGCCACCGCCCGGCTCGCCGAGATCGTGCTGATGGACGCCGGCCACCTGCAGGAGCGCGAGGCCCGGTACGCCGCCGAGGGCGGCTACTCCAAGCACGAGACACCGCTGCCGCTGTACACCGTCGCCGACGTCGAGCGGACGCTGCCGCTGCTGCGCGCCGTCCCCTACGACACCGATCTCGACCTCGGCGAGGAACTGGTGCTGCGGCTCACCCGGGCCGGGCACATCCTCGGCTCAGCCAGCGTGACGCTGCGGCACGGGGACGTCTCGGTGCTGGTCTCGGGCGACCTGGGCCGGCACGACCATCCACTGCTGGAGTCGCGCGAAGAGCCGCCCGGCGCCGGCTATGTGCTGGTCGAGTCGACCTACGGCGACCGGGAGCATCCCGACCCGGAAGGGCAGCCGCACGAGATGCTGGCCGATGTCGTCCGCCGGACGATCGGGCGCGGCGGCTCGGTACTGATCCCCGCCTTCGCGGTGGACCGGACTCCGGTGGTGCTGAAGTCTCTCGCCCAACTGCGCCGCGAGGGACGTATCCCCGACGTCCCGATCTTCGTGAACTCGCCGATGGCGGTGGCAGCGCTCGCGGTCTACCGGGACGCCGGCCGCACCGGCGGGCTGCGGCCCGACCTGCAACTGGACGAGTTCATGGACCTGCCGAACCTGCGTGAGGTGACCGATGCCGAGGAATCCAAGCGGCTGAACCGCCCGGAGCAGCCCTGCATCATCGTGTCGTCCTCGGGCATGGCGACCGGCGGACGGGTGCTGCACCACCTGGAGCATCTGCTGCCCAACCCGCGCAACGCCGTCGTCTTCACCGGCTATCAGGGCGTCGGCACCCGTGGCCGGACCCTGCTCGAGGGTGCCACCGAGATGAAGTTCCGGGGCCGGTTCGTGCCGGTGAAGGCCGAGATCGTGCAGGACTCGGAGTTCTCGGTGCACGCGGACGGCTCCGACCTGATCGACTGGCTGGCCGGCCTCACCCCGCCGCCGCACACCGTGTTCTGCGTGCACGGCGAGGCCGATTCCGCCGCCGCGCTCGCCGCCCGGATCCACCGCGAACTCGGACTGACCGCGGTGGTGCCCCGGTACCGCGAGGTGGTCACCCTGGCACCGTTGACCGGACTGCCGCCGACCTCCCCGGTCGCTCCGCCCACTCCTCCTCCGGCCCCGACCGAGCCACTACCGGTCGCGGCCCCGCCGCTGGAGTCGGACGAGCGGCCGGGAGCCCGGCTGCCGGCGGCGTCCGCCCGGCCCGGCGACAGCGATCAGCTACGGGTGCTCCTGGCCACCGCGCTGGGTCAGGTGCCGTTCCTGCCAGCCGAGAAACAGACCCCGGTCTCGGTGGCGCTGCAACGGGCCGTCGCACTGGTCGGGAGCGATCCGGACCGACTGCTGGACGCCGTGAACAGCGCCCTCTACGCCGCGGCCGAGGCGGTGGACACCCCTGGCGGTCAGTCGATCGTGGCGCTGCTGGCCCACGTCCCCAAGGTTCTTGCGGGTTGAGCTTGTCGAAACCTTGGTCTCGACAAGCTCGACCGGCGGTGGTCAGCGCTGAGGGACGCCGTTTGCCTTGGTCGCTTCGGGCCGGTCGGTCTGATCGAGCCATTCGACGAAGAACCCGGTCAGGTCTTCGGGGGTGGCCTCATCGGCTGCGTTGCGGAAGTCCTCGAGGCTGCGCGCGCCCGGCTGCTGCGCCCAGGCCCGGAGGAAGGCGAAGAACGCCTGGTCGCCCATTCGGGTGCGCAGCGCGTGCACGATCGTCGGTCCGCGATCGTAGACCCGGACGAACAAGCCGTCCAGTCCCGGGTCGGACAGCGCCGGGCCCCAGAAGTCGGTGGAGTCGGCCTTGCGGTAGTTCTGCGCGAAGCGCTTCGCCGGATCGGAGCCGGTGGTGGTCAGCCACTCGGCATAACTGGCCAGCGCCTCGTTGTTGAAGATGTCGTTCCACTCGGTCAGCGTGACGGTGTCGCCGAGCCACATGTGTGCCAGTTCATGGTTGAGCAGGGCCTCGTCACCGGCCCACCGCGGGTCGTAGATCGGATTCATCGCCGTCTCCAGGCCGCCCCACGCCATGTTCATTCCCGGCACGAAGCCACCGATGCCGCTGAACGGGTAGGTCCCCAGATGCTTCTCCAGCTTCCGCACGCCGGCCGGCGTGGTCCGCAGCCAGCGCAGTGCCCGCTCCTGGTCGGCTGCCGGCAGCCGGGTGCTCACCGCGTAGACGAAGGGACGGCCCTCGGCCTCGCCACGCTCGACCCGGTAGTCACCGACCGCGAGGAAGGTGGCGTAGGTGACGGTCGGGGCGTCCACCCGCCACAGCCAGCGGTCGGCGTCCGTCCGGTCGGGATCGGTGCCGTGTTCGACCAACCGCCCGGCGGCGATCGCCTCGCGGCCGCGCGGCACTGTGATCGCGACATCCATCGTCGCCGCGTCGCGCGGGTGGTCGTTGGACGGGTACCACAGCGACGACGACAGCGGCTCGCCCGCGATCACCATCTCGTCACCGGCCCGGTAGTACGACCGGGCGCCGAGCGAATCCCCGAGGCTCGGGTCGCCGTCGTAGGTCACGGTCACGGTGAACCTGGTCCCGGACGCGATGGCGGACGCCGCGGGCTGCGGCCGCGGTGCGGTGATCGCCAGATCATCCCGGGTCTGAACGAACGTCGCGGGCACCTGGTCCACCATCACCGAGCGAGCCGTCAGCGAGAGGTCGAGGTGAAACTCGTCGAGATCCTGCAGCGCGACCGCCGTCACCGTCGCGACGCCGCTCAGCTCCTTGTCCAGGGTCAGCTCGCTGACCCGGACGTCGTAGTGCTCGACGTCATAGCCGGCGCCACCGGCCTGGGGCAGGTAGGGATCACCGACCCCGGACGCCGCACGCGCCAGCTGGGTGGTGGCGGGCGTCCGGCTGGGGGCGAACAGCCGATCGCCGAACACGGTCAGCGCCACCACGGTGGCGAGAAGCACGGCCGAGAGGATCAGCCAGAAGCGTTGGGCGAGCGACACGCCGCCAGCCTGCCAGACCGGCCAAGACGTCCAACCGCCTGCGGTCACACCGAACGAATCACCCGCAGGCAGAGCCGCTCGACGGCTTCGGTGAGCTCGGCGTCCGACAGTTCACCGAGTCGGCGAAGCACCGGACCCAGGTCGAGGATCAGCCAGAATGCGGCGCGCTGGTCCACTGTCGGGGCATCACCGAACAACAGCGCCAATGCGCGCTCTCCCAGCAGGTTCAGCAGCCGAGCGGCTTCGGGCTCGCGCTGCAGTCCGGGATCGCCCAGGTTCAGCGGCCCGAGGCCGCGATAGGCGTTCACCACCACCGCGGCATAGCCGGCGGCCAGCCGACGAGCCCGTTCGGCGGGATCGGGAAGTTCCGCGACGCTGTCGAGCAGATCGGTCAGCGGCGCGGTCAGCGAGCCGAGCAACTCCGCCAACAGGGCCGATTTGGTCTTGAAGTAGTAGTAGACGTTCGCCTTACGGACGCCCATCGCGTCCGCGATCTCCTGCAGCGACGTGGCGTCGTAGCCACGTTCGGCGAACAGCCGGCGCGCGGTGTCGAGCACCGCTTGGCGGGTCTGCTGCGCCTGCAGCATGCGCTTGGTGATCATCGGCGCTATGGTATCTCATTAGCCGCTCGGCTAATGAATGGAGTGGAGATGTGTGATCTCGTTCTCGTCACCGGTGGGACCGGCTATCTCGCGGCCTGGTGCATCGTCACCTTGCTGCGGCGCGGCTACCGCGCGCGCACCACCGTGCGCGATCTGAACAGGTCCGACGCGGTGCGAGAGGCCGTGACCCGCGGTGGGGCGGACGCGACCCAGCTGGAGTTCGCAGTCGCCGACCTGCTCGCAGACGACGGTTGGGCGGAGGCGGTGGAGGGCTGCGCGGCCGTGTTGCACGTCGCCTCACCGCTCACCGCGACCAGGGACGCCGACGAGGTGATCCGGCCCGCGGTCGACGGCACGTTGCGGGTGCTCCGTGCTGCCCGCGACGCCGGAGTGGCCCGGGTCGTCTACACCTCCAGCTGCGGCGCCGTGTACTACGGCCATCCGGAGCGTTCGACACCCTTCGATGAGTCTGACTGGACGGTGGTCGGCGGCGGCCCGATGAGCGCCTACGTCACGTCGAAGGCACTCGCCGAACGGGCCGCCTGGGACTTCGTCGACCGCCAGGGCGGTGGTCTCGAGCTTTCGGTGATCAACCCGTCCGGCATCTTCGGGCCCGCCCTCAGCCCGGAATCCGCCTCATCGCTGGGACTGGTGCGTGCCCTGCTGGACGGCATGCCGGGGGCACCGAAGCTGTGGATGGGGATCGTCGATGTGCGCGATGTGGCCGAACTGCATGCGCTGGCCCTGGAATCACCGCGGGCCGCGGGCGAGCGCTTCATCGCCTGGGGCGCGGGGCCGGTCTCCCTGCCGCAGATCGCCGCACTGCTGCGCGAGCGGCTCGGCGAAGCCACCGGCCGCGTTCCCCGTCGAGCACTGCCGGACTGGCTGGTGCGGCTGGCCGGCCGGTTCAACACCGAGATCGGCGACCTGGTCCCGCTGCTCGGTCAGCGACGGACGGCCACCAGCGCGAAAGCGATCGAACTGCTCGGCTGGGCACCGCGTCCCTGGCAGGAGACGATCGAGGAGTCGGCCCAATGTCTGGTCGCGTTCGACAAGGAACTCGACCGTCGGTAGTCGGGGCCCCCGGCTCAGCTTCCGCGCAGCAGGTCGGTGAAGTCGATGTCGAGTTCGAACTCGTCGGCGACCGGTGTACCCGGACGCCGCGTCACCAGCTCGGCGAACTCGCGGGACGCGGCGTCGATCCGCCCGCCCAGGTGCCCGGACACGTCGCCCCAGTCGCCGGTGGCGGCGAACACCCCGAGCGGAGCGACCACTGCTTTGAGGTAGTGGAACAGCGGCAGCAGCGCCGCGTCGATCACCAACGAGTGCCGTGCGGTGCCACCGGTGGCGGCCAGCAGCACCGGACGGCCCGCCATCGCGCCCTCGTCCAACAGGTCGAAGAACTGCTTGAACAGGCCCGAGTAGGAGGCATTGAACACCGGCGTCACCACGATCACGCCGACCGCCCGGCCGACCGCGGCGTAGGCGTCCGACAGGGCGGGCGAGGGCACCTGGGAGGTCAGCTGATGGGCCAGGTCGGTGGCCAGCTTCCGCAACTCGATGTGCCGCACCGTCACCGGAGTACCCGATGCCGCGAGGAACCGGGCGCTGGCATCTGCCAGCCGCTCGCCCAGCAACTGACTGGACGACGGCGTCGCGATGCCGGCGCTGACCACCACCAGTTCGGCGGTCATCGGGCTTCGCCTGCTTCGGCGTAAGGGGTGCGCCCAGTGACATCGTCGACGACCACTCCGGCCCGGGCCGCCGGCTCCCGAGCGGCCGCGGCCACCAGCGAAGCGTGCGTGGGGGCGTCCGGGACGTGCGCCGGACGGCCCTGCGCGAAGCCCTCGCGCAGCGCGGGCAGGATCTCGCCGAGCAGGTCGAGCTGTTCCAGCACGGTGGTCAGCGGCAGGCCGGCGTGGTCGACCAGGAACAGCTGTCGCTGGTAGTCACCGACCTGATCGCGGAACGACAGCGTCCGCTCGATCACCTGCTGCGGCGAACCGACGGTGAGCGGGGTCTGGGCGCTGAACTCCTCCAGGCTGGGCCCGTGGCCGTAGACCGGCGCGTTGTCGAAGTACGGCCGGAACTCAGCGACCGCGTCCTGGCTGTTGCGGCGCATGAAGAACTGCCCGCCCAGCCCGACGATGGCGGTGTCGGCCGGGCCGTGGCCGTGGTGCTCGAAGCGGCGGCGGTACAGGCTCACCATCTGCCGGGTGTGGCTCATCGGCCAGAAGATGTTGTTGTGGAAGAAGCCGTCGCCGTAGAAGGCGGCCTGCTCGGCGATCTCGGAGCTGCGGATCGAGCCGTGCCAGACGAACGGGGGGACGCCGTCCAACGGCTGCGGGGCCAGGGTGAAGCCCTGCAGCGGCGTCCGGAAGCGGCCCTCCCAGTCGACCACCGGCTCGCGCCACAGCCGGCGCAGCAGCGCGTAGTTCTCCACGGCCAGGCTGATCCCGTCGCGAATGTCCTTGCCGAACCAGGGATAGACCGGGCCGGTGTTGCCGCGGCCCATCATCAGGTCGACCCGGCCGTCGGCCAGGTGCTGCAGCACCGCGTAGTCCTCGGCGATCTTCACCGGGTCGTTGGTGGTGATCAGCGTCGTCGCCGTGGACAGGATGATTCGGTCGGTCTGGGCGGCGATGTAGCCCAGCAGCGTGGTCGGGCTGGAGGGATGGAACGGCGGGTTGTGGTGCTCGCCGGTCGCGAAGACGTCCAGGCCGATCTCTTCGGCCTTCCGCGCCAGAGCCACGGCGGACTTGATCCGCTCGTGCTCGGTCGGGGTGCGGCCGGTGGTCGGGTCGGTGGTGATGTCGCCGACGCTGAAGATTCCGAACTGCATTGCTGCTCCCAAGTAGTTGCTGTTTCAACTATACGCCTCAACAGCTGCCCGCCGCAGCCTATTCCGCGTCGATTCGAGCGTTATGAGCGGGGCGTCCGACCCAGCGGCGTGGTCTCGCGGAGATACGAGCGTTTTCCGCCACGCGCCCTCCCCCATTCCGCTCATATCTCCGCGGTCGGCTCGAATCCCGCACCCGCCACCCCTGATAACGCACATAGCTCGGCGCCGACCACCGATCCGGTCGGCCGCCGACTGTCCGCAGCCGCGGTCTCGACTCCTCGTCGCCGCCGGGCCACACTGAGCGCATGGACGAGCTGGCCGAGGCACACGCACTGCTGCGCGACGCCTCGCGGGTGGCCGTCCTCACCGGAGCCGGCATCTCCACGGCGTCCGGCATCGGGGACTTCCGCGGACCGCAGGGTCGCTGGACGCTCGATCCGGACGCCGAACGCGTCTCCACACTGTCGTGGTACTTGAACGACCCCGACGTCCGGGCCAAGGCCTGGCGGTTCCGGGCCGAGTCGCCCGTCTACGACGCCCAGCCCAACGACGCCCACCGGGCGCTGGTCGGCTTGGAACACGGTGCCCGGCTGACCGGCCTGATCACCCAGAACACTGACGGCCTGCACCAACTGGCCGGCTCCCATTCCGAGCTGGTGATCGAGCTGCACGGCAACAGCCGCACCTGGCGTTGCGAGCGCTGCCGAGCGACCGGTGAGATGATCGAAATGGTGCGGCGGGTTCGCGCCGGGGAGGCGGATCCCCGCTGCCCCTACGACGGCGGGATCGTGCGGGCGACCACCATTCTCTTCGAGGAGAACCTCGACCCGGCGACCATCGACGCCGCCGTCGCCGCCGTCGAGGAGGCCGACGCGCTGCTGGTGATCGGCACCTCTCTCACGGTGCACCCGGCGGCCGGGTTGGTGCCTTACGCCCACCGACGCGGTGCCGGGCTGATCATCGTCAACGCCGAGCCGACCGATTACGACGCGCTGGCCCACAGCGTCCATCGCGCACCGATCGTCGAGGTCGTTCCGGCTCTACTGAACTGAATTAGGGTCGCGGGTTTGCGGCTCGGCCGCTGGCGCCCGGACGGCTCAGCCGATTAGATGCCTGCAACACCAAACAGGACGGAGCCGTGCGTCAAGGTTGCAGCATGGTCACAATCGATCAACGATCCGGCCAGCTCGCTTCGCATGCACGTCTCCGCCCGCAATAGTTCTCGCATCATCGCGACGGCGGGTCGCGAGCGACTAGGAGGAAATGTGCATAACAAGAAGCTGCTCGGGGGCGCCGCCGCCCTGGTGAGCGCGTCGCTGCTGTTCGCCGGCTGTGGTTCCCGTTCCGAACCCGCGGCCACGACCACCGGTGGTGCGACCAAGATCGCCAAGGTCGGCGTGATCGCTCCGCTGACCGGCGACCTGTCGGTCATGGGCATCGGCATCAGGAACTCGGTCGACCTCGCGCTCCGCCAGGCCAACGAGTCCAACGCGATTCCGGGCTGGAAGCTGGAGCTCGCCGCCGAGGACGACCAGGCCACCCCCGACGTCGGAGCCAACGCCGCCACCAAGCTCGCCGCCGACAAGGACGTCGTCGCGGTCGTCGGCACGCTGAACTCGGGCGTGTCCCAGTCGGTGCAGCCGATCCTCAACGCCGCCAAGATCGTCCAGGTCTCGCCGGCCAACACGGCCGTCTCGCTGACCCGGGGCCCGGACGAGGCCAACCCGAAGCGGCCCTACGACAACTACTTCCGGGTCTGCGCCACCGACGCCGTCCAGGGTCCGTTCATTTCGCAATACCTCTACGACTCCGGCGTCAAGAAGCTCGCCGTGGTCAACGACAAGAAGCCCTACGGCCAGGGTCTGGCCAAGGCCGTGGCGGCCGAGTTCAAGAAGCTCGGCGGCGACGTCGTGGCCGACGAGACGGTCAACAAGGACGACAAGGACTTCTCCACCGTCATCGACCTGGTGAAGGCGAAGAGCCCCCAGGCCGTGTTCTTCGGCACCGAGTTCCAGCTGGCCGGCCCGATGAGCAAGCAGATGAAGGACAAGGGCCTGAACGTTCCGCTGGTGGGCGGCGACGGCATCAAGGACGACAAGTTCATCACCCTTGCCGGCGCGAAGGCGAACGGCGACCTGGCGAGCTTCCCGGGACCGGACGTCGACACCGTTCCCGCCGGCAAGGCCTTCGCCGAGGCCTACCAGAAGGCCGGCTTCAAGGATGGCTGGTCGGCCTACGGCCTGACCTCCTATGACGCCGGCAACGCCGTCGTCGCGGCGCTGAAGAAGTCCCTGCCGAACGCCGCGGACGCGTCCGCTGCCCGGCAGCCGACCATCGAGGCCATGGCCGGGGTCAGCTTCGACGGACTCACCGGCAAGGTCGGTTTCGACCAGTTCGGCGATGCGATCACCAAGACCCTGACCATGTACGAGGTCCAGGATCAGAAGTGGGTGGCCAAGAAGACCGCCAGCGTCAAGTAAGGAATCAACCACTGATTCTGTGGGGAGTCGCTCCGGCGGCTCCCCACAGAGCGAACGGGGGGCAGGCGTGACGTTCTTCCTGGACCAACTGCTGAACGGGGTGTCCCTGGGCGCCTTGTACGCGTTGATCGCGGTCGGCTACACGGTGGTGTACGGCATCGTCCAGTTGATCAACTTCGCCCACGGTGAGGTGTTCATGATCGGCGCCTTCGGGGCGGTGTCCACCTGGATCGTCCTCGGCACCTTCACGACGGGTTCGACCGCTTGGTGGAACCTGCCGCTGATGCTGGTCGGCGGCATTGCTGTCGCGGTGCTGACCGCTGTGCTGATGGAGCGCTTCGCCTATCGCCCGCTCCGCAACGCACCCAGGCTGGCACCGCTGATCACCGCGATCGGCATCTCGATCTTCCTGCAGGAGTTCGTCCGGCTGTTCTTCGGCGAGATCCCTGGCTTCCCCGATGCCAAGGCGGCGATCCCCTTTCCCCAGATCGACTTCTTCACCGGCGACCCGGTCCCGGTCGGCGGTCTGCTCATCCATCGGGGCAACTTCTTCGTCGTCGCCGCCCTGATCGTCTGCTGGGCATTCCTGTGGTGGTTCGTCAACCGGACATCGACCGGACGCGCCATGCAGGCCGTCTCGCAGGATCCGGACACCTCGCGGCTGATGGGCATCGACGTCGACCGGATCATCGTCGTCGCGTTCGCGGTCGGTGCGGCGCTGGCCGCGGTCGCGGGCGTGGCGAGCGGCCTGCGCTACGGAAACATCGACTTCAAAATGGGCTTCCTGGCCGGCCTCAAGGCGTTCACCGCCGCCGTGCTGGGCGGCATCGGGAACATCAACGGCGCGGTCGTCGGCGGGCTGACGCTGGGCGTCGTCGAGGCGATGGCCACCGCCTTCATCCCCGGCCAGTTCGGCGGGCCGGCCTGGAAGGACGTCTGGGCGTTCGTGTTGCTGATCTTGATCCTGGTCTTCCGTCCACAGGGCCTGGTCGGCGCGAAGGTGGTGGATCGGGCATGAGAATCCCTACCGTCTTCACACCCGAGCTGCAGAAGCGCCATCATCGCACCGGCCGCCTGCTGGCGCTCGCCGGCGGACTCGTCTTCGCCGCCTCGGCGTACCTGCCCTGGGCCTACTCCTCCGACGCCTTGGACGACATGTCCTACCTGGGCGGGCCGTCCACCCTGCAGTTCCTCGGACTCGTGCTCGGGCTGATTCTGGCGATCTGCGCCGCGATGGGCCTGGTCGAGCCGTGGGCGGACGCCAAAGGGCTGCTGCCCGGGCTGGTCAGAATCAGCAAGCGCGTCGGTTGGACGCGCGGCGCGAAGACCACCGGCATCGGCCTTCTGGGCTACCTCGGCGTGGTGCTGCTGGCGATCGTCGTCGAGCTGGGCGGCCTGGTCACCATCGAATGGGGCGGCTGGGTGGCGCTCGCCGCGGCCGTCATCGGCCTGATCGGCACCCGGCTGCTCACTCCCGGACGTCAACCCAGCCTGGAGCGGCTGCGCACGCCGGGATGGGTGGGCATTCTCGCCATCGCGGCGGTCCTGCTGGGCGCGCTGCTTCTTTCCGCCTACGCGCTCAATCAGGTTGACGGCGGCACCTTCATGGCGATCCTGGCCTTCGGCGGGGCGTTGGCCGCCTTCATCCTGCGCAGCGGCATCGGCGGCTGGCTGTCGGCGGTCAGCCGGCGGCATCGCACGGTGCTGGTGTTCGCCGCCTTCGCGGTGGCGTTCCTGTTCCCGTTCACCCAGAACGGCTCGGACGCCAATATGTCGATCGCCACCCAGGTGCTGATCTTCGCCGCCACAGCGGTTGGGTTGAACATCGTCGTCGGTCTCGCCGGACTGCTCGACCTGGGCTACATCGCCTTCCTCGGCGCGGGCGCGTTCACCGCGGCGACGATGAGCCAGTCCGCGTTCGCCACCATCGGCTGGAAGCCGCCGTTCATCGTGGTGATGCTGATCGCCGGCCTGATCTCGGCCACTCTCGGCCTGATCATCGGCTCGCCCACCCTGCGGGTGTCCGGCGACTACCTGGCCATCGTCACCCTGGCGTTCGGCGAGATCTTCCGGATCAGCATGAGCAACCTGGACGGCAGCGACGGCCCCGACCTGGTGCACGGCTCGTCCGGCATCCCGGCGATCCCCAACCTGAACCTGTTCGGCTTCGACTTCGGGGCGGTGCACACCGTCGCCGGTATTCCGCTGGGCCGGTTCTCGAACTACTTCTTCCTGATGCTGCTGATCATGGGGGTGATCGTGCTGGTCTTCACCCGGCTCAACCACTCCCGGATCGGACGCGGCTGGGTGGCGATCCGCGAGGACGAGAAGGCCGCCGAGGCGATGGGCGTCAACGTCTTCGGACTCAAGCTGCTGGCCTTCGCCGGCGGCGCCTTCCTGGCCGGCATGGCCGGCGCCGTCAAGGCGCACGTCGACCAGTCGGTGACCCCCGACCAGTACATCTTCCTGGAGTCGGCGTTCCTGCTGGCCGCGGTCGTGCTGGGCGGCATGGGCACCGTGATGGGCGTCATCCTCGGTGCGGTGCTGTTGAAGCTGGTGCCCGAGAAGCTGCGGTTCGTCAGCGAGTACCGCATGCTGATCTTCGGGCTGCTGATGGTGATCATGATGCGGGTGCGCCCCGAGGGCATGATCCCCAATCAGCGCCGCGTCCTGGAGTTCCATGCCGACGACGAGGAACTGGTCGACGAGATCGAAGAGGACCTGCCGTACGAGTTCGCGGAGGAGAGCAAGTGAGCACCGACAACCTCAGCCCGGCGGCCGGCGCCGCGCCGTCCGGGCACGAGGTCGGCAAGCGCGAGATGCTGGTCGCCAGTCATGTCACGATGCGGTTCGGCGGCCTGGTGGCCGTCGACGACGTCAGCCTCACCGTGCACTCGGGCGAGATCGTCGGCCTGATCGGTCCGAACGGGGCGGGCAAGACCACCTTCTTCAACTGCCTCACCGGCCTATACAAGCCGAGCGCCGGCGAGGTCCGGTTCGCCGACCAGCTGCTGCCGCCCAAGCCTCGCCAGGTCGTGATGGCCGGCATGGCGCGCACCTTCCAGAACATCCGGCTGTTCCCGAACATGACGGCGCTCGAGAACGTCATGGTCGGCCGGTACAGCCGCACCTCGTCGATGGCGATGACGTCGATCCTGCGCGGCCCGAAATACCGCCGCGAGGAGGCGGAGACTCGCGATCGAGCCATTGAGCTGCTCGACTACGTGGGCATGAAGGGCCAAGGCGGTCATCTGGCCCGGAACCTGCCCTACGGCGACCAGCGCCGGCTGGAGATCGCCCGCGCGCTGGCCACCGATCCCAAGCTGCTGCTGCTCGACGAACCGACCGCCGGGATGAACCCGCAGGAGACCCGGCAGGCCGAGGGGTTGATCTTCAAGATCCGCGACTCGGGACTGGCGATCGTGGTGATCGAGCACGACATGCGGTTCATCTTCAACCTCTGCGACCGGGTGCTGTGCCTGGTGCGGGGCAAGACCCTGATCGAGGGGACGGCGGCACAGGTGCAGTCCGATCCGCGGGTGATCGAGGCCTACATCGGATCTCCGGAGGTCGAGGACGGTGCCGACGATGCTTGAAGTCAAAGACATGGTGGTCGCCTACGGCAAGGTGAAGGCGGTCAAGGGGATCAGCTTCGCCGTCGACCAGGGCCAGGTGGTGTCACTGCTCGGCACCAACGGGGCCGGCAAGACCACCACACTGCGCACCATCTCAGGGCTGCTGCGTCCGGAATCGGGCGAGATCTGGTTCGAGGGCGAGCGGATCGACCGGACGCCCGCGCACAAGGTGGTGATGCGGGGTTTGGCGCATTCACCCGAGGGACGCCGGATCTTCCCGCGACTGACCGTCGAGGACAACCTGCTGCTCGGCGCTTTCGCCCGCAAGGACGCCGCAGGTGTTGCCACCGACCTGGATCGCGTCTACGACCTGTTCGAGATCCTCCGCGAGCGGCGCAGCCAGCCGGCCGGCACCTTCTCCGGCGGCGAACAACAGATGCTGGCGATCGGCCGGGCGATGATGAGTCGTCCGCGACTGCTGATGCTGGACGAGCCGTCCATGGGATTGTCCCCGCTGATGATGCAGCGGATCATGTCGACCATCCGGGCGCTGCAGTCCGAGGGCGTGACGATCCTGCTGGTGGAGCAGAACGCCGCCGCCGCGCTGAAGATGTCCGACCGTGCCTACGTCCTCGAGGTCGGCCAGATCACCCTGGAGGGAACCGGCGAGCAGTTGCTCGGCGACGACCGCGTCCGGCGCGCCTACCTCGGCGAGGACTGACCATCGGTGGTGACCAAGAGAACCGTCCCCGGTGACCAGGGGAACCGTCCCCGGTGACCAGGGGAACCGTCCCCGGTGACCAGGGGGACGGTTCTTTTGGTCACCCGATGGTGTGGCCCCCGTTGACGCTGATCCGTTGCGCGGTGACGAAACCCGCCGCGTCCGAGGCCAGGTAGCCGACCAGCCCGGCGATGTCGTCGGGGGTGCCCATCCGGCCCAGCGGGACGTCGGCGAGGTAGCCGGCCGTGTCGGCGCCGACGTGCCGCTCGACCGGGATCCAGCCGGGCGCCACCAGGTTGACGGTGATGCCGTGCGATCCGAGTTCGCGGGCCCAGATCTTGACCAGTTCGGCCTCGGCGGCTTTCGCCGCGGCGTAGGCGGACGACCCGGGTTTCGCCCGGTCGACCATGTCCGAGCCGATCAGCACGATCCGGCCGAACCGATGCTCCTTCATCGCCGGCAGGACGGCCTGCGCGAGCAGGGTGGGACTCTTGACGAAGAACCGGAACTGGTCGAGGTAGGCGTCCCAGGTCAGCTCTTCCAGGAAGGCGTTCGGCTGCGGCCCGGTCGCGTTGGCCACCACGGCGAGCACCGGACCGAGTTCGGCACCCGCCCGTGCGACCAGGTCGGCGACCCCGGTCTCATCGGTGACGTCGGCCGAGAAGGCGGCGGCAGATCCCCCGCCGGCGCGGATGTCGTCCACCACCCGCTGGGCGAGCTCCGCCTCCGCGCGGTAGTTGACCGCGACGCTCCAGCCGTCCGCGGCGAGCCGGCGGGCGATGACGGCACCGATCCCGCGGGAGGCGCCGGTGACCAGGGCAACACGGGTGGACGACACGACAGCACGGTACCGGTCGGCGCTTTGCTGACGACGACGTCCGCCCGGGACAATGGACGCCATGGTGCCGAATTCGATCGTCGTGTGGAACTGGCCGGAGACGCCGATCATCATCGTGGTCATCCTGGTGGTCGCACTGGTCGGGCGTTGGCTGCTGGTGCGGGCCATCCGGCGGGCCTCGGACCTCGCCGTCGACCGCGCCAGGCGTCGACGCGAAGCGCAGGGCACTCAGAACGAGCCGCTCCACCTGGCCCGCTACGCCGCCCGCGCCGCCACCATGGGCTCCCTGCTGCGCAGCCTGACCAACGCGGTGATCGCCGTGCTGACGGTGCTGACCATCCTGGCCACCCTGGGCATCCCGCTGACGCCGCTGCTGGCGTCCGCCGGCGTGGGCGGGGTGGCGCTCGGCTTCGGTGCACAGAGCCTGGTCAAGGACTACCTGTCCGGCATCTTCATGATCGTCGAGGACCAGTACGGCGTCGGTGACCTGGTCGACCTCGGCGAGGCCATCGGCACCGTCGAGGACGTGGGCCTACGGGTTACCCGGCTACGGGACGGCAACGGCCAGGTCTGGTACATCCGCAATGGCGAGATCGTCCGGGTCGGCAACCAGTCCCAGGGGTGGTCGACAGCCACCATCGACATCCCGGTGGATACCAGCGAAAGTTCCACCGATGTGATCGAGATCCTGAACCGGGTGGTCGCCGGCGTCGGCGCCGACCCGGAGTGGACGACGGTGCTGCTCGACGAGCCCGAGGTCGTCGGCGTCCAGTCGGTGGAGGCCGGCCGGATGACGATCCGCATCGTCGCCAAGACCCAGCCCAACCAACAGGGCGGTGTGCAGCGCGCCATTCTCGATCGCGGCCTGCAGGCGCTGAAGGAGGCGGGGGTCAAAGGACCCCGCATGCTGCCCTCGCCCCCCACCGTCTAGCGGATCAGTCCCGCACCATCGGCTCGCCACCCGGCCGCGAGCGGGTGGCGCCGACACTGGCAGCGATTACGCATGCCATCGCCGCGCACTCGATCAGACTGAGCCGTTCCCCGAGCAGCAGCAGGGCGAACAGTGCGGCGGCCGCCGGCTCGAGGCTCATCAGGATGCCGAACAGCCCGGGCCGCATCCGCCGCAGCGCCACCATCTCGAGCCCGTACGGGATCACCGACGACAACAACCCGACCGCCAGCGCCACCCAGAGCACATGCGCGCTGAACACCGGATGGCCGAAGGTCAGCGCCGCCGGAGCCAGCAGCACGGCACCGATGATGCTGGCCACCGTCACCCCGGAGACGCCCTCGAAATGCCGTCCGGTCGGCCCGGCGAGCAGGATGTAGCCGGCCCACAGTGCCCCGGCCAGCAGCGCCAGGCCGAGGCCGACCCAGTCCGCTTCGATCGGCTGCAGTCCGAGCAGTGCGACACCGAGCCCGGCCAGGCCGACCCAGACCAGATCGCGGGGACGCCGGGAGCCGGCGACCGCCACGGCCAGCGGCCCGAGGAACTCGACGGTGACGGCCACCCCGATCGGAATCCGGGCGAAGCTGGCGTAGATCGCCCAGTTCATCCCGGCCAGGGCGAGGCCATAGCTGCCCACGATCACCCACTCGCGCGGACGCCGTCCGCGCAGCCGGGGCCGGGCGAAGGTCAGGAAGATCAGGCTGGCGAAACAGAGCCGCAGCCACGCCGTCGCGGTCGGGGTGCTGAGCGCGAACAGGTCCTTCGCGAACGCCGCCCCCAGCTGCACCGAGGCGATCCCGATCAGCACCAGCGCGACGGGATCGATCCGGGCCAGGGCGTTGCGCACCACCGGACTATCGCATACCGCAGTCGTCAGAGTTCGCCACGGTCTCTCCACACCGCCGCCACGTTCCGCGACGAGCTGCTCCGACCGACAGACGAGCGAGCTGGCGTCTCCCGCCATTGCGCAGGTCTGCGGGGGATGCACAAGATGTTCCTCATGGACGGCGGGCAGCCGACGAACCGACCGGACGAGCCGGGCGTCGTCGCGTTCGGAGACTTCGAACTCGACGCGGCCGGCTTCGAGTTGCGCCGGGCCGGCGCCCGGGTGCCGATGGAGCCGCAGTCCTTCGACGTGCTGGCCTATCTGCTGCGGCACCGCGACCGGCTGGTCAGCAAGGAAGAACTGATGGACGAGGTCTGGGGCGGCCGGTTCGTCAGCGAGACCGCCGTCAGCACCCGGATCAAGCAGGCCCGGCGGGCGGTGGACGACGACGGCCGCGCGCAGCGAGTGATCCTGACGGTGCACGGCCGAGGCTACCGATTCATCGCCCCGGTCGGGGTCATGGGCGACGAATCGCGGCCGGTCGAGATCGCGCCGGTGTCCGCCACCGCGAATGCTGGCACCCTCCCCGACCGGTTGTCCCTCCCACGTTCGGACGCCGAGACATTGGTCGGCCGGGCGGCCGAACTGGCTGCGCTCGACCGGCTGATCGATGACGCCCGCCACGGTTACGGCGCGGCGCTGGTGGTCTCCGGCGAGCCGGGCATCGGCAAGACCGCCCTGCTGGACGCGTTGCGAACCCGCGTCACCGCCGCAGGGGGACGGGTGCTGTGGGGACGCGCGGCGGCGTCCGGCCGGCCGTACCGACCGCTCGCGCACGCGCTGATCGATCCGTGGCGGTCCCCCGCCATTCGGGACTCCCCGGGGCTCCGGCCGTACCGGGCGGCCCTCGACCGGCTGGTGCCCGGCTTCGGCACGCCCGGCGATGAACCCACCGACGCCGGCATCGATCCCGCCCTGATGGTCGCCGAGGGCATCCTGCGGACCCTGATCGCCCCGGGCGCCGACCTCGGCGTCCTCGTGCTCGACGATGCCTCGGACGCCGACCCGGACACCATCGCGGTGCTGGAGCATCTGCTGGACCGGATCCCCGGTCACCCCGTGCTGCTCGCGCTCGGACGCCGGGACTGGCCGGAATCGCCGGCGCTGGACAGGCTGACGGCGAACCCCGCGGTCACCCGGCTCGCCCTGCCCCGCCTGCCCGACGACGCCGTCACCGCCCTGGTCAGCACCGACCGCGACCTTCCACCGCAGACCGTCGCGGCGATCGCCGAACGCGCGGAGGGCCTGCCGCTGGTCGCGGTCGAACTGGCCGCCGCGGCAGCGGACGGCGAGCCGGACGCCCGGCTCTCGCCGACCGGGTTCGCCACGCTCGTCCATGCCCGGCTCTCGGCCCTCTCCGCCGACCAGCGGCAGCTGCTCGCCGCTGCCGCGGTGATGGGCCGGCACCCGGACTGGGATCTGATTCCCGGCGCGGCGGACGTCGAGCCGGCCCGTGCGGCGGCGGGGTTCCGGCGCGCGGTCGAGCTGAACCTGCTGACCATGGACGCCGGCGAACTCGCCTGGCGGCACGGCCTGATCCGCCAAGTGGTCTGGTCGACGATGCTGCCGCCGGAGCGGCGAGCGCTGGCCCGCGCCATCGTCGACCAACTGGTGGCCCGCGACCCCGACGAGGGTGCCGCGACCGCCGCCGAGTTGCTGATCACGGCCGGCGAACCGGACCGGGCCGCCGAACTGTGGCTCGACCAGGCGCGCGCCGCCATGGCCGTCGGCGGACTGCGGACGGCAGCGGAACTGCTTGCCAACGCCGAGCGAACCGGACGCCGGCGGGTGGGCGTCACGACGACCCGGGTGGCGCTGCTCGTACTGGACGGCCGCGCCACCGATGCCCTGGAACTAGGCCGACCCGTGCTCGCCGAAGCCCGTGGTGAGGAGCACGCCGAGCTGTGCCTGCGGCTGGCCCGCGCCGCCGTCGAGGCGGGCCGATGGGACGAGGTCGGCGAGCTGGTCGCCCGGGCCGGACGGCTGCCCGGATGCCCCTCGCTGATCCTGCTGTCCGACGCGGCACATGCGGCCGGCCGGCTCGCCGAGGCCGAGAACCACGCCGTCGCGGCGATCGATCTCGCCCGCCGCGAAGGCCGGCCCGCCGAGTTGTGCGAGGCCTTGTGTGCACACGCCCGCGCGCTGCGCCCCACCCGTCCCGAGGCCGCCCGGGCCGCCTTCGCGGACGCGGCGCAGGTAGCCGGCGAGAACGGGCTGCTGCCCTGGCGGGTGGAGGCCCTGTTCGGCGTGGGCACCATCGAGATGCTGCTCGACGAAAGCCCGGACGCCATCGCCGAGCTGCGCGGCATCGCCCTCGACGCCGGCATGCTGGGCCGGGCGGCCCAGGCCGATCTGCTGCTCGCCGATCATGTGCTGGCGCAGGACGGGCCGTCCTGCGACACCGGCCCGGCGACCCGGCTCGCCGAGTTCGGACGCCTGTCCCGGATCGCGTTCCTGGCCAGCACGGCTCAGATCCTGCTGGGCACCCGCCGCGCCATGACCGGGGAGGATCCCGAGGACGAGCCGGACGCCGGCCCCACCGAACTGGCCGGCCTGCCGCCGGACAACCGCTCGCAGGTGGTCGGCAACCGCGCACTGGCCGCCCTGGTCCGCCACGACCTGCCGCGCGCCGCCGGGCTGCTGAACCAGGCGATGCGGCCCATCGCCGCCCATCTGGCGTCCGCCCCGCTCGCGATGTTCGGGGCCTGGGTGCTGGTGCAGACCGTGGTGGACGGCGGGGCCACCGAGGCGCGCGCCGCCCTCGCCGAGCAGACCGCTGGGCTGCGCCGGGCCAACCGCGGCGCCGTCCGCTACGCCGACGCCGTCGTCGCCGCACGATCCGGCGATGGTAGGGGGGCCGAGGAGGCGCTGATCGACGGGGACGCGCTGCTGGCCCCGGTGCCGTGGTGGCGGCGGTTCCTGCGCCTGCTCGTGCTCGAGTCGGCCGTCGCGGACGGCTGGGGCGACCCGGTGCCGCAACTCCGAGTCGACCTGGCCGCCTTCGAGGATGCCGGCGAACAGCTCCTGGCACGGCGCTGCCGCGACCTGCTGCGGGCGGCCGGCGCACCGAGCCGGCGGGGCCGCGGCGACGCTACGGTGCCCGCCGGGCTACGGGCGGCCGGGGTGACCAGTCGCGAGGTTGACGTGCTGCGGCTGATCCAGGGCGGCGCGACCAACGCCGTGATCGCAGGCCGGCTGTTCCTCTCCAGCCGCACCGTGGAGACCCACATCGCCCACCTGCTGGCCAAGTCCGGCACCACCAATCGTGCCGACCTCACCGCCTGGGCGGCAGGGGTGGAGTCGGAGCAGGCTTAACTCCGTGCCCAGCACGGATCCGTGGGAGGCGCCCGGGACCGGACAGTTGGTGATCGCGAACAACCGCACCGATCACCAAGGAGCCGACATGCCCACCGATCCGTCGAAGGACGCCACCGCAACCGACTGGGACGTCCTGGTCGTCGGGGCCGGACCCTCCGGCCTCACCACCGCGATCAGCGCGGCCCGGCACGGGGCGTCCGTGCTGCTGGTCGAGAAGCACCCGGGCCTCTCCCGCTTTCCCAAGGCGACCGGGCTGCGACCGCGCAGCATGGAGATCCTCCGCGGCTGGGGGCTGGAGGACGCCGTCTCGTCCGACGCGCAGCCGGCCCGCCTGACCATGCGGATCACCCCGATGCTCGCCGTGCCCGGAGACGAGATCGACATGGGTCTGCCGCAGCCCGACGACGTGGCGCGGCTCAGCCCGAGCAGCATCGCCGTCTATCCGCAGGACCGGCTCGAGCAACTCATGCTCGCTCACCTGCTGGACCCGCGGCACGGCTGGCGTACCCAGGCCCGGTTCGGGCGCCGGCTCACCGATCTGCGCTGGTCCGGCCTCGACCAGGGACCGGTCACCGCCGAGCTGCAGACCGCGGACGGCACCGAGCGCGTCACCGCCCGCTACGTCGTCGGCGCCGACGGCGCCCGCAGCACCGTCCGGGACCTGCTGGGGGTCCAGGTCGTCGACCTCGGCTCGGAGGGAAATCACCTGAGCGTGCTGTTCCGCGCCGACCTGACCGGTCTGGCGGCGGACCCGCCGCACGTGCTGACCATGACCGTGGCGCCCGGCATCGAGGGAATGCTGGTCACCACCGGTGAGCGGGACCGCTGGATCTACGACGTCGAGTGGCATCCAGAACGCGGCGAGACGCTGGCGGACTGGCCGGTCGAGCGGATGCTCGCGCGGCTGCGTGCCGCCACCGGCCGCAGCGACCTGGAGCCGAGGGTCGAGGGCCTGTTCCCCTGGGACTTCGGCGCCGCGTACACCTGTCCCCAGCGGGTCGGCCCGGTGTTCCTGGTCGGCGATGCCGCCCACCGGACGACGCCGCGCGGCGCCACCGGGATGAACACCGGTATCGCCGACGGCCACAACCTGGGCTGGAAGCTGGCCTGGACGGTGCGCGGCCTGGCCGGCGAAGCGCTGCTGGACTCCTATGACCAGGAGCGGCGCCCGGTCGGCCGGGCCAACGCCGAGGCGTCCCTGGCCACCGCGACGGGCACCGGCGGCGCCAAGGCCCTCGAGCACGACTTCGGGGTGACCTACGACTCCGACGTGATCGGCACGGGTCCGCTGGCGGGCAGCCGGGCCCCACATGCCTGGATCGAGGTGGGCGGACGGCGCACCTCGACCCTCGATCTGTTCGGCGAGAGCCTGGTCCTACTGGTCGGGCCGGAGGGCGACGCCTGGCATTCGGCCGCGGAACGGCTGGCGCTGGCCGGCGTGCCGGTCGTCAGCTACCGGGTCGGCGCAGATGTGGTCGACACCGACGGCCAACTGGAGGAGGCCTATCGGCTCGGCGCCGACGCAGCGGTGCTGGTCCGTCCGGACGGCCACGTCGCCTGGCAACAGCCTGCGGGCGCGCAGTCCGGATCGGATGAGCTGAGGAGTGTGGTCACCGCCGCCCTGGGCCGCCAGTCCGCACCCGCCGCACTCGCCACCCGGCTGGCGAGCTGAGGCTGTCGCCGGTCGTCGGTTGAACTCGTCGAAGGCCGTGGCCTCGACAGGCCCGTCCGGCGAAAGTCAGCGGCCGACGGTCGCCAGCCAGAGGCGTCCGTTCCCGGTGACGCCCAGCTGCGGTTCGCAGGCGGGCACGAACACCGCCTGACCGCGATCGAGCGTGACCGTCGCGTCGGCGCCGGTCACGGTGACCGTGCCCCGCTCGACGAGCAGGATGGCCGGACCGCCGGACAACGGCTCGGGGGGTCCGGTCACCTCTGCCACGGTCAGCGCGAACGGCGCCGGCGGCTGGTACGCGGTCACGTTCTCCGACGGACGCCGCGGCGGCAGCACCGAGGGTCCACCCTGGTCGAAGGACAGCACCCGGAGCAGCTCGCCGGTGTCGACGTGTTTCGGCGTCAGGCCGCCGCGCAGCACGTTGTCACTGGCGGTCATCAGTTCGATGCCGACCCCGTGCAGGTAGGCGTGCAGGACGCCCGCCGCCGCGAACAGGCATTCACCCGGCCGCAGCGTGACCCGGTTCAGCAGCGCTGCGATCACCACACCGGGATCGCCGGGATAGTGCGCCGCCAGTTCGCGGATGGTCCGGAAGGTGACGGCACTGGGGGTGTGCATGGCCTCGGACGAGCCGGCCAGCGCGATCACCTGGGCCACGCAGTCGGCGGCCGAGGACTGGACCGACAGCAGCCAGTCGACGATCGGTTCCATCGCGGTGGGATCGGCCAGCAGGCCGAGCAGCCGGGACAACGCCGGGCTGGACTGCGCCGATTTCGACCGTGCCGCCAGCCGGCCCAGGTCGGTGGCGAAGGCGGCCACCTCGGCGCTGGGCCGGAAGCCGCACAGCCCCTCGAAGTCGGTGACCGCGACGATGATCTCGGGCTTGGGATGCGGATCCTTGTAGCTGCGACTGAACGCCTCCGCTGCGATGCCTCGGGCCACTTCGTCGGCGTAACCCTGCGCGGCCTGCGCCGGACTCGGGTGCACCTGCAGCGACAGCGGCGTCCGGGCCGCCAGCACCTTCAGCAGGATCGGCAGTTCGGTGGCGTCCGGGTCGCCGAGCAGCAACTGCGGCTCGGCCGCCACCCAGTCGCGCAACGTCGGATGGCCCGCATCGCTGGGCGGGAAGGTCCGCGGGGTCAGGCTCGGCGATCCCGGATGGGTCCCGAACCACAGCTCGGCCTCGGGCTGACCGCCGGCCGGACGACCGGTGAACCCGGAGATGCCGTCATAGGAGCCCCAGGCGTAGTCGCGGGGCGTATTGGTCAACTCGATGAACAACGAAGTCCTACCCTCCTCAATCGATTTAGGCTACCGTGTCGCCATGGCGGCTGCACTGGCAATCGACCTCGGCGGAACCAAGGTCGAGGCGGCACTCATCGACACTGACGGAACCATTATCGAGGGCACCCGCGGTCGTGCCGCAATGGGCACCACCGGAGCCTCGACTCCGGACGCCGCCGCAGCCAGCATCGCCTCCGCGCTGCGCCCGGCCCTCGACTCTCCGCACTGGTCGGACGTCTCCGCGGCCGGCATCGGTTCGGCGGGCCCGCTGAACCTGCCGCTGGGGGCGATCTCGCCGATCAACCTGACCGGCCTGCGCGACTTCCCGATCGTCGACGTGGTGCGTCAGACGTCCGGGCTGGACGACGTCCGGCTCCGGCTCGACGGCACCTGCATCGCGTTGGCCGAGCTGTGGCTGGGTGCGGCACGCGGCGTCAGCAACGCCATGGTCTTCGTCGTCTCCACGGGTGTGGGTGGCGGCATCATCTCCGACGGCCGGGTGATCGCCGGGGCCACCGGTAACGCCGGGCACCTCGGCCAGGTCATCGTCGACCGGGTCGAGGGCTCGGCGGCCGCGGCGACCGTCGAGGAGCTGTCGTCCGGGCCGCACACCGTCACCTGGGCACGCTCCGAGGGCTGGACCGGCTCGGACGGCGAAGAGCTGGCCGCCGCCTACGCCGCCGGCGACCCCATCGCCGTCGCCGCGGTGGTGCGATCCGCGACGTTCATCGGCACCGGCGTAGTGAACGCCGCCACGCTGCTCGACCTGGAGCTGGCCGTGGTCGGCGGAGGGTTCTCCCTGGTCTCCGACGACTACGTCGACCACATCCGGAAGGCCGTGGACGAGCGAGCAGTCAATGCGTTCGCCCGCGCCGTCCGGGTCGAGCGCGCCGCACTGGCCGGGGACTCGCCGCTGATCGGCGCCGCCGCCCTGGTGCACCGGTCGGATCTGCTGGTCTGACTCTTCCGTTGCTCGAGCCGGTCGGGATCCTCGTCAGGATCGCGGGTCAGTCGAGGTCGAAGAACTCGAGTTGCCGCAGCCGGAGCGGGGCTGTGGCCCGAATCCTCCAGTAGTGACTCAAGGCCGGTGCGGCGAGCTGAAATGGGGTAGTCCGGTTCGCCAACAGTGCCTCGCGATGCGTGGTGGGAGCCTCCTCCCAGACCAGGCCGTCCGCGCTGTGCTCGACCACGAAACTGCCGGACGCCGCCGCGTCCACGGTGGTGACCGTGAGATCGGTCACCCGCCCCGGAGCGCCGAAGTCCTGGCCCACCCAGTCACCCGGATCCAGAACGGAGCAGCCGTCCGGGTCGGCGCCATCATCGAATGCCGCCCGGCCGTCGACTCCAGCGCCGGCGATGGCGAACCGGGGACGGCACAGGTCCGGCCGCCATCGCCTGACCGGCTCCGTCGACGAGCGCCAGAGCGCGGCATCGACCGGCGGCGCATCGGCCAGCCCGAGTTCCAGCACTCCCGGCTCGGTGAGTTCGGCAGGAGTGAGCAGCGGTCGAGCGAGGGGGCGCCCATTCCACGACGCCGCAGCGAGGTACGACGCGTCCGGCGACTCGCGGGTCACCCGCACCCGGAGCGCTCCGATGTCTCGACGCAGCGTGACGTCGTCGGCCAGCGGCGTCACGATCACCAGCTCGGCCGACCCCGGATGGAGCGGGTACAGGCCGAGCAGTGCCCATAGCCACCAGCCGCTCAGCTCGCCGTTGTCCTCGTCGCCGGGGAAGCCCTGGCCGATATGCCCGCCGGCGAACAGCCGGCCGGCGAGTTCGCGCGCCACCGGTCCTGCTCGCCAGGGCTGATCGGTGTGCAGGTACATGAACGGCAGGTGGTGCGCGGGCTGGTTCGACAGCGCGCACATGCCCGAGCGCTGCGCCCTGGCCTCGACCTGCTCGTGCACCACCTGATCGGGGTGGTAGGGCGCGACGATCGTCTCCGGCTCGGCGAACAGCCGGTCCAGATGCTCCCGCAATTCCGCCGGCCCCCCGAACAGCTCCGCCAGGCCGGCGCCGTCGTGCACCGCGGAGGCCGACATGCCCCAGGCGTTGGTCTCGACGTAGTCACCGCCCCAGATCCCCGGGTCGAAGCCAGCAGGGTCTCGACCAGCGGTGAAACGGCCACGGAAAAAGCCTGTCTCCGGGTCGAACAACTGTCGATAGGACAAGGAACGGTTCCCGAAGTAGCGGGCATGCGCGCGGTAGCGCTCCGGCTCGGCCGCCGTCCCAACGAGCAGTTCGGCGAACCGCCCCAGCGCGGCGTCCCCGATGGCGGCCTCGATGGTCCAGGACAGCCCGGCATGGATTTCACGTGGAACATGGCCGGTGAACCGCGCGGACGCCGTTCCGGCCCGCCCGGTGCGGGCGTCCGGGCTGGGTTCGCAGGCGTTGCGCCAGCCCGATTCGTAGGCCAGCTCGCGGTCGAAACCGCCGACGCCGAACCGGGCCGCCTGGGCGTACACCTGGTCACTGGAGGTGCCGACCATGCAGTCGATGTAGCCGGGACCGCTCCACCGCGCCGTCCAACCGCCGCGGCGGACCTGCTCCAGCTGCCCGTCCAGCAGTTCCCCGGTGCCGTCGGCGTCGAGCAGGGCGAGCAGCGGCCAGACGGTGCGGTAGGTGTCCCAGTAGCCGTTGTTCACCACCAGCCGGCCGGACGCCACGGGCGCGCCGGTGACGTCCTCGCCGTGCGGTTCAGCGCGGGCGAAGACGTCTGCGAAGCGCCACTCGGGTGCCTCGGCGGTCCCCACATTCTCGGACGCGGTGTTCGGGTAGAGGCTCAGCCGGTACAGGGCATGCGCGAGCTTCGCCCGCAGCTCGCGATGCGCGAGCGCGTACCGATCATCGGCGGGTGCCGGCAGTTCGACAGCGCCGCAGATCGCGTCCCAGCGAGCCCGGCTCGCCCGCACCAGCTCGTCGAAACCGGACGTCCAGGGCACCTCGAGTTCGAAGCTGCGGCGTGCCTGATCGGTCGAAAGGAAGGATGTCGCGACCCGCAGCTCCAGCTCGCCGGGTGCCATCACCCCCAGACCGTACGGCTCGCCGGAGGTCTCCACCGCGGCCTGTTCCGCGGTCTCGCCGTAGACGTACATCCGGGGTGCGTTGCCCCAGTCGGCGTCCGGACGTTCGCCGATCCAGCCTCGGACCATCACCCTGCCGTCCGGGAGCGACTCCAGCGCCAGCGAGCCGTCGCCCTGCGGCCAACCGACCAACAGGCCGGCCCAGGCACCGCGCACTCGGACCGCGGCCGCGGCCGAGGTGGTGGTGCCCTCAACTTCGATGCCCTCCACCAACGTCGCGGCATACCGGTGGGGCCGGGCCACCTCGGTGCCCGGCACGATGTGGCCCCCAGGACCGGACGGCCCGCCCGGCGCGGCCAGGTACGGCAGGAACTGCAGCACCCCGTGATCCCCGATCCACGGACTCGGCTGGTGCGAGGTCTGCAACGCCGCCAGCCGGCGTCCGGCAGGTTCATCATGGACACCCCAGCGGTACGGCCAGCGGGTATCGGCGGCGTCCGTGGCCGGGGTGAGGAAGACGAAGCCGTGCGGGTGCGCGACGGCGGGAAGCGTGTTGCCGCGGGAGAACCGGGCGCCCGCGTGGGTGCCGCGCCGGGTGTCGACCCACTCGGCCGGCGGATCGGGAAGTGCCTCGGCCCGCCGCACGACAACCTCGACCCATCCTGTCGCCAGCTCAGCGGCGGCGGCGCCGATCAACGACTCATCGCCGAGGACGACCTCGATCGCGCTGATCCGGCGCCCGGCCCAGGGGGCGAGCGAGACCGTGTCGGCGTTCCACTGCTGTGGCATGCTCCAGCGCGCGGCGAACTGGCCGGACGGGGTGGCCGGAAAGCCGTACCGGTCGATGGCATGCCCGCGGCCGGGGACGCCGTCCGAGAGCCGGGAGCCGTCGTCGAAGACAACATCCGGGCAGACCGCCAGGGACGCCCACGGTGCCTGCAACGCCGCCTGGTCGTCGGCGTAGAAGGCCCAATGCAGCTCGGTGTCGGCGGTGACGAGCGGTTGGGTCTCGACAAGCTCGACCAGCGGAAGCCGCTGGACGCCATCCGCGGGCCGGTAGGAAAAGCAGAACACCTCGCCCCCGAGCACTCCTGCTCGGGGGCGAGACGATGGTGGATCCGGCGGGCCCGGATCGGACGCGATGGCGGCGTTCCTCACGGTGAGGTCATCCCTTGACCGCGCCCTCCTCGACACCGGCGAAGAAGTGCCGCTGCATCACCGAGAACAGGATCACGATCGGGATCAGCGCGATCATCGTGCCGGCCGCGACCAGGCGCGGATCGGCGCCGAGGTTGCTGTTCAGGAAGGCCATGCCGACGGTCAGGGTGTACTTGGCGGGATCGGTCAGCACGATCAGCGGCCACAGGAAGTCGTCCCAGGCACCGATGAACGAGAAGATCGCGACCACGCTGACCATGCCCTTGATGTTCGGCCACACCATGTGGCGGATGCGCTGCCAGGTGGTCGCGCCGTCGATAGTGGCGGCGTCCAGCATGTCCTTCGGAATGGCCCGGCAGGCCGTGGTGATCAGCAGCACGTTCATCGCCCCGACCGCGCCCGGCAGGAAGACGCCCCACAGGGAATCCGCCAGACCGAACGCCTTGATGGTCAGGAACTGGCTGGTGATGGTGACCTCGCCGGGCAGCAGCATCGTCGAGAGCAGAATGCCCAGCACGATCTTCTTGCCCTTGAAATCCATGCAGCCCAGCGCGTAGCCGCCGAAGGTGGCGAATGCCGCGTTGGTGATCACCGTGCCCACCGACACCAGCAGCGAGTGCCACGCGTAGAGGTAGACCGGAATGAAGTCGGTCACCCGCACGTAGTTCTGGAAGGTCAGATCCTGGGGAATCAGGCTGGGCGGGAAGGTGTAGATGTCGTCCAGCGGGCCTTTCAGCGAGGTGGAGAGCTGGAAGATCAGCGGTCCCACCACGATTACCGTCACCAGTGCGAGCAGCACGTAGCGGAAGATCAGGCCACCGAAGGTGGGCTTGAGGAAGTCGCTGGAGCCCTTGCGCCGGTAGGCGGACTCCTTATACTTCTTGGGCCTGACGGCCCGCTTCGCGACCTCGATCGACTGCGGGGTTTCTTCCGTCGTTGTGGTCATCTCAAGCCTTCGCTTCCTTCTCGCGGTTCATCCAGGCGATCGCCAGCAGCGGCAGCGACGTGATCAGGAACAGCACGACGCTCAGCGCGGAGGCATAACCGACGTTGCCGGTGAGCCCCGAGCCGACCATCTTGATCATCATCACCAGCGACATGGACTGGCCACCGGGACCGCCGGTGCCGTTGGAGAGCACCTGCAGCTCGGTGAAGACGCGCAGCGCCGAGACTGCCACCAGCGCCATGATCAGCACCATCGCGCCGCGGACGGCCGGAATGGTGACCGTCAGGAAGCGCTGGAAGGTACCCGCGCCGTCCAGCGCGGCCGCCTCGTGCAGCTCCTTGTTCGAGTTACCCAGCGCGGCCAGGTAGACCACCATGTAGTAGCCGAGGCCCTTCCACACCGTCAGCAGAATGGCGCAGGTCAACAGCCACCACCGGTCGACCAGGAACGGAATGGGGCTGTCGACTGCACCCATGGCCTCGAGCGCGCCGTTGATCAGGCCCCTGGTGTCGAACAGCCAGCTCCAGATCAGGGCGACCACGACCACCGAAGCGATCACCGGGAAGTAGAAGGTGGTGCGGAAGAAGGTGATCCAGGGGATCGTCTTCTCCACCAGCATCGCGAGCAACAGCGGCAGGATCGTCAACAGCGGAATGCACACCACCATGTAGATCAAGCTCGTCGTCAGCGCATAGCCGAACTGCTCGTCGGACCCGATGCGGCCGTAGTTGTCCAGCCCCACGAAACGTCCGGACTGCAGCGGGCGTGCGTTGGTGAAGCTCAACACGACGGTGTTGAAGAACGGCCACAGGCCGAACACCAGCACCCAGATCACGCCGGGCGCCGCCAGCAGCCACGGGGTGAACCACTTGTGCGACTTCATCGCTCCTCCTTACTTCCCGGGATCGCTCGGCGAACCAGGATCAGACCTTGTTCTTGTTGGCGTAGGCGACGATCTTGTCGAGCGCCTCCTGGGAACCGATCTCTCCCTTGAGCGCGAGGGCGAGCTGCTGATCCATGTAGGTCTTCATCGCCCCGGTCCACTGCACGGGGGTGAGCACCCGTGCGGTCTTCATGGACTCCACGACGATGCCGATGGCCTTGAGCTGCAACTCGTCCTTGATGCCCGCGGTGAGCGAGGCGACGTCGGCGCTGCCCTCGACGGTGCCCGGCATGAAGCCGACGGCGATCTTGCAGAACGCCACCTGGTTGGCCGTGTTGGTCAGGTACTTCGCGAAAGCGATCGCGGCGTTCTTGTTGGTCGAGTTGGCGGCCACCGAGACACCCTGCACGAACAGCGGCGCGTCACCGATGCGCGGCGTCGCGACGACACCCTTGCGGATGGTCGGAGCGTTCTTCTCCAGATCGCCGGCGAAGGTCGAGGTCGCGGTGGTGAACGCCACCTTGCCCTGCTTGAAGCCGTCGGCGTTGCCGCCGAAGTCGCCGGTCAGCGCCTCGGGCGGAACCCCGCCGACCTTGTAGGCGTCGCGGAACTGATCGACGATCGCCGCGGCCTGCGGGGTGTTGAAGACGAAGTCGCCGGCGTCGTTCATGACCGGAATGCCACTGGAGGCGAACAGGTCCACCGTCGGCATCGACGACAGCACCGGCATCTTGCCCTTGGACGCCTCGCCGACCTGCTTGGCCAGCGCGATCAGCTGCTCATTGGTGGTCGGCAGTTTGTCGGTGTCGACGCCGTACTTCTTCAGCTCGGTGCCGTTCCACCAGCTGAGGTCGGTGCCCAGGTACCAGGGCAGCCCGAAGGTGCCGGTGAGACCGGGGTAGGAGTACGACTGCCAGGCGCCCGGCACGTAGGTCGCGGCCAGCGCCGGATCGGCGGCATTCACGTCGAGCAGCACCCCGGCCTTGGCAAGCGGGTACGCGATGTCCGGCGGCAGGTTCACCACGTCGGGCAGCGTGTTCGAGTTGGCCTGGCTGAGCACCTTGTCCTGGTAGCCCTCGCCGGGCTGGTCGAGCCACTCGACCTTGACCCCGGTCTCCTTCTCGAAGTCAGCGATGAGCTTCTCGAAGTAGGGGCTGAACGTCTCGTTCTTCAACGACCAGCTCTGGAACTTCACGGTGCCGGACAGGGCGCCGCCGCTGTTGCTGGGCTGAGCCGGTGCCGGGGCACCACCACCCGTGCAAGCGGTCAGAGCGAGTGCGGCCGATGCCACCAGGGTGACGAGTCCGGTGAAGCGTCTCATCATGCCTCCTCATGTATGTGCAGGCCGCCCAAGCGACGGCGCATGGTGGCGTGGAAGCTACTACAACGATTGAGTTGAGTGCAAGGCATGGCCCACCGATCGGGCCAAGGGGGATCACCTGCCGGGCGGTCCCGGCCGAGGAAGGACGACGCTGGTCAGGAGGCCGGCGGCGCCGTGGATTCGCGGGGCACCACACTGGCGACGACCGCCGGCTCGTCGACCGGTTCGCGATCCAATAGCCGCAGCATGCCGGTCGCTGCCTGACGACCCAGCGCCGCGGCGTCCCGGTTCAGCGCGGTGAGCGTCGGGTGCAGTACCCGGCACGTCGCCGAATCCTCCCACGACAACACCGAGACATCGCCCGGCACCGCAAAACCCAACTCGCTCAATGTCGCCATTCCGGCGATGGCCATCACCTCGCTGTCGAAAATCAACGCGGTCGGCCCCTTGGGCGACGACATCAGTTTCCGGGTGGCGTCCTTGGCCTGCTGCGGCACGAAATCGGCCGCCAGGGTGATCCCCCAGATACCCGATTCGAGGGTGTAGTCGGTGAAGGCATCGATGCGTCGGCGAATATGGGCGAAGCTCTGATCGCCCGTCACGTACCCGATTCGCTGATGCCCCAGGGTGAGCAGATGGTCGAACACCACCCGCATGAACTGACCGTCGTCGGTGCGGACGCTGGTCAACGTCGCGCCGTCCTGGTCGCCCCCGACGATCACCGCCGGCAGGCCCAGTTCGAGCAGTGCCGCCGCCCGCGGATCGTCCACCCGTGGGTCGAGGACGAGGATGCCGTCCACTCGGCCGTCGGCGATCCAGTCGGCATGGATCGCGGTCTCGGAAGCCAGGTCGTTGGCCATCTGCAACTGCAGCGAATAGCCCCGCTGACTCAGAACCGACTGGACGCCGGCGAGGAATTTCGTGAAGAAGACCTCTTCCCCCACCACTTCCTCGGGCCTGGTCAACACGAGCCCGATGGAATGCGGGCTTTGTCCGCGCAGTGTTTTCGCGGCGTGATTCGGACGCCAGCGCATCTCTTCTGCGATTCTGAGGATGCGGGCGCGAGTGATATCGGAAACGCCGGGCTTGCCGTTGATCGCGAGCGAGACGGCGCCACTGGTGACACCCGCCCGGCGGGCGATGTCGGAAATCGTGACACGGCCGGAACGGGGAATGCCCGCCTCTCTGGCCGCCATTGCTCCGCCTCCCGGTCGTGCCTCTTTCCGGCCCAACCTTAACGTAGCGGCGGAAAGGGGGCGCCGCGCCGTCCGAGCCGGAACAGCCCGGCGGCGGGGCGCCCCGCGACCCTGCGCACGACACCGCTGCCGGAACGCCGAGGCCCCGTCGACCATCCCCGCGACCGGGCCCGGACGAGGCCTTTGACAGCGGATACTCAATCGGTAAAGTAACGCCGATGACGGCCCCTGCTGGAGCCCCGGTCAGATTCGGGGTGAACTACACCCCGCGTGTCGGTTGGTTCCACCATTGGCTGGATTTCGACGCCGACGAGGTCGCCCGCGACTTCGACACGATCGCCGAACTCGGCGTGGACCATGTCCGGGTCTTTCCGATCTGGCCGCTGCTGCAACCGAACCGCGCGCTGATCCGCTCCCGCGGCCTGGACGACGTCGAACGGGTGCTCGAACTCGCCGACGAGCGCGGCCTCGATGCCTGGGTCGACGCATTGCAGGGGCACCTGTCGAGCTTCGACTTCGTGCCGGGCTGGTTGACCACCTGGCATCGCCGCGGCTTCTTCACCGACCCCGACGTGATCGGCTCCACCGCGGCCTACCTGACCGCGTTGGCCCGTGCCTGCGCGGGGCACCCGAACCTGCTCGGGCTGACGGTCGGCAACGAGGTCAACCAGTTCACCGGCAGCGTTCACCCCGAGCCCTACCCGGCGTCCGAGGCCGACGTGAGTGCCTGGCTCACCGCCATGCTCGGTGCGCTGCGCAGTGGCGCCCCCACCGTCCAGGCGCTGCATGCCTGCTACGACGCCACCTGGTACGACGACAGCCAGCCGTTCACCCCGGCGCATGCCGCGACCATGGGTGACATGACGGTGCTGCATTCGTGGGTGTTCAACGGCACCGCGCAGCTCTACGGCCCGGACGCGTTCGAGACCGGGGCGCACGCCCGCTACCTGACCGAGATCGCCCGGAGCTTCCAGGCCGACCCGGACCGTGCCGTCTGGGTTCAGGAGGTGGGGGCGCCCCGCAATGTGCTGCCGAGTGCGTCCGTTCCGTCGTTCATCGAGGCCACCGTCGAACAGCTCGCCGACACGCCCCGGCTCTACGGCATCACCTGGTGGTGCTCGCACGATGTCAGCCGGTCGCTGGCCGACTTCCCGGAGCTGGAGTACGACCTCGGCCTGATCGACGAGCACGGAAGGATCAAGCCCGAAGGCAGGGTGCTGGCCCAGGCGATGAGCGAGTTGCGGCTGCGGCACCCAGACCCTGCCGACGCCGACCGGCCCAAGCTGCTGCTCGATCCCACCACGGTGAACCGCCGCGACCTGGCGCCCGGCGGCGCCTTCTGGACGCGCTACATGGACATCGCACGGCAGGGCCGGCATCCGCGGGTGACCCTGGCCGCAACCGTGGAGGCGTGATGCACGACAACCAGGACCTGACGCTTGCCCGGGTGACCCGCGTCCTCGAGGAGCGACTGCGTCCGGCCATCCATTCGTGGCCGCGTCCGCTCACCCTGGCCGCACACCGGGTCGGCGGCGAGCCGGTCCCTGTCGCCTACGGAGTCGCCGCCGGGTACGTCCCGGCAGCTGTCGGCGACGCCTGGGGCCGGGCCTGGGACACCACTTGGTTCCGGGTGACCGGCACGGTGCCGTCCGAGTTCGCCGGGCGGCGGGTCGAGGTGCTGCTCGATCTCGGCTTCGACATCAACATGACCGGGTTCCAGATCGAGGGCCTGGTGTATCGGCCGGACGGCAGCCCGGTGCGGTCGCTGCACCCCCGGGCGCAGTGGATCCCGGTGGTTCGCGAGGCCGCCGGGGGCGAGCCGATCGAGTTCTACGTCGAGGCGGCGTCCAACCCGGTGCTGCTCGACTACGTGCCCTTCCTGCCGACTGAGAAGGGTGAGTGGTCCACCGCCGGCGAGGATCTTCTCTACCGCGTCCGCAGGGCCGACGTGGTGGTCTTCGAGACCGAGGTGTTCGAACTCGTCCACGATGTCGAGGTGCTGCTGCAGCTCGCCGGGCAACTGGACGCCGCATCCGGGCGCCGGGCGAAGATCCTGTTCGCCCTCGACCGGGCGCTCGACGCCGTGGACCTGCAGGACATCGCCGGCACCGCGACGGCGGGCCGCGCCCAGCTGACCGACGTGCTGGCCAGCCCGGCCGCGCCGTCCGCCCACCTGATCACCGCGGTCGGCCACGCGCACATCGACTCGGCCTGGCTGTGGCCGCTGCGCGAGACCGTCCGCAAGGTGGCCCGCACCACCAGCTCGATGGTGACGCTGATGGACGAGCACGACGACTTCATCTACGCCATGTCCAGCGCCCAGCAGTACGCCTGGATCAAGGAACACCGCCCCGAGGTGTACGCCCGGGTGAAGCAGGCCGTCGCCGGCGGTCGGTTCGTCCCGGTCGGCGGCATGTGGGTCGAGGCGGATGCCGTGCTGCCCGGCGGCGAGGCGATGATCCGGCAGTTCCTGTACGGGCAGCGGTTCTTCCGCGACGAGTTCGGCATCGAATGCCGCGGTGCCTGGCTGCCGGACAGCTTCGGCTACTCCGGCGCCCTGCCGCAGCTGCTGGTCGGGGCCGGGTTCGAGTGGTTCCTGACCCAGAAGATCTCCTGGAACGAGCGCAACGTCTTCCCGCACAGCTCGTTCGACTGGGAGGGCATCGACGGCTCGCGAATCTTCACCCACTTCCCGTCGATGGACACCTACAACTCCCAGCTCTCCGGTGCCGAGGTGGCCCGCGCCGACCGCAACTTCAAGGAGAGGTCGGTCGGCTCGTCCTCGCTGGCCCCGACCGGCTGGGGCGACGGTGGCGGCGGCACCACCCGCGAGATGATCGCCCGTGCTCGCCGCCTGGCCGATCTGGAGGGCAGCGCCAGGGTCGCCTGGGAGACCCCGGACGCCTTCTTCGAGCGGGCCAAGGCCGAGCTGCCCGAACCGGCGGTCTGGAAGGGCGAGCTGTACCTGGAGCGGCACCGCGCCACCTACACCACCCAGCACAAGATGAAGCAGGGCAACCGGCGCAACGAGCAGTTGCTCGGCGAGGCCGAGCTGTGGGCGAGTGTTGCGGCCGTCCGTGCCAGTCACGAGTACCCCTACGAGGTGCTGGACGCGGCCTGGCGCGAGGTGCTGCTGCTGCAGTTCCACGACATCCTGCCCGGCACGTCCATCGCCTGGGTGCACCGGGAGGCGGCCGAGCGGCACGCGAAGGTGAGCACGATTCTCGAAGGCGTCATCACCGACGCGCTGGGTGCGCTGGGAGTCACGCTGGACCAGCCGACCCCGCCGGTTGAGCTTGTCGAAACCCACCACCACGATCTCGAAACCCCCGCCCGACGACACCTGCTGGTCAATGCCGCGCCGGTCGCCCAGTCCGGTGTCGGTGCCGGCGCTGTCGGCGTCGCCGCCACCGGCTCGGCGCCCTCGGTGAGCACCTCCGGCGACGGGTTCGTGCTTGTCAGCGAGGCCGTCAGGGTCGCGGTGGACGCCGATGGTCACGTGATCAGCGCGGTCGACCTGGCGTCCGGACGGGATGCGATCGTCGCCGGCGAGCGGGGCAACCTGCTGCAGCTGCACCAGGACTTCCCGAACCTGTGGGACGCCTGGGACGTCGACAACAGCTACCGGAGGATGCGCCGCGACCTGGACGCCGCCGACGAGGTGTCGGTCGACGGCGACGCGATCGTGGTGCGGCGGACGTTCGGGAGATCGTCGATCGAGCAGCGGCTCTCGCTGTCGGCGGACGGCCGGGCGCTGCTGATCGACAACACCGTGGACTGGCAGGAGACCGAGAAGTTCCTCAAGCTGGCCTTCCCGATCGACGTGTTCGCCGACACCGCGATCGCCGAGACCCAGTTCGGCTTCCACACCCGCACCACGCACGACAACACCTCCTGGGAGAACGCCCGGTTCGAGACCCACACCCAGCGCTGGTTCCTGGTGCGGGAGCCGGGCTTCGGGGTGGCGTTCGCCAACGACTCCAGCTACGGCTTCGACGTGGTCCGTTCCCGGCGCGGCGGCGCGGTGGTCTGTGACGTCCGGTTCTCAATGCTGCGGGCGCCTCGGTTCCCGGATCCGCGGGCCGATCTCGGCGTCCAGCAGATGCGGTTCGCGCTCGCCTTCGGCGCCGACGAGGCCAGGGCCACCGAGCTGGGCTGGGCGATCAACACTCCGGTGCGTCCGGCCTCGGGCGCGGAGTTGCAGCCCCTGGTGACCTCGAGCGACCCGCGAGTGCTGATCAGCGCGGTCAAGCTTGCCGACGACCGCTCCGGCGACCTGATCGTCCGGCTCTACGAGTCGTCGGGTGGACGCGCCACGACCGAGGTGAGCGTCGACCTGCCCGCGACCTCGGTGCGCGAGGCCGATCTGCTGGAACGTCCGGACGAGCTGCTCGCCCACGCGGCAACGTCGGACGGCCGGGTGTCGGTCGGCTTGGCGCTGCGGCCCTTCCAGGTGCTGACGCTCCGGCTCAGCCAGGCTCGGTGAGTTCGGGCCCGCGACCTAATGCCGAGCTTGCGGTTGGTCCGCCCTGCCCGGGCGAGTTCGACCACCCGCCGTTCACCGGGCGTGAGGGTGTCGGCGGCGGCCGCGCTTCCGGTCGACCGCAAGGTTCCGCTCCCGCGCCTCGGCATCGTCACCCCGGGTGTGTTCCTCCGAGCCACGACGCTTCGGTTATAGTCAGCCTGACCAATGAACAGCTGATGAAGCGGTGTTGACAGAAGGCGACCAATGACGAGCGTCGGATCCCTGGTCTCGGTGGACGTCATTGCGCTGCGCTACAACCCGGACCTGCGGCGAGTCGAACTGGCCACCAAACCCCGCACCAGCGATCCCTACCGAGGCGTTCCGGCGCTTCCCGGGGTGCTGCTGCGCGAGGGTGAACGGCTGGCGGCCGCCGCGCACCGGGCGGTCATCGACAAGGTCGGTTTCGATGTCTCCGCGCTCGGCCAGCTCACCGTCTTCGACCAGCCCAATCGCGACCCGCGCGGCTATTCGCTGTCGGTGGCGATGTGGGCGGTCGGCGACGGGGACGCCGACTGGTACGGCTTCGACGACGTCCCACGGCTGGCCTTCGATCACAACGTGATGCTCTTCGAGTGCCGTCCGCTGCTGGTCGACATGCTGTGGCGTGACCTGGAGTTCACCCAGGCGCTGACCGGCGCCGAGTTCCCGGTGTCGGCAGCGGTGGGCATCACTCATACCCTGAGCGGCATCGCCCCCGACCGAGGCAACCTGAACCGCCGGCTGGCCTCGCTTCGCGGGCTCAGCGTGAGCACCAAACGCATGGTGCTGGGCAGGGGGCGGCCCGGCACGGTCTGGGAGTGGAAGCAGCCGGCAGCCTGAGCCGTCAGGACGCCTCGGGCGCGTCACCGCCTGTCTCGCCACCGGTCGGACGCCGCAGCGGCAGCCGTCCGGTGTGATGTTCGGCCTCGATCTCGGAGAGGCTCAACCGCACGGTGTGCGGGATGTCGTGCCAGGTCGAGTCGCGGTAGAACAGCGCCACCAGCATCAGCACCCACCAGATGCCCAGATGGATCGGGAACAGCACCACCGTCTTCCACATCCCCGGCCAGCGAGCATCCTCGAGCAACACGGTGAGCCAGCCGAAGATCAGGGTGAACAGGTAGGCGAACAGCCCGAATGCGGCGCTGACCAGCACCAATGCTGTCCAGTTGCCTGTGCGGAAGGCGGTCATCAGGCTGAACGCCATGCCTGACCAGCCGGCGATCGCCGAGACCAGCAGGCCGACGCTGTAGATCACGCCGTCGGTGGCCCGACGGTCCCCGGAACGCAACCGGCGCCACAGCCGAGGGGTACAGATCGGCACGATCTGGACGCCACCCAACGCCCAGCGGTAGCGCTGCTTGATCGACGTCCACAACCCCTGGGGTTGCTCGTCGAAGAACACCGCGCGCGGCTCGAGGACGGCGCGATGCCCCTTGGCGACCGCGTTCAGGGTGAACTCGATGTCCTCGCATTGGGTCTTGGTGTCCCAGCCGGTGCCGTCGAGAACCGACAGCAGGAAGCCGAAGCCGGTGCCGCTGACCGAGAACAGCGACCAGCCGAACCGGTTCCGCGGCAGGTGGAAGAACCGGGTCTGCAGCAGCCAATACAGGGTGCTGCAGCCGGCCACCCACGACGAGGACGGGTTCTTGCCGGTGCGGTAGCCCACCACGATGGTCTCGCCGTGGTTGAACCGGGTGTTCACCGCCTCCAGGAAGCCGACCTCGACGACGTTGTCGGCGTCGAACACCACGCAGGCGTCGTAGCGGCCGGCATGGTCGACGTTGAACCGCTCGAAGAACCACGACATCGCGAAGCCCTTGCCCTTGCGGTTCGGGTCGGTGCGCTCGTACACGTAGGCGCCGGCTCGGCGGCAGATCTCGGCGGTGTCGTCGGTGCAGTTGTCGGCGACCACGAAGACGTCGTACAGCTCGCGCGGGTAGTCCTGATTGCCCAGGGTGAGCAGCAGTTGGTCGATCACCGACGACTCGTTCTTGGCGCAGACCAGGATCGCGAAGCGGTGCTGCTTCTCGCCGGGCTCCGGTTCGGGCAGCTTCAACTCACCGAACGCGTTGAGGCCGACGACGACGTGATAAAGACCGTAGACGGCACCGATCACCATGATCGTCTGGAGCACCCAGCCGATCACATCGAGCACGGGCACCGTGGAGGCTCCTGTCGTCGGCGGCTACCGGCGGTACCGGCGCTGGAGGGCCAGTCTAGGGTGCAGCGTCCCCGGCTGTCCGAGCCTGGTCCGGCGGTTCGCGCACCCACCGCTCGCCGGACTACTCAGGGCTCGCCGAATTCGGCGAGCGGCAAATAGTTCGGCGAGCGGTTGACCGGATGACGGAGCGCAGCGCATGGGAGACTGGGGATATCGTCCGGTGCACACCTGGCCGGGCAGCTTCCCCCTGACAGAGGATTCACCATGATCGACCTGATGAAACGGTCATCGACGTACTTGTTCGTCTCCGGCGCCGTTGCCCTGCTTTTCGGGTTCGTCGCGGCATTCTTCCCGATCGCCACCGGACTCACCCTGGTGGTGCTGTGGGGCATTTACGCGTTACTGGACGGCATTGTCGCCGCGGTGATGGCGTTCAACCCGAGGCCCGATCAGTCGCGCGGCTACCTGATCTTCACCGCCATCGTGGGCATCCTGGCCGGCGGCATCGCCGTGTTCTCCCCGGTGACCGCCGGGCTGGCGTTGCTGTGGGTGCTCGGCGTCTGGCTGATTCTGCGTGGCGTGATCGAGATCATCTCCGCGTTCACCCAGCAACAGACCGCTCCCCGCTGGCTGATGGTGCTCGGTGGCGTGTTCTGGCTGATGGCAGGTTGGCTGATCCTCTCCGCACCCAACACCGCCGCCACCCTGATCATCGCGCTCTGGCTAGGCATTCTGGCGATCGTCTGGGGCATCGTGCTGATCACCGTCGGGTTCCTGGTGCGGCGCGAAGCCAAGCGCATCGCACCGATCGAGGGCGAGATCGTCCCGCCGTCCGACTCGCTCGCCTGACCGACTGCGACCGCGCCGCTGGGTGACCAGCGGCGGTCTCAGCCGCTGGCCACCCGCGGAACGGACGCCATCTCGCCCTGTCCTATCCATGCCGGCAACTGCCGGCAGATCAGCCGTGGTCCGTCAATCGCGACCCGTCCGGTGCGCACCGCGTCCGTCCAGCCGAGGTCACCGCGCCAGACCCGGATCAGGTCGCGCAAGCCGCCGCTGACCACGGCGTTCACCTCGTAGCCCGGGTCGTAGTCGCACAGGTCGGTCTCGCCCTCGGAGACCACCAACCACCAGCGGGACGCCGTCCCGGCGGCGTCGCGGAGGTCGAACTCGACCACGGTGCGGGTCCGCGGCCATGCCTCGATCGGCACCGTCCGATGGATGTCCCACATCAGCAGATGCGGGTCGAGATCCTCCTCGCCCAGTTCACCGATCCATCGGATGCCCCAGGCAGCCAGCCCGCGCACGATCGGATCCAGTTCGCGACCGGCAGCGGTGAGCCGGTAACTGGTGTGGCTGCCGTGCCCGACCCGCTGGATCACCCCATGTCGTTCCAGGCTGCGCAGCCGCTTCACCAACAGCGCCGGGGACATCTTGGGAACGCCGCGACGCAGTTCGTTGAAGCGGGTGCTGCCCTTGAGCATTTCCCGCAGCACCAGGATCGTCCAGCGCTCGTCGAGCACCTCCATCGCCTTGGCAACCGGGCAGAACTGTCCGTAACCACTCATCTCCCCACCCCTTCCTCCCCAAGTACACGCCCTGGGCACCACTCACACCAGTACAGAAAGTGAACCGCAACCGGTACAGAAGTCGCACTGGAGCGAGAACGACGCCCGGATCGACCCTTGGTGAGGGGGTCGCAGGGTGCGACCCCAGGGAGGAAACCATGACTGACACGCTGACTCTTGCCACTGAGGCGGACCGAGCGCTCAAGCACCGGCACCGCGCGATGTGGGCTTCCGGTGACTACGGCGCTGTGGCCCGCGAGGTCATCCCCGCCTTGGGCGCGACCCTGGTCGACGCCTGCCGCATCCGTTCCGGCGAATCGGTCCTGGACGTCGCCGCCGGCACCGGCAACGCCGCCATCCCGGCCGCGCGGCGGGGCGCGGCGGTGGTCGCCGGCGATCTGACCACCGAGCTCCTCGACGAGGGCGCGCGGCTGGCTGCCGCCGAGGGCGTGACCCTGTCCTGGGAGACCGGCGATGCCGAGGCGCTGCCGTACGCCGACGGCAGCTTCGATGTGGTGATGTCCTGCGTGGGCGTGATGTTCGCGCCGCACCACGCCGAGGCAGCGGCCGAGCTGCTTCGGGTGTGCCGTCAGGGCGGCCGGATCGGGCTGATCAGCTGGACGCCGGCGGGGTTCATCGGACAGCTGTTCGCGACCGTGCGACCGTTCGTGCCGGCACCGCCGCCCGGCGTCCAGCCTGCGCCGCGCTGGGGCGATCCGGACTACTTGGCGGAGTTGCTGGGTGACGGGGTGACCGACCTGCGTTGTGAGCGGCGGATGCTGCGGGTGGACCGGTTCGCCACCGGTGCCGAGTTCCGCGACTTCTTCCGTGACCGCTACGGGCCGACGCTCGGCGCGTACCGCAACGTCGGTGACGACGACGTCCGGCGTGCCGAGCTGGACGACGCGCTCGCCGGCCTCGCCGACGACGCCCTGGTGAGCGGCGCGATGGAGTGGGAGTACCTGGTGGTGACGGCCCGCCGAGCCGGATGAGCCGATAGCGTCGGAGCGGGCCGGATCACCGGCCCGCTCCAGCGCGACCGAGAGGGACCTGATGCTGCGTTTCGGAATCGTCGGCACCAACTTCATCAGCGAGTGGTTCATCGCGGCATGTCGAGCCACCGGCGGCCGGGCCTCGGCCGAGGCGGTGTACTCCCGCGACCTCGGACGCGGGCGGGCCTTCGCGGACGCCCAAGGGATCGGCCTCGCCGTCGACGACCTGGACGCCCTGATCGACGCCGTCGATGCCGTCTACATCGCCAGCCCCAACGCCGCCCATCATCCCCAGGCGATGCGGGCCGTCGCCGCCGGCCGGCATGTGCTGGTCGAGAAGGTGATGGGCACGTCCGCCGTCGAGGTGCACGAGATCTTCGCCGCGTCGCGCGCCGCCGGGGTGATCGCGATGGAGGCCGTCCGCAATGTGCACACGCCCGCGCATCAGCTGGTCCGCTCGACGCTGCCCGCGTTGGGCGCGCTGCGGCACGCTCGGTTCGAGAAGCTGCAGTACTCATCGCGCTACGACCGGTTCCGGGCCGGCGAGCAGCTGAACGCGTTCGAACCGGCGCTGGGCAACTCGGCGCTGGCCGACATCGGCGTCTACTGCCTGCAGCCGGCGCTGGATCTGCTCGGCGTGCCGCCGCGGACGTCGGGCGCGAGCGTGTGGCTGGCGAACGGCTTCGAGGGCGGCGGCAGCCTGCAACTCGACTACGGCACCCTGGTCGCCGACGTCGTCTACTCCAAGATCGCCGCCGGCCTCGGCCCGAGCGTGATCTACGGCGAGGACGCCGCCCTGACCATGGACGACCCGGGCGAACTGTCCCGGATCGAGCTGCACGAACGTGGCGGCGCGACTCGCGTGCTGCTGGACGGTCGTGGGGTGGCTCCGGTGGACACTATGCAGCACGAGGTGCTCGACTTCGTCGACCAGGTGGACGCCGGCGCCATCGAGCAGCGTTGGGCCAAACTCACTGTGGCCAGTCGGCGGATCATGGACGAGCAGTTGGCGCGCGGCGCCCGCTGATCTCTTGCGGTCGGTCCGTCAGCGGCCGGCGAGCACGGCAACGACTTCCCGCGCCACACCGGCGGCCGACTGTGGATTCTGGCCGGTCACCAGACGCCCGTCCACCACCACGTTCGCGGTGAAGTTCGCGGCAGCCAGGTGGGTCGCGCCGCGGGCGCTCATTTCGTCGGCCAGCAGGAACGGCACCACCTCGGCCAGGCCGACGGCCTGCTCCTCTGCGTTGGTGAAGCCCGTCACCTGCCGTCCGTCGACCAGGTGCGTGCCGTCGGCGAGGGTCAGGTTCAGCAGGGCCGCGGGACCGTGGCAGACCGCCGCGACGACGCCGCCGCCCTGATAGACCTCGCGTCCGACTCGGGCGACGTCGGGCGAGGTGGGGAAGTCCCACATCGTCCCGTGACCGCCGACGTAGAACACCGCGTCGTACCCGGTGGCGTCGACGTCGGCGAGGGCGGGTGTGTGGGCGAGTAGGCGGGCCATCTGCGGGTCGTTGAGGAACGCGTCCTGGACCGCGTCACCGATCCGGCGACCGTCCCGCGGAGGGACGCCGCCTTGCACCGAGGCGAGGTCGACCGAGTAGCCGGCGGCGGTGAACACCTGCCACGGCTCGGCTGCCTCGTCGACGTAGAAGCCGGTCTCCCGGATGCCGCCGAGGTCGTCGTGGCTGGTGAGCACCAGCAGCACCCGGGCGGCGGAAGGAACAGTCATCGACAGAGCCTCTCTCACGTGGAATGGGCGGCCCCCGGACGGGACGCGCCTGTCCAGGCTAGGAATCGAGCGCACCCGGGCAGTAACCGGGCCGCCGATGGCGGGCATCGGCGCACCGATGACCCGGGGGCTCGGGAGCTGCGATCAGCGCGCCGAGCGGGCCGCAGCGACAACGGACGCACGCACCGTGAGCACCGCCGGATCGGGCAGCGCGGCCGGCCTCCGGGTGGCGACGTAGATGGTGTTCAGCGGCGCGATCTCGGGCTCGTGCAGCAGCACCAGCGCCCCACAGGCCAGCTGCTCGCGCACCAGATAGTCCGGCAGCACCGTCATGCCCGCGCCGTCCGATGCCAGCCGCCGCAGGGTGCGCAGGTCGGGGGCGATCAGCCGCACGTCCAGCTGTTCGGGGCGGCGTCCGAAGACGCTGCGCCAGTAACGCCGGATGATCGGCAGCTCCGGCCCGTAGCTGAGTACCGGGATCGCGTCGAGGTCGGCCGTACCCGCCCACTCCGGGCCACCGACCAGCAGGAACTCCTCGTCATACACCGGCTCGGCGGCCAGGTCCGGACCCCGGACGGGCAGTGCGCTGACCAGCACGTCGACCGCGCCGGAGCGCAGGTCGTCGACGAGTTCCTCCGCCTGGCCGAATCGTGCCGCCACCCGCACTCCGTCCGGTAGCGGAGTTCGCAGCAACGCGGGGAGGATCACCTCGGAGAGGAACTCGGCCGGCCCGCCCAGGAACACGGTGCGGGACGCGTCGGCGCCGGACGGCGCGGTCGCGGCCGTCAACGCGTCGACCGGGCCGGCGATCCTGGCCAGCAGCTCGGCCCCGCGCTCGGTCGGGCGCACCCCAGCCGGGCTGCGTTCCAGCAACCGGTGACCCCGGTTCCGTTCCAGCCGGGCGATCTGCTCCGACACCGAGGACTGCGCCAGTCCGAGTTCATCGGCAGCCGCCGAGAAGGACCCGACCCGGCACACCGCGACGAACACCCGCAGCGCGTCCCACGAACTCAGCTGCGCCATTCCCCGCCGCCCGTCATGGCTGCGGAGCGACCGGCGTCCCGACGCTACGCTCGACCCAGTCGCGCAGCTGCCGCAGCGGGACGCCGGCGCCGCGGCCCAGTTCGGTCAGCTCGTATTCGACGCGGGCGGGCACTTCCGGATAGACGGTGCGGGTGAGCAGGTTGTGCTCCTCGAGCCGCTTGAGGGTCTGCGACAGCACCTTCGGGCTGATCCCCTCGAGTCGCCGCCGGAGTTCGCCGAAGCGTTGCGGCCCGTCCTCGAGGGCTCCGATCGCGAGCGCGCTCCACTTGTTCGCGAGCAGGTCGAGCAGGTTGCGGCAGGGGCACATGGCGGCGTACACGTCGTTGCGTTCGCAGGACTGCGTCGCGGCGCTCATGACGGTCATGGTACCCGATGGGTACCTGGTGTCCTTGACGGTAACCAGTGGCCGTCCGGAACCATGGGGGGATGAGGACGACGACGGCCATCGGCTACGACGAGAACCTGCCCATCACCGATCCCAAGGCGCTGATCGGACGCCAGATCGACCTGCCCGCGCCCGGGCCGCACGATCTACTGGTGGAGGTCGAGGCGGTGTCGGTGAACCCGGTGGACGTCAAGCTGCGTGCCGGTGCGCCCAGCGGCGGATTCCGGGTGCTCGGCTTCGACGCCGCCGGCACGGTCCGCGAGGTGGGCTCGGCGGTCACCCTGTTCGCGCCCGGCGACGAGGTGTACTACGCCGGCAGCATCGACCGTCCGGGCAGCAACCAGCGCCTGCATGCCGTCGATGAGCGGATCGTGGGGCGCAAGCCGGCGGCGTTGTCGTTCGCCGACGCTGCCTCACTGCCGCTGACCGCGATCACCGCCTGGGAGGCCTTGTTCGACCGCTTCGGGCTGACCGAACCGTCCGGCGGTTCGCTGCTGGTGGTCGGTGCCACCGGCGGCGTCGGGTCGGTCATGCTGCAACTCGCCCGCGCGCTGTTGCCCGGCGTGACGGTGATCGCCACCGCCTCGGACGCCGAGCGCGCTGCCTGGGTCCGCGACCTGGGCGCGGACCACGTCGTCGACCACCGCGGCAACCTGGCCGGCCAGGTGCTGGAGTTCGCCCCCGACGGCGTCGACCGGCTGTTCACCGCTCACTCGGCCGGGCAGGTCGAGACCTATGCGCGGATCGTCCGCCCGTTCGGGCAGATCGTCGCCATCGACGACGGCCCGCGGGACGTGGCTCCGCTCAAGATGCGGAGCATCTCCTGGCACTGGGAGCTGATGTTCACCCGACCGGTGCAGCAGACCCCCGATCTCATCGAGCAGCACCGGCTGCTGGACCGGGTGGCCGACCTGGTCGACCAGGGCCGGCTCAGGCCGACCACCACGACGGTACTCACCCCGATCGGGCCGGCAACCCTGCGCGAGGCGCACCGCATCGTCGAAGGTGGACGCACCGTCGGCAAGGTGGTCGTGCACGGCTGGACCTAGGTATCACCGCGCGAGCCGACCCCTGCCCGTCCGTGGACCGCGACGCAGCCCCAGACCACCGGAGTTCCGAGCGCGTCGGCGGGCCAGGCCCAGTCGGTAAGTGTGAACCCGCCGAGTCGATCGGCGGGGCCGGCGGGCGGTCCGGGAGGCGCAGCGTCCGGGCCCAGCACGTCGAGTGCCCCCGGCTCGTCGGCGACGCCCGCCTTCACCAGCGCTTCCTTGCGGACCCAGAGCCGGGTGAAGGCACGCAATGGGTCGGGCTCGGCGTCCAGCCAGGTCCGCTCGCGCGGCGTGAGCGCGGCGCGCGGGATCGAGCCGGCAACGCTCTCGACGTCGATGCCGCAGGCTGCCGTCGCGGCCACGGCCGCGACATGGCCGCGGGTGTGGCTCAGGCTGACCCATACCTCCGGTTCGCCGGCGATCGAGGGCCGTCCGTGATCGGTGGAGCCGCAGCGCGGGCAGTGCTGCTGCAGCCGCACCCGCTCGGGCGCGACGCCGAGCAGTTCTCCGGCGCAGGCCCGGACCAGCAGGTGGGCCGCACGGTAGGCGTCCCGGTCGGCGGCGAATCGCAGCCGGTCGTGCCGGGCCCGCTCAGCCCCGGTGAGTTCGGCGTCCACCGACACCTCTGCGACCGACGCGAACCGGACGACGGTCACGCCGCCTCGATCGCCTCGGTGAGCAGTGCCGCGACCCGGGTACTGACCGGACGGCGGACGAGTTCGGCGTGAGTGGCGGGCAGTTCGACGATGCGCACGTTCCCGACCGTATGCGCTCGCCAGCCGCCGGCGTCCAGGTGTGTCTCGGCACGCGGAGCGCCGGCCACCACCACGGTCAGGTCGCCGTCCAGTGCCGTGGGCGGCGGCGTCCGGACCAGCCGGGCGGCCTCGATCACGCTGACGACGCAGCCGTCGACCAGCGGCGGCGGCAGCGCGGCCAGCGCACTGCCGGAGGCTCGCAGCAGCCCCGACACCCGCTCGCGGGTGAGCGGCACGTCGTCTTCCGGGGCGTCCAGGCCGGCCAGCCGCAGGATGCCGACCAGCGCCTCGGCCTCGGTCGGTTCGGCCAGGTGGTGCCATTGCTCGGCTGGGTAGGCGTCCAGCAGGGCCACGGCGCCGACGTCCTGACCGTCGGCGCGCGCCAGCGCGGCCACCGCGTGCGCGGCCATGCCGCCCAGTGACCAGCCGGCGACGTGGAAGGCGCCGTCACCCACCACGCCGCGGATCGCGGCCAGTTGCCGGCGAGCCAGCGCGGTCAGGTCAGCGACCGGAACGGGGCCACCGGTGCCGGTACCGGGTGCCTGGATCGTGTGCACCCCGAGATCGGGCGGCAGGTCGGCGAGCAGGCTGGTGTAGCACCAGCCCAGTCCGCCGGCCGGTGGCAACAGGAACAGCGGTGGGCGATCCGACCCCGCACGCAGGGTGAACACCTCGGCGAAGTCGTCGACGCGCTCCCGGTCGGTTCCAGCGACCAGCTCGGCCAACCCGGCCGCCGTCGGACTCCCGAACGCCTCGGCCAGCCCGATGTCGGCGTCCAGCTCGTCCGCGAGCCGTCCGAGCAGCCGCAGCACCGACAGCGAGTCGCCGCCGAGGGCGAAGAAGTCGGCGTCCGCGGCGACGGCCGGCAGGTTGAGCACCTGGGCCATCACGGCCGCCACCCGCTGCTGCAACAGGTCGCGCGGCACCTCTCCCATCGCTCCGGACGTCGCTGCCGCCGGCTGCCGAGCAGCGACTTCGGCCAGCGCACGACGGTCGGTCTTGCCGCTGGGCGTCAGCGGGATCGCGTCGACGGCGATCCACCGGGTCGGCACGAAGGACGGCGGCAACGCCTCGGCGGCGGCTGCCCGAAGAGTGTCGCGGATCTCGTCCTCGTCATCCGAGGACGTCACGAACCAGACGATCAGTGCGTCATCGGCGATACCGGCGGCCACCTCGATCGTCTGGCCGGCGCCGGCCGAAAGCGCCGCCTCGATCTCGCCGAGTTCGATCCGCTGACCACGGATCTTCACCTGGTCGTCGGTGCGGCCCAGGTAGCGCAGCGCGCCGTCCGGACGCCACGCGGCCAGGTCGCCGGTGCGGTAGAGCCGTCCCCATTCGGTGTCGACGAAGCGTTCCGCGGTGAGGTCGGGCCGTCCGAGGTAGCACTGCGCCAACTGCACACCGCCCAGCCACAGCTCGCCGGTCACCCCGATCCCGACCGGCTGCAGCGCGGCGTCCAGGACGAAGCACGTGGTGTTCCAGATCGGCCGCCCGATCGGCACGCTGTGTCCCTCTGCGGCATCGGCCGCGGTGCAGTCCCAGACGGTGACGTCGACAGCGGCCTCGGTCGGGCCGTACAGATTGGTGGGCGCCACTCCGAACCACTTCAGGCTGCCCGCGACCAGATCGGGGGTGAGCGCCTCACCGCTGGCGACCACCTGCCGGACGCGGGCCTCGGCGACCCGTTCGCGGGCCGGTCGATCACCCAGGAAGGCGCGCAGCATGGACGGCACGAAGTGCAGCACCGCCACCCGCTCGGTGACGATCAGCTCGGCCAGCGCCCGCGGGTCGCGGTGCGCCCCGGGCGGCGCGATCACCACGCAGCCGCCTATCTGTAGCGGCCAGTACAGCTCCCAGATCGACACGTCGAACGAGATCGGGGTCTTGTGCAGCACCCGGTCATCTGCCCCCAACCCGAGGTGGTGCTGCATCCAGGCCAGCCGGTTGTCGATCGCCCGGTGGCCGATCAGCACCCCCTTCGGACGCCCTGTCGAGCCCGAGGTGAACAACAGATACGCCGGGGAGTCCACGTCGTCGGGCGGCTCACCCAGGTATGGCCCGCCGGTGGCCAGCGCGTCCGGATCGTCGACGACGCAGCTCACTCCGGCGTCGGTCAGCATCGCCTCGACCCGCGCCGGCGGCAGGTCGGGATCGATCGGGCAGTACACCGCGCCGAGCAGGGCGATCGCGTGAATGGTCTCGTAGAGGCCGAAGCCGCGCGGCAGCCGGACGCCGACCACGTCACCGGCCCGGACGCCCGCCCGGACCAACCCGCCGGCGATCCGTCGAGCCCGGTCCAGCAGCTCGGCGTAGCTGCGGCTCTCGCTCTCGAAGATCAGCGCTGTCGCGTCGGGGGTGCGGGCCGCCTGGGCAGTGAAACGCTGCCCCAGGGTGGTGCTCTCCCGCTCGTGACGTGTCGCGTTGAACCCCTCGGTGACAAGGGCATATTCAGCCGGTGGCAGCACCGGCAGCCGGGCCACGTCGGCGTCCGGTTCGGCGCCCGCCCACACCCCGAGCCAGTGCCGCAGCCGGGCCAGGTGCCGATCCAGCGCGTCGGCGTCGTACAGGTCGGGGTGGGCGTCCAGCTCGAGCCGCACCCGTCGTCCGCGGCCCGGCACGCCGCGCAGGGTGAAGGTGAGGTCCTCCACCGGCCCGGCGGTCAGGTTCCGGACGGTGCCCGGTACCCCGCCGAGGGTCAGTTCGAGGTCGAACGGCAGCACGTTGACCTGCATGCCGAACAGTTCCGGGCCGCCACGGCGGGCCAGCCGCCGGGTCAGCCACTCCTGGCGCTCGAACGGATGCTCGCGTAGCTGGGACTGCTCGTCACGGGTCGCGACCAGCGCGTCCGCCACGGTTCCGCAGGCGGGAACGGCTGCGGGCAACACGTTCATCGCCGTGCACACCGTGCGGGCGGCGACCAGCTGCCCGACCCCGGGCAGCGAGCGGTTCATCAGCGGCAACCCGATTCGTCCGGACGCCGTGCCCAACAGCCGTCCGACATAACTGCCGGTGGCGGCGGTGACCAGGTCGGCCCAGGTGACGCCGAGGCGTCGCGCCCCCCGCACCAGCGCGGTCTGCGCGTCGGCGTCCAGGTCGAGGGCGCGGCGGATGGCCCGCGGCCGTGGGGTCGCGACCCCGCCGGCCAGCGAGGCGGGGTCGGTCATGGTGGCCAGCCGCGCGTCCCAGAATTCTTCCGACTCAGCCGCCCGGTGGTCTTCGGCGACCAACTCAGCCAGCGCGATCGGTTCGGTCGGCTCCGCTCCGTCGTGGAACGCGGCGATCCGGCGCAGCAACTGCTGCGCGCCATAGCCGTCCAGCACCACGTGATGGGCGGCGTGCCACCACCAGGTGGTGCCGTCGGCGAGCCGGACCAGGCCGGTCCGGGTCGCCTCACCGGCCAGCAGGTCGAGCGGACGCGCCAACTCGGCGTCCACCAGCGCCGTGGCGGCGTCGCGGTCGACTGCCTCCAGCACCGGCAGCGGCGCCTCGCCGGACGGACGCACCCGCTGCAAAGGGCCGTCGGGAGTGCTGGCGAACTCGACCCGTAGCTGTTCGAACTCGGCGTACCCGGCGGCGATCGCCTCCGCCAGCGCAGCGGCGTCCACGGCACCGCTCAGCTCGACCACCTCGGCGGTGGTGTAGGCCGGGTTGCCGGGATCGAGCTGGTGCGCGAAGAACAAACCCTGCTGAGCCGGGGTGAGCGGCAGCCAATCGCTAGGCGGCAACGGAATCGGCCTGCCGGCGTAGCCAGTTCAGGGTCGGGCTACGGGTGAACTCGCCGAAGTCCACGTCCAGCCCGTCATCGGCCAGAGCATCCAGAAAGTCGAAGGCCCGCAGCGAGTCCAAGCCCAGCTCGAACAGATCGGCGTCCGGGTCGGCGAAGAACGCGTTGAGCGCCTCCGGCGCCAGCAGTCCCGACAGAGCGCTCTGGATCCGCTCGTCCCAGCCGCTCACCGACGACTCCTGCTCCCGCCGCAGGGCGCCGAGCACATCCTCGGCGAGGATCACCACGCCGCAGCAGGAGGCGATCACCTCCAGCGCCCGGCGGTGCTGCTCCGCTCCGAGGTCGGCGACCGCGTCCGCCACCACGAAGGGCTGGATCTCGCGCTGGAAGGCGTCCAGGGCGGTCGCCGTGACACCGATGTGCGCGTAGACCCCCGTGATGATCAGCTGGTCGCGTCCGCCGGCGGCGAGCCGGTCGGCCAGGTCGGTGCGGGCGAAGGCGCTGTAGCGGTGCTTCTCGACGATCGTGTCGGCCGGCGAGGGCGCCAACCCGGCCAGGATCGCGGTGTGCTCCGGATCGGTGCTCATTCCCGGTCCCCACAGATCCCCCTGGAGGCCACGCTCGGCCGGATCCTGGCCACCCTGCTGAGCGGTGTAGAACACCGGCACGCCCGCGGCGCGCGCGGCCGTCACGACTCGTTCGGCGCCGGCCAGCGCGCCGGCCAGCGCCTGGCAGCCGTCGGTGAACGGTGTGACGAAGTAGCGCTGCAGGTCATGGACCAGCACGGCGGCACGCGCGGCGTCCAGGTCCCAGGTGGCCCGGCTCACCGGCAGGTCGTTCAGCGGGGCCTCGTAGTCGATGCCGACGGGCAGGGTCATCGGTGCTCCTCGGGTAGGGCGGCCGGTTGCCGGGTGGATGGGGGCGTGAGGGTGGTGGCGAGCAGCCGGCGCAGCTCGCGACGGCTGTTCTTGCCGACGTGGGTGGCGGGCAGCTCATCGAGGAAGACGACGTCGTCCGGGACCTTGTAGGTGGCCAGTCCGGCGCCGCGCAGATGGGCGACCAGATCCGGTTGCGGGGCGTCCGGCTCGGTGCGGGCGACCAGCACGACCCGTTCGCCCAGATAGGCGTCCGGGACGCCGACCGCGACGGCGTCCAGCACCGCCGGGTGGGCGAGCGCGAAGCCTTCCAGTTCCTCCGTGGAGACCTTCTCGCCGCCCCGGTTGATCAGGTCCGAGTCGCGTCCGGTGACGATCAAGTAGCCGCTGGGCAGCCGGCGGACCAGGTCACCGGTGCGGTAATAGCCGTCGGCGGTGAACGAGTCGGCATCGGCCTGCGGCGATCCGTAGTAGCCGCGGATCGTATACGGGCCGCGAGTCAACAGGCTGCCCTCGGCACCCTCAGGCACCTCCCGGTCGTCGGCGTCGACGATGCGCACCTCGTCGTCGGGGCTTATCGGCCTGCCCTGGGTGGTGAACACCAACTCGTCCGGGTCATCGGCGCGGGTGTAGTTGACCAGCCCCTCGGCCATCCCGAAGACCTGCTGCAGTCGGGCGCCGAGCACCTCACGAACGGCCGGCGCCACCGAATCGGCGAGGCGTGCGCCACCGACCTGGACGTTGCGCAGCGTGGACAGATCCGGACGCCGGCGCTGTGCCGCCGAGATCCAGGCCTGGGCCAGCGGCGGCACCAGGGCGACATCGTTCACGCCGTGCTCGGCGATCAGCCGGAACGCCGTCCGCGGGCTCGGGTCACGGGCCAGGACGACCGCGCCGCCGGTGTGCAGGACACCGAGGATCCCCGGTGAACTCATCGGGAAGTTGTGGGCGGCGGGCAGCACGATCAGCGCCCGCGTGGTGGCGTCCAGACCGCAGATCTCGGCGCTGGACCGCACCGAATACAGGTAGTCGGCGGCCGTCCGCGGGATCAGCTTGGCCACCCCTGTGGTGCCGCCGGAGAGTTGGAGGAAGGCGACCTGTTCGGCGTTGCCGGACGGCATCGGCAACTCCGCCTTCGGGTCGATCGGATCGGACGCCCAGCCACCGACATCGATCAGCACCGGGGGCGCGACCCCGCGGTCGGCGACCTGGGCGGAGACGGTGGCGTGCAGCGCCCGGTGGTCGACCCGGTCGGCGCCGACGGCGACCACCAGGGCGGCCGCGTCGGCCAGCACACAGAACTGGGTGAGTTCCAGCTCGCGGTGGGTGGGCAGGGCGAACACCGGCAGCGCGCCGAGCCGGAACAGGCCGAGCACCACCTCCAGGTATTCGGTGATGTTCGGCAGCGCCACCACCACCCGGTCACCTGGGTTCACTCCGGCGCCGCGCAGCCGAACCGCGGCAGCCCGGGCGCGCTCGCCGAGTTCGGCGTACGTCCAGCGCTGGGGGGTTCCCGCGGCGTCCTGGCCGGCGACGGCCAGATCGCCGGCGAAACGGGCGGTGCGATCTTCGATGAAGGCGGCGAAAGTCTCGTCGGTCCAGTACCCCGCCGCGCGGTAGCGGACGCGGAGATCCTCCGGCCAACTCCTGACCCGGGCAACCGGTGAGCGGCTCACAGTCCGACCGCCTTCAGCATCGTGGCCAGCTTGGCGCCGGTCTCGCGCACCTCGGTGTCGGGGTCCGAGCCGGCGACGATGCCTGCGCCGGCGTACAACCGCAGCCGGTCCCCGTCCAGGACGCCGGCCCGGATGGCGATGGCGAACTCGCCGTCGCCGTCGCCGTCCACCCAGCCGACCACCCCGGTCAGCGGGCCGCGGTCCTCGTCCTCGAGATCGTCGATCGCTCGCAGCGCGGCGTCGGTCGGTGCACCGCCGATGGCCGGCGTCGGATGCAGCAGCTGTGCCAGGTGCAGCGCGCTCGGCGCGGCGGCTCCGGCGTCGAGCGTGCCGCCGATCCTGGTGCCGAGGTGGTGCAGGGTGTCGGTGGACACGATCCGCGGCTCGTCCGCCACCACGCCGTCGCAGACCGCGCGCAGGGCGTCCACGATGGCTTCGACGACGAAGGCATGCTCACGCCGGTCCTTGGCCGAACCGAGCAGGGTGCGGACGCCGAGTGCGTCGTCTCCGACGTCCGGCGAGCGCGGCACCGATCCGGCCAGCGGCAGGCTCCGGACGACGCGTCCCCGGCGGCTGACCAGCAGCTCGGGGCTGGCGCCGAGCAGCACCGGGCCGTCCGGATCGGCCGACAACGGCACCTGGAAGACATAGCGCCCGGGACGTTCGGCGAGCAGTCGGGCGACGACCGCGTCGGCGTCCAGCGGAGGGTCGCTGCGCACCTCGAGGTTGCGTCCCAGCACGACCTTCTGCAGCCGTCCGGCCTCGATCCAACGCAACGCCTTCCGCACCCTGTCGGCGTAGCCGGCGCCGGTCGGCAACTCGGTGACGCGGTGACTCGAGGCCACTGATCCGGGTGCGGCCGGCGGGGAGGCCGGCGCAGCCGAGACCGCCACCCGGTGGGCGATGCCGGGCGCGTCCGGGCGGAACGGCAGCACGACGAGCGCACGCTCTCCCGCAGCCAGCGACCCGACCACCTGGTCGGCCCACTCCGGCCCCCAGCCGCGCGAGCTGGACAGCACGGTGCCGGCGCTCACCGCATCCCCGGCGAACAGCGGGGACGGCGAGTGGACCGCGGGGCGTCGCCCGCATTCGACGAGTTCGGTCACAGCGAAGCGCCACCGTCGACGAAGACCTGCTGCAAGGTGACCTGCCGGGCGGCGTCCGAGAGCAGGAAGCAGACCACGCCGGCGACATCCTCGGGAGCCCCGATCCGGCCCAGTGGAATGCCGAGGCGGAACGCTTCCGGATCACCGCCGATCGTGCGCGCGGGCCCGATCGCAGGGTCGCTCCACAGCTCCCGCAGCATCGCGGTGTCGGTCGATCCGGGTTCGACCACATTGCAGCGGATGCCGCGCGCGGCAAGCTCGAGCCCGGCACAGCGGGTGAGCGCCGAGGCGGCCGCCTTGGACGCCGCATAGGCCAGCATGCCGAGGCGGGGCACCCGCGCCGCATTCGAACTGACCACCACGATCGCACCACCGTCGCGCAGCAGTGCCGCGCCTTCCTGCAGCAGATGGAAGACGCCGGTGGTGTTGACGGCGAGGTGGCGCTGCCAGGCATCGTCGGTGGTGTCGGCGAGGCCCCCCGGTTGGAGCAGACCCGCCGCGCTGACCAGTCCGTCAAGGGGTCCCTCAGCGGCTGCGGAACTCAGCGCCCCCGACAGCGCGGCCCGATCGCTGACGTCGACGACAACGAGCAACGGGGCCGGTCCGCCTGCGGCGAGCACCGCGTCGCGGGTCCCTGCGAGCCCGGCGACGTCGCGGTCGAACAGGCTCAGGACCACGCCCTGCTCGGCCAACTGCAGCGCCACCGCCCGGCCGATGCCGCCGGCGGCACCGGTCACGACGATGCGCCGCGGAGAGGGAATGGTCATACGTTGATAGTAAGGCAAGCCTTACCTACTCCATGCCCGGAGCTACCACTCGGACGTCTCGAGCCGAGAGGGCTACTCCGCCGAGACCGGTCCCTCCGGGCTTCCGTCGGCGTCCGGGCCGCCCGGCGCCGGGCCGGCGTCCGCGGCGGCCACGATAAGGTCGGCACACGTCTGGTAGCCGAGTCGTCCGCTGTTGAGGCACAGGTCGTAATGGCGGCATTCCCCGAATCGGGTGTTGGTGAAGAACTGCTGGTACCTGCCGCGCGCCTTGTCCATCTTCGCGATGTACTTCTCGGCGTCCTTGGGCTGCACGCCGTCCAGCTCGACGGCGCGAGCGATCTTGCCCGCCCGGTCGGTGCTGTAGACGAAGGTGCTCAGACACGGCAGTTTGGCGCTGCGCAGCACCCAGTCGGCGCAGCGACCGATGAACACCGCCGGCGCCACCCGCGCCGCCTCGGTGATGACCTCGGCGATCGCTCCGTACATCCGGTAGGGCAACGAGTAGGTCTCGGCGTCGAAGCCGGCGATGACGGACAGATCGAAGTATGTGCCGGTCACCACGCGTTCGTCGAACGTGCCCAGCAGATCGGGGGCCAGCCCGCGGTTGCTCGCCGCGTCCTGCAACACCCGGGTGTCGTACAGCTCCATGCCGGTGCGTTCGCTGATCAGCCGCCCGATCTCACGGCCGCCACTGCCGAACTCACGATTGATCACGATCGAGCGATTCATCGCTGCTCCTCTCAGCTGGATCCGGTTCGCACGGAGCCCTTCTTGCACGCTACGCCCCGCAGCCGGGCTTCGCCCGAGATTCGCCGTCGGGGCTCGTTGTCCTCGCCACCACCGAACTCGGCGTGAAGGGATCCCTCGACGGTGGCAGCCACCCGGGTACCGACGGCGCAATACGGCTGGGTCAGTGACCGAGCACCTCACGCTCGAAGACATCCTGGCGCTGATCGACGGCAACAGGCGCATCGGCTGGCTCGCGACGGTCGTGTTCTACGGACTCGACGACATCGAACTCGAAGCACCCGACGACGACGCCTACGACCTGGTCATCGCAATCGCGACCGGCGCGATCACCCACGACGGGGCTGCAGCGCGCCTTGCGAGGTGGCAATAGCAAACCGACAGTGTGGTGGGCCTAACTGGACTTGAACCAGTGACCTCCGCCTTATCAGGGCGGCGCTCTAACCGTCTGAGCTATAGGCCCGCATGGGCGGGAACACCGAGAGCCAACACTACCGACTCCGGTGCCGCCCGCTCAAATCGTCTACCTGAGGGACTCGGCTCGGACCGCTTCACGTGGAACGGTCCGAGCCCCGTCCGGTCAAGGACGCTCGCCGGTGACCTTCCAGCCCGATCCGCTGTTCTGCCCGTAGACCTCCACGAGGCTTTCGTAGCCGCGATAGCTGCGCCCGTTGGTGCCCTTCATCGTGCAGGTGTAGCTGACGCTGAGTGAGCCGCGGACCGTCATGTCCGTGGTGTCCAGGGTCGGCTTCATCTGGTCGATCGAAGCCAGCCGGGACGGCGTGCACACGATGCTGCTGCCTCGGATCTTGGTGCCGGACGGCTCGCGGAAGTTGATGCTGCAGCGCGCGTTCTTCAGCGATCCCGGCTTCTTGCAGGAGTTGACCAGGCTCTTGGTCGCGGCACGGAAGGACTTCAGCGCGCTGTCGGAGAGTTGCACCCTGATCCCGAACACGTCCGTGGACGAGGTGAGTCCCTCGACGATCAGCTTGGTCTTGCTGAAGGTGTAGACGTCGCTGCCACTGGCCAGCGTGTAGCCGCCGGGGAACACCTGAATGGCCTCCACGTCGCCGACGGCAACGCCGTTCACCGTGAGGCCGGTCGCGGCGGGGCTGAGCGGACTCATCGAAACCCGCGCCGCGATGCGGTTCATGTACCAGCGTCCGTCTCGCGACGTCAGCATGAACTTCTCGGTCTTGGTGCGGTCATTGATCCGGTAGTCCGCCTGAATCTGCGCGCTGTAGGTGGACGACTGCAGCTCGGTGAGCTTAACGTCGGTGATCGGGTTGGCGGCGGCGGCTGCCGTCATCACCTCCTTGGTCAAGAAGGTGCGATCCGGCAACTCGTCACGGACCAGGCCGAAAATTGTGTCCGGATCGCTCGCCGCCAACGCGTCGAAGTACTTCTGCACGGTCTCGGTGGCCGAGCCGCCGCCGACGCCGGTGGATGCGCTGGCCCCCGGGGACGCCGAGGCGGGCCCGCCGGTCGTGCCCTGGTTGTTCTTGCCGAGCTGCATCAGGCCGAACACCAAAGCGATCACGACGATCACGGCACCGCCGATGATCAGCGGCATCTTGTTTCCGCGCTTGGCCGGCTGTCCCGGCGGAGGCGGTGGGGTGCCCCAGCCCGGGCCGGGCGCACCGGGGCCCTGATAGCCGGGCTGGGCGCCCGTCGGCTGGCTGCCCATCGGCTGGCCGTAGCCGGGAGCGGGCTGCTGTCCGTAGCCCTGCGTCGGCGGCTGGCCATAGCCCGGCGGCGGTGGCTGCTGACCTGCCTGCCCATAACCGGACTGCCCGTAGCCCGGCTGACCATAACCGGACGGCCCACCGGGCGGTCCGTACGGGCTGCCTGCGGATGGGACCTGCGGATTCTGCCCGGGCTGTCCGGGATCGTTGGGACGGTTGGGATCAGTCATGCCAGGGGCCTCCGGTCACGATTGGGGACCCCGGACATGCTAGTGGCAGCGGGGTCAGTCCTCAGCCAGGGTGAGTTCGAGACCACCGAGAATGTTGGCCGACAGGTTGTACAGGAAGGCCGTCAACGTGCCGAGCGCGGTCAACAGCACCACGTTGATGACCGCGATCAGCGCCGAGACGCCGAGCACCTTATTGGTGTTGACGAAGTCCTCGATCCGAACCTGGGTCTGATCGTTCGGGTTGGACAGAACGCTCTGCAGGATGGAGTTCACCGCGTCGAACAGGCCGGACACCCCGATCACCGACCAGACCACGTAGGTGGCGAACCAGAACATGATCCCGAACGCGATGGAGAACAGGAACGAGGTCTTCATCACCGACCACGGATCGATCCGGGACAGCCGCAGCCGCGCCTTGCGCGTGCGCCGCGACACCGATCGGGGCCCCGCGCTCACCACCGACGGACGCGCGGGCTGCGCGGCCGCGGCCTCCTGGTCGAGGGTCGGTGCCTCGGCAGCGGCGGGCTGCACGCGGGTGGTCTCGGGACCACCGGTATCGGCGGGCGCGCCATCGTGCCGTTCGCCTGTTGCTCCCGAACTCCACACGTTCCCGGCCACAGACGTGCTGGACTTGCCCTGCTGGTCGCTCATAGTCCTCCTCGACCCTCGTCAGTCGACGGGATGCTGCGGGTCGCCACCGTCCGAATCGACGGCATCCGGCCCAACGGTATCCGACGGTGGCACGCTATCCGACACGGCCGCCTGGGTCGATTCTTCCCCATCGACACCGTTTTCCCCTTCAGCGCCGCTCTCCACCTCAGCACCATTCTCTGGGTACAACGCGATCACCGACACCGAGTCGTCGCCCTGGACGTGGACGAACTTCACGCCCATCGTGTCGCGTCCCTTAGGCGGCACCTCGCTGACCGACGACCGGATGATCTGGCCCGACGTCTTGATCGCCATGATCTCGTCGTTCTCCTGCACGACCAGTCCGCCGACCAGCGAACCGCGGTCGTCGTTCAGCTTCATCGCCTTGATGCCCAGACCACCGCGGCCCTGCTGACGGTATTCCGACACCGCCGTCCGCTTCGCGAAGCCGCCGTCGGTGACGGTGAACACGAACCGGTCGTCCTCGGGCATGTCGGCGTCGATCACCGCCATCGACAGCAACGCGTCGCCGGCCCGGAACTTCATCCCGGTCACACCGGACGTCGCTCGTCCCATGGGGCGCAGCTGCTCGTCGCTGGCCGCGAACCGGATCGCCTGCCCCTTGCGTGAGATCAACAAGACGTCGTCCGCCCACGAGCACAGCTCGGCACCGATCAGCTCGTCGTCATCGTCGCGGAAGTTGATCGCGATCACTCCGGCCTGCCGCGGCGAGTCATAGGCGTTCAGCGACGTCTTCTTCACCAGTCCGCGACGGGTTGCCAGCAACAGGTACGGCGCATCGGTGTAGCTGCGCAGCGTCAGCACCTGGGCGATCCGCTCCTCGGGCAGGAAGGACAACAACCCGGCCACATGGCCGCCCTTGGCGTCCCGGCCGGCCTCCGGCAGCTGCCACACCTTGGCCCGGTAAACGCGGCCGAGGTTGGTGAAGAACAGGATCCAGTGGTGGTTGGTGGTGGCGAACAGGTGCTCCACCTCGTCGTCGGCCCGCAGGCTGGCGCCGCGAACCCCCTTGCCACCGCGCTTCTGGGCGCGGTACTGGTCGGTCCGGGTGCGCTTGGCGTAGCCACCGTGGGTGATCGTGACGATCATGTCCTCATCGGGGATAAGGTCCTCGTTGGACAGGTCCCCGTCGGCGGAGATGATCCGGGTCCGGCGGTCGGTGCCGTACTTCTCGACGATCTCGGCGAGTTCGTCGCCGATGATCTTCCGCTGCCGCGGCGGCGAGTCCAGGATGTCCTGCAGGTCGGCGATCAGCCGCTCCAGCTCGGCCAGCCGGTCGATGATCTTCTGCCGTTCCAGTGCGGCCAGCCGGCGCAGCTGCATCTCCAGGATCGCGTTGGCCTGCGCCTCGTCGATCTCCAGCAGCTCCATCAGCCCGGTGCGGGCGGTTTCGGCGTCCGAGCTGGCCCGGATCAGCGCGATCACCGCGTCCAGGGCGTCCAAGGCCTTCACCAGGCCGCGGTAGATGTGCGCCATCTTCTCGGCCTCGGCCAGCCGGAACGCCGTCCGCCGCTGGATCACGCTCAGCTGGTGCTTGATCCAGTGCGACAGGAACTGGTCGAGCCGCAGCGTTCGCGGCACGTCGTCGACCAGGGCCAGCATGTTGCAGCCGAAGGTGTCCTGCAGCTGAGTGTGCTTGTACAGGTTGTTCATCACCACCCGCGGCTGGGCGTCGCGCTTGAGCACGATCACCAGGCGCTGGCCGGTGCGGGCCGAGGAGTCGTCGCGGATGTCGGCGATGCCGCTCAGCTTGCCGGCGTTGACCAGTTCGGCGATCTTGGTCGCCAGGTTGTCCGGGTTGCACATATAGGGCAGCTCGGTGATCACCAGCAGGGTGCGCCCGGACTTGTCCTCTTCGATGTCGATGACCGCCCGCATGACCACCGAGCCGCGGCCGGTGCGGTAGGCGTCCTCGATGCCCTTGCGGCCGACGATCAGCGCGCCCAGCGGGAAGTCGGGGCCCTTGATCCGTTCGATCGCCGCCTCGAGCAACTCCTCCTTGGTGGCGTCCGGATGCTCCAGCGACCAGTGGACGGCGTCCGCCACCTCGCGCAGGTTGTGCGGCGGGATGTTGGTGGCCATGCCGACCGCGATGCCGGACGAGCCGTTGACCAGCAGGTTCGGGAACCGGGCCGGCAGCACCACCGGTTCGGTGTCGCGGTTGTCGTAGTTGGGCTTGAAGTCGACGGTGTCCTCGGTGATGTCGCGGACCATCTCCATGGCCAGCGGCGCCATCTTGCACTCGGTGTACCGCATCGCGGCCGCCGGGTCATTGCCGGGCGAACCGAAGTTGCCCTGGCCGGCGACCAGCGGCGCCCGCATCACCCACGGCTGCGCCAGCCGGACCAGGGTGTCGTAGATCGCCGAGTCGCCGTGCGGGTGGTACAGACCCATCACCTCGCCGACCACTCGGGAGCACTTGTTCCAGCCCCGGTCGGGCCGGTAGCCGCCGTCGTACATCGCGTACAGCACCCGGCGGTGCACCGGCTTCAGGCCGTCGCGGACGTCGGGCAGCGCGCGTCCGACGATGACGCTCATCGCGTAGTCGAGGTAGGAGCGCTGGATCTCGACGTTCAGGTCGATCTCGTCGGTGCGGGCCTGGGTGGGCTCGGTGCCGGCGTCGTCGTTGCCCTCGACCGGCTCGTCGGGCACGTCGCCGGTGGGATCGTTGTCGATGGGACCGTCAGTCATCGGTCAGTCTCCATTCGTTGGTGTCTACCGCTGGTTGAGCTTGTCGAAACCACGTGCGCCAGGTCCCGGCACGCTCGGCCAACGAGGGATCAGATGTCGAGGAAGCGGACGTCCTTGGCGTTGCGCTGGATGAAGTGCCGCCGCGGCTCGACCTCCTCGCCCATCAGGATCGAGAACATGTTGTCGGCGGTGGCGGCGTCCTCGAGCGTCACCTGCAGTAACGAACGCTTGTCCGGGTCCATCGTGGTGTCCCACAGATCGTCGGCGTTCATCTCGCCCAGGCCCTTGTAGCGCTGGATCGGGTTGTTGTTCGGGGCCGGCAGCTTCTTGCCGGCCTCGAAACCGGCGTCGCGCAGGTTGTCGCGCTCGGCGTCGGAGTAGGCCAACTCGTGCGGTGCGTTGCTCCATCGCAGGCGGTACAGCGGCGGCTGCGCCAGATAGACGTAGCCGTGGTCGATCAACGGCTTCATGAACCGGAACAGCAGGGTCAGCAGCAGGGTGCGGATGTGCGCGCCGTCGACGTCGGCGTCGGCCATCAACACGATCTTGTGGTAGCGCAGCTTGTTGACGTCGAAGTCGTCCTGGACGCCGGTGCCCAGCACGTTGATGATCGCCTCGACCTCGCGGTTCTGCAGGATCTTGTCGATCCGGGCCTTCTCGACGTTCAGGATCTTGCCGCGGATCGGCAGGATCGCCTGGATCCGCGGGTCGCGTCCGCCCTTGGCCGAGCCGCCGGCGGAATCGCCCTCGACGATGAACACCTCGCACTCGGACGGCTCGGTCGACTGGCAGTCGGACAGCTTCCCGTATTGACCGGTCTTCAGCAGGCCCTTGCGGCTGCGAGCGATGTCGCGGGCCTTGCGAGCCGCGATCCGGGCGGACGCCGCCGCCTGCGCCTTGCGGACGATGTCGCGGCCCTCGGCCGGGTTCTTCTCGAACCAGTCACCGAGCAGGTCGTTGGTGACCCGCTGGACGAACGAACGGGCCTCGGTGTTGCCCAGCTTGGTCTTGGTCTGGCCCTCGAACTGCGGCTCGCCCAGCTTGATGCTGATGATCGCGGTGAGGCCCTCACGGATGTCGTCGCCCGAGACCCGGTCCTCGCGCTTCTTGATCAGCGCCCACTGCTCGCCCCATTTGTTGACCGTGTTGGTCAGCGCGGCCCGGAAGCCCTCTTCGTGGGTGCCGCCCTCGTGGGTGTTGATGGTGTTGGCGAAGGTGTGCACGCTCTCGTTGAACGACGAGTTCCACTGCATCGCCACCTCGAGGCTGAGTTGCTGCTCGTCGTTGGTGGCGTCGATCGCGATCACCGACGGGTGGATGGTCTCCTTGCTGCCGGTCAGGAACTTCACGAAGTCGATCAGGCCGTCGTCGAACCGGAAGGTGTCATTGGGCGGTTCCTCGTCGTCCTCGACGCGCCGGTCGGACCGCTCGTCGATCAGCTGAATGCTCAGGCCCTTGTTCAGAAAGGCCATCTCGCGGAACCGGGTGGCCAGCGTCTCGTAGGAGTACGTGGTGGTCTCGAAGATCTCGGAGCTGGCGTAGAAGGTGACCGTCGTGCCGGTGTCGTCGGACGGCTCCAGCCGCTCCAGCGGCGCGTCCGGGTCGCCCAGGGTGAAGGACTGCTGCCAGTGGTAGCCGTCGCGGCGGACGTCGACGGTGAGCTTGCTGGACAGGGCGTTCACGACCGAGGCACCCACACCGTGCAGGCCGCCGGAGACCTTGTAGCCGCCGGCGCCGAATTTGCCGCCCGCGTGCAGCACGGTGAGCGCCACCGTCACAGCCGGGATCTTCTCCTTGGGGTGCATGTCGACCGGGAAGCCGCGTCCGTTGTCGATCACCTGGACGCCGCCGCCGTCGAGCAGCCGGACGATTATGGTGTCGCAGTAGCCGGCCAGCGCCTCGTCGACGGAGTTGTCGACGATCTCTTGCACCAGGTGATGCAGGCCGCGCTCACCGGTCGACCCGATGTACATGCCGGGGCGCTTGCGGACCGCCTCCAGGCCTTCCAGGACGGTGATCGCGCTGGCGTCGTAGTTGCCGGCCTCGACGGCATGCGCCGCCGCGCCGACCGTGTGGCCACCGGTCGTCGGTTCGCTCACTCAGGTACCCCTTGCTGTTCGGGTCTCACTCGCACGAACACCGCCCGCCCCCGGTAGTTAGGGATCCACTGGCCCGGCGGGACGTGGCGGTGTCGGAACTCACCCAGTCTACCGTGCGCGGCCCCCAGCCCCCAATATTGAGGTGCGTTTCAGGACCAATCTGTGGACAGGAGGCCGCAGAACGGCCTCTGAGCCGATCCGCCCCCGTTCGTAGGCCCCCATACTTCCCCGGCGGCGGCGGCGTTCAGAGCCGCTCCGAACTCGTGTCCGGCCCCGATCGCTCCTAAGCTGCGTTTCGTGACCCCGCCGGACGCCGTGAGCGCTGAGCCGCTCGATGATGCCCCACCCGACGATGCCCAGCGCCTCCCGGACCCTCGGCGCCGAGTGGTTCCGGTGTGGTTGCTGGCCGTCGCCGTCGCGATCGTGCTGCTGACCGGCACCTGGCTGGCCGGCGGTTTCGAGAAGGCCGGCGGGCGACTGGCCCGGATTCCGGTGGGCACGGACGTGAACCTCGGTCCGATGTCGTTCGCCGTCGATCGGGCGCTGGCCCGGGAGAGTTCCGGCTCCTGGACGGTCTACGTCTTCGGACGGTGCAGCAACAACACCGACGGGCCGCTCACCTCATCGAAGGACCGCCTGGTGCGTAACGCGTTCTCGATGCAGCATCCGGTCAACCAGCAGGTCAGCGCTGAAGCCAGCTTGTTCTTCGGTCCCGGCGAGACCATCGGCAACTCGACCACGCTCAACCCGGGCACCCCGATGGTGCCCTGCACCCTGGTCTTCAACCCGGACGCGTTCCCGCCCACCGACCACGTCTCGGTCGGGGCCGCGGTGCTGGAATGGATCGACGCCAGCCCCACCGGGGAGGGTGACATGGTGTGGTCGGCGTCCCGGACGGCCTACCGTTTCGAGGTTCCGGTGGTGCTGCAGCCCGACACCCCCTGACCTCCGCCGAGCCCGTCGGGCGTCACTGCGCCGGCGTGAGCACCGGGTGCGGCGTCGTCCCGCGATAGGCGTTCACCACCGCGACCAGCCCGGCGAGCGAGCCTGCGGCGTCCTCGGGGATCAGATAGATCTGCTCGCCGCGCGGTGCCTGCCCGCCCTTTGCCCCACAACCGCTGGCGATGCCCCGTTCGCCGGAGTAGTCCAGCGGGCTCACCGCGTTCCAGCGCCGTCCGTCCTGGGCCAGCAGCACCAACATGCAATGGCTGCCCTCGGGCGGCGGACGGTAGTCGATCACCGCGATCACCCACACCGCACCCGCCGGAGCCACCTGGTCGCCACGATCGGTCACCAGGACGGGCGATGTGGTCAGCGACGCCAGCCGCATCGGCATCCCGCCCTCGGGCAGCGGGTCGGCCCACGCGCCCGGCGCGGTCTGCTGCCAACGCGGCGTGTTGCGGGCGTTCAGGTAGCCCGCCCAGCCCACGGTCGCGGCCAGCACGAACAGGAACACCGCGGCAGCCGCCAGCCACTGCCGTCGTCGCGGGCTCACCGGTTCGCCTCCGGACGGCCCCTGGTGGCCTGCACGGTGGCGTACCGCCGCTGCTCCAGCCATTCGGTGGCCTTGGCCGGGGTGATTCCCAGGTCGATTTCGACCTGCGGATCGTAGGCGTAGATCGGTGCCCGGTCGAGCACGACCAGCGCGAATCCGGCCAGGTCGTCCGGGCTGAGTTCGAAGACCAGGTCCCGGGTGGTCCGGAACCCGGGCTCCGGCACCGTGATCGGCTCGTCGCTGGCGAAGGTGCGGCCGTTCGCGGTGCCGCTCACGGCCCAGCCGGTGCTGCGCTGGGGCCCGTCGGTGGCGATCGTCACGTTGACCGCCAGGAAGATCACCCCGGAGCGTCCCGTGAACGAACCGTCGGTGTAGAGCACCTGGCCGATGGTCGACGAGTTCACCGTGACGGTCGAGTCGTAGAGCCGTCCGGCTTGGCCGACCGCGACCCGCGTCGTCCGCTCGTGCGGGGCTTCGCCGATGAAGGCGTGCAGTGCGATCAGCGCCACGCATACCAGCGACGCGAGCAGGCCGCTAGCCCACCGGCCGTTCATCGGACCTCATCGAGGAGGGCGTCGCCGGAACCCGAGCCGGCCCGCGCCGCGAAGTGACGCAGGCAGGCGTGGAACGCCACCGCCAGCAACGCCCAGCGCAGCGGCTCGGCTACCGCCGTGACCACCAGGTCGATGGGCAACCCGGCCACCGACCAGAAGGTGGCCGGATGCCCGCCAAGCACGGCGTACAGACCCCGGCGCAACAACTCCTCACCGGTTGTCAGGACGCCGTAGCACAGCAGGAAGGAGGCGAAGAACGCGGGGCCGACACCGACGACCAGCCGCAGCGACTGCCAGGTGGGCAGGTACTTGTCGTTCAGGTCGCCGAAGAACGCCTCCTGGACCTCCAGCGCCACCCGCCGCTCCCGGTCGCCCGCTTCGACCCGGCGCCGGCGCAGCTCTACCCCGACCGGCTGACCGCGGCGCCATAGGTCGGCCGTGGAGACCACCTGGCTGCCGAACACCAGCGCGGCCAACGCGAGCCAGAGCATCGGTTCCACCACCATGGCGGTCACACCGGGCCAGATCACGTCCCACCACACGGCGCCGATGCTTTCCAGCACGGCGGAGATGTCCACGCCGAAGCCGGCGAACACCTGCTGCAGCCCCCACGACGGATAGTCCAGCCAGACTCGGAACGCCCGCTCGTCCACCCAGTTGGCGATCTGCAACAGCAGTTGCCGTCCGCTCATCAGGACGATCAACATGAAGAAGCCCTCGACCAGCGCCGCCAGGAGGCCGAGCGGTCGGAAGCCGGTGCTCTCGAACCAGCGGTCGATCAGCCGGCGGATGATGTACAAGCCGACGATCACCCCCACCAGCACCCAGGCGGCGAGCGCTCCTTGCGGGTTGAGCTGGGCCAGCACCGGACGCTCGAAGGTGAGTCCGCCGAACACGTAGTAGTCGATCTGGATGTCGTTGGCGGCATTGGTGACCACGTCGAAGACCGCGTAGATGCCGAGGAAGGGCAGCAGGGTGATCGACAGCAGGTGCGAGATCGAGGTGTCTCGCGGGTCGTCCGCGGGGAGCGGGAGATCGTCGCGGATCCGGAGTTCCCCGCCGGCGATGCGCAGCCCGACGATGATTGTCGACAGCCGGACGACGAACCCCAGCGACAACATCAGCAGCGACAGCCAGGCGCTGACGTCCACCACCAGGGCCGCCAATTGCGCGAAGACCCGGTACCCCAGCCAGCCCAGCAGCACGACGACGATGAGCCGAGGCAGCGTTCGCCACCACACCACCGCGGTCGTGGTGACCAGGTGGCTCAGGGGTCCCGACAGGGAACGGACGGCCTCCATCGCGAGCGATCCTAACCGGGGGACGGGGTCGCACCGGTACGCGGGGACGGTTCTTTTCGTACCACGTGGTGACCGCGGGAACCGTCCCCGGTGACCAAGGGAACCGTCCCCGGTGACCAAGGGGACGGTTCTCTTGGTCACTCAGCCGTAGGTGTCGCGGGGGCCGCGACCGTCGCGGACGGTGCGCGGGCCGTGTTTCCAGCTCGGCGCGTCCGGGCCCTTGACCACGATCCGGGTCACGGTGCCGTCTCCCAGTTGTTCGTTGAGGCGGGCCACGATCGCCGGCGCGAGCATCCGCAGGTTGGTGGCCCAAGCCGTCGAATCGGTGCGCACCCGCAGCACCTTCTTGTCGAAACCCTCGGGACGGGAGTGCTCGGCATTCGCGGCACCGACCAGGTCGGCCCACCGGCCAAGCAGGTGTTGCAGGTTGACCTCCCGCGACCAGCCGCGGTTCACGATCAGCTCATCGAGCGCCTCGCCCAGCGGCTGCGGGTCGGCGGCTCCGCGCGCCACCGATTTCGGTTTCGGCTTCTTCTTCCGTGGCGGCGGCGCGGACGGCATGCCCTGGGCATTGCGGGCGATCATCCGGGCCAGGTCGACGCCGGACGGGTCATGCTCGGTCATCGTCGGCCTCCCTCACTTCGCCGCCACCCACCTGGAACCTCCGCCCGCCCAGCGCTGTCGGCACATCCGCGGCGACCGCCGCCGTGATCAGCACCTGCTCCGCCTCGGCGACCATGCCGGCCAGCCGCTCGCGTCGCATCTGGTCCAGCTCGGCGAACACGTCGTCCAGGATGAGTACCGGCTCGACCCCGTCGGCCCGCAGCAGGTCGAAGGACGCCAACTTCAACGCCAGCGCGAACGACCACGATTCGCCGTGTGAGGCGTAGCCCTTGGCGGGCAGCTCGCCGAGGCTCAACACGATGTCGTCCCGGTGCGGGCCGACCAGGCAGACGCCGCGGGCTATCTCGTCCGAGCGCCGCTCCGACATGGCCAGGATCAGCCGTGCCTGCAACTCCTCGACCGAGGTCCCGGGCTCGGGCCCGATCGGGCTGCGGTAGACGAGCTGGGCATCGTTGTTGGTGGGCGCGATCGCCGCATACGCCCTTCTCAGGTGGGGGGTCAGGTCGGTCAGCGTGCGTACTCTGGCCTCGATCAGCTCCGCGCCGAAGCCGGCCAACGACTCGTCCCACACCTCCAGCGTGGCGGCGGCGCCGTCCGGGATGGACCGGCCGCGTCCGGACAACGACTTCAGCAGCGTCGATCGTTGCCGCAGCACCCGGTCGTAGTCGGATCGGACGCCGGCCAACCGCGGCCAGCGGGTGGTGATCAGCTCGTCGATGAAGCGCCGGCGTTCGCTCGGATCGCCCTTGATCAGGGCCAGGTCCTCCGGCGAGAACAGCACCGTACGCAACGCCCCGAGCAGTTCCCGCGGCCGGCGCAGCGGCGCCCGGTTCAGGCTGGCCCGGTTCTGCCGTCCGGGCAACAGCTCGATTTCGAGCAGCAGCTGGCGCGGATCGTCCAGCCCGGCCTGGACCCGTCCGCGGACGATGGCGCGCTCGGCGGTGTGCCGCACCAGCGGCGCCTCGGACGCAACCCGGTGCGAGCCGAGGGTGGCCAGGTAGTCGACAGCCTCGACAAGATTGGTCTTGCCCTGTCCGTTGGCGCCGGTGAAGGTGGTGACCCCCGGCTCCAGCCCCAGCTCGACACTCGGATAGGAACGGAAGTCCGCGAGCGAGAGATGGGTGACGAACACGTCAGGCGGGCAGACGCATCAGCATGATGACGTGCCGGTAGTCCGTCTGCTGCTCGCCGTCCAGCTCGTTCAGGGCGGTGAGCAGGCACGGCTTGCCGGGCGCCGTGAACGAGAAGTGCACATAGGGGGCATCCAGGGCGGCGAGCGCGTCGGCCAGGTAGTGCGGGTTGAAGCCGGCGGCGGTCATCGCCAGTCCGTCGCCGGTCTCGTCGGTCACCACCGCTTCCAGCGCCTCCACCGCCTGTGCCTGGTCGCCGGTCGCGGCCTCCAGCGTGATCGTCTGGTCGCCGATCAGCATCCGCAGGGACGTGTTGCGCTCGGCGACCAAGGCGACCCGCTTCACCGCTGCGACGACCTCGGCGGTGTTGGCCCGGACGGTGACGGTGGCCTGCACGTTCATCAGGTGCCGGACCTTCGGGAACTCGCCGTCCAGCAACCGGGTGGTGATCTCGCGGGTGCCGGCCGCGCCGGCGCCCTCGAACCCGATCAGGCCGTCGCCCGTGCCGCCGCCGGCCAGGCTCAGCGTCACCACTTCACCGGACGTCATCGACTTGGCGGTCTCGCCCAGCACCCGGGCCGGCACCAACGCCGCGCCGTCGCCGCCGGAGCCGCTCGCCGCCCACGGCAGCTCCTTCAGCGCCATCCGGTAGCGGTCGGTGGCCAGCAGCGACAGCGTGTCTCCCTCAATCTCCATCCGGACGCCGGTGAACACCGGCAGCAGCTCGTCGCGGCCGGCGGCCACCACGACCTGGGCGACAGCGCGGGAGAAGTCGTCGCTCTTGACCGTCCCGGTCGCCTCCGGCATCGTCGGCAGCGCCGGGTAGTCGTCGACCGGCAGCGTCTGCAGGGTGAACCGGGCGCTGCCGCAGACCAATTCCATCCGCGTTGCGTCGGCGGTGATGTCGACCGGCTTGTTGGGCAGCGAGCGGGCGATGTCGGCCAACAGCCGTCCGGAGACCAGGGCCACGCCGTCGTCGGTCACCTCCGCCGGTACCGCGATCTGTGCGGACGTCTCGTAGTCGAAGCTCGACATCACGACCTGGCCGCCGGCCGCCTTCACCAGCAAGCCCGCGAGGATCGGGACGCTGGGCCTGGTGGGCAGGCTGCGAGCCGTCCAGGCGACGGCTTCGGCGAGAACATCACGATCGAGACGGATCTTCACGGGGCTCCCTTGCTCAGTACTCCGGGACGACGATCATATCCGTGCCGTCGGGCGGGTCTTCCACACAATCCGGGCCGTCAGACTTTTAGTGTCATTCGATGAGTAACCGTCAGTGGTAGTCATCACTGCTGTGGATACTGTGGATAACGCTTGACACACCTAGCCGGACGGCGTTTCGCAGCCATCGGGTGCTGTGCACAACCCGAAATCACACGGGTAGTAGTTGCGGACGACGCGGGTGCCCAGAGCGCCGTCCACAGGCCACGACGCTATCCACAGGACTTACCCACGACAGGAATCACACGAGTCGGTTGTGATTCAGCGACCATCCACCGACGGCCTGAGGTGTCGTCCAGAACGGCCGCGGACGGCACGACGACCACGGCTGAGCGACCGAAAGAACCGTCCCCACGGTCACCGGGGACGGTTCTCTTGGTCACCTTCTTTGGGTCAAGAGGGCGGTTCCTGATGAGTCACCGGGGACGAAAGCGGAACTCAGCGCTGTGCTGCGCGCTGCTTGATCCGGTTGGTGAGTTCGGCGACCTGATTGAAGACCTTGCGGTCCTCGCCCATCAGGTGGCGGATCTTCTTGTTGGCGTGCATCACGGTGGTGTGGTCGCGTCCGCCGAACGACTGGCCGATCTTGGGCAGCGAAAGGTCGGTCAGTTCGCGGCACAGGTACATCGCCATTTGGCGGGCGATCACCACGCTCTGCACCCGGCTCGCCCCGCACAGGTCGTCGGTGCTGATCGAGAAATAGGACGCCGTCTCGGACTGGATCAGGTTCGCCGTGATCGGGGTGTCGTCGCCGTGCGGGATCAGGTCGCGCAGCACCACCTCGGCCAGCGGCAGGTCGACCTCCTGCCGGTTCAGGCTGGCGAAGGCCGTCACCCGGATCAACGCGCCCTCGAGTTCGCGGATGTTGGTCGGGATCTTGCTGGCGATGAACTCCAGCACGGCCGGCCCTGCGGTGAGCCGCTCGGCGGCCGCCTTCTTGCGCAGAATCGCGATCCGGGTCTCCAGGTCGGGCGGCTGGATGTCGGTCATCAGCCCCCACTCAAACCGGCTGCGCAGCCGGGGTTCGAGCGCCTCCAACGACTTCGGCGGACGATCGGAGGTGATCACGATCTGCTTCTGGGCCGTGTGCAACGTGTTGAAGGTGTGGAAGAACTCCTCCTGGGTCTGAATCTTCGACTCCAGGAACTGGATGTCGTCGATCAGCAGCACGTCCACGTCGCGGTAGGTGCGCCGGAAGTCCGCCGTCCGGTTGTCGCTGATGGCGTTGATGAAGTCGTTGGTCAGCTCTTCGGTGGAGACGTACTTGACCCGGCGGTTGGCGTGGTAGTTGCGGACGTAGTGACCCAGCGCGTGCAGCAGGTGGGTCTTGCCCAGCCCCGATTCGCCGTAGATCATCAGCGGGTTGTACGCCTTGCCGGGTGCCTCGGCGACGGCTACCGCGGCCGCGTGCGCGAACCGGTTGGAGCTGCCGATGACGAAGGACTCGAAGGTGTACTTGGGATTCAGCCGGCCGCCGGACTGGTCGTCGACGACGATCCGCTCGGCCGGAGGATCGGTGCCGGCGTCATCCGATCCGGCGGGGAAGTCGTCCTCGCTGAGTTCGCCGGCTCCGGGAAGCACCACGGTCGCGATGCCGATCGGACGGCCGAAGTACGTGGTCAGCTGATCCTCGACCCAGCTGCGTAGCCGCGACTCCACCCGTCCGCGGGTGAACTCGTTGGGGACGCTGACGATCACCGTGTTGTCCTGCATGGTGGCCGCGTGGGTGCTGCGCAGCCAGGCGCGCGAGGGGGGATCGGCCTCCGACCAGACGAAGCGCCAGGCGTCCTCGAGATCGACGGAGCCGGCGGGAGTCATGGCCGGATGGTCGGGCACCTGCGCTCCCCCTCACCTACGCGGTCCTGCTCGATCGACCCAGTCATCCACACAAGTTATCCACAGGGTGTGAATGAGAGCACGGGCCCCGCGGGAACCAACGCCGCGCGACAGGTCAACGGAGCGAAACGCTAGCCCGACCCGAGGCCATCCGCAAACTGATTCGCGGAAATTTCCAGCCGTCTCGGCGTGTCGGCTCGACGGCGCTCAGGAACCGTCGGTTTGCCCAGACCCACCTCGGACGCGTAATCTTGGGAGGTCGCGTCAGCGACCTATCGCGTGTGTCCGCAGTGGGCGCATCGGTTCCAGCATGACAAGCAAGCCAGCAAGACAGCGAAACTGAACGGGGAGCACTTCCGTGAGCAAGCGCACTTTCCAGCCGAGCAACCGGCGTCGCAGCCGCACCCATGGCTTCCGCCTCCGGATGCGCACCCGCGCCGGGCGCGCCATCATCTCGGCCCGCCGCAGCCGAGGCCGCGCCCGCCTCGCCGGCTGAGCAACGCCCGACGAGCCGTCAGGTGCTGGCCAAGGCCGCGCGGCTTCGCACCGCCGAGGACTTCCGCTCCACCATGCGCCGGGGCGTCCGTTGCGGGCGACTCGGTTTGGTGCTGCACATGGTGCGGACCGATCACCCGCCGTCCCGGGCGGGTTTTGTGGTGTCGAAGGCGGTCGGCAACGCGGTTCGGCGCAACAGGGTGAAGCGTCAACTGCGGCATCTGGTCGCCGATCGTCTGGAGCGTTCCCCGTTCGAGGTGGACGTCGTGGTGCGGGCACTCCCGCATACCGGCGATGTCGCCGCCGATCTCAGCTCGGCCTGGACGTCGGCCGTCCGTCGCCTGGGTGCGTCGTGAAGGCCATCCTGATCGCCCTGCTCAGGGGCTACCGCGCGGCGATCAGCCCGCTGTACGGCCAGGTCTGCAAGTACTACCCGTCATGTTCCGCCTACGCGCTGGAAGCCGTCACCGTGCACGGCGCGTGGCGTGGCACCGGTCTGGCGCTGCGCCGGCTCGGGCACTGTCATCCCTGGTCGTTGGGCGGCTACGACCCGGTTCCGGGTACCGCCGCCGCTCGGGCCTGGGCCGTCGAGCAGGCCGCCGCCCCCCACGAATTTCACTCTTCAACCGAATATCGAGGAGCAACGTGATCCCACCGATTCCGCAGATCGTGCCGATGGACCTGTGGGGTGATTTCCTCGGTGCGCTGAACACCATGATGCAGCCGCTCTACCTGGCGGTGTCGTGGATCATGTCCAGCTTCCACACCCTCTACGCCTCGTTCCTCGGCCCCGACAACGGCTGGTCCTGGGCGCTCGCGATCATCTCGCTGACCGTGGTGATCCGCACCCTGCTGATCCCCCTGTTCGTCCGGCAGATCAGGTCGTCGCGCAACATGCAGATCCTGCAGCCGCAGCTCAAGGCACTGCAGGAGAAGTACGGCCACGACCGGGAACGTCTCGGTCAGGAGACGATGAAGCTGTACAAGGAGGAAGGCGTCAACCCGATGGCGTCCTGTCTTCCGCTGCTGTTGCAGATGCCCATCTTCATCGCGCTCTATCAGGTGTTGTGGAACGCGTCGCAGGGTCACGCGATCGGCGTCCTCACCGTCGAGCAGTCCGAGTCGCTGCGCAACGCCACCATCCTCGGCGCGAAGCTGTCCGGCATCTTCTGGCCGCTCACCGACGGCTTCGGGCCGACCCAGATCCTCTGCGCCATCCTGGTGATCAGCATGACCGCGGTGCTGTTCGTCACGCAGCTGCAACTGATGCGCAAGAACATGCCGCCGGAGGCGCTGACCGGTCAGTTCGCCCAGCAGCAGAAGATCATGCTCTACGTCTTCCCGTTCATGTACCTGTTCATGGGTGTGAACATCCCGGTGGGCGTGCTGCTCTACTGGCTGGTCTCGAACATCTGGACGATGGTCCAGCAGTACATCCTGATCCACAACAACCCCGCCCCGAACACCCCCGCCTACATCGACTGGGAAGAGCGGATGCGGGCCAAGGGCAAGGACCCCGACGACATCGCGCGCAAGCGGGCGGGAAAGGGACGGCGTGCGCCGGCCGCGCCGGCAGCCACCGACACCACCAAGGTGGCCCGCCAGGGCGGCAAGCCGTCCGGCTCGACGACGTCGGACGAGGGCACCGGCTCGACCGGTGGGGTGCAGCGCCAGCAGGTGCAGCGTCAGCAGCCGCAGCGCAGCAACCGTGCCTCGCGCAAGCAGGGGCCGCCCAAGCCGAAGACCAACCCCGGCCAGGCCTGATCAGGCCCGACAGGAGAGAACGAAACGATGAGCGACGTGCAAACTGAGACCGAGGTCGTCGAGGCTTCCGCCGGCGAGGAGTCGAGCCGGTCGAAGCGCGAGCAGGCGCTGGTGAATGAGGGCGAGATCGCCGCGGACTACCTGGAAGAGCTGCTCGACATCGCCGACCTGGACGGCGACATCGACACCTTCACCGAAGGCGGTCGCGCCCACGTGTCGATCGTGACCGAGGCTGACCTGCTGGTCGGCCGCGAGGGCGAGGTGCTCGAGGCGCTGCAGGAACTCGCCCGGCTCGCGGTGATGACCGAGACCGGACACCGTTCGCGGCTGATGCTGGACGTGGCCGGACATCGCGACCGGCGGCGAAAGGAATTGGAGGTGCTGGCCAAGGACGCCATCGCCGAGGTCGTCGAAACCGGTGAGCCCGTGCGGCTGTCGCCGATGAATCCGTTCGAGCGCAAGATCGTGCACGATGTCGTGGCTTCGGCGGGCCTGGTCAGCGAGTCCGAGGACGAGGAGCCGCGGCGGCGCGTCGTGGTGCTGCCCAAGAGCTGACGCACGACTCGAGGACGGCCGGGGCCACTCCTCCGGCCGTCTCTCGCTGTCTGTCACCGGCCGGTGATTCAGCGGTCGCGGGACCGCTGGAAGCTCCAGGCGATCAGCAGCACGGCGATCACGGCGATGCCGAAGCACCACGCGAGCGAGGCTGCGACCTGCGGCTCTCCCTGGCCGACCAGCAGCGCGCGGATCGATTCGACGAGCGGGTTCATCGGCTGGTGCGTTGCAATGGGCCGCATCCACTCGGGCATGGTGGAGATCGGCACGAACGCGCTGGAGAGATAGGGCAGGAACAGCAGGGCGAAGCCGTAGCTGTTGGCCGTCTCTGGGCTCGAGCTGATCAGCCCGATGAAGGCGAACAGAGCGGTGATGGCAAGGATCCACAGCGCCACCAGCGCGAGCGCGACCAGCCATTCGGTGGCGGACGCGGTGGGCCGGAACCCGATCGCGACCGCGACGGCGATGACGAGGGCGGTGGCCACCAGATTGCGGAGCAGGCTCGCGACCACATGGCCGGCGAGCACCGTGGCCGACCGGATCGGCAACGTCCGGAACCGGCGCATGGCGCCGTCGGTGACGTCCCGGTTGACCGAGACCGCGACGCCGGCGGCTCCGAAGCCGGCGCAGATCAGGATCACGCCGGGCACCACGAAGTCGACGTAGCCCTCAGCCTGGATGGCGCCGCCGAAGATGTAGGTGAACATCAGCATCAGCATCACCGGCAGTGCGATCGCCATCATGATGCCTTCGCCGTCGCGAAGGCTGTGCCTGAGGCTCCGGTCGATGAAGATGGCGGCGGACCGGAAGGCGCCGACGCCGCGGTGGCCGTCCGTTGTCGGCGCGGTTCTGGTCATGGTTGTGGTCATGCCACTGCCTCCTGAGGGTCGGCCGGGAATTGCGTGAGGGCGACGAAGGCGTCGTCCAGGGTGGGTGAACGCAGCGCCGCCCGGAGTGCCCGTTCGGCGTCCGGCAGTGATCCGAGCGCCGCGTCCAGTGACGCGGCGGTGCCGTCGGTGTCGATGGAGCGGATCTCGGTGCCGTCGTCGTCGAGCAGGACGAGTCGCTGCCCGCCGACCGTCGCGGTGAGTTCCGCGACAGTGCCGTCCGCGACGATCCGGCCTGCCCGGAGCACGGCGATCCGGTCGGCGAGAGCCTCGGCCTCGTCCAGCGTCTGGGTCGTCAGGAACACGGTCGTCCCGTCGTCGGCGAGGTGGCGGACGTCGTCCCACACCGTGCGGCGGGCGACCGGGTCGAGACCGGTCGTCGGCTCGTCCAGGAACAGCACGGCGGGACGGGTGACCAGCGAGGCGGCGAGGTCGAGCCGGCGACGCATGCCGCCCGAATAGGTGCTCACCAGCTGCGACCCGGCCTGATCGAGGCCGAACTGGGCGAGCAGCTCGTCGGCCCGCGATCGGGACCGGCGGCCGAGCCCGTTCAGTCGTCCGAACATCACCAGGTTCTCGCGTCCGGTGAGGTACTCGTCCAGGGTGGTGTCCTGCCCGGTCACGGCGATGAGCCGCCGAATCGACCTCGGTTCTCTGACCACGTTGACGCCGAGAATGTGGGCGGCGCCGGTGCTGGGCCGGATCAGCGTGGTCAGGATCGAGACGAGTGTCGTCTTGCCGGCGCCGTTGGGCCCGAGTAGGGCGAACACGCCGCCGTGCACCGTGAGGTCGAGCCCGTCGAGAACAGGTTCTCGATAGGTCTTGCCGAGTCCGGTGATCTCGATGGGAGCAGCCATCACGAGCCTTTCTGTATACAAGACACACTGTATATTACACACACAGTAGACATTTAACTGTGTACTTGCAACACAGTTGCGACATACTGAGCAGCGTGAGCGAGGTGGGCAGATGAGTGACGACGAGGTCTCGCGTCTGGTGGCGCTGGCATGGGGCGTTGCGGCGGCTCCCCAACGCGGCCCGAAGCGTGAACTGAGCCACGAGCGCATCGTCGAGGCGGCGATCGCGCTGGCCGACGCCGAGGGTCTGCCGGCGGTGACGATGCAACGCATCGCCCAGAGTTTCGGCTTCACCACGATGGCGATGTACCGCTACGTCGCCTCCAAGGACGACCTATACCAACTCATGCTCGACGCGGCGGTGGTGGACGAAGCGTGGGCGGTCGACGCCGACGATTGGCGGGCTGGACTGGAGCAGTGGGCCCGCACCATCGCCGCGGCATACGGACGGCACCCCTGGGTTCTCGATCTACCGGTGTCGATGGAGGCACTGCTCATGCCGGGCCGCATGCGGGCGGTCGACGCGGGCCTGCGGGCGATGCGCACCCTGCCCGGTCCGATCGAGGGAAAGCTCGCCGTGCTGATGATGCTGTCGGTGCAGGTGCGGGGATTCGCCCTGATGACGCGGGACATCTCCCAGCCCGGGCAGGCCATCGGTGCCGCGACGAAAGCCCTGATCCGAGAGGTCGCAACCGACGGCCGGCTGCCGGATCTCGAGCCGCTGATCACCAGCGGCGGCTACTTCGGTGACGAGGGGTCCAGAGCGGACGACTTCGGCATTGCGCTGGGGTTGCTGCTGCCCGGCATCGAGGGTGCGCTCGCCGGTATGGACGAGGAGCCGGCCCCGGGTGAGCGGACACCCGAGCAGGAGTTGGCCGCGGCCGAAGCAGAACTCGTGGCCACGCAGGCGCTCCGCAGGGCGACGCAGCGGCGGGCGGGTGAGCTGGAGAAGCAGGAGAGCCGGCTGCGCGTCGCGCGCGACCGTGCGAAGACCGTGGTCAAAGAGGCTGCGAAGGTCGCGGCCAAGCGGGCGTCCAGGTAGAAATGAGGCGTGGAGATCGTGCGCGAGGTGTTTGGTGACGGCTATCGGTCGGCCCAGCAATATGTCGACATATTGGCAAGTCGAGGTGTCGACTGGGGATTGATCGGACCGCGCGAGGTGGACCGGCTCTGGCCCCGCCATGTGCTGAACTCGCTGGCCATAGAACCCATGATCGGCGATGGCCGCACGCTGGTCGACGTCGGTTCGGGAGCGGGCCTTCCTGGAATCCCGCTCGCCATCAAGCGACCCGACCTGTCGGTGACGTTGCTCGAGCCGCTGCTGCGCCGAGCGAACTTCCTGACCGAGGCGGTTGCCGAGCTGGGGCTCGACGACCGTGTCACCGTGGTGCGAGGTCGTGCCGAAGAGCACCGCGAACGCTACGACGTGGTCACCGCGCGGGCGGTGGCGGCCCTGCCCAAGTTGCTGGGTTGGTGCCTTCCCCTGTTGGCACCGCGCGGTGAACTGCTGGCTCTGAAGGGCGAGAGCGCCGAGCAGGAACTGGTCGAGGCACAGAAGCTGCTGCGCCGGCAGCGCCTCACCGGCGAAGTCGTCAAGGTGCCCACGCCCGGGACGGACGAACAGACCTGGGTGGTTCGCGTCCGCTGAGCCTCAAGGCCCTCGAGTGACCAAGAGAACCGTCCCCGGTGACCAAGAGAACCGTCCCCTCGGTCACTGGGGACGGTTCCTTTGGTCACTGGGGACGGTTCTCCCGGTCACCAGGTTGCCGCGGAAACTAGATCGAGCCACGCCACCGTCGCAACCGCGACTCCCCCGTCGGCGACTGTAGGCTCAGAAGCCGAGCACTTGATCCCACGAAAGCAGGCAGGTAACCCTCGATGGCGTCCGTTTCACGTGGAACACTTCCTCCTTTGATGGGAGCCCTGCGGTGACGCAATCCACTGCGCCGCGCCGCGTGGCCTATGACACCGTTGAGTCCACGCCTCCCCCGGCCGAGTTGCCCGACGCCTCCGTTCCACGTGAAACATCGGTTCTCCCTGCGCCGGACGCCCCTCGCGTGATCGTCATCGCGAACCAGAAGGGTGGCGTCGGCAAGACCACAACCGCGGTCAATGTCGCGGCTGGCCTCGCCCGCGGGGGACTGAACGTCCTGGTGATCGACCTCGATCCGCAGGGCAACGCCTCGACGGCGCTAGGCGTGGAGCATGAGGCCGGGGTCTCGGGCACCTACGAAGTTCTGATCGACGGCGAAGCGATTGAGCGCCACGTCCAGCCCTGTCCGGACGTGGACGGCCTGTGGGTACTGCCGGCCACTATCGATCTCGCTGGAGCTGAGATCGCCCTGGTCGATAAGCCCGGACGAGAGAGCCGACTACTGCGGGCCATCGATCGGCTGACCGCCCGTCACCGCATCGACTACATCTTCATCGACTGTCCCCCGTCGTTGGGCCTGTTGACTCTCAACGCCCTGGTGGCTGCCCAGGAACTCCTGGTTCCGATCCAGTGCGAGTACTACGCGCTGGAAGGTGTCTCCCAGTTGCTGCGCACCATCGACCTGGTCAAGGGCAGCATGAACGATCGGCTGCGGCTTTCGACCGTCGTCCTGACCATGTTCGACGGACGAACCCGATTGTCGACCCAGGTCGCGAACGAAGTGCGGACCCACTTCCCCGCCGAAACGCTGACCACGGCGATCCCCCGCTCGGTGCGGGTTTCCGAGGCACCCAGCTACGGCCAGACGGTGATCACCTATCACCAGGCGTCCGCAGGAGCCCAGGCCTATCTGGCTGCGGCCGAAGAGATCGCCCGACGCGGCGCCAAGTAGGCGAACAGCTTCAAGTGAGTGAAGTGAAAGGACGACGATGACCGTCACGAAACCACGTTCCGGACTGGGTCGGGGCCTCGGCGACCTGATTCACCGCACCGATCCGGAGCTGGAACCGCAGCGGCCCGAACCGCTGGCGGTCGAGCCGCCCGAGGGCTCCTATTACGCGGAGCTCCCCGTGGACAGCATCCGTCCCAATCCCAAGCAGCCGCGCCAGGTGTTCGAAGAGGACGCTCTGGACGAGTTGGTGGAGTCGATCCGCGAAGTCGGGCTGCTGCAGCCGATCGTGGCACGCCCGTTGGGCGAGGATCACTACGAGTTGGTGATGGGGGAGCGCCGGCTGCGGGCCAGCCAGGCGGCCGGTCTGGCCACCATTCCCGCGATCGTGCGGCCGACGTCCGAGCACGACCTGTTGCGGGACGCCCTGCTGGAGAACCTGCACCGTGCCCAGCTCAATCCGCTGGAGGAGGCGGCTGCTTATCAGCAGCTGCTCACCGACTTCGATTGCACGCAGGAGGAACTTTCCACCCGGATCAAGCGCAGCCGTCCGCACATCAGCAACACCATCCGGCTGCTCCAGTTGCCGGCGCCGGTTCAGCGCCGGGTCGCCGCGGGTGTGCTGAGCGCGGGTCACGCGCGCGCGATCCTCGGACTGGGCGACCCGCTGGCGATGGAACGCTTGGCGCAGCGTGTCGTTGCCGAGAACCTCTCGGTGCGAGCGGTCGAAGAGATCGTCGCCCTTGGTGATGGACGTGAGCCCAAGGCTCCCCGGCAACGGATCACCCGCGAGCCGAGCGAGCGGGCGTCCGGCCTTGCGGAGCGCCTGGTCGAGCGCCTCGATACCCGGGTCAACGTGGTGATTGGTGCCAAGGGGCGCGGTCGCATAGTGATCGACTTCGCGAATGACGACGATTTGGGACGCCTCGTCGAACTGCTCGTCTGAGTAGGAACTGCGCCGCCCATCATCCCGGCTTGTCCGGGGCCGTCGCGCTAGCGTCCGGTGACCAAGAGAACCGTCCCCGGTGACCGAAAGAACCGTCCCCGGTGACCGTGGGGACGGTTCTCCTGGTCACCTGCTCACGAAAGTATTTACATACAAGGCTATTTATCGACAAATAGTCTCCTCACACAGCCGCTCTTACGGGACGGAGGCGTCGCCACCGGCGATCGCGGGTAGCCTCGGCAGCGTGATGACCGCCGAAGACGTCCCTGCCGTTCGCTCCGCACTGTTGCGCTACCGGGTGATGGCCTGGATCGTGGGCGTCCTGCTGGTGGTGCTGGTCTGCGTGGGCGTGCCGATGAAGTACCTCGCGCACAACGACACCGTGGTGACCTGGACGGGCGTGCCGCACGGTTGGCTCTATCTGCTGCTGCTGATCACCGCCTACGATCTCGGCCGACGGGTGAACTGGCCCTGGCTTCGACTGATCCTGATCGCGTTGGCGGGAACCGTGCCGTTCCTGTCCTTCGTGGCGGAGCGCTACGCGACCAAGGACGTCCAGGCGCGCCTCGCGGACGTCGCACGCGGGGGCGAAGTGGGCGACGACCAGCCCGACGTGCGCACCCGGGCCATGGAGGGCTAGCGGTCCGTACCGCTGCCCATGCCGGATGCGCGGGCGCCACGCTTGCCCATGCTGTGAGCGATCCTCCACGCCATTGCGAGCGCGAACAGCGCGAACACCCACCACTGCAGGGCGTACCCGCTGTTACGCCACGAACCCTCGCCTTCGGGCAGCTTCACCGTTGCCGGGGACAGCCCCTGGCGATGCGATTCGGCCGCGTCCAGCGTGATGAATCCGGGTAGCAGTGGCTGCTGCCACAGTTGCGCCAGCTGCGGCAATCGGACCGATCCGAGTTCATAACCGCTAGCCAGCGGGTGATCGGCGCCGGGTTCAGAGGGGAGGAAGATGCCGGTCTCGGTGCGTTCGCCGCTCGGCGGGGGCGGCGCCTCGGGCCCCTGCGCGATGGTGCCGCGGACGACGGGGAGCACCCTGCCGTCCGCCAGCTGCAGCGCCGAAAGGACGCGCACCACCCCGTCGGCACCCAGCACCCGGACCTGTTCGTCGGGCAGATAGTGCCCGGACACCCGGGTCGGCTTGCCGTAGATGTCGCCGACCGTGCCGTCCGTCGCCACGAAGTCGAGCAGCGGGACCGCCGGCTGCTGGGCGCGTGCCTGCGCGGTCGCGTTGCCCTGGTCGGTGAACACCTGCAGCTGCCACAGCCCGAGCCAGGTCATGATCACCGCCACCACTGCACCGGTGAGCACCACCAGCGACTGCTTGACGCGCAGCGGCATCGTCAGTCCCGGACGCCGGACGCGCCCCGGCGGTGCGCCTGGCGGACGAGGGTCACGCAGAGTTGTCCGAAGTCCTCACCGGCTGCTTCGACCGCGAGCGGAACCAGGGAGGTTTCGGTCATGCCGGGGGAGACGTTGGTTTCGATGAACACCGGCCCGTCGGCGCCGACGATGATGTCGGTGCGGGAGAGGTCGCGTAGCCCGAGGCTCTTGTGCACCCGCAAGGCCAGGTCGGCGCAGGCCTGCGCCACGTCGTCGTCCAGTTCGGCGGGGCAGATGAACCGGGTCTCGCCGGCGGTGTAGCGGGCGGTGTAGTCGTAGACGCCCGATCGCGGCCGGATCTCGACCGCCGGCAACGCCCGTGGGCCCTCGCCGGTGTCGACGACGGTGACCGCGACCTCGGTGCCCTCGATAAACTCTTCCACGACCGCCATCTCGCCGTAGGCGTAGGCCGCCACCATTGCCCCTGGCAATGCCTCGGCAACCGACACCTTGGTGCACCCGAGCGCCGAGCCGCTGCGGTTCGGTTTCACCATCAGCGGTAGTCCGAGCCGGTTTGCGAGAGCCGCGACCAAGGCTTGGGCGCCGAGTTCGCGGAAGACCGAGTTCGGCAGCGCGACCTGAGCGGGCTTGGTCACGTCCAGCAGCGGCGTGCAGATCGACTTGTCGAAGGCCCGCTGCGAGGCCGGCCCGGTCGACCCGACGTAGGGGACGCCGAACAGATCAAGCACCTCACGCACCGAGCCGTCCTCACCGTCACCGCCGTGCAGCACCGGGAACACCACGGCGTCCGGGGTGGAGGCGAGCAGCTCGGCCAGCCCGCGGGTGACGTCGGCCTCGATCACGCTCAGCCCTTGATCGCGCAGCGCCTGGCTGACTCGGCGTCCGGATCTCAGCGACACGTCGCGCTCGTGGGAGAGTCCTCCGGCGAGGACGACGACGGTGCCCGGTTGGCTGCTCATGGCTGGATCCTCAGGTGATGTCCGGTGCGGGACCGGCGGTGACGTCGCGGTACAGGTGTTCGCCGGCACTGATCCCGAAGGTGTGCAGGGTGTCGATCTCGTCACGCAGCACCTCACCCAGGCGGCGGGTGCCCTCGACGATCCGTTCCGGCGTCGGGAAACAATAGGAGAGGCGCATGTTCCGGCTGCCCATCCCGTCGGCGTAGAAGGCCGTGCCCGGAACGTAGGCCACCCGCGCCGACACCGCGCGGGGCAGCATCGCCTGCGAGTCCAGTCCCTCCGGGAGGGTGACCCAGACGAAGAAGCCACCCGTGGGGTGGGTCCAACTGCTGCCTGCCGGCATGTTCTCGGCCAAGCCCTGCAACATGGCGTCGCGACGCGCGGCATACATGTCGCGGTACACCTGGATCTGTCCGCGCCAGTCGAACTGATGCAGGTAGGTCGAGATGGCGAACTGGCTGAACACCGGCGGCGCCAGGGTGGCGGACTCCTGCGCCAGGGTCAGCTTCTCCCGGACGGCGTGCGGCGCCAGCACCCAGCCGACCCGGAAGCCGGGCGCGAAGGTCTTCGAGAACGACCCCAGGTAGATCACCCGGTCGGCGTCCATCGAACGCAGCGCCGGCAACGGCTCCCCCTCGATGGCGAGCAGCCCGTAGGGGTTGTCCTCGACGATCAGCAGGTCGAGTTCATGCGCGAGCGCGATCAGCTCCCGGCGCCGCTCGAGCGTTTGGGTGACGCCGGTGGGATTCTGGAAGTTGGGGATGGTGTACAGGAATTTGATCCGCTTGCCGGCGGATCGGCAGGCGGTGACTGCCTCGCGCAGGGCCTGCGGGACGATGCCGTGCTCGTCCATCGCGACGTGCACGACCTGCACCTGGTACGAGCGGAAGGTGCCGATCGCGCCGACATAGGAGGGTGCCTCGGCCAGGATCACGTCGCCGGGGTCGCAGAACACCCGGGTGACCAGGTCGAGGGCCTGCTGCGAGCCGCAGCTGACCACGACATCGTCGGGATGGGCGTTGATAGCTTCCTCGGCCATCACCTGGGTGATCTGCTCGCGCATGAACGGTTCGCCCTGGCCCGACCCGTACTGCATGGCCTGGGTGCCGCGCTCCCGGATCAGGGATGAGATGGCCTCGCCGATGGCCTCGCGGGGGAGGTCGGCGATGTTCGGCATGCCGCCGGCCAGCGACACCACCTCGGGCCGGTTGGCGACCGCGAACAGGGCCCGGACGGCGGACACGGTGAGCCCGTGGGTGCGCTCGGCGTAGGTGTCGATCCACGGATCGAGCACCGTGTCACGACGTTGAATGGGTTCCGGGAGGCTCACCGCGCCAGCTTATCCAGGTGCCGAGGGAGGCGTTTCCCTAGAATGAACGTGACTTCCGCGCCGGAACTCCCAGGAGGACACCGTGGTCAGCATCGAGCTGGTCGGGCCGGCGATCGTACGCGGTCTGGCATGCCCCTACTGCGGGCGCCCGATGCCCCGGGACGAGGCAGGCATGGTCGCCGCGCACGCCGCCTGGGGTTGGTGCGGGGCCGTCGCGGTCGACGCCGATCGTACGGTGGGGCTGCTGCTGGTTTCCGCGACCACGTCGGGCGATCCGCGCGTCACGGTGGCCCGGGTGGGCGCCGGCTGGGTGGCCGCGACCCATGCCCGGCAGGGGATCGGACGTGGCCTGCTGCAAGCCTTGGCGGGCGGCCTGCACCGCGGCCGGGTCGGGACGCTCTTCGCCCACTCGGACCCGCGGCGGCGCTGTGCCGCGCTGCCACCCGGTTTCCTGGACGGCACCGGCTTCGTCGCAGCCGACGCGGCAGACAACTGGCGGTTGGACCTGAACGGTGCCGTACCCGTGGTGCGGGGATCGGTGCTGGGCCGGCTCGGACGGCTGGTGCGCGCCGTCCGCCCGGTGGCGCCCCCGGAACCGGCCCGGCGGCACGGCGTCAGATGAACTCGTCGAGCGCCTTGACCAGCGCCGCCTTGGTCTTGCCGCCGGTGAATGACTTGACCAACTCACCCCCGGAGAAGATCTGGATGGTGGGCAGGCCCAGCACGCCCTGTTCGGTCGGGATCCGCGGGTTCGTGTTGGTGTCGAGCGCGTAGAAGTCGATCCGGTCGCCGTACTCGCCGGCGAGTTCCTCGATGATCGGCGCGATCTGGCGGCAGGGTGCGCACCAGTCGGCCCAGTAGTCGACCAATACCGGCTTGCCGGCGCGGAGGACCTTCGACTGGAAGGTGTCGTCGGTGACTGCGGTGACGTTGGCCACGGAGTGTTCCTTTCGTTGTGGACGGCGGGGGGACGCCTCGGTCAGACGATAGCTTCGAGCGCCGACAGTTCGGCGTTCGCCACGGACTCCAAGTCGGGTGCGCCCACGTCGTGCAACTCGGCCAGGTACCGCTCGGCGTCCAGGGCGGCGGAGCAACCGGTGCCGGCGGCGGTGATCGCCTGCCGGTAGGTGTGGTCGACCAGATCGCCGGCGGCGAAGATGCCCGGCAGGTTCGTGGTGGTGGAACCCGGCTGGACCAGAACGTACCCGGCGGCGTCGGTCTCGACCTGCCCTGCGACCAGCTGCGAGCGCGGGTCGTGGCCGATCGCGATGAAGCAGCCCTGCACTGCCAGGTCGCGCTGTTCACCGGTCACCGTGTCGGTCAGCGTCAGCGACGTCAACGCCTGCTCGCCGTTGATCGACGCCACGGCCGAGTTCCAGGCGAAGGAGATCTTCGGGTCGGCGGCCGCCCGGGCGATCATGATCTTGGATGCCCGCAGTTCGTCGCGTCGGTGCACCACCGTCACCGACGATGCGAACCGGGAGAGGAACGTCGCCTCCTCGAGCGCGGAGTCGCCGCCGCCGATGACGGCGATGTCCTTATCGCGGAAGAAGAAGCCGTCGCAGGTGGCACACCAGCTGACCCCTCGTCCGGAAAGCCGGTCCTCGCCGGGCAGACCGAGCCGCCGGTACCCCGAACCCATGGCCAGGATGACGGCGCGGGCACGGTGCGTGCCGCCCTCGGAGTCGGTCACCGACTTGATCGGGCCGGTCAGGTCGGCCTCGACGATGTCATCGGTGACGATCTCGGCGCCGAAGCGCTCGGCCTGAGCGCGCAGATTCGCCATCAGCGCGGGGCCCATGATGCCTTCGGGAAAGCCCGGGAAGTTCTCCACCTCGGTGGTGTTCATCAGTGCCCCACCGGATTCCAGCGCACCCTCGAAGACCAGAGGCTTCAGGTCGGCCCGGGCGGCGTAGATGGCGGCGGTGTAGCCCGACGGGCCGGAGCCGATGATGATGACGTCGCGGATCTCTGACATGGCGTCCTTTGGCGGGAGTTTCGAGTTGCGGGGGCCCAGCCTAATGCGGCCGACGGCTTGCAGGGACAACCCAAGCGCCCCCGGAGGTTATTCCCGGGGGCGCTGGCTGAGTGTGGGTCGGTCAGGAGTTGTTCTCGTCCAGGCCGGTGCGGTGGACGTAGCCCGGAGACTGGTCGCCGCCGTAGGCGGGATCGACACCGGGCTCGCGCGGATCGTGCTTGTGCGGCGCGTTCTCGCCGCCGTAGCTCGGATCCACCTCGGGATCGTTGTGCGGATGCGGATGCTCCGAGCCGCCGTAGCCCGGATCGACGCTCGGGTCTTGCTCTTCGGTCATAACTCCCTCTTTTCTCAGGTAGCTCAGGACTGTTTGCCCCAGAACCCGTTGGGGGCGAACAATTCCTCGACCAGTTCTGTGGCCAGATTAGCCTCCAGCACCAGGTCGAGCACTGTGTACCGCTTGCGAATCATCTGGGCTCGCCGGTAGGTGTCGCGGAATTGCCGCCAGGTCAGCTCGATGTCGAATGGGTGCGCCGGCGCGCCCGCGGCCCGGAGCATCCGCTGCAGTTCGCCGGGCCCGATCAACTGCGCCGCGAGCTTCTCCTTCAGCGCGGGCCAGATCCGCGCCAGTCGGGTCAACCGGACGGCCAGCGCATCGGCGTCGCAGTACTTCGCCATCGACTGCGCGACGATCTCGTCCGCCAGGTGCGGTTGATGATCGGCTCGGACCCGTGCCTCGATCTCGTCGGTGCTCGGCCAGGCTGCGACGGCGGCATCGATGTCGAGCGACGAGAGATCACGTTCCAGTAGCCGCTCGTAGAGTGCGGCCACCGCGACGCTGCCCACCGCCACCTTGAATCCGTGGGAGAGACGGCGCGGGGTGATGTCGACACCGTGGCCCTCCATCTCCCACAGGTGGCTGAACAGGTGCTCGGCGCCCGATGCCGGACGCGACGACGCCGCGGCCTGCATGGCCAGGCCGGACATGATCAGTCCCTCGGCAAGCTCACCGGTCGCGGCCAGATCGCCCGCCGCCAATGCTTCGGGACGCGCCAGGGACGCGCGCAACGGTCCCTGTACCAGCTCCCACACGGCCGGGTCCAGCGCTTCGACGCCGACGGCGTCCGCCACGATCCAGTCGGCGCCCGCGGTCACCTTGCCGAGCAGATCGCCATAGCCGGAGGCGGTCATCACCGCGGGGGCCGCCGCCAGCACCGTCCAGTCGCTGATGCAGGCTGCCGGCGCGGGGCAGTCCAGCGTCTGCTTGTAGCCGCCGACGGCGATCGACGAGCCGAACGCCGTGTAGCCGTCCATCGACGCGGCGGTGGCGACCACCAGGTAGGAACGGCCCAACTCGCCCGAGGCTCGTTTCACGATGTCGTTGAGCGTGCCGGCTCCGACCGCCACCGCGATGACGTCCTGGCCGCGCATCACCTCGCGCAGGAGCTCACAGTTCTCGTACTTGGCGTACAGCTCGGGTGCACCGGGGAACACGTACGGTTCAGCGACAGCGACGCCGCCGGAGCGCAGGGCGTCCACGACGGCGTCCCCGGCGAGCAGCATGGTCCGCTCGTCGCCGACAACCAGTGCGGTGCGGTCGGGGAACGTCGCGCGATAGACCTCCGCGATGCGGGCGATGGCGCCGGGTTCGGCAAGTACGGCCTTGGTGTCGGTCGAGGTGCGCAGAGCGCGCTCGATCAGCTCGGACACGTTCGGCTCACTTCCAGTTGTCGTCGGTCCAGCCCAGCTCGTCCCAGGCAGCCTGCGGGATCAGCCGGTCCACACGATCCATCACGTAGGAGGGCTGGTGCTCCGGCGAGAGCGCGCGGACGTCGTCGGCCGTCGCCTCGCCGGTGAGCACCAGCCCGGACACCATGCCGGTGTCCAGCGCCATCTGGATGTCGGTCTGCAGCCGGTCGCCGACCATCACGGAATGCTCGACGCGGGCGTCCAGGCCCTCCATGGTCACCTGCAACATGATCGGGTCGGGCTTGCCGAGCGACTTGACGCACGTGGTGCGGGTGCAAGCCTCGATGGCGGCGGTGATCGCGGCGCAGTCCGGCTCGCCGCGTCCGCCCGGGAAGGGGCAGAACCGGTCCGGGTTGGTCTCGATCAGGAAGGCTCGCTTGTGGAACCAGATCGCGTCGAACGCGATCTGCAGCTTGCGGTAGTCGAAGCTGCGGTCGTAGCTGGCGATGACGATGTCGATCTTTTCGGGATCGTCGCTGAGCCGGAAGCCCGCCTTGGTCAGCGCCCGCTTGAGCGGCTCCTCGCTGATCGGGAAGAGCACGGCGTCCGGATGATTCGCCAGCAGCCACTTGGTGGTGGTGACGATGGTGTTGGAGATGTCTTCCACCGGAGTGGGCAGCCCGAGCTTGGTCAGCTTCTGGGCGTACATCTCAGGATCCTTGGTGGGGTTGTTGGAGAGGTAGCGGATGGGGATCTCCCGCCGGCGCAGCTCGTTGATCATCCGAGCTGCGCCGGGCAGGAGGTGGTCTCCCAGGTAGATCGTGCCGTCCATGTCGAAGACGTAGGCGTCGTAGAACTCTTCGGGGTGGTTCAGGACATCCTGCATGGCGACACGCCCTTCCTGGCTACTTGTTTCGTTGGATCGGTTCAGTCGGTCAGTTGCTGGCGCCGAGCATTCCGGCGATGCCCCAGATCAGGGTAGTGGCCAGGAAGATCGCGACGGCCGGCGGGTCGATGTGCGTCTTGCCGCGGGACTGGAACAACCGGGCCGACGCCTCACCGAGGAAGGACGACAACGTGGCGAACGCCGTCCCGATCAGGATCGCCCCCACGGCCAGGCCGTAGTCGATGCCCAGCGGCGTATCCACCTTCAGGCCGTGCAGGGTGGCGGCGCTGATCACGTGGTGACCGGCAAGGATCGGGTAGAACACGATCGCACCGAGGCCGCCGATGATCGTCATGTGGTGGGTGACCGGGGAATTGTAGCCGATGTTCAGGAAGAAGATCGTGATCGCCGAGATGGCCCACGGGAAGGCAGCCGCGCTCATTCCCACGCCGGGGAAGTTGACCGCGAGCAGGAGCGCGATGGACGCGCCGAGCAGACCTGGGAAGATGCCCATGGTGAGCAGTTGGGGAGCGGTCTCCTGGTAGCGGATCCAGGCGCTGTGCTCGTGCGGCGAGAACTTGTTGCCGGTCTTGGAGTAGTGCTCGGGGTTGAGCAGCGAGCCGTCGGAGAAGATGAAGCGGACGGCGATCGCGGAGATCGCCACGGTGAGCGCGACGCCGTCGGTGTGGCCGCCGAACCAGGGCAGCGGATCGATCACGTAGGTCTTGAACAGCCAGCCGAGGACGCCGAAGCCGGCGCCGACCAGCAGCACATCGGGCTTGCCGAGCCGGGCCAGCGGCTGCGCGATGTCCTTGCCGTTGTCGGTGTAGCCCTTCTTGGCCGCGTAGGCAGTGGCGGCGACCGCGCCGGTGAAGGCGATGTGCGGGCCGGTGAACGGGCCGAAGGCGACGTAGCTGAACATGAAGCTGGAGATGCCGGCGCCACCGGCCACCCCGGCCGCGGTCGCCGCGAGACCGGCGAAGCCGGTGATCACGAAGGAGAAGTTGCCGCCGACACACGCACCGAAGAATCCTCCGGCCGCGGCGACGAGCAACAGGAACACGAATTCCATGGTTGCCACGCTTTCGATATGGGTTGCTGGTTGAATCCAGCCCGACTGGGCTGGGGCCTGTTGTGGGTCAGTCGCTCCAGGTGGTCGGATCAGGTCGATGCCCTCGTCCGACCGCGATGAGCAGACCCATTCGTACTCCTTTGCACGAGGTTGGCGAGCCCGCCGACTGGGCCCGCTGGGGTGAACCTACCAGTGGCTGAGGTGTTAGTAACAGCTTTTGTGAGAGGAAACGCCGTGTCGGATGGTGGATCAACCAGCCGCGCGGACGACTCGCACGCCCTTGGCGAGCAGGTCCTCGACGGCCTCGTCGGGAGTCTGGGAGTCCATGATCACCTGGTCGAAGTCCGTCATCGAGGCGAAGGTGTGCAACGCACGCCGGTCCAGCTTGGTGTGGTCGAGCAGCAGGATCGACTGGTCCGCGGAGGCCATCATCGCCCGCTTCACCTGGGCGCAGTCCTCGTAGGGGTGGTAGCACAGCAGATCGCTGATCCCGGACGCCGACAGCAGGCAGTAGTCGGCCCGGATGTCGGCGATCACGTGGGTGGTTGTCTGGCCGACCATCGCCTCGGACCAGGCCTGGTACTCACCGCCGGTCACGAACAGCCGAATGCCCGATCGACGCTCCAACTCGCGGGCCACCAGCATGGAGTTGGTGACAACGGTGAGCGGCACGAGTTCCAGCATGCGGAGCACCCACAGGGCCGTGGTGGAGTCGTCGACCAGAATCGAACTGCCCGGCCGGATCTGCTCGACGACGACCCGGGCAACGTCCTGCTTCAGTTCGGCGTTCTGATTCACTCGGATGCTGGCACCGATCTCGTTCAGGCCGGTGGCCACGGCGGTCACCTGCCCCCGGTGCCGGATCAGGACGCCGGCCTCTTCGAGGGACTCGATGTCGCGGTACACCGTCATCGCCGAGACCCCGGTGAGTTCCACGAGTTCGTCGACCGAGGCCGTCCCGTTCTTGACGACCCGCTCGGCGATCGCCATCCGGCGCTCACGTAGCGCGCCCACGGAACCACGGCCACGCCCTTTGGTCGCCATCACAAAATCATCCTTCGCTTGTTGCCACACTCATGATGCCCTACTTGATGGGAATAAACTCGATAGTTCGCACGAAAGGGTCCCGACATGTTGATATGCCTGTCCGGTCTCGCTGGGCCATATGGTGACCGACCCGGATGACGCCGGCTGAGCCTGCCACTAGGTTGGAAGTCCGCCGGCGGCGTCGCCGGCCCTATCCCGGCGATTGCCGGAAAGGAGAACCTTCATGGCAACCCTGGTGGTCCTCGGCTCGGGAATCATGGCCACGGCCCTGGCGACCCCCTTCACCGACAACGGTCACGAGGTGCGGCTGGTCGGAACCCATCTGGACCGCGCGATCATCGACTCGATCAAGTCCACGCGCGTGCATCCGAACCTCAAACTGGCGGTGCCGGACAACGTCACCGCCTACCAGCTGGAGGACGCCGCGGAGGCCTTCGACGGCGCCGAGTTGGTGATGAGCGGCGTGAACTCGTTCGGCGTCGATTGGGCGGGCGGGCAGCTGGCCGGGCTGCTCCGTCCGGGGCAGCACGTGATCGCGCTGGCCAAGGGCATGCAGGCCGACTCCGATGGCAACCTGACGATCCTGCCGCGGGCGCTGATGGCGCACATTCCGGACGAACTGCGCAGCCAGGTCTCCATCTCAGCGATCGCCGGGCCGTCCATCGCGGGCGAGGTGGCGATCCGGCGGCACACCAGCGTGGTGTTCACCGGTGAGGACGCCGAGGTGCTCGCGATGTGGAAGGAGCTGTTCGAGACCGACTTCTACCACGTCTGGACGAGCACCGACTTCGTCGGCGTCGAGGTGTGCGCGGCGACCAAGAACTGCTACGCCTTCGGCGCGGGGTTCATGCACGGTCAACTGAAGGCGCTGGCCGAGGGCGATCCGGCCGGCGCCAAGGACCTGTACGTCAACTACAACTACGGCGCCGCGCTGTTCGGCCAGGCCTCGGT